>Ga0208826_1000851_pt1 | contig 29114 bp, 25 predicted proteins | sample AD_UKC115_MetaG_FD_184451 | JGI IMG/M metagenome (GOLD analysis project Ga0208826, IMG submission 184451) | Active sludge microbial communities of municipal wastewater-treating anaerobic digesters from Hong Kong - AD_UKC115_MetaG (SPAdes)... | ecosystem: Engineered > Bioreactor > Anaerobic >...
TTTATTACGAAAGAATTATGTTTGCCGAAGAACAGTTTCTTCGCCGAAAATTTGGTTCTGCATATACCGATTGGGCAGACAAAACACCGGCTTTTATTCCAAATTTTGGAAAATACATTCCTTCTAAATATACTTTCAGTTGGAAAAAAGTTCTGAAAAAAGAAAAAAACGGATTGCTGGCTGTCTTTGTCCTCTTATTTGTGTTTCATAATATCAATTATTCTTTTCAAACAGGACACATTAGCATTGACCTGAATTGGATAGCATGGGGAACATTTGCGGCAGGAATACTCTATCTGGTATTAAAATTTTTGAAAAAGAAAACTTCGATATTGAACGAAACGGGAAGATAAGTTATAAGCAACATTTTCCAACAAAAAACGACGGAAAATTCCATCGTTTTTTTGTTTAATTCTATTTTATCAGAAATTTTCTCAATAATTATCTTCCTTCAGTTGCATGAAAGCTTTGGGGTGCAAGCAAACCGGACAAACTTCCAGAGCTTCTTCCGATTCGTAGATATATCCGCAATTTCTGCATTGCCACAAAACTTTGCCGTCTTTTTTGAAAACTTTGTCTTCGGAAATATTCTGCAAAAGTTTCAGGTAACGACGTTCGTGTTCCACTTCAACTTTAGCAACCATTTTGAATGCTACAGAAATTTCGGGAAAACCTTCTTCTTTGGCAACTTCAGCAAAAGTTGGATACAAACTCGACCATTCTTCATATTCTCCTTCAGCCGCTGCTTTCAGGTTTTGTTTGGTTGTACCGATAATTCCTGCAGGATAGGAAGCAGTGATTTCCACCATCCCACCTTCCAAAAATTTAAAGAATCTTTTGGCATGTTCCTTTTCCTGACTGGCTGTTTCCATAAAGATAGCAGCAATTTGTTCGTAACCTTCCTTTTTGGCAACACTGGCAAAAAATTCATAACGATTACGTGCTTGTGATTCGCCGGCAAAAGCTTTCAGCAAATTTTGTTCTGTTTTTGTTCCTTTTAACGATTTATCCATAATTCTGTTTTTTTAATGAGTTACTGAAGATTTATTGAAGAGAAAAAATATTAAGAAATTTCTATAAAATCCGATTTCTCAGAACCACATACCGGGCAAACCCAATCTTCGGGCAAATCGGAAAATTTTACTTTTTCTTCGGCTTCATCATATATGTAGCCGCAAACTGCACATTTAAATTTTTTGGACATAACATTTTCTGTTTTAGTTTCTAATTTTGATTGATTTATATAAGTTGGAGCATTTTTGGGTGAAAATCCTTTTTTAACTTCCCGATAATAAGCATAAGTCAAAGGCTCGCTCTTTTCATCAATAATTTCGGCACAAACCAGTTCGCCAATAAAAATCCAATGTGTTCCTACATCAAAAACATCGACCAGCTTACACTCTAAAAATGCAAGGCTGTCGTCCACTACAATAGGCACATTGGTTTCCCTAAAAATGACTTTTACATCTGTCATTTTATCTATTTCTCTTCCGCTTTTATATCCAAACTTGCCGATAAGTTCTGAAGAAGCATCCTGAGCTAATATGGAAACAGCAAAAGCCTTGCGTTGCTGTATCAGCGAAGCGGTATAATTGTCTTTATTACAGCATACGGCAAAACGTTGCGGCTGAGAAGTAACCTGAAATACTGTATTGGATACAAAACCATTTCCTTTGTTAATGTCGCCGGAAGTTACAATATATAATCCGTAAGAAATTTTATGAAGTGTTTCTAACTGAATCATGGATTAAAAATTAAAAAGATTTCAATCAAAGAAGTTTATATTTACTTACAAAGACAGAAAAAGACAAAGTTATCATAATAAATTTTAGAATCAATTTGTTATAAAGATAATTAGATTAACTGCCTTTTTTGTGTATACAAATCAATTAAATTCTTTTCTGACATTCTCAAAGCAGTTCCATGATTCCTTACTCCATTAGAATCTTTCAAATGCATTCTAATATCTATCATAAGTTCATTTTTTTCAAAAGCTTCAAGAAATTTTTCAGGTGTAGGATTTTCAAGTAAATAGGCTTCATTAAAATGAAAATATTCAATATCATTTTCTAACTTATTATCTGCAAGCACTAATAATAAACGATCCAATTTCGTCATAAATTTACCTGCCAAAACATAAGAACTCCATTCAGCAATATTCATGTTTTCATTGATATTTCTGAGCATAACTAAATTCTTTTGTTTATCAATAAGCAAATAAAATCCCTGATTATTCGGAAATTTCACATTTACTGTTGTATATAGAGCCTTTCTACCATAAGTATCCAAATAACCATATTTTTCAATTAGGTCATATTGCTTAACTTTCCATACAGCTCTATTAAAAGTAAATAGGGTTATTAAGGAATTAGCATTTTTCCTTGTAGCTTTTAATTCCACCCTTCCACCAATATCAGGAATAGCAATATTCGTTTCACTTAAACCAAGTTCCGTTTCTAAAAGATGTCCTATTCCTGTAGGTCCATTTCTTAAAGTCTTAATAAAACCTTTATCTCTAATATCACCGATTTTTTTGGCTAATTCTACTGAACGCATTAAATTACTTTTTTACAAATTACGATATATTCGTTTTTCATCGTGTTGGCAGTTATACCTGCAATATTAGAAGGACTGTTTTTTAATGGCATACGCTTATTTGGAATATTACGAACTATTGTTTCCACATGACGGAAGCCATTCATTTCAAACAATTGAGCTGTAATTTCATCAGTAGGAATTGTAATACCTTTTACAGTTCTATTGCCAACAACATAACAAGCATACCCACCATATTTTATTATCTTAGCAACATTGTTAATAGAATTTTCATAATCTTGGTAAAAGGAAACCACATCTTTGGCTCTTTTACTATCTTCTTTTTTTATTAAATCGATTATTTTGTTTAGAACTTCACTACCGAAAATAAGATCATGATTCACTTTACGTCCACCCATTAGCATCTTATCTATCTGATTAGCTCTTGGAAACCCTAACCATTCATTTGCTAAACGAGAATATTGACCATAAGCAACAGTTGTTTGAGAATCACCATAAGGTGGAGAAGTCAAAACTATATCAACACTATTGGATTCAATAATAAAGTTGGGGATCCCATAAATTGTATTAAAATCAAAAACATGTGTTTCTGAATCAATAGGACAGATATTTTCAAAATCGGATAGTCCTTTTCTATTTCTAAAAAGTTTTGCAGTCATTATTGCAAAAACATTTTTATCTCCCTCTAATTTTTTTGAACGAACTAATTTAAACTCCCCAGACTTAATATATGAAACATCACGAATTGATTCGCTAAAAGCTACCTTAAAAAAATTTTTTATTGAATCTATTTTAATTTTTTCTATAAATTCTAATATAAATCCTAAAATTTTTTGAGTTCTTTTACTAAACCAATAATCTATGTTTGTTACCTTTGGAATGTTAACGTTATCTAACTCTTCAGTTTTAAAATTAGTTGTAAAAGAAATATCTACAAAATCTTCAATGTATTTATCAAGAAGCTGCAAATCTATTCTCGTTGTTTTAGTAGTTGCTATTAACCTTGCTAAAGGATTTATATCTGTTCCAATTGCGTTAATACCATGTAAGTTTGATTCAACTAAAGAAGTTCCCGTTCCGCAATAAGGATCAAAAAGCAACTGAGCATCTTGCCCATAAGTTTCAATTATACGCCTTGCTACCTGAGGTATCATCATGGCGGGATACGTATGAAAACAATGGGTAAATTCTTTCGTATTTGAGTCCTTAAAATCCCAAGTGTTATCTATTTTTCTGATTCTATATTGTATATAATCTACTTCAGGTTCTCTCACTTTATTATTATCTGGAAATTGATTTTTCTCTATTTTAGAAATATTTTTATTCACAAGGAAACTACTTATTACTTTAACTAATGCTTTTACCAAAAATCCTGAAAGTTCTATAAATTATTCTTTTTCAAAATTAGAAAAAATATTTTGGATCTTATAAAAAGAAACTTTAAACTTTATTTCTTCGGTGAAATTTCATGCAGCAAAAAATTGGGATAGAGGACATCATGATTTTTTTCCACCAGCAGTTTTTTCGGCACTGAAAATTCGGCTGCCGCACGAATATCATCTGATGAAGCCCCAATATGGATTTTGTGTTTGCCTTCGTCAGCAATCCATGCACTGATACCACTCCAAAAAGAAGCCAAAGATCGACCATCCAGTTTAAAAGTTACCACTTCGCTTTCATTAGGTTTTAGTAGCCTTGTTTTGGCAAAAGCTTTGAGTTCTTTTTCAGGCTTGTCGATAGCTTGTTTCGGTGCTTCCAAATAAAGTTGAACTGCTTCTTTCCCTGCCGTTTTTCCAATATTGGTAATTTTTACCGAAACGGTAATTTCCTTATCGAACGAAGTATCACTCAACTTCAAATCAGAATATTTGAAATTGGTATACGAAAGTCCATAACCGAAAGGATAGGCAGTAGGCACTTTGAAGGTTTCATAATAACGATAACCGACATATATTCCTTCTGTATAAAAAGCATTAACAGGATTATCTTTGGGTTCGCCGGGGAAAGTAGCTGCCGAAGGAACATCAGCATATTTCATCGGAAAACTTACAGCAAGTTTCCCTGATGGATTTTCTGTTCCTTTCAGCAAATCAACCACAGCATGAGCTCCTTGCTGTCCCGGTTGCCATGCAAGCAAAATCGCATCCGGTAAATCTCTCCAATCGGCTGTTTCAATGACGCCTCCTATGTTGAGCACTACAACAACCTTCTTTTTGGCAGCATGAAAAGAGGTACAAACATTTTTTACCAGATTTTTCTCAACTTCACTTAAAGAAAAACTCGATTCGGGGCGATCCCAACCTTCACCAGCCTGACGACCAATGGTAATAACCGCAATATCGGAATTTTTTACCTGAGATTGAATAAAATCTTTGGATAAATTTAATTCCGGTGCAAAATCAACAGCAAATTTTTGTTTTTCCTTCTTTTCTTGCTGTTTTACTGAATCAATAAATTGTTTGTAACAATCGGTCAATGACCTTGGCAATTGGAATTTTGCAGCAATCAAAGCTTCATCCAATGAGGGAGCATGGTCATAATTCACTTCACCACTACCGGTTCCGCCTGTCATAAATTGATAGGAAGTTTTACCAAACAAAGCTATTTTTTTCACTTTTTTAAATGGCAAAGTCGAATTGTCATTTTTCAGTAAAACCATACCTTCCGCTGCTGCCTTCCGGGCAATAACAGCATGAGCTTCCAAATCGGGATGATACGAAGGTTGATAACCTTTGAAACGTGGAGTTTTTTGAATAAAGTCCAGAATTCTCATTAAATTTCTGTCGAGTGTTTTTTGGCTCAAAGTTTTGTTTTTCAGTGCATCTTTAAGCACGGCTCTCTGAGTAGCTCCGGGTTCCAATAAATCGTTTCCAGCCTTCATTTGGGCTATGGCATCATCTCCACCCCACCAATCAGACATTACCATTCCTTTGAATCCCCATTCTTTACGCAAAATAGTAGTCAGCAAATCGAAATTTTGAGAAGTATAAAATCCATTCAATCGGTTGTAAGAAGACATTACCGTCCAAGGATTTCCTTCTTTTACAGCTATTTCAAAACCTCTCAAATAAATTTCACGCAAAGCCCGTTGGCTTACTACCGCATTAATACTGGTACGTTTCGTTTCAATATTGTTGGCTACAAAATGTTTAACGGAAGTGCCGATGCCATTGAATTGCAAACCAACAACCATAGCAGCGGCCATTTTACCGGCAATGAGCGGATCTTCGGAATAATATTCAAAATTCCTTCCACAAAGGGGATTTCGCTGAATGTTCAATGCCGGAGCCAACAATACATCCGATCCATATTCCAAAACTTCATTACCCATGGCTTTTCCAACTTCTTCTACCAGTGAAGTGTTCCACGTAGAAGCTAAAACTGTTGCCGTTGGGAATGCCGTACAATAGAAAAGATGAGAGAACCCTTCCTGCCTGGGTTCAATTCGTAAACCGGCAGGTCCATCGGTTAAAACAGCTGGAGTAATCCCCAATCGAGGAATATCCCATGTACGACCCGCAGCACCAGAAAGCAAAACGGTTTTAGGTCCAGTAGCTGGATTTTTCCAAGAGTCTTCACCTAAACCCATGACCATGTAAATTTTGTCTTCCAGAGTCATGGCTTTAATGACTTCCTTTAAGCTGTCTTTGCCCAATTGCGGGGTTGCAGGCTTATTTTGAGCATTCATTACTGCAACCAAAGAGAACACGATAAAAAGCAAATTGATTTTTTTCATATCATTATGATTTTTTGTTATTTGAGGAAAATGCGTATAAAATAAAAATCCTTTTTAAAAGGAAAAGAATAAAGTAATGAGTCTGCTTAAAAAGTCTAAAATACGAAAAATTAATTTTGAAAAAACATGACTTTCAAGTTGTTTTTTTTCTCGTTTTTAATAAATAAGACTTATTTAGGTGAACTCAAGTTATTGATTTTTAGAAATATTTTAAATAAAAAATTAAAAATGTAGAATATCAAAATATCTTAACAAACTTACAGCTCAACAAAAAAATTAAATCGGACTGCTTTCAATTATTCACAAATATATGGCAAATAAAAGAAAAATCCCTTTGTTGGAAATTGTTTTTCCACAAAAAAATAGTTTTGTATTCACAAGAACACTGAACAAAAATCAACCGTTCTTTTTTCAATTTTATTCAAAAAGGCAGTAAAAAGCTCCACCGTAAGTTAATTCTTTACTTCTCCCATAAATGAAATTGACTGTCGCCTATTAGAGTTTACCGTGAAATTAGCACTCCCATCATTGTATATGTTCAGAAAAATTTCATAAAAATCTTCCGGTGCTTTCACTTTAAATTGGATTTTCCAACCATTGTTCTTTTTATTGGGCATCACACTATAGTCGGTAATGGGTTCATTGAAACGGATACCGCCATCACCGCCATAAGGAGCTGAATAAGCAACACCAAAATAGGGCAAAATTGCTTCGACAGAGTCTTTTTTAACTGTCAGCGAATATTCAGAAGTTAAAAAAATCTGTTTCCCAGAGAGTGGTTGAGCATATTGAGCTTTCACCGTAAAATTTTTAGCTTCCACTTTTTGGGAAAGAGATAGAACACTTTCAGGGGTTGTTTTTACTCCCGAGCAGGAAACCAGCAATAAGGTCATGCCTGCCAATAGACCGATAGAAACTTTCATAGTGTAAATTTTTTTTAGGTAAAACATGAATGATTGTCCACTTTTATCCATCAAAAAATATTCCACTTTTATTTTTCTGATAAAAAAATTAATAGTGAAACTACTGATTTACAATTTTATAAATTTAAGAATTTTTCCTTTCCACGCCGGAACAGAGACTTTAAAAATCATATCGGGGAAAAAGGTAATTTCTTCAATCATTTCCTGTCCATCCAGTAAATTGACTGCCTTGTACTGTTTGCCCGGCATCAGTTCCAAATACTGAAAAGCTTCCAAAGGAATACGAACTTCGGTGTAAAGTTCCTTGTCGTCGAAATTCAGAACAAAAAGCAACATTTCGTCCTTAAATTTTCGGATGTATGCAAATTGTTCGTGTGTATCGAAATGAGGATTGTTGAAATTTGCATATTCCAAATCGTACATCACACCCTCTGTAATAGCTTTTTCTTCCATTGTGATATTGAGCAGCTTTTGATAAAACTGTCTCAATTCTTTTTGCTCGGTACTTAATTTTTCTCCATCAAATTTCCCGTTATTTGCCCAAGCCTGCACAGACCTAACACCCCAATAATCAAAGATGGTAGTTTTTCCATCCAAACCACTGAATCCTTCATTATCCATCCCCAATTCACCAAGTTCCTGACCAAAATAAATCATAACAGGAGCTTTGGTAAGCGTTGCTGCAACTATCATGGCCGGTTGGGCATAGCTGCCATCGCCTGCAAAAAATCCGGAAGCTATCCGATGCTCATCATGATTTTCCATAAAATTAAGCATATGATCTTCAATACCGTTCAGTTGCTGCCATGCGTAAGTTATATTGCGGGCAGGATAATTTCGGCTGGTTATATTTCTCAAAGTTTCGTACATGCCTACTTTGTCGTAAAGATAATCGAATTTTCCGTTGGCCAGATAATTCCGGTATTCGGCCGGCTTATAAATTTCTGCAATAAAAATAATTTTTGGATATTTTTCCTTTACTCGGCTAATGGCAAAATTCCAAAATTCTACCGGCACCATCTCAGCCATATCGCAGCGGAAACCATCCACTTTTTTCGAAGCCCAGAAAAGCAAAATGTCCAGCATTTTATGCCATGTATCGGGTATGGGATCAAATTGCTTTTGCATTCCTTCCATATAGTTTATACCGAAATTAAGTTTTACCGTGTCGTACCAGTCGTTCAGTGTTGGAGAGGGTGTGAATTGATCGTTTCCGGTAACTTTTGCCGGAAATTCACTGTAACCATCAATATCAAAATCGGGACGGAAGGGTTGACCGGGCAAATAATAAAAATTATTGAGCGGAGAAAACGCCCATTCCGGATGATCCCTTTCACCCAAATCGAAGATATTTTTGGGTTTAGCATCCGAGAAATATTGCCGGGCCACGTGATTGGGGACAAAATCTATCAAAACCTTCATACCTTCCTTATGGGTACGGTGAATCAAATCTTCAAATTCTTTCATTCTGTCCGGAACATTTTCGGCCAAATCCGGATCGACATCATAATAATCTTTTACGGCATAGGGAGATCCAGCTTTTCCTTTTACCAAACAAGGAAAATCTTTTCTGATTCCGTAAGCAGAGTAATCCGTTTGAGTAGCATGCTCAAAAATACCGGTGTACCAAATATGGGTAACACCCAAAGCTTTTATCTCTTTCAGAGCTTTTGTGGTAAAGCTGTTAAATTTTCCGCATCCATTTTCCACTATACTGCCATTGTATTTGTTGGTGGAATTATAATTACCGAAAAGACGCGGCAAAACCTGATATATCACAAATTTAGACATAATGACTGAGTTTGTTGTTTTTAAAATGAAAAAAGTTAACTCTTTCTGATTTTAGTACCTGACAAAAATTGAAACATTTGTTTTATATATCTTTAAAACAGAACATATAAACCAAGCTCTTCGTGTTGACCTTGTCCAGTGAGCCGAAAAACAAGTGAGAAAAGCTTTTAAAAATCGTCCTTGTTTGAGTTCCGACGTATTTCGTCGGAATGAGTTTGGACGATTTCAGCTTTTCGAGCGTAAGTTTTTCGAGTGAAGTGGGCATAGTCTTGAAAGCAGCATTTAAGCGAAAACAAAATCAAATTTATTTGATTTATGTTGAGCGTAGCTGCTTCAACAAAGTTAATTTTTTTTGCTTACTTTTTTGTTTCAAGACAAAAAAGTAAGTAGGGTTTGGGGCAAAGCCCCGTCATTAAATATTTGAAAATAAAAAATATAGATGTTTTTACAATTTTTTTGTTATATACTAAGCGTTCTGATTTTATTTGTTTTTAATACTATTCATCCAAAATTTTGGTTCGGAGATAATATGAGTTTCAAATTCAGGTAATTCCCGAACTTTTGATGTAACATTCTGAAAAGCGGTTCGTTGAGACACAATGAAATTATCCAACCAAACCGTGCTCTTTGGCGGAACAATAAATCCAAAATAATAACCACTGCCATTTACTTCCATTTCAGAACAGTAGCAATACTCATCATTTATAAAATAATAAAGCATTTCTCCGGATTTAACAATTTTCATCCGGTTGTTTCCCGATATAATACAGAGTTTGGTCAATTCAGTGTAAAAGCTGTACCAAGTGGTGTTTCCCATGTACATTTTTTGCAAGTTGTTTATCGTAAAATATTCCAGCGATTTTTCCACAGAAGATGCAGACTGATCGGGCACCGAACCAAAAATCAAACCATATTGGTCGGAATCGTTGTTGTTTGTACATTCTATATCAAGCTGATAGATAAAGTCGGACTGAACATCGACATTTATCTTGGCATATACAAAATATACAGGATCAATTTTAGATTCAAATTTCAGACGACGATTATCGATTGAAGTTTCATACTCCGAAGTGTTTTCAATTTTCCAACCGGCATCCAGCGGCGTATCGAAAGATTTACGAACTTTTACGACATAGGTTGAAGTGTCCACCGGAAAATTTTGGGTAGAGAAGGCAGGAGAAGGCATATTTTGATTAAAAAGTTCATCGAGATAGTATTCTCTTCTGATACCGCGATAATTGATGTTCCATGGCCGATTGTCAACTTTTTCGCCGCCACACATCATCGACTTCCAGTCGCCATTTTCCAACACATCATTCAAATGTTCCCGTCCCAAAAAACCATGTCCCAACTCGTGAAAAATAACATCTTCTTTCATGTATTCTGCACCTGCATATTTCGAAATATCATTCCAGTAAGTTTGGTCTATTTCAATACGTATCGGTTTTTCAAAATGACACAGACCGGCTCTGTCCCCGGTTAAATCAGCAAATTCCATGATTAAACCTTCTTGTTGAAAATTGAAAACCTGACCGCGTTTTGCAGCCTCAGACTGAAAAGTGTACAAATAGGAAGTAAAAGCTGAATCTACACGATATGTATGATTGTCTTTACAGGAAAGAAACAGAAAAGCAACGCTTATATAAAGTCCAAATTTATGCAGCAGCGATAATTTCATTGTTAAAAAATTTTCCATACAAATTTAAACAAAAAACGACATAGCATTGTTATTAGTTTAAAATGAAAATAATTTTTAAACATTTTAATACTTACAATTTATGGCTACAGTTAAATTTGCGGGAACAGATGTACATACCAATGGCGAATTGCCGGCAGTAGGATCCAAAGCCCCCGATTTCACATTGGTCGGAAAAGATCTTCAGGAAATTCACTTAAAGGATTTTGTAGGAAAACGCGTTGTGCTGAATATTTTTCCGAGTTTGGATACCAGCACCTGTGCAACTTCTGTTAGAAAATTCAATCAGTGGGTTTCAGGGAAAAACAATGTTGTGGTAATTTGCGTTTCAAAAGATTTACCTTTTGCCCAAAGCAGATTTTGCGGAGCAGAAGGGCTTGACAATGTCATCACGGCTTCCGATTTCAGGTACAACACTTTTGCAACCAATTATGGTGTACTGCTGGTCGATGGTCCGCTAAAAGGATTGATGGCGCGCGCTGTTGTAGCCATCGACGAAAACGGAAAAGTTATTTACAACCAGTTGGTTGACGAAATCAGCAATGAGCCAAATTACGACATAAAAGTGCTCGACTGATAAAGATTTAGTTCCTTTTTTATTAAAATTCCTCTTTCACAAATAAATGGAAGAGGAATTTTAATTTTACAGAATGATATTTAAAAAGACGCCGAAAATATAAAATTAACCATTCTTTTGTAAACAACAATCTATTCGTAACGAATAATTTTTGCCGGAGAAATTTTGGTGATGAGATAAGATGGCGCAATCATCATCAAAACTGATGCAATCAAAGTTCCAACATTCAACAATACAATATAGCCCCACGGAAATGCTACCGGTACGGAAGCCACATAATATGCTTCCGGATCGAGCGGAATGATTCCCGTAAAATACTGAATGGCACAAATTGAAAGGCCAATGAGATTGCCCCAAAACATTCCCTTTGCTATCAGAAAAAAAGAATGATAAAGAAAAATCTTTCGCACTGACCAGTTGGTTGCTCCTAATGATTTGAGAATACCTATCATATTGGTGCGTTCCAAGATCAGAATCAATAAACCGGAAATCATGTTAAAACCGGCCACGGAAAGCATCAAAATTAAAATCACCCAAACGTTCATATCCAATAAGTCGAGCCAGCTGAAAATCTGCGGGTTTAATTGCTTAATGGTTTGCGTGTAATACGCATTTCCATCTCTACTGAAAATATTGGCTGTTGCAGCATAAACTGCTTCTCCCCGTTCATCAATTTTGTTGAAGTCGTCTATCAACACCTCAAGCCCGCCAAAGGATGCACTATCCCAATTGTTCAGACGCTGAACCTGTCGAATATCGGTAAGAACAAACATCTGGTCGTAATCTACAAAATTAGTGGAGAAAATGCCGACAATCTTAAATTTTCGAGCCCTTACCTGATCCTGAATAAAATACATAAAAAGCTCATCGCCCAATTTGAGTCCCAATAAATTGGATAAATTTCGAGAAAGAAGAATTTCGTTTTTCAGTGTATCGCTACGAACATTTAAAATATTTCCTTCCAGTAAATTGGAACGGAAAAAATTCCAGTCAAAATCCTTGTCAATTCCTTTCAAAATAATACCCTGAAATTCTTTATCGGTTTTAATGATACCCGGTTTGGTGGCAAAACGCTGCACATGAACCACACCCGGGATTTGTCGAATTTTTTGGATCAGGGCAGGATCCATTTTTATGGGATTCATTTCGTAGGTATTGTTGTTGTCGAAATTGGTAATCTGGATATGACCGCCGAAACCGATTATTTTGTTTTCGATTTGACTTTTGAAACCAATCACCACGCAAACAGAAATCAACATCACGGCCAACCCCAACGCAATACCAATAGTTGCAATACGCACTGCAGGACGGGAAACGTTTTTCTTTCCTTGCTGAAAATGAATTCGTTTTGCTATAAAATATTCAACATTCAAACCAATAAGAATAACCGATTAAAATAAACAAAAATATTTATTGAATTGAAGACGGAAAAATTGTGCCAAACTTTTTCTTATTCAACTTCAGATTGTTTTTCCGGGATAAGCCTGTAAAGCTTTTTCGAGTACAATTAGTGCTTTTTTCAGGTCTTCTTTTTCCAGCACATAAGCAATACGAACTTCATTTTTCCCCATGCCTTCAATGGTATAAAAACCTGAAGCGGGAGCCAGCATCACAGTAGAGCCTTCGTATTCAAAATCGGAAAGTAACCATGCGCAGAACTGATCGGCATCATTCACCGGTAAACGAGCTACCGTATAAAAAGCTCCCATCGGAATTGGAGAATAAACACCCGGAATACGATTCAGTCCATCAATCAAGAACTTTCTGCGTTCAAGATATTCATTGTACATTTCGAGCATATATTCCGCCGGCGTGTCGATAGAAGCTTCAGCAATAATTTGTCCGATAAGTGGAGGACTGAGACGAGCCTGACAAAACTTCATCACGTTTTTTCTTACTTCCTTGTTTTTCGTTACCAGTGCACCAACACGAATTCCGCATTCACTGTAACGTTTTGAAAAAGAATCGACCAGTATTACATTTTCGTCAATTCCGTCGAGATGAAAAGCCGAGATATAAGGGCCTCCCGTGTAGCAAAACTCACGATAAACTTCGTCGGAAAAAAGGAACAAATCATATTTCTTCACCAAATCGCGAATCTTATTCATTTCGGCACGCGTGTAAAGGTAACCGGTTGGATTATTGGGATTACATATCAGGATTCCTTTGGTTTTTGGAGTGATCAGTTCTTCAAACTTTTCGATAGGTGGCAAAGCAAAGCCATCTTCAATGGTGGCAACTACCGGACGCACTACTACACCCGCAGCTATAGCAAATGCGGTATAATTGGCGTAAGCAGGCTCAGGCACGATAATTTCGTCACCCGAGTCAAGACAACTCATAAAGGCAAAATTTACTGCCTCCGAACCGCCAGTTGTAATGATAATATCTTCTTCCGTCGCTTCAATGTTGAATTTGTTGTAATAACCGGCCAATTTGCTGCGTAAACTTTTAAAGCCATCACTTGGACTGTATTCAAGAATTTTAAGATCAATATTTCTCAAAGTGTCTAAGGCAACTTGTGGTGTTTTCAAATCCGGCTGACCGATGTTCAGATGATAAACTTTTACTCCACGTGCTTTGGCTTTATCTGCCAATGGCACAAGTTTACGGATGGGAGATTCGGGCATAAACTGCCCCCGATGCGAGGTGTGAGGCATGTGTTGTTTAAATTTGTGAATTAACAAATAACAAAATATTCGATGCTGAACAAGTGAAATTTACTATTTCAATCAATTTGCAAAATTAATGAATTTAACTGATAATAAATGAAACATTTTAGTTTTTATCACGTTGAAAAATCTTTCTGATTCTCGAATATCAATTGAAAGCATACACCAAACATTTGTGTATATAAATATCTTTATTTATAAAAAAATTCATTTTGCTAATTATGAAACATTTATATACAATTAAACCCGGTCAATTTAAACCTGCCGGGTTGAATCAAAATTCAGGCCTACCAACCTTTTTTGTTGATAAATTTAATAACGAAAAATCACAAAATATCAGATTTCTTTTTCAAAAACAGTCGGTGTATCACTACGGCGAATAAAGCCCATTTTTGTTAAATATTTATCGTGCTGCGGATGTTCCGATTTAGCGACAACCTTATGGATACCTGCCTCTTTCAACTGGTGGACATTGGTTTTGTAGATAAATTCTCCGGGTTTCAAATCTCTATATTCGGAAGTAACAAAATCAAGCTGAACATAAAGGCAACCGTTATCGATTGTACCATAAAAAACACCGGCAGCAACTGCATTACGCAACAAAAGTAAAGCTATGGAAGAAGTTTTATCTTGATTGGTTGAATCAAGATAAAAATGAGGAAAAATCTGCAGAATCTCCTTTTTATGAAATTCAATGAAATAATTAAAATAAGCATCATTTGGCTCAACGACAAGTGCTTTGAAAGATTCTTGAGCCGAATTCATTTTTATCAGGTAATAAATATTTACCAGTACAATAAACAGATTAAGGAACCCAACCGGCAAAGCTCCAATAGAAAAACCGTAAAAAGAAAATACAGCAGATCCAACGAGGTTCAACCATCGAAGTTTTTTAATAGAACTCATTGTCAGCGAAATAGCAACAATAATGGAAGCCAAATAGCCTATCCATTCTAAAAGTGGAATGTTTAGAAACATAATTTATAGTTTAAAAAATTATGAATAATGAAACAAAAAAGTAAATCGACGATACAAGCGTTGATTTACTTTTGGTGCAAAAATAAAGATTTTCTGTTTATTTTTCAAATAAAAATTCAGAAAATAAGTACCCTGTCCGTTTCGGTAAAAAATTACAAGAAAAAAATCAAAACCTATTTTTCATTCTTTACAAACAACCACAGTACGCCTGAAATGGTAAGCGTTACAGCACAAATGGCGAAAATGACCGACTTGTTGGGAGCAGTGTTGATAACCTCACCCATTTTGAAACTTGCCACCAACTGTGGCAGCACAACAGCAAGATTGAATATTCCCATGTAAAGTCCCATTTTGGTTTGATCCACCTTTTCGCTCATAATTGCAAAAGGCAGCGAAACCACTGATCCCCAACCTATTCCAACTATGGCTATCAAAAAATAATAAACAGCAACACTTTGTCCAAAAAATAATATGGATGCATACCCCAATGCCATAATAAAAATACAAGTCAGGTGTGTTCTTACCATACCAAATTTTTTTGCCAGCCGATTCAGTACCAAAACAGGCAAAACTGCGCTTACCAAGCTTAAAATAAAAAACGCTATGGAATTGACCGAACCTGCTTTATCACCTAATTGCAAAGCTTCTTTCAAATAAAATAGCGCATAAATAAACATAGTTTGCACACCAATCCATGTGAAAGAATGCGCCAGTAATACTTTTTGAAATTCATTGCTTTTCTTGCCGGCTTTAAAAAGATTTAGCAAAACAGCGATGGCGCTTATCAGCAAAAGCAGAATAGACAAAAATTCGATTACATTCAAATAATAGCCAAAAAGAGGAATTGTAGGCTTCAATTCATAACCTCCCAATTTTGAAAAAATAACATAAATACCGTAAAGTAAAAATCCGGACAGTGGAAGCATGGCATCCAACATCTCACGAAAAGTTGTTTTTGATTTGGGCGAATGAATCTCAACATCGAAATTTTTTAATTCGCGAGGTTCTTCAATAAGAAAAGCCGGAATTACCGAAGCAAGAAAAGCAACGCCCACGCCAAAATAAATAAGAAAAATATTACCCAGTGTTCCACCAATGAGGTAGGCCAACACGCCGAAAGATCCGGAAATAGTTTGCATCCAAGTAAATCCCTTGCTTCTTTCGGATATTGGCGTGCAGTCGGCCACCAACGAACGCGTAGGATTAAAACTGACATTGATGGACAAATCGAGCGTCAGAGCTACTACAATGGCAATGGTCAAAAGTCCGGCTTGTGGATCGTTTCCACCCACAAAAATTTTTTGAATAATTTCAAGATTTGGCAAGGCCAGCAACATCAAAGCAGCCATCGTTCCACCCACTACAATCCAAGGCCTTCGTCTGCCACCCATAAACCACAATTTATCGGAAATAGCCCCAACAATAGGTTGAGCTATTATACCTGCAATCGGCCCTGCCGCCCAAACAATTCCTATTTCGTGAATAGCCAATCCGTATTTGGTAGATAAAATCCAACTTAATGCCGAAATTTGCACCGACAGTGCAAAACCCATTGCAGTGGATGGTAAACTGAGTAGAGCAAAAAACGCATTGCTCATTTTCTTTTGAATGCTTAACATGGTATAATTTATTATAATTTTTTTTGAAAGTCTTCTTTAAATAAAAAACAATGCAATGTTATTATTTTTTTATGAAGGATGGGAGAATTTAAATAAAAATTCGATAAAATTTCAGGACAAACGTTTGCATAAATGTAGGAAGAAAAAAGTGCATCTAAAAAGATGGGAGTGCTATCAAACTCTATAAAGCAAAAAAATACAGGGTTTTTTATCAATATTCGGAGTGATCGTTTTCCACTCGACGATACTACGGGTAATGATGGTTTCATCTGGCAAAGTAACATTAGCTGCAATACACAGTAAAGTAGAAGGACGGCAATTTTGCAAAACTTGTTCAAAAAGTTTTAGATTGCGGTAAGGTGTCTCAATAAAAATCTGCGTTTGATTTTCGGAATAGGCTCTTGATTCGAGTTTTCGAATCGCTTTTATTCTTTCAGCAGGAGAAACGGGCAAATATCCAACAAAAGCAAAATTTTGTCCGTTGAATCCGGAAGCCATTAACGCCAACAAAATGGAAGAAGGCCCAACTAAAGGCACAACTCGAAAAGCATTTTTCTGGGCGATAGCTACCACATCGGCACCGGGATCGGCTACAGCTGGACATCCGGCTTCGGACAAAAGTCCCATGTCTTCACCTTTTCGCAACGGTTGCAAAAATCCGTCAACTTCAGTAGGAGAAGTATGTTCATTCAGCGTATAAAAAAATAATTTATCAATATCGATGTCGGTATCAACCTGTTTTAAAAACCTACGTGCTGTACGAACATCCTCAACAATAAAATAACGCAAATTTCTTATAATTTCAAGATTGACAGGAGGAAAAATTCTGTCGAAAGAAGTATTACCAAGTGGAGTGGGAATTAAATACAACGTTTTCATAAAAATCGGTTTTAATGTAATTTGCAATTGAAAAAAGAATAGCCTCTAATGAAGCGAAAAGCTATTCATTACCCTTGCCATTCTTTTCTAATTTTTTCCAACTCTTCACTCAAAATTTCCCACTCATACATTTTCCTTTCCAGCTCGGCACGCTTTTTTTGAAGACTTAAAATAAATTCGGGATCCGAAGCTTTTTCAGGTATTTGTAAATCCATGTTCATTTGTTGAATTCTGTCGTCCAAATCTGCAATCAAGTTTTCGGTTGTCTCTACATCTTTTTCCAATTTTCTTATCTTTCGATTCAGCTCTTTGCGACTTTCATAATTCAATTTGCTTTCACTTTCCGTTTTTGCTTCACCCTCATTTTTCACTTCAGGAGATACATTTCTTTCAAGTTCCTGTAAATTTTCTATTTTTTTTGTCTGAAGGAAATCGTAAATACCACCCAAATGTTCCTTCACTTTTTTATTTCCAAATTCGTAAACTTTCGTAACCAAACCATCCAAAAATTCTCGGTCGTGCGAAACAATAATGGCTGTTCCGTCAAAAGCCTTTATGGCTTCTTTAAGAACTTCTTTTGACGGAATGTCCAGATGATTGGTGGGCTCATCCAAAATCAAAAAATTCACAGGTTCGAGTAACAGCTTTATCATGGCTAACCTGCTGCGTTCTCCGCCTGAAAGTACTTTTACCTTTTTTTCGGAATTTTCGCCACCAAACATGAAAGCCCCCAAAATATCTCTGATTTTGGTACGAATTTCTCCAACAGCTACGCGATCGACGGTGTCAAAAACCGTCAAATTTTCGTCTAACAAAGAAGCCTGATTCTGAGCAAAATAACCTATTTTTACATTGTATCCCAATTTTAAAGTTCCCGAATATTCTATCTCATTCATGATACACTTTACCAATGTACTTTTCCCTTCTCCGTTTTTTCCAACGAATGCCACTTTCTCTCCTCGATGAATCATCAAATTTACATCGTCCAACACCAAATGTTCCTTATAAGCTTTGGAAAGGTGTTCTATTTCGAGAGGAATTTTTCCTGAATGTGTTGCAGGCGGAAATTTCAAGTGCATATTGGCATTGTCCTCTAAGTCCACTTCGATACGCTGCAATTTTTCGAGTTGCTTGATACGCGATTGCACCTGAACGGCTTTGGTAGCTTTGTATCGGAAACGTTCAATAAAATCCTCCGTATCCTGAATTAATTTCTGCTGGTTTTCGTAAGCCCTTAATTGTTGTTCGTGTCGCTCTTTACGCAATTGAATATATCGGGAATAATTCACATCGTAATCATACAGTTTTCCCAGAGAAATTTCCAATGTACGCGTAGTAACGGCATCTATAAAGGCTTTATCGTGAGAAACGAGTAAAACAGAGCTACCCGAAGTCAACAAAAAATTTTCGAGCCATTGAATGGACTCAATATCCAAATGATTGGTTGGCTCATCGAGTAACAGCACATTGGGACGAGAAAGCAGAATTTTGGCAAGTTCAATTCTCATGCGCCATCCACCACTAAACTCGGAACATTGTCGATAAAAATCGGATCGTAAAAAACCGAGTCCCAGCAAAGTCTTTTCCATTTCGGCTTGATAATTACCATTTCCGGCAATTTTAAGATATTCGGAAAGTTGGGATAGTTTATCCAATAAGGAATGATATTCGGGACTTTCGTAATCAGTTCGATCAATCAGTTGCTGTTGAATATCCTCCAATTGTTGGCGAAGTAGAACAATATTGCCAAAAGCTTTCTCGGTCTCCTGCCAAAGTGTTGTACCATCACTATGAATCATGTGTTGAGGCAGATAGCCGATAGTAATATCTTTTTGATAAGAAATATTTCCCCGCGTAGGTTGTTGCACACCTGCCAATAGACGCAGCAAGGTTGTTTTCCCTGCACCATTTTTACCCACCAAAGCTATTTTTTCTTTTGGCTGAATCAGAAAAGATATATCTTCAAAAAGCGTGGTTCCTCCAAATTCAACACAAAGTCGTTCGACTGAAATCATAATTATTCAAAAAGAAAAATAGAAAATGGAAAAAAACATAAATTAACAGGCAGTTATTTTCTTAACATTTTTCTGTTTATAACGCGCCATAACCAAAAAATCATTCCCGTCGCCAACAAAAAGGCAACAAAAACCAAAAGCAAATTTGGCCATTGACGAGCCAAAAGTCCAAAAGCGGTAAAAAAGCCGGTGATTGCCAATAAAACAAATGTAACTTTTCGATGAGAAAATCCAATTTTCAGCAACAAATGATGAATATGATTTCTATCGGCCTTAAAAGGAGAAACACCTTTTTTTATGCGGGTTACCATAACCCTCAAAGTATCATATAATGGAACAATCAAAACACAAATAGCCACAGCTGGAGCAGCAGCCATATACATACTTTGAGGAACACTGTGGGATGCATTCATTTCACAAAATTCAAAGAGATAAAAAGTCAGCATAAAACCCAAAAACAGGGAACCGGTATCGCCCATAAAAACTTTGTTTTTCTTGCTGAAAACGTTGTAAATAAAAAATACTGCCAGCGAACCTGTGAGCGTATAAGCAATGATGGCAAGCGATACATTTCCGGTCAAATGAAAATAAATGCCGAAAAAAAGATTGTAAAAAATTCCGAGTCCCGAAGCTAAGCCATCTACCCCATCAATTAAATTGATAGAATTGACCATCAGTAAAAAAACCAAAAAGGAAAAAATGTAACTGATCGACAAGGGAAGTTCATGAATACCGAAAACGCCAAAAAAATTAGTTATTCTGATATCGGAGAACACAATAAGAAATATACCCGCAACAAATTCGCCCAATATTTTGGATGTTGGTTTGATATTCAGCAAATCATCAATGAATCCGGTCATCAAAATAATGAAAACGCCTATGGGAATGTATTGCAATTCTTCCATCAAAGGAAAGCAGAAAATCAGAATAGTAAAGATAAATGAAATAAAAATATCAAAACCTCCGGTATAAGGAATCAAACCTTTATGAGTTGTCCGCTTGTTGGGTTTAACCACAAAATTGTGTTTCTTGGCAATTCTAACAACAGAAGGCATAAAAGCTTTTCCCAAAAGGAAAGAAAAAAGAATCAGCAAATAGGGAAATTGTTGAATAAAATTGTATAAATAATTCATTTTACGCTATTATGTATATTTATCCTCCATTATTTCATAAAAACTCAACAAAAAAAATTGTTTGAAAATAAATATAGAATAGATTATTTCCAAACGCTCGCTGTCAGAAAAATGTAATTAAACCCGAAATTCAACTAATTGTTAATATCTAATAATTCGTATTGGGAATTATTACTTTTGAATTCGGGCACTATCTGTTTCATCATTGATACAACCAGAAAATCTTTGCAAAGATAGCTGTACTTTATCAGGTTATCTATATCAACGGAGATTTTATCAAAATCGTATTCGGCAACTGAAGCAACCATTATTTTTGGGTGATTGGTGGGTCTAACTTGTTCTGTATGATTTAAAAGTTCCTCGTATAATTTTTCACCCGGACGCAAGCCGGTATAAACTATCTGAATATCCACGCCAGGAATTAATCCTGCCATTTGAATCATTTTTTTAGCGAGATGACTGATTTTAACTGGATTTCCCATATCGAAAACATAAATTTCTCCGCCTTCGCCCATCACTCCTGCTTCCAATACCAAACTGCTGGCTTCGGGTACAGTCATGAAATAACGAATAATATCAGGATGCGTTACGGTAACAGGTCCTCCTTTTTCGATTTGTTTTTGAAAAAATGGAACGACTGAACCATTCGATCCCAATACGTTTCCAAAACGCGTAGTAATAAATTTGGTGGTTTCATTTCCGGTTTTCTGCATTTTTCTGGCCAGCGATTGCACGTAAATTTCGGCAATACGTTTGGTAGCCCCCATCACATTGGTCGGATTCACTGCTTTATCGGTGGAAACCATTACAAACCGCGAAACTTTATATTTCAACGACAAATCAGCCATAATTTTGGTGCCCAGCACATTCACCTGAACACTTTCACAAGGGAAATCTTCCATCAAGGGAACATGTTTGTAAGCTGCAGCATGAAAAACAAAATCGGGGCGGTATAAATCCATAATATACTCCATTCGCTCCTTGTTTCGGACATCACCCAGCAAAAAACTAAAATTTTGGGTTGAAGAAAAATTCTGCAATTCAATTCTCAAGTTATGAATGGCTGTTTCTCCATTGTCAACCAGCACAATCAATTTTGGACTAAAGTTACACAACTGTCGAACAATTTCACTGCCTATTGATCCGGCAGCACCGGTAACCATAACGGTTTTAGATTTCAACTCCAAAGAAATATCATCAAAAGATATTTGAATGGGCTCTCTTTCCAATAAATCTTCTATTTTCAATGGTTTGATCTGTCTTACAGAAGGCATTTCACCATTCCATATATCCATTGGCTGCGAAGTGAGCAAAGAAATATGATTTTGAATAAAAATATCCAAATCCTCATCAGGAATAATTTCTTTCATTTTTATGGGTGAAACAATAACGGTATTAACTTTATTGGCAACTTTGGTTTTAATTGTTTGATCATCGTGATTGTAAACTCTAATTCCCATAACCATCTTATTTACAGCATTTCCGTCCCCATCAATAAAGCCAACCAATTTATATTGTTTCTTGGAATTCACGCTCGAAAGAATCATTCGGGCTATACCCAATCCTGCTTCATCGATTCCATAAATCATAACTGGAATGATCTGAGCCGAGGTTTCAACAAAATAATTAAAAATATTTCTAACAGTCAGTCTGATACCGAAAAGTAGAATAAAAGCTATAAAACCATAAATTAAAATGGATGAATAATAAAAAAGTGGCATTGAAATATAAAGAGAACAAACAAAGTTCAATGCCGAGAGAAAAAAACAATTACTGAATATTGCCAAAAAAAGTTTGGTGGCATCAGTCATCGTAGAATATCTGAGGATGCCGGAATAAGTATGAAAAAGCCAGAAAAAACCGGTCTGAGTAATGAGCAATAAAATCAAACGTTGAAAAAGAGATAAAAGAAGTCGGTCAGGCAAATGTTTTATAAAAGCCGAAGCAATAAGATAAGCTGTTAAAAAAGATATGGCAGATATTGCAATATCTATAAATAAAACAGCCCAGCGAGGTAAATATTTTAAAGAAGCCAGGTGTGAGAACGTATCGGTATTGTTTAAAAATCTGAATTTCTCTTTCATTGGAAACAAAAAATAAATTATTCTTGTTTGGAACAGGAAAAGGTAGTGCAAAGATACGTTAATAAGTATGTATTATCAAATTAATTCTTAAAAAAATTCACTTTGATTACTGTTTTAACAATATAAGATATAGTTCTTGTCAACATTCGTTTGAACATCAATTTTTTAAGAAAAACAGCGAACAAAAATTAATCAGTTTATAAAAAATTCATAAAAAGATACGTGTTGTTTTAACACTTTTCAACTGTACATTTAAAAAAACAGAAAAAACTAAAGAAATGGACAAAATTATTAGTGTATTATTCTTATTTTTGTACTAAACTTTTAAAATCAAAATTTCAAAATCTATTGCTATGGATACCACAATTAAACTCTACCGCTACAATTATAGAACATTAAAAACCTACCTATTTGCTGCATTTTTCATTGTCGGGAATATAATTTTTCCGCAGTTGGCTCACAGCATACCCAATGGCGGTCTGATTTTTCTGCCCATTTACTTTTTCACTCTGATTGGCGCCTATAAATATGGCCTCACTGTCGGTCTGCTCACGGCTGTGTTCTCGCCTTTGCTCAACAGTTGGATTTTTGGCATGCCACCTGTTGGCATGTTGCCGATCATCATTACAAAATCTGTTTTACTTGCAATTGGAGCTGCTTATGTCGCTTCAAAAAGTCAAAAAGTCAGTTTTTTAGGATTGTTGTTGGTGATTCTTTTTTATCAGTTGACAGGGCTTTTATTTGAATGGCTTTATACCAGCAGCCTTATTCTTGCTTATCAGGATTTGAGAATGGGATTCCCTGGATTGCTTCTGCAATGGTTAGGTGGTTTTGCACTTTTGAAATTCATTCAAAAACTGTAATTTGAATGGAACAGAAAACTTTTTCGGAAATCATAAAGCGTTTTGCCGATATCCAGTTCAATGAAAATTTCGACCTGATTGTTGCCATAGCAAACGGAGGAATTGTCCCTGCAGGAATTATCAACCAGAAATTAAATACGGAAGTTGAAATTTTACACATTAATTTTCGTGATGATTATCAACAGCCAAAATATTCAACTCCCAAACTGTTAAAACCTATTGATTTTGAATTTCAAGGTAAAAAAATTTTACTTGTGGACGATCGAATTAAAACAGGTGCTACCATTGATGTTGCAAAAAAACTGCTGGAAGGTGCAAAACTTATCAAAACTTTTGCTGTTAACGGGAATGCTGATTATGCTCTTTACAACGAAAGCTGTTTCCGTTTTCCTTGGAGAATTTGAAAATTTGTTTTAACAAATACTAATATGGATAGAAGAGATTTTTTAAAAATGCTTGCGCTCAGTGGAGCAGCTTTTACCATAAAGCAAAGTAAAGCCATGTCGCTTCTGACTCAACGTTTCAGCGGAAAGGAAATAAATGAAAATTACGATCTTGTTGCCGTGTTGGGTGGAACGCCGGTTGAAATGTTCCGCAAAGGAATTGCCGAATTTGGCGGCATGGGAAATTTCGTAAAGAAAGGATATAAAGTAGTAGTAAAGCCAAACATCGGTTGGGATAAAACTCCCGAATATGCTGCTACAACGAATCCTGAACTGGTTGCCGAAATTATTCGTCAATGCTTCAGAGCCGGGGCCAAAGAAGTTACTGTTTTTGATCACACATGCGACGATTGGAGAAAATGCTATGCCAGTAGCGGAATAGAAGCAGCAGCTAAAGCAGCAGGCGCAAAAGTGCTTCCGGCCGATTTGGAATCTTATTATGAAGCTATTTCTCTTCCACGTGCCAAAAGTCTGAAATCGGCCAAAGTTCATAAAGCCATCCTTGAATCGGATGTATGGATCAATGTTCCCATTCTGAAAAATCATGGTGGAGCAAAAATGACCATTTCCATGAAAAACCACATGGGAATTGTTTGGGATAGAGGTTTTTTCCACAGTCACGATTTACAACAATGTATAGCCGATATTTGCACCATGAGCAAACCTGCAATATTAAATGTAGTAGACGCTTACCGAATAATGAAAACCAACGGCCCACGAGGCAAATCGGAAGCAGACGTTGTGCTTGCCAAAGGATTATTCATGTCGCAGGATATTGTAGCGGTTGATACTGCTGCCACCAACTTTTTCAATCAGGTAAGAGCAATGCCCTTGGAAAGCGTTGGACATTTGGCTAAAGCACAGGAATTGAAAGTTGGAACTACTAACCTCAATCAGTTAAAAATAAAACGGATAAAAATGTAAATCGAAATGTTGAAAAAATTAAGAGTTATCATTTCTCTCCTGTTTTTTATCCCAATTACCTTTTATTTTCTCGATTTTCGAGGAGTTCTCCCACAACAGTTCCATTGGTTGGCCAAGATTCAACTGGTGCCGGCGTTACTATCTCTTAATCTAATTATTTTATTGGTAATTGTGGGGATTACTCTATTTTTTGGACGGATTTACTGTTCTTCGGTCTGTCCTCTTGGAATTTTTCAGGATATTGTTTCATGGGTTTCCAAACATTTCAACAAAAAGAAAAAATTCAAATTCAGTTCAGCAAAAAACATTCTTCGCTGGTCGATTTTGGGAATTAGTATTATTACCTTTTTTCTGGGTTTCTCTTTTTTAACCGGTTTTTTCGATCCTTACAGCATTTATGGACGTATGGCAACACATTTGTTTAAGCCTGTGTATATGGAAGGAAACAATTTGCTGGCAGGAATCTTCAATGCAGCAGGATTTCATTCTTTATACAAAGTTCAGATTTTCATGCTCAGCATCAGTACTTTCCTTATTGCTATGGCCATGATGCTGATAATAGGATATTTGGCATGGAAAAATGGACGATTGTATTGCAATACCATTTGTCCGGTTGGCACTGTATTGGGATTTCTCAGCAAATATTCACTTTTTAAAATCAGATTTGATCAGGAACAGTGTAATTCGTGCGGACTTTGCAGCATGAAATGTAAATCTTCCTGTATCGATGCAAAAAATAAATCCATCGACTATAGTCGATGTGTAGACTGTTTCAACTGTATAGAAGCTTGCAATCGCAATGGTCTGAAATTTTCCCCAAACTTTTCCACACAAAGAAAAAAAGTTGAAAATGAATCTGCAATGGATATTGATGAAAACAAACGGCGTTTCCTGAGTACGCTGGCAGTTTCGTCATTGGCTGTCGCTGCTTTGCCTCAGGAAGGAATTAAAATAAAAAATTTTCATAAGGTGAAGAGAGAAACACCTATTAGTCCTCCCGGTTCAAAAAGTGCCGAAAATTTAATGAGTGCCTGCACTTCTTGTCATCTTTGTGTCAGTAAATGTCCTTCGCAAATTATCCGGCCATCACTTTTAGAATACGGATTGGGCGGCATTATGCAGCCAATACTTTCTTTCGAAAAAGGGTTTTGTAATTATGATTGTACTGTTTGCACCGAAGTTTGCCCCAGTGGAGCTCTAATGAATTTAACAAAAGAAGAAAAACACAAAAATCAAATGGGGCAGGTGCATTTTATTATGGAGGACTGCATTGTTTATAAAGATGGAACCAGCTGTGGCGCCTGTTCGGAACATTGCCCAACACAAGCAGTAAGCATGGTTCCTTATAAAAATGAACTGACCATTCCACATACCGATACCAGCATTTGTGTAGGTTGCGGAGCTTGTGAATATGCCTGTCCGGCTTTCCCAAATAAAGCAATTTATGTAGAAGGTTTGAAAGTACATCAACAAGCTACCATTAAAAAAGAAAAAACAAATCAGAAAATTAATATTGAAGATTTTGGTTTTTAAAAAACATTTTGAACATTTAATACATTATCAACATGATACTTACAACTATTTTATTGGCCATTGGTACACCAGAAATTTTAATAATTGCTTTAGTTGTTCTGTTGCTTTTTGGAGGTAGAAAAATTCCCGAACTAATGCGCGGATTGGGTAAGGGAATCAGCCAGTTTAAAAAAGGAATGAAAGACGTAGAAGATGAAATTAAAGAAGATGACAACAAAAAGGAATAGTCATTCAAGAAAATTCATTTCATTCGTCTAATTTTCAAACATTTTTTGAATAAAAATACCAAAAATTATATATGGATAGAATTGATTAACAAAAGTACATCCATATAATGATAATAATTCGGTATGTCGTTAAACAATAAGGCAAGTGAACAGGAAGCTACGTTCTGGTGGCATTTGGAGAAACTTCGCTGGGTCATTTTACGAACTTTGGCGGTTGTAGGACTGTTAATGGTAATATTCTTTTCAAACAAAAATTTTCTGTTTAACAAAATCATTTTAGCACCCTTAAATTCAGATTTTTATGTTTATCGTTGGTTTAACGATATTGCAAAATTGTTAAATTTCAACGACTTGACAATAGACAATTTTCATGTTCAACTTATCAACATCAATCTGGCGGGGCAATTCATGGCCCATTTGTCTATTTCGTTTGCTTTTGCCCTCATTGTCTCGGTTCCATACCTACTATTCGAAATCTGGCGGTTTATCTTTCCTGCTTTGTATCCGCATGAGCGAAAAAATATAGAATTAATTTTCTTTTTTTCTTCATTTTTGTTTTATCTGGGTGCAATCGTCAGTTATCTGATTATTTTTCCGTTAACCATTAGATTTTTAGGAACTTATCAGGTTTCTTCACTCGTGCCGAATCAAATTGCTCTTTCTTCCTACATCAGTGCTTTATACATTCTTGTTTTTTCAATGGGACTTACTTTTGAAATGCCGGTCCTCTCCTACTTTTTATCGCGTTTGGGAATAATATCTCGCCAAACATTGAAAAAAGGACGAGGCATTGCGCTTATAGTTATTTTAATTGCTGCCGCAGTTATTACTCCTACTACCGACCCTTTCACCATGATGGTCGTTGCTATTCCGCTTTACCTGCTTTACGAAGTTAGCATATTGGTTTGTAAAAAGGATACTGCTCACAAAAAAATAGTTTCCGACACCAATTAAAATTTATAATTTTGTATGCGATTTTCTGAGCAAAAAATACTAATTCTCTTCTTATTGAGCATCTGAAATTCTATACTTTTACTGATTAACCAAATACTTTCAAGGAACAACGTTTAAATTTCAAAAATATTTTCAAGCAATAGAATTATGAAACAAATTCATTTTTCAATAATATTTTTCTTGTCGATAATTTTACTCGTCGCCTGCAATAATAAAGGAAAACAGGAAAAAGAAGCAGATAATCAACTTCAGAAAATCCAACAACTCATACAGCAAAATGAATTAAATGCAGCTAAAATTGCCATCGACAATTTTCACGCCAATTTTCCGCGTCTGGTTGCCAAAAGGCGTGTGGCTGAAGCTTTTCAGGATACCATTACACGAAGAGAATGCAAAAGAACTATAGTTTATTGCGATAGTATTTTGCCTTTTAAACTAAAGGAAGCCGATTCACTGCTGCAAAATTTTCGGTTGGAAAAAAACACGAAATATCAAGACGTTGGAAATTACTTTTATAAAACGCAATCAACGGAAGCAAATGCGTCTCGAACTTATTTGAAAGCCTATGTGGATGAGAATGCCGATTATTTTCTGGTCAGTCAGTATATGGGACCAAAAATTGAACACACTTCGGTTGAAATATCTAATGGCGAAGTGTTTGCACATACCGACACCATCGACATTACCAGCGCTTCTTATTTGAGTTTTTCGGATGAAACAGGACGTTGGGAAATTGTAACTTTTAAGAATGAAGCCGAAAATGGTGTTTCAGAATTTATTTCTCAATATATAAATGAAAATCTGAAAGTCATTTTGCACGGGAAAAAGAATTTCAGCTACTTTCTTCAACCTAACGATAAAAAAGCAATTAAAGAAACTTATCATTTATGGATAGTAAAAAAGGATATTAATCGTTTGAAAAAAGAAATTGAGAAAGCAAAACTGAAAATAGAGCAAATAAACAGAAGAAATCAGACATAAACCGAAAAATCAAATTTCTTTTTTCAAATACATTTCCACCAGTCGCGAAACAGCAAAATTGCCAATTTCCGTGTTTGAAATTTCGATAAATTGTTTTAATGCCTCATTTTTCTCAACAATCTGTAAAGTAATGAACTGAGCCGTAATACGTCGATGCGTTAAAAGATGATGAACAGGTTTTGAAATATTCAAAATTTTTACCTGCTCGATACCATTAAAAATATGGCAGAAAGAATTATTTTCAAGCAATTCTTCCAATGTTAACAAATGGTCGGTTTCAATTAATGGAAATTCATACAGATTTTTCCAAATATCGTCAGCTGTTCTTTTCTGCAAAAAAATATGATGATTATAATTGATAACCAGATAATTAAAAAAACGTTGCTTGACAGACGTTTTTTTTGATTTTACCGGCAACTGTTCTACGATTTTTAACTCATAAGCTTTACAATAAACCTGCAAAGGACAATCCGAACAATTGGGAGAAACCGGCACGCACTGCAATGCACCAAATTCCATAATGGCCTGAT
>Ga0208826_1000852_pt1 | contig 29100 bp, 42 predicted proteins | sample AD_UKC115_MetaG_FD_184451 | JGI IMG/M metagenome (GOLD analysis project Ga0208826, IMG submission 184451) | Active sludge microbial communities of municipal wastewater-treating anaerobic digesters from Hong Kong - AD_UKC115_MetaG (SPAdes)... | ecosystem: Engineered > Bioreactor > Anaerobic >...
CTCACGCAGAGATTTTTGGTTAATTTTGAGGTGATAAAATGCTAAAAAAACCATTCAAACAGTTATATGAGTCGATTCTGGCAGAACGACCAACGATTCGCGGCGACAGAGCCTTGCTTTCCCTATTGGAGCAGTTTTGCATATCGTCACAGCGACTTTCAGAGATACAGGCGGCCATCGCCACAGCAGGACTAGACCCAGAGCTTATCAAGATGGAGCAGACTCAGCAGAGGCTACTTCTGGCTCAGTCCAGAGGGCTTGGTATTGCCACATCACGGAGCCGGTATGATGCCTCTCAATCGGCGGCAATGAGCGACTACACCGATGGCGAGTACTCACCAATCAAGCTTGGGCTGGTTAAATGACGGCCTGCCTTGACTGGCAAGACAAGCTCAAGTCTGGCGAGAGCATCTTGCCAGATCCGATTTTTCCCGACATTGGCGACCGATGTGCGGAGATTTTCGCCAAGCAAAAACTGGTCGATGTGATTGGGACTCCCTCCCTGAAAGACGCGGCTAGGCCGTGGGCAATAGATTTGGTGCGGAATATTTTTGGCGCATACGACCTTGCCGAGAACAAAAGACTCATCCGCGAGTTTTTTGTTTTAATCTCTAAAAAAAATAGCAAATCAACCATCGCGGCCGGAATAATGCTCACCGCACTGGTAACAAATGGCCGGAATAATGCCGAGATGATTATTCTCGCGCCCACATTGGAAATCGCAAAAAATGCGTATGACCCTCTGCGAGGAATGATAAAGGCAGACGCAGAATTATCAAGAATCTTGCGAGTGCAAGACCACATTCGCACCATCACGCATCGAATTACTGGGGCTACGCTAAAAGTTATTGCGTCCGACAGCGATACAGTAGGCGGTATAAAGGCAAGTTTTATTCTGATTGATGAGCTTTGGCTTTTTGGCAAAAGAAAAAACAGCGAGAACATGCTGAGAGAAGCAACCGGCGGACTTGTATCAAGGCCAGAAGGGTGTGTTATTTATTTAACAACACAAAGCGATGAGCCGCCAGCGGGCGTATTTAGAAGCAAGCTCGCATATGCGCGAGACGTGCGCGACGGGAAAATAAAAGACCCGCAATTCCTACCGCTTTTATACGAGTTTCCAAAGGAGATGCTTGAAAGTGACGAGTGGCGAAACCCTGAGAATTGGCACATAACCAATCCAAATATTGGCGCATCGGTTGATATTGAATACCTGAAACGAGAGTATAAAAAAGCCGAAAATGACGGCGAAGCATCCATGCGTGGTTTTGCTGCCAAGCATTTGAATGTTGAAATTGGCGTGGCATTATCCAATGATAATTGGGCTGGCGCTGAGTTTTGGCAAAAATGCGCCAGCGAAATAACGCTAGAAAAAATGATTGTTCGCTGTGATGTAATGGTCGCAGGCATTGATGGCGGCGGACTTGATGATTTGCTTGGATTATGTGTAGCAGGGAGAGATAGCACAACCGGCAAATGGCTTTACTGGAATCATGCATGGGCGCATTCGATTGTGATGACGCGGCGCAAAGATATTGCGGACAGATTGCATGATTTTGAGAAAGACGGGACGCTTTCAGTTGTTAAAAACATTGGTGATGATGTTGAAGAGTTGTGCGTTTATTTACTGCAAGTCAAAGAGTCAGGTCTGCTGCCAAGCACAAATGCAATCGGCGTTGACGCGGCTGGTATCGGGGCGATTGTTGATCGGCTGACAAGCGAGGATTTTGGTTTTGCCGTCGGAGAAATTGTTGCCATCGGGCAAGGCTGGAAGCTGAACGGTGCCATAAAAACACTAGAGCGCAAGCTGGCAGGCCAAGAGGTCGAGCATGACGGCTCTGCGATGATGGACTGGTGCGCTGGTAATGCCCGTGTGGTGCCAGTGGGGAATGCCATCAGAATTGACAAGCAGGTCAGTGGCAGTGCCAAAATTGACCCACTGATGGCGACCCTCAACGCCACGCAGCTTCTCATGCTTAACCCTGCGGGTTCTCAAAAAAAGTATGAAATGTATTTTTTCTGAAAACGCTGGATTTTTAAGCCATACCCCTGTATAAGGCTTAAATAACCGCATTGTCGTGACGACAACGCACTCCCTTTGATGGAGGCCATATGGCCATCAAGACCAGCAGAGCGTACTCGCAGCTGACCATTAAGTCGGTTGATGATGACGCTCGCATCATCCGAGGCATTGCTACAACGCCAACACCTGATCGATATGACGATATTGTCATGCCGAAGGGCGCAAAGTTCACGCTTCCCATCCCCCTGCTGTGGCAGCACGACCACGGCCAGCCCATCGGCCAAGTAATCTCAGCCACTATTACTGACGCAGGCATTGAGATTGAGGCCACTGTTTCCAAGGCCGCAGGCAAGCTTGGCGAGCGCCTCGACGAAGCATGGGAAAGTATCAATATCGGCCTTGTTCGAGGGCTGTCCATTGGCTTCAGAGCTATCAAATACAGCATTTTAAGCAGCGGCGGCCTGCAATTCGATGAGTGGGATTTTTACGAATTATCAGCCGTAACAATTCCCGCAAATTCAGATGCCAGCATCACGCAAATCAAATCCGTCGCGTCCGACGAGTTAAAAAAAGCGCATCGTTTTGCGCAAAAATCCGTTCAATTTTCCAAAAAATCAGGTGAAAACATCATGAATTACCGTGAGATTTTAACGCGCTTGAGCGCAACCATTGCAGAAAAAAAATCAGCCATTGATGCGTTGCAAAAAACAGTTTCCGACGAAGGCCGAACAAAAACGGCTGACGAGCGCGAGACTTTTGACACGCTTAACGACGAAATCAAAGCAATCGAACTTGAAATTCGAGACGTGGAGGCACTGGAAAAAGCGAGCATCGCCAGCGCAAAACCGATTGTTGGCGATGAAAAAACAGCTCCATATTCTGGTGGAATCGTGATTAAACAATCGCCAGAAAAACTAGAACCTGGTATCGAGTTTGCGCGTTTTGCGGCGTGCTTGGGAGCTGCACGCGGCGACCTATCAACCGCTTCAGCCATCGCGCAAAAACGCTATCCGCAGAATGAGCGCGTTGTCGAAATTATCAAGGCAGCCGTGGCGGCTGGTACGACAACCGACGCAGCATGGGCTGGTAATCTGGTCGATTATCAAAACATTTCCAGCGATTTTGTGAACTATCTGCGACCCCTGACCATCATCGGCCAGTTCGGTGTAAATGGCATTCCTGCGCTGCGCTCAATTCCTTTTAACGTCAACATTAAAGGGCAAAGCACAGCATCAACCGCTGGATGGGTTGGCGAAGGAAAGATGAAGCCTGTCACAAAAGGCGGCTACACCGACACCAATCTGGGTTGGGCAAAAATCGCAGCAATTAGCGTTGCCAGCGATGAGTTACTGCGATTCAGCAATCCGAGCGCGGAACGATTAATTCGTGATGACTTGGCTGAGGCAGTTGTTTTCCGCATGAACAAGGACTTCGTGGATATTACGAAAGCAGCTGTAGCCAACGTGTCGCCAGCGTCGATCACAAATTCTCTGACAAACTACGGGGCTGGCACTGCCTCGCCAGAGGTTGACATCAACGTGCTGTGGGCAAATGCAGACGCGGGTAATTTTGACCCAAGCTCTGCGGTTTACGTCACTACTCCTGCTATTGCTCGCAAGCTCGCCATGCTGATGACAGTCAATGACGTTCGCCGTTTCCCTGACATGACTCCGCGTGGAGGCTCAATCAGTGGCGTACCAGTGATTGTGTCGAACCATGTTGATACCAATTCATTCCTGCTAGTTTTCGCTAGCGAGATTTGGCTGGCAGACGACGGTATTGTGACTCTGGACGCAACCCGCGAAGCAAGTTTGGTGATGGACTCTGACCCACAGGGCGTAGCATCGCCGACCTACGTCAACATGTTCCAGACTAACCAGATTGCATTCCGAGCAGAGCGTTACATTAACTGGCAAAAACGCCGGACAAATGTTGTGTCTGGTGTACTAGGGACAGCTTGGGTGTAAAAAACAGAGAGCTGCCACGGATGGCGGCTCGCGTTTTTTGAGGTGTAACATGTTGATAAAAAACCTACGCACTGGCGTGATTGGTGAGTTGAAAGACGCAGCAGCAGAGCGGTTAATCGCTCGCGGATTAGCTGAAAAAGTGACGGCAGAAGCGCAAGCTAAAAAAGAATCCGCAGTTAAGAGCAAAAAATAATGTGGCCTTTTACGCGAAAAGAAAAAACCTTGCAGAGCGTCACTAATGGTGGTTTTGGCTTTGGGTTTATTCGTGATTCTTTCGCTGGAGCATGGCAGCAAAATAGAGAAATAAACTTAACAAATGTTCGGGATTTCTTTGCAATTTACGCCTGCCAGACTTTAATCTCTGCCGACATATCGAAAATTTCTGTAAACGTAAAAGCAAAAGACGGCGACGGCGTTCCAGTTGTCATCAATAACGCGATTTTACAAAGACCAAACGAGTTTCAAAACAGCACACAATTCCGCCAATGGTGGATTACCTCAAAGCTAATCGCGGGAAATACGTTTGTGCTAAAGCAGCGAGATGCCAGAGGCAAGATTACAGCTCTTACAATTCTTGATCCCGGCAAGGTGCTTCCTCTTGTTGCTGAGGACGGCTCGGTTTATTACCGGCTAGGCCAAGATTTTTTAGCAAAACTAAAAGAAACGGATTTAATTATTCCGGCATCTGAAATTATTCACGACCGCTACCAGCCACAGACTCACCCACTGGTCGGAGTTTCTCCAATTTTTTCGGCGGCTCTAGCGGGGGCGCTTGGGAAAAAAATCCAAGAGGATGCGCATTATTTCTTTCAGAACGGCGCAAGCATGTCGGGGATTTTGACGGCTCCCGGAGCAATCTCAAAAGATACGGCTACACTGCTATCTGATAGGTTCAACGCAGGATATTCTGGCGAGAAAGCCGGAAGGGTGGCGGTTGTTGGAGACGGCTTGAAGTTCGAGCCAATGCGGGCGAAGGGCGTAGATAGCCAAATCGTGGAGCAATTAAAATTGACCGCCGAAGTGGTGGCGAGTTGCTACCACGTCCCCCCATTCAAAATTGGTATGGCCGATTCTCCGGCAAAGCAGCAAGAAGCGAATTTAATCTATTACGCAGATTGTCTACAGGTTTTGATTGAGGAAATGGAGACATGCCTAACCCAAGGGCTTGAGCTTCCAGCCATGCAATATGTTGAGCTGGAGATTGAGGATTTAATGCGCATGGACTCAAGCGCAATTTATGAAACCCTCACTAAGGCAATCAGCGGCTCTATCAGTACGCCAAACGAGGCTCGGAAGCGCGTAGGGCTTGCGCCATTGGTAGGCGGTGATGCTATCTACATGCAGCAGCAAAACTACAGCCTTGAGGCGCTGGCGAAACGTGACGCTCAAGCAGACCCGTTTGGCACGAATCCGACCTTGCCGATTGTGCAAGAGTCCGACGAAACAAAAGCGGCAATTGAGGCGCTGAATAAGGAATTTTCTTATGCAATTTGACGCGGCAAAATTCGGCGCAGCCGTTCGAGAGCTGATTGATTCCATGCTAAAGCGCGTGGATGAGAGAATTGTAGCTCTAGAAAAACGCGAAGAAAAATCTATCAGCCAAGACGAGATAATTGATGCGGTTGCTCTTAAATTTGAGCGACGGTTTTCTGATCTGTCGTTAAATTTTATTGAAAAAACGCACGCAGCGATTTCGGCAATGCCACTACCAAAAGACGGGCTGCCAGCAGAAGCAATCAGCATCGAACAAAACGAAAGAGAGCTGACAATTTCCGTCGGAGATAGCAAGAAAACAATCCGCATAGACTCGCTGATTTATCGCGGCGTTTGGGCGCAAGGAAGTTTTGAAAAAGGCGATTGCGTGACATATGACGGCTCGCTGTGGGTTGCGCAAAAAGAAACGAACGAAGCGCCCGCGACATGCAAAGACTGGAAGCTGGCAGTCAAGAGAGGACGCAACGGGAAAGATTTGCGCGACAGCGCGAGCGTAGTCGATAAAACTGGAGTGGTTGCGCTATGACCGACCTCATCACATTAAACGACGCTCGCCTGCATCTGCGCGTTGACACAACCGATGATGACTCAGCTATTCAAGCGTACATCACGGCAGCGAGCGCAAGCATATATACATACATCGGCGATCAGATTTACACGGACAACACTCACGCAGCAATCAGGCCTGACGTGATTAGTGCTTGTAAATTATTGGTTGGCGACCTGTATCGATTCCGTGACTCATCGAGCCGCGAGCGTGGCGAAGGAAGCGCCGGATATTTGCCGGTTTATGTGATGTCGCTGCTCTACCCGTACCGCGAACCGAGCGCATCATCATGAGCATTTCAGCAGGTCGACTGCGACACAGAGTGGTGATTGAGAGACTGACGGCCTCCATGGACGGCGGCGGCGAAGTCATACAAGACCCAGCCACTGGCGAAGTGGTCAGGACATGGCAGCCTGTAGCCACGGTATGGGCTGCGATTGAACCGCTTTCTGCGCGTGAGTTTTTGCAATCTGATGCAAAGCAAAGCCAGATAACGACAAAGATTATCATGCGCAAACGTGCGGATATTTATCCGAGCGACCGTATAAAACACGGTGACAGGCTCTACAACCCGCAAGCGTTTCTCGATGACCCAGACAGCGGACAAGAATATATGACCGCTCCTTGTACGGTTGGCACAGGGGAAGGGCAATGACATCAATAATTGTCAACGGCGCTGCCGATGTATTAAACAATCTTCGCAATTTTAAGCAAAAAGAAATCGTGAAGATTGCGAAAAAAGGCGTTGGTGCTGGCGCAGCCGTGATACGGAAAGCCATCAAGGAATCTGCGCTATCTATTGATGACAAGGCAACGGGTCGGCAAATTGCGGATAACGTCACGTCTCGCGCCAGCCGATCACAAAAAGGCATTGCGGCTGCCAAAGTGGGCATTGCGCGAACAAAAGGCGGCAAGATAAAAAAGGGTAACCCCGACTTGGGCAGGCGAACAGATACGCCACATTGGCACATGGTGGAGTTTGGCACAGAGCATAGCAGGGCAGAGCCATTTGCTCGGCCAGCGATAACGGCAAATGCTCAAAAGGCACTGGATTCGGCGGTTGCAAAAATGAAACTGGAGATTGAAAAATGATTCAGCTTCCAGATATTTTTTCTATCGTTTCGCAAAACGCGGCCTGCAGAGCCTTACTGAAAGACGGCAAGAAGGAGTTCCGATTTTATTCGTTTGGTATGGCTCCGCAAGGAGTGGCGTACCCTTACGCAGTCTGGCAAATAATCAGCGGCACGCCTGACAATAATTTAACTTCGGGCGATTACGACGCAGAAGAAATACAAATACAGGTTGATGTGTACTCAAGCCACTCGCAAGGCTCAATCGTGGCAAGAGATGTTGCAAATAAAATCATGACAGCGATAAAACCCGTTGCATATACAACAAGTTTTAGAGCTGAAGAAAGAGATTTTGAAACGATGAATTACCGAAGTTCGTTTGATTCGTCGTGGATAAATGCGGTTCAAAATTAACACAGGAGCATGAAAAATGGCCAAAAAAACCCAAGGTACAGTTTTGTACTTCATTGATACGCCGTCCACAGTCGTTGCAATTCAATGCCCAACCGGAATCACGGGTGTTTCTGCGCCTCGTGAGCAGATTGAGACGACTTGTCTGGAGGCTGACGCAAAGTCTTTTATTCCTGGGCTTCGCAGTCCGGGGGCTGTGTCTGTCGCGCTTAACTTCGACCCTTCCCAATCTTCTCACAAGAAGATTTGGGATATGTACGAAGCTGGCACGCAAGGCATTAAATTCGCGCTTGGCTGGTCTGACGGCACGGATGTGCCGACCGCATCCGGTGGTGATTTTACACTGCCGGCAACGCGCACATTTACAGCATTCACAGGATTCTTTACGGATGTTCCTCAGGAATTCGCCTTGAATGCCGTTGTTACCGCCACTGTGCAAATTCAAACTTCTGGCGCAATCACTCTTACGCCAAAAACATGAGGCCAGTAAATGAATATCAGCGAACTGATAAAGTCTGGCGGAATTTTATCAAACACATTTGATAAAAAAACCGTCGAATGGTTGCATGAAAGTGGCTCTGTTTTTATTGATGTGTTTGTAAAAAAACCATCGGCGGCTGATGTTGAATTTTGCGCAAAAGGAGACGTGAGTTTTTCCTCAGCCATGATTCATCGCTGCGTTCGTTTTGGTGATGCGCAAGAGCAAATGACCTTGGAGCAAGCGCAGAATCTTGATCCGCAGCTTTTTAAGGCATTGAACGAAGCCGTTTTTATCGACGTTAAAAAAAAATCAAACCAGAAGATGAATTCTGGTGCGAGCTTGTCATCAACGGCATCGGCGGCAAAACCATCGCGGAAGCGAAAGAAACAGTAAGCTACGAGGAAGCGCAACTCTGGGCGCAGTACATCGCGCTCAGAGGCTCGTTGAACATCGGTAGAAGAGTTGAGGCTGGCTCTGCTATTGTTGCTTCAATTCTTAGCAGTGCGTATGGCGGGAAATCGACGTTTGATGACTTTGCGCCTCACGAAAGAGGCATGGAAATTGAAGATGAGCAAGAGTCTGAACATGAATACATGATGAGGCAAATGGCTCAACTTGGTGCGGTAATGGCGAGATAATAAATGGCAAAATCTCTTGGAAGTATTACGCTCGACATGGCGCTCAATTACGGGTCAGTAATCGAGGGATTTGATGCTGTCGAGAAAAAAACAAAAAAGACAACGGATGGCATCGGTAAACTTGGCTCTGTCATGAAGACCGGCATGCTTGCAGGAGCTGCTGCATTAACCGGCGTTGTTGCCGCAATTGGTGCAATTGCTAGCGAAACAGCAGAAGCAGCGGCAGAGCAGGCACAGCTCGCAGCGGTGTTGAAATCAACAGGACAAGCCGCAGGATTCACGCAAGATTCGCTTAATAAAATGGGCGATTCGATGCGCAAGGCGACAACGCTTGACGGGGGCGACATCACCAAAGCGCAGACAGCGCTGCTGGCATTTACTAATATCACAGGCGAGCAATTCCCGAAGGCATTGCAGGCCGCTGCCGACATGGCAGCTCGCACCGGCATGACCATCCAGCAGACCAGCGAGCTGATCGGACGCGCTCTAGATGTTCCTTCGCAAGGCATGGCCGCACTCAGTAAGCAGGGCTTTCGGTTCACCGACGCGCAAAAAGACGTTATCAAACATTTAGAAGAAACCGGACAAAGCGCTAAGGCACAGGATATTATTCTTGCATCACTTAAAGACACATACGGCGGCGCAGCAGAGGCCGCAAGAAAGACTTTTGGCGGGGCGCTTGAGGCGGTAAAAAATTCGCTCAAGGAATTGATAACTGGCGCAGACGGCTCTCTTGATGGCGCAGCATCATCGGTAAACGACCTTGCAAAAACGCTAGACTCTCCAGAGGTCAAAGCAGGCATAAACACGCTGGTGTCAGGGCTTTCAGATATTGCTGTTGCGGCTGTAAAATTAATATCTGGCGTTGCTACAGCCATGGCAAATACTGCGTCATTTACGCAATGGCTATTCGGCGGGATTGATAATAATAACATCGGCCAAGTGCAAGAGAGGCTTGGCGAAGTTACAGCAGGCATTGATAAATTAAATAAAAAACGTGAAGAAGGCTATCAATTAACTGCGCAGGAATATGCGCAGCTCGCGTATTTACAAAAGCAGCAGCGCGAATTAAGCAAGACCGTTGCAGAGTACGAGGGCGGATTAAAAAAAGAAGCTGACGCGCAAAAAGCCGCAGCTAAAGCTGCCGCTGATGCGGCCAAAGAAAACAAAAGATTGGCGGATGCAAAATTAGCCGCAGAAAAAGCCGCCGCAGCAGCAGCGGCGGCGGAGAAAATAGAAAAAGACAGGAAAAACAGCATTAAAGAAATATTGGTTGGGCTAAATGAAGATTATCAAGCTCTCGGAAAGTCAAAAGAAGAGCTGACGCTGAGGACACTAGAATTACTTGGTGCCACTGAAAAAGAAATGGCGTTTGCCAAAATATCGCAAGACATGATCAAAGAGTGGGGTGGTTTTTTTAGCGCAAAACCACTTAACAGTGACGACATCATCGGCAAAGATTCGGACGAGTTCAAGAGCGACGAGGAGAAAGAAAACGAACGCTATGCAGCGCAGCTTAAGCGATTCAAAAAACACCAAGAGGACATGGCTATTCAAGGCAAAACATCCGCCATAACAATGGAGGATTTAGAGCGTGTTCATCAAGAAAACCTGAGCAATATCCGTCGGCAATTTAGCAAAGACGATTTAAGCAAAACACAAAACGCGCTAGGGACGATTAGCACGCTAATGAATAGCCACTCTCGAAAAATGTTTGAGATTGGCAAAGCCGCAGCAATTGGAAAAGCTATTGTCGCAACGTCACTTGGCGTAATGGAAGCTTTGACAATTCCTTTTATTGGTTGGGCAATGGCTCCACTGGTGGCGGCGGCTGGAATACAAAATATTGCTGCAATCAAAAATGCGAGCTTCGGCGGTGGGTCTGTGGCAACCGCAGCGCCAAGCGTGACGCAGGGCGTGAATGCGCAAATGCAACAGGTTCAACCGACGCAGCGCACGAATATCAATCTTCAAGGAGATTTTTTCAGCCGCGATGGTGTAATATCTCTGCTGAACGAAGCATTCAAAGATGGGTACACCCTCAACGGGGCAACAGCATGACAACCGTTATTTCCCCTGATTTTTATCTGCCGAGTGGCGGCAATAACAATCCGCAGCCGCCATTCCCGTTTTCTCATGCAAGGATTGGCATTGATAGCGTTATCAAGCGCGGGCAGATAACTGCGAGCAGCACTGAAGCGGGATTCTTTACGGACAACCTCGCCAGCCCATGGACGAGCGAGCGATGGAAGCCGCAGGAAATGCCAGCCACCATTGACTTTAGTTTTGATGCGGCAGAGATTGATTATATAGGCATTGCCGCGCACAACATGGGCGATTTGGGCACCAGCATAAAGGTGGAGGTCACTACGGATGGCGTGACGTACACGGAGTTATACGCTGCGCAGGTTGGCGAAAACGTGCCGATTATGCTGTTGCTTGAATCGTCATTTGTCAGCGGCCTCAGGCTTACGTTGACAGGCGATGACGCGCCAGAAATTGGCGTAGTATATGCCGGTAAAGCCTTGGCCATGCAGCGTTGCATCACTAGCGGTTTTAAGCCGTACTCGATGGCTTATGATACGACAATCTACGGTGGCATGAGCGAAGCAGGGCAATTCACAGCGCGAACGATTCGTCGTCAAGGCATAGACGTATCGGCAAGTTTTAATAATTTATCTCCGCAATGGGTGCGCTCAAATATCCGTCCATTGATTAAAAAAATGCGTTACAGGCCATTCTTTTTTTTATGGCGGCCTGACCTTTATCCCTTTGAGGCAGCGTATGTTTTTTGCGACAAAACCGAAGCGCCAAGCTATGCAAATTTTCAGTTTATGACGTGGAGTTTTTCCGGACGCGGGTGGACAGATGATTGATATTGATGACGCACGCGAGGTCATGGAGTGGGTCGAGTTCGATCAGGATTTTTGCACGCGCACGTTCGGCACAAGTCCTTGCACGGCAACGCTGGCAATGGGCGGTGGTCAAGAATGTTTTAACACTCGCCAGACGTGCATCGACCCCGCAAATTACAACCGAGGCACGCTCACGCTTAAGCTGTATCAACCGCAATCGTACAAGCCACTAGGCGCAAACTGGCTGGCGATGCTACGCGGCATCAGCGTCTCGCAATCCAGCATAAACCCGATTGGCGCAGACAGCAGCAGGAGCGCACTAGGCACCCGTGGCGGCCTCACCGTCACAATTCAGGACATGCCAGACAGTGACCGCGTTACTGACCCGTATTTGGCGAATCGCATCAGCCGCATTCCGACCTACGACCCTGAGCATCTTGCTACCTTCTGGACAAAATGGAGGGCGCGGAATCCCTACTACATCGGGCGCGAGATGCGCTACTGTACCGGCCTCATCGAAGGCGGCCAGCTTGTTGATGTCGAGATGCGCCGGTTCTTCATCACCGCATTATCAGGACCGAATGCCGACGGCAAAGTGCAGATTACCGCGCGTGATATTTTTAGCGTTTATGCCGACAAAAATATACAGATTCCGCCAGCGAGCAAGGGGAAGTTGCTGGCAGATTTTGGGACAGCCGCTACTACTTTTACGCTAGACCCCGTCGGCATCGGTGCAGAATATGATGCAAGCGGCTGGATGTGTATCGGATCTGAGATATTCGCCTTCACTCGCTCAGGGGATGTTGTAACGCGAGGAGCTCAGTACGGCGAGTCTGTAAAGGCCGACCATCAGGCAGGCGACTCGGTTCAGCAGTGTCTCAACATTGTGGCAAAAAACCCCGCTCAGATTATGACGACGGTTGTAAAAGATATTGGCGGAATTGATGCGGCATATCTTGACGAAACGCAGTGGGCGGCTGAACAGGTAAGCTATATGCCTCGCGTGTACTCGCGCATGATTGCCAAGCCGGAGGGCTTGGAAACGTGCCTTAACAGCATGAGCATGAGCATGTATTTTTATCCGATGTGGAACGACCGCACGGGCAAAATACAAATGCGAGCTGTCCGGCCTGCCGATGGCGACACGATTTATCAGGTCGATGATTTTGCGGTTGTCGAAGCTGACAGCGGACAGGTTTCAGATGCGGTTGATCAGCTCGCCACGCAAGTGCATGTGTATTATGGACAGCGCGACCCGTTAAAGGGCGACGAAAAAGAAAACTACGCAGCGCGTGAGATTTTTTTCACCGACGAAGGCAGCCCCGACAAAAACCGCACAGAGACCATTAAAACAATTTTTGCAAAATGGATTCCGAGACTCTCGACCGTTCACGCCATCGACATCGGTGAGAAGATGACCGACAGATACAGCAAAATCCCACGAAAATTTGAGTTTTCAGCACCAGCGCGTGCTATCGGTGATATGTGGGTCGGTGATTTTGTGAGCGGCAATATCTGGGCAAACGTGGACGCTTTCGGAACGCGACTACCTCTTGCATTACAAGTGATGAGCGCCACCGTTTCACGCGCTCGCGATTTACTGAAGTTTTCCGCTCAAGAATTTGCGTTTGACAGGCCGATTCGAATCAATGAGAAGTCACTGATTATTGGTGTCGATACGCGGAATTATAATGTATATGAAGAATTCGTTTTGGTGTACGGAGTAGCACCTGCACCGACGGATAAAATAACACTCATCATTCGCGCTGGCGTTGTTGTCGGTAGCAGCTCGACAAGTTCGCCATCAATGACTGTTGATAGCAGAATGGATGGAAAATTAGAAATTATCATCAACGGGTCTCTACTAGGAGCGGCTGGAGATGGCGGTTATGTCACGAAATCGACAGGGCATACTCAGCCTAACAAAAATGGAAAAAATGGCGGTACAGCATTAAAAGTAGAGGCTTCATCTGCTACGGTTAGCATCACAAATAATGGCAGATTCTTCGGTGGTGGTGGTGGTGGTGGTGTCAGTGGCATAATAGTGAGCGGCGGCAATGCTTGGGCTTGCGGTGGTGGCGGCGGCATGGGGGATGTAGCAGGTATTGGCGGTGCTGTATCACCAGATGTCGTCCCCCAATGGGCTGGACAAAATGGAAGTGCATCAAGCTCTGGCTTCGGAGGGTACGACCCAGCAGTATTCGGCGGCGCATGGGTTGGAAATGCTGGGAAAGGTGGAGAAAATGGGAATAATGGCACTGATGGGTGGTGTTCAACAGTTGACAATGTCGCAATATTCCCAGTTGGAATTGGCGGTGTAGCTGGACGAAGAATTGAAGGTGTAGCTAACATTATCGGCGTGACAAATAACGCCATGACGAGAGGGAATGACGTATGACCTACAGCGTTTGGCAATCGTACATCACCAATGGCCTGACCGTACTGGCAGGCGCAACGGTGAGCGTGTATCACGAGGGCAGCGGCACGCCTGCTGCTCTTTTTAGCTCACCGTCTGGCGGTAGCATCGGCTCAAGCGTCACGAGTGACGCAGCGGGGCTGGCGCGCTTTTATGTGGCCGCCGGTGTCTATCGGATCACGGTAACGCACGCCACGTTTTCCGCAGAGCATCGCCATGTGCGCATCGGTGAGATGGCAGGCGTTGATGATGCTCCGTCTGACGGAAATATGTACGCGCGGAAGGATGGTGATTGGGAGGAAGTCGAGGATTACACTCTGCCAACAGCGAGCGACAGCGTGCTTGGTGGGGTCAAGATAGGCAGTGACCTTGCTATGGGTGTTGGTGGGGTGCTTAGCAAGAGTCATAATCAGATTACAACGACCGGCGGTACAGTTACCCCAACAGCGACGACTGATTTTATTTTTGGAGATTTGTCGTCAAACTTGACGCTTGCAGATCCGAGTGGGACACCAAGAGACGGGCACATTTTAACTGTTTTTGTGTATTCAACGTCTTCAACCCGCACAATTACTTATGGCAGCGCATATATATCTTATTCTGACTTGTTAGTGCCTAGAGTATTCAGAGGAAGTTACCGCACAGAGCCACGAATTTTGAGGTTTATGTGGATAAATAGCATGTCGAAGTATGTGCTACAACTTAGTAACGCTCTACAAGCCACTACTAATTATTTAGGCTTCAATTCTTCCATGGAGTCATACGGGAGTTTAATTGACATTGTTGTCAATTCGATCCGCCTATTTACAAGCGGCTACACTGCGGGATTTGGCAGTGACTTGTCTTTGGGCACACAGACTTATGGGAATTACGCAGTAGCTATTGGAAGTAACGTAGGACCGTCCGCATATGCGGGTTTTGCCATAGACATTGGACAATGTCTTGGTAGCAAGACGGCATATCCCACTGAAAGTATATTTATAGGAAAGCGGGATGCTTCTTCGGTCACTGCTCCATTTATAGTGAATTCCGTTGTTATTAGCAAGTTGCCGACGTTAGCCGAAAATTCGTCCGTAGATTCGGCGCACCGTCTTTCAGTTTCTATAGGTCACGAGATTTATGCAGGCAGCCGAGGAGTAACGATTGGGTATCAAGCAAAGAGTGGTGGGAACTACGACGGACTCTACAACGTAGCTGTAGGCTACGGAGCTGGAAAAGCCTGGACAGCCGCAAATAATACTGCTATTGGCTACAAGTGCCTCGATGCATCCACTATGTCGTGGACAAACACAACTGGCCTCGGCTATAACGCGCAAGTAACAGGTAGCAACCAGCTCCAACTGGGCGATACATCCACAGCAGTTTACAGCCAATCCGCAGTCAATGTCCGTTCGGATGTTCGCGACAAAGCCGATATACGTGACACAGAGCTAGGGTTAGATTTTATTCTTGGGTTGCGACCAGTGCAGTATCGCCTTGACCCGCGTGACCGTTATCGTCCTGTTGCTCCTGAGTCTAATTTGCCAGCGTATACTGAGCCGGTTGTTGAGGAAGGCGAAGAGCCCTTCACGCAAGAAGAGTTAGACGCTCATCGAAAAGACTGGGAGGAAAAGGTTTTTGCCCCTGCGAAAGAAGCTGACCAACTTGCGCAAGAAGCGTGGAGCGAATCCTGCCGCTTGGCAAATATTGCCCATGATGGCACGCACAAAGGCTCGCGCTTTCATAATGGATTTATTGCGCATGAGGTTAAAGAGCTGGCGGATTCTCTCGGTAAGGACTTTGCAGGCTATCAAGACCACTCAATCAATGGCGGTGAGGATGTTAAGTCGCTTGGCTACGAGCAGTTTATTGCGCCGATGGTTAAGGCCATCCAAGAGCTTACTGCTCGCATTGAAGAGCTTGAAAATAAATAACCTGAGCCAGAATGCAAAACATTCTGCGAAGTGAGTTTAACTGACAAACATTGAGGAAAAAACCATGGCACGTACAAACATTTTAGCAAGCGGAACATCAGCAGCGAACAGTTCTGATGTCATTATCAATGCAGGCGAAGCAGTAACGCTGTCTGCATTTTCTGCGGGAGCTGTCCCTTATACAGCTGCACTCTCCGTGATGATTAAGACTACAGGCGGCGATCAACTTGTCGGGATTTTATCAAAAGTCCACGGCCTACAAGCTCGCATTGCAGCGCCGGGAACGTACTACGTTGCCCGCGGTGAAATCACCACTGCTGTCGGCGTCGATGTGGAGCGCTAATCATGCTGACTCCAATCATGCGACCAATCCTACAACCTGTACTCGTGCCGGTGGACTATGGGGATGATTCTACTGAAGCAGATGGGGATCCTTACTGGGATAATGTAACATCTCTTTTACATTTTGATGGGGATTTGACGGATGAGACGGGTCGAGTTTGGAGCCAGGCAGGCTCCCCAATAATAGGCGGAGTTGGGCAGTTTGGTGGCTGTATCACATTTTCAGGGGATGCTTCAGAGAGAGTGTCTTCCAGTCATCCAGTGTTCGGTACCGATGATTGGACGGTGGAAATGTGGGTAAAATTCAACTACACAGACGGACAACAGAACTTTTTTGAAAACTTGAACAGTGGCGGTATAAACCCACAAGGCAGATTAACTATTTACCAAAAATACGACAGTCTCAGGGTTTATATTAACTCAAATGACCGTATAATCACACCTCTACCCAGCAAGTACGTGTGGCATCACTTATCCGTTTCCTGTGAATCGGGAATGGTACGACTGTTTGTAAATGGTGGGTTCAAAGGTAGTTGGAACAGTGGCGGTCTTAATTTTGACCAGACGTTGACGTTGTTTGGGACTGGATTTGGGTCAGACCCGCTGTTTGGGTCAATAGATGAACTCCGCATCACAAAAGGCGTGGCTCGTTACACAGCAGATTTCACGCCACCTGACAAGCCTTTTCCTAACCATGCTTGAATAGTCCCATAAACTACACCGTCCAACCATTACAGGTGGTGCGTGATGAAAACGCTAGTGATATTTAGTTTTCTTTTGCTGGCTGGCTGTGATTTTTTCGATAATCCCGTCCCGCCACCTGAGAAAAAAGAAGCGGTAATTCTTTTATCGGTTACGGATGATTTACCGCGTGGCCAGTACGGACAAGCAACTGTCGTCAATGGGATATGCACAGTTAAGATTAACCAAGAGAATTACCCAAGATGTATCACGCATGAGGTGATGCACTGTCTTGGGTGTGGACATGATAACCGACCTAACACGGAATATTGTGATGAATACTGAGACTGAAATCGAGCTACTGAAACGCGATGTTGAATCATTGACCGAGCAGGTGAAGCAGCTCACAGCCAGTACACAAGAGCTTGCAGATGCGTGGAAGGCAGCCAGTACGCTAATTGGTTTTATCAAACTGCTTGCGGCAATATCTGTGTCAATCGGCGTAATAATCGCCGCCATAAAAGGCGGGATTGATTTTGAAAGAGGAATAAAATAATGAAAATATCTAAATACTTCACGCTGCGCGAGGCTACTTATTCTGCTACCGCTGAAGCACGCAAGATTGATAATTCACCTAATGACATTGAACTAGCTAATATCAGAAACACGGCTGAATCTCTTGACTCTGTGTGGGATCTACTTGGCTATCCTGTGCTGGTCAGTAGCTGGTTCCGCTCTGCTGCGCTGAATAAGGCCGTTGGCGGCAGCCGTACTAGTTCTCACCTTTCAGGGAAGGCGGTAGATTTTAGCTGTCCGGCTTTCGGGACAATCGAAGAAGTTTGTAAAAAGATTTCAGAAAGTAATCTACAATTTGACCAGTTAATTTTTGAGCAGAATGGCAGCAAGCAATGGTGCCACCTTGGCTTTGGTTACAGGATGCGAGGCCAAGTGCTTTCTTGGTCTCCGAAACGTGGCTATAAAAATGGGATTATGCGGTTATGAAAATTATAGAAAATTGGCACAAGAAATGGTCTGTCTGGCTGCTGGCAGGCGCTACTAGCTTGGCTGGAATGGAGCAGTTTCTTCCGCAGCTTCAAGAAGTCTTGCCTGCTAACTGGTATCAGTATGCGTTTGTGTTGATTCTAGCTGCTCGCATGATCCAACAGGCAGGACAAGATGATTGACCGCATTGCCATCACGCTACTGGCAATCTTCGCGCTGCCTGTGATTCTATTCTTTGTCTGGTTACTGATTGTGATTAAGGTGTTGCGCTATGACCATAACAGCTAAAATTGCACTGGTTGCCTTCCTGCTTGGCTTATTAGTCGGTCTCGTCACGATGGACAAGGTAAAAGACTATACCGTACAAAAAATTGAATACCAGTATGCACAAGAGCGACTAGCCGCTGAGAAGAATGCGCGTGAAAAACTACAAGCTGAAATCAATAAATCAAATGAGGTGGTGAATAATGCCAAAGCTCAAACCAATGCAGCCATCGGTGCTGCTAATCGTGCTGGTGAGTCTGCTAGCCGGTTGCGCATCGCGCTCAATAACCTGCGAGCCAGTGCTCAAGCTGCCACTCCCCGAGAGTGCCAGACAGCCAACAGTTCCGTCACTATGCTCACCGACATGCTCGGACGGATGGAGGAACATGGTCGAGAACTTGCTATCGAGGCCGACAAAAGAGGAATAGCTGGGGCGGCTTGTGAGGCTATTATCAGTCAGTAATTTTGTTATGCCTCGTGGCGGATGTTGTCATCAAGTGGGTCGGTTGACCGAGCGGCCAGACGCGCAGACTCTCCGGGCGGAAGCCCTGCCAATTTTCATTTTGCAAGTACATGCCTTGCTCAACAGCCCCGCACGGCCATGCAAGCAACATTCGCGTTTGCGTGTCGTCCTTCGGTGCCGTCTCAATCGGTTGCCATTTCATGTTCAGCCCCTCGGTTCGTGATGCATAACAATTCATTCAACCCAACGCATTTGGCGCGGCTTATGTCGGGCGTTATGTGTCAAAACGCACTTCGGCAACATAAGCACAATTTACAGTGCTGACTAATTCGTCGCCTCGGTAAATCTCAATGAACGGTGTACTTGTTTCACCGTAGAATTGATATGGTGCTAAGAAAAATGTCTCTTCATTTTTTGGTATAGTGAAAATAAGGTCGGGGGCCAGTCTGTATTCTTTCACTTTCTTCATATCTTTGTCGCAACCAAGCATTTCTATATCCTCAAATTAGTTAAAACACATAACAAAACAAAGGCAGCGAGTGAACCGCTGCTTATGACTGTTAGACTCTTACTTGTAACGGGTTTCCGTAGTAGCCGCCATCAGGGTCATTCGGCACAAAAACTACAGCAGTCAGCTTGTATCCTTCTTTTTCCAGCGTCCTAATGTGGTCTTGCGATTGCCGCCATGCTTCGTCAGGCGAGCCACCAAATAATATGCAGTAGTCTCCACATCCGTTGGAGCCTATAGTTTGTCCGCAAGGCTTGTTATGCCCTGTCGTGCTGTAGCTCAGCACCCCGCCTAACATGGCAGTTAACTCGGACAATTCATTATACTGTGCTTCACTCATTGCCTGTTACCTCATGGTTATGAGTAATTGATGGCACGCTTCAGTTTTATCAGCGTGCAAACATCGCCATCAGCCAAGTGTAGGTTTTCCTCAATCGTCTCAAGTATTGCCGTCTCAAGCCGCTCTATGTATTTTTTAGTCGCGGTATGGGTGTCGGGCAAATCCTCAAGCTCCAAATTAACAATGTTTGGTCTCATTTCGTCTCCAGTTGTAATCTAATCGTTTACTACTGACACATAACACCGCATTGCAGCGGTTTATCCGCTGCAATGCGGTGTTAGCCGCCCTGTGTAAGAAGCGGCAACCATTCAGGCAGCGGAACAACCCACTGGCGTGCCTCCAGCTTTTGCCAATCGCTCTTTCAGCAGGTAGCCTTCCAGAGCCCAGATTTTCTCGCGCGCGTTCTGGCGTGCAATCTTGCGGCCAATTTCAGCGTCGAAGTTTTCAGGGCTTGCCGCTGAATACTCTGGTTAGCCATCACAGCATTTCTGCGTGTGTAAGCTGTGTGCATTGCACTTTCGCCTCGTGTCCGTAGTAGCCGTTATGCTCGTTGTATGCTACGAATTGCAGTGTGCCATTGTCTGTTTCAAGGTTAACGAACATCACGCTGCCTTGAAACCATTCCTCGTTCGGGTTCAGGTCATTGGCTTTCATCTGCGCTTCGTTAAGCGCAGTATCGGTCAGGCTAACGGTGCGTAGTTCTGCACCAATAAAATCCTGTGGGTTGTCGTTGCACCAAAAATACCCCCACTCCTCGCAGCACGAACTTTCGTTGTCGATGTAGAGCTTGATGCTTTGTTTTTCAGTCACAACCTCAAACCCAGCCACGTTGGCGTAGCCTTCCTTCGCTTTGTAATCCTTAATCTCAATAATCTTTTCCATTGTCTTTCTCCGAAAATGATAGCTAACAAGTCGTTGGCGGCACTGTATTCGCGCACTCTATGCAGAGGGCTACGCCGTCACCGCAATATCGCTCTCCGCATTGCGGGCACTCAGGCAGCGATGACGCAGCGGTGCGTTTTGCTTTATAAATAGCTGGGCAAGTGTCGCACTCCCAATCGCCTTCTTTGTTTTTCACTATGTTGCCAGTCCCGCATTCTTCACACGGGAATGACTGCTGTTTATCTTCTGGTATTGTGTCAAAGCTCATTCCTGTTTCTCCGAATCTGCCGATGGGCGTAAAACCAAGCTGTCTTTCCAGTTGCATGTTCCTAATTGATGGATGGCTTTGTTGGCCTGATGCGGTATTCCCAGTCCTCATGCCATGCAGGATCCCCACAAGTCATCCACTCTTCTGGTGTTGTCCAGGTACCTTTAAGGTTTCGTCCTTCTACTTCTGCTCCATCTACCCAAGCATGGGCTATTGCTCTGTGTTTTTCTGGTACGTTCATTTTTGTTTCTCCAATTTTTTGGTTTATTCTGCCATGACAATGCGCCAGCCTTCTTCGGCCTTGTCACGGGGTATCGCGACCAACAAATAAACAGGGTCGGTCTGGATGCTGGTACGGTCGATGTGGCCGAGAAGCTGCTTTAAGAATGCGGTACTGGTCATGCTTCTACCTCCATCAACGCAAGCGGCTCTTGCCGGTTTGCATCTCGACAACGCCCTGCAAACTCTCAAGCTCTTTCTGCTGCGCAATTAGCCGATTCTCTAAACGCATGGCGTAGGCATGGACTTCATCTCTCGACTCTTCGGCAAGGACACGCCTCTTCTGCTCGTACAGATACATCTGTTTCCAGCCGGATTCGTTGTGCGATTTGATTAAATAACCGAAGGCAAAACCGGAGAGACTGTTTATGATGGAGAGGGTGATGATTTCGATCATGGTCTTTCCTCAAAACGGAATAGATTCGTAGGCGAGCAGTAGCCGGTCGGCTTCAGCTTCACTGATTCCGAAATGCGAGGCGACCAGCATGCGAATTTGTGCGTTAACTGAAAAACTGTTTTCGGTTGCCACGGAAGCGTCAGCAGTCGGAGCAGGTGCAACTTGGGTGTTTCCCGCTTGGGGTTTCGCTGCTGTCTTTTCTGCGGCAAGACGGGCTTCTTCTTCTTCTGCTTTTGCTTTGCGTTCAGCGGCCTCAATGACGGCTTTTGCTTCACGCTCTGCCTTGGCCGTGGCTTCGGCTTCGATACGCTGACGCTCTTGCTCGATGCGGCGTGCTTCGGCCTGCTTGTGGTCGGCAACACGCTTCTCAATAATCATTTCCAGCGTTTCTATTTCCTTGTAGGCAAGCTCCTGTTTGTCGGCGAACAGGAATGCGTAATCAGGAATGCTGTTGAGCATGTCGATATTGTCACGGACACGACCTGCCGTGATTGATGCGGCGTTGTTAGCCTCAACCAATGTGGCCGCCAGCTTGTTGTCGATACTGGACAGGCTGGATAGCCCCTTGATGACTCCGGCAAAGTCGGGTTGTTCGACTCGCAGAACGATACCAGGCACATCGCCTTGCAGTTTGCCGACGTGCGCCGCAAACGCCTGTTTTGCAGCCGTGATTTTTTCCAGTTTGCGGTTTTCTTTTTCCGCCTTTACCAGCTTTTCAGTGCGCAAACGAGTGGTACGCGCCAGATCCGACAGGTCGGCAACCATGCGGCGCATTTTCTCCACATCAGAGATTTGTGCTAACGCACCATCCTCTGCAATCTTGAGTGCGTCCTCAGCCTTCTTGAGCGATTTGCAGGCCGCCTCAGCATCCGCAAAGTCTTGATCGGTTTCTGGGCGCGTGGGAATGCGGGCGACAAACTCTTTCAGGGCTGCGCCAAAAATATCCAGATTGCCAGCCACAGCCAGCGAGCCTTGCACCTGTACGACTACGGCAGGCAGGGATTCCGTTGGGGTCGCAACGGCCTTGACCGTGGTTGGCTCTGGCACATAGGCGGCGACATCCTTGTCGAACTGTTGCCAGCCCATCACGAGGCGCTCTTCCAAAAGAGTGTCACGCTCCACCCATAGATAAGCCATTCTGCCGTCTTCTATGCCATCTGAAAGCATGTACAGGATTCTTTTTGCGCCAGACACGGCGAATTGCTGCACGACCTGCCAGTAGTCAGTCTCCGGCAGCTCTCCGTTAGCAACCGCTTCAGCCTTGTCCTTGTTGTAGGTTTTACACTCAAATGCAATTTCCCCGTCCATGGTGATGCCGTCCAGGCTGGCTGACAGATAGCAGTCATCACTAATGCCGGTTACTGTGAACAGGTCGTCACCGATGATGCGCTCTGCGACAGGACGAGCGAATGCTTCTATGGCGTGACCACGGTCAAACAGGGCTTGCGTCTCTGCCGAGACTTCCGGCGTGATGCCCGTGGCCTTTTCTGCCAGTAACTGCTGGCGAGTCTTGTAATTCGATACGCCCATCATGGCCGGTGCGTCCGAGGCGTTGCGGCTGTTTTTTCGATGGGCGAGCCATTCAGGGCTGCCTTGTTGCAGGTTGATTGTTTTCATTTTTCAATACTCAGAATGGCGCGTCATCAAGTGACGGGCTGTCGATTGTTGATGACTCAAGCGCGAGGATTGATTGCACTTGTTCCTCGGTCAGGGTGTATTTGGTTTGCAGGAAACTCACGACTTCCTGCGCGGGTTTGCCAGCCTCAATGCGCTCTTTGTAAGCCGGCATCTTTGACTCAAAGCTGGCTTGCTCAAAGGCTGGCAGGGCGACAGGCTCAATTACAACGGCCTGCACGTGCTTTTCCTGAGCCTCGCTGATGCGGCTGGCCTCGTCTTCGTCGTATATGCCGACAAAACCGAACGCGATACGTGCGCACTGGATCATGGCTTTGTGGCGTAGCATTCGCTTCGGGTGTGACTGCCACGGGGCTGTCCCCCGCTTGCATTCATCCATCCATTCTGTGACCTTAATTGGTCGCTGCCGGTCTTTTCGGTAAATAATGCAGGTGCATCCCTGCTCATCTTGCTCAAACTCCATGCCATCAAATTGCGGGTGGCTGTTGATAATTCGCGACCAGCCATCGACACCGACGATAGGGACTATTCCATTGCTCTTGTCGGGGAAGGCGTAAATCTCCTTAGTCCAGGGGTTTAGGCTGTACTGATTGGCGACAACCAGTAGCGCCGTCATCTGGGCATCCGTTACCTGCCCCTTGAATGCGGTGGCCTTCAGGGTGTTATACAGCTCAACACCATTAGCACCCATGCCAAGGGTTGTTGATAGCTTGTTGGTCAGTTCGACCAGTGCATTGTTACTCATATCAGCCTCTGCTATTGTTCGTTTTGACAACCCATCGCCCATTGATTCGAGCAACAGGACATTTCATCTGCCAAGCCAGCGCAAAGGCAGCTTGGCGGGTTATAGCGATTACCATTCTCCACCTCTTTCGTATTTTGAGCTTTTCAGTTCGGCCTCGGCTTGTTTGACGGCCTGGTGTTCTGCCCGTAGCTCGCGGGCTTTTTCCATCGCGTTACGCAACTGGTACGGCACTATCAATCCAGCCGTCTGCACCCAGTCAGCTATTTCTTTCTGCTCCGTCTCGCTCATGCGGTCAGCAGCATAATAAAAATCGTCCGATTCAAACGGGGCTGCCACAATTTCAGCCGCTATTTCTTCGACGCGACGCTCGAAAGCGTCCTGCTCGTCCTCGGCACGACACATGGCTGCATAGCCAGGGTGAGAAGTGTTGTTTTCGTAGCCAATCATTTTTAGATCTCCACCCATGCTTCGTCTGTGTTCAGACCTTCATCCGTGATGCAGCAGCGCTCCGTATGGCCGCTCGCTGAATCCCATGCGCGAATCTCAAAACACGCGCCATTTCCCTCGGCTAGACTATCATCTACCTCTTCAGCCCATGCCCTCAGCATGGGTACTGTGAAGTGGTCTTTTCCAAGTTTGTGCTTCTCACCGAGAAGATTGGCGATTTGCTCAATGCCTTTGTTGTTGACTGTTTTGACGGCTACCTTAACCACTTCGACCAGATCTGAATTGTCAATGGTGAAGCCTTCATCAGCCCATTGGGCTTCAGTCTGTACGGTTCCAGTGTGTGAGTCCATCAGGTAAATTGTGCTCATGGTCTTTCTCCTTGGCTTGGGCAGCATGCCCTTGCGATGAGTGAACAATAAAACAATGCCTAATAACAGTCAATAGGCACTTGCTAATAAAAAGCCGAATCCGACGAACGGTAGTTTTACTAACCGATGCCTATTGATTTTTATTAAGCTGCGATTTATCTTTATTATTTTACGGGAGGTGACTGTGAAAAATACATCTATAGAGGAAGCCATCAAAATTGTTGGTGGCGGCGCAAAGCTTGCCAGGATAATTGGCGTGAAAGCCCCGACTGTTTCACAATGGCTAAAATACACAAGGCCAGTTCCGCCCATCCGCTGCCTGGCTATCGAGTCGGCAACGGGCGGGGTTGTTTCTCGCAGCGACCTTCGGCCTGACGACTGGCAAAAGATTTGGCCGGAGTTCGTGCCAACCAACCGCTGAGGAAACAAACGCCATGAGCGACTGGGGTCGGGGAACCGCATAAAAGTTCGACCTAAAGGCACTGATGCGGCGACTGGCTGGCGTAACCAGCCGACTCACGCATGGGCTTTGTGCCACAAAAGAGCGGCCTTGCAACGCTCGGCACAGAGTCCAGCCGTGAGATGCGCCCTTAGCTCAGGTGGTTAGAGCAGCGAACTCATAATTCGTTGGTCGTGGGTTCGATTCCTTCAGGGCGCACCAATTCAAGGCCGACTGGCCTAACCAGTCATGGGCGCAGCCTGAGAGCGCAACAGGGACGTTGAACAGGCATTCTTTATGGAGGAACCATGAGTCTCTTGACAACACACTTCAGCAGGGCGTACAGTCCCCTTGTCGCGTTCAATAGCGCGACAGGGTTTGACAGCCCTGCAAACAAGCCAGCAATGGCCGGTGAGTGTTCTAACGCTCTCGGCTTTTTTGTTGGTCGTTCGGCACGACGTTATGGCGGGCTGGGCGGGGAGACCTTCGGGTCTGCCGGTTCCTTGTTTCCGGTCTGTCAACCCCGTTCAGCCTGCCACCCGTGGTTTGACAGCTTCCGGTGGCGGGTTTCACAACCAAAAACAAGGAGGCCAATCATGGCTACTCTCTGCGCAAACAAGCTGAACCCTCCCATTTCGTCCGTCAACAAGGGTGACACATTTACGCCTACGCAGGCCGATCTTGAGCTTGAGGCTCGTATCAAGGCTGCTACTGACCTGTCAGAAATCATGATTCTGGTTAAACAGCGCAACCCTAAATACGCCGAACACATGGACCGGAAGCGCATAGATCGAATCAACAAGGAGCTTTTCTAATGGCTCGCATTCGCACAATCAAGCCTGAATTCTGGGTGAGTGAGCAGGTCGTAGAGTGCTCGACGACTGCTCGCCTACTATTCATTGGCCTATGGAATTTCTGCGATGACGCAGGGATTCATTCGGCGAGCCCTCGTTCGCTCAAGATGGAGGTGTTTCCTGGTGATGATTTTACCGCCGATGATGTGCAAAAACTTGTTGACGAGCTAATTGCTGCCGGACTACTGGTTTTTTACGAGGTTGGCGGCAAAGGTTACTGGAAAGTGACAGGTTGGCATCATCAAAAGATAGAAAAGCCCACAAAAAAGCATCCAGAACCCCAAGATTCGACAACCTCTCTACAGTCATTCGACAACCATTCGGCGACTACTAGGCGACAATTCTATGAGTCCTCGACCACGGAAGGGAGTCTAAGGGAGTCTAAGGGAGAGGAGATAGATGCGTCGGCAAGTGTGCCTCCGCCCCCCGCTCACACTGACAACCCCAAGCCTGATAACCCAAAAACCGGCAACCCCAAACGGGGAACACGATTACCGACCGACTGGGCTCTGCCGACCGAGTGGGCGGAATGGGCTGTGGCCGAACGACCTGGCTACCCCGTGATTACCGAGTCCGCAAAGTTTCGGGATTACTGGGTTGCAAAAACCGGCAGCGCGGCCACCAAGCTCGACTGGGCGGCGACATGGCGAAACTGGGTGCGTAACTCAACCCTGCCACTTCGTGCCAGCCCAGCACAACCCAGCACAACCCAAACCCAAACAGCCCCGACAAACCCCTACCGTGAGTACAGCCCGACATGAATCCACACAACAACGATCAGCGATTCAGTATCGAGGCCGAGCATCGAGTGCTTGGCGGACTGCTGGCTTCCGAAGCGGCATGGGATGCCTGCGGACATCTCGTCAAGGCGGAGGATTTTTACCGCTACGAAAACCGGCTGATTTTCACAGCCATCGCCGATCTGGTTGCCAAGCAGAGTCCTATCGAGCCGCTGACGGTCATGGATTTGCTTAGCCAATCAGGTGATCTTGACACGGTAGGGAAGGAGTATCTGGTTGATTTGTACAAGACGGGGACGTTGACCAACATCGCGCACTATGCGGGTGTCGTGCGGGAACGGGCTACCGAGCGGCGGCTGCTTGCGTCAGCGCATGACGTGATGGGCATTGTGGCCGACTACGACAGACCGCTGCTAGAACGCGCTAACGCGGCCTGCGCCAGGATTCAGGATGCAGTGGAGCATGACACCTCTGCCGAGGTTCAGTTGCTCTACACGCACGGTCGGGAATGGCTGGATGACCTTGAACGCCTGTCCGACTCAGGTGCACAGATGATCGGCTTACCGACTGGCTTTGCCGACATCGACAAGGTGACGCTTGGAATGCCGGATGGCGAGCTGATTGTGATTGCTGCTCGCCCCAGTATGGGCAAGTCTGCCTTTGCCCTGAACATCTGCGCTCACAACGCCAACGCTGGCAAGTCAGTGTTCATCGCCTCGTTGGAAATGCCTCGCGCTGCCGTGTTGAACCGCTTTGCAGCCAGCGTTGGCCGTGTGCCGTACAGCAAAGTTCGTTCTGCCAAGTTCGATGAGGTTGGGGGGCAATTGGCAGGCTTTGCCGCCAAGCTGCGCGACTGGAAATTGGCGGTGGATGACCGGCCACGGCTGGACGTGAACCGGCTGGAGTCGTGCCTTCGTGCCCATCGCCGCCGTCATGGGCTGGATTTGGTCATGGTGGACTATCTGCAACTGATGGATATGGGGCGTGACCCGAACCGGAACAACGCGGTATCGGCCTGTACCCGTGACCTGAAGATTCTGGCGGGGACGTTGAATGTTCCGATAATTTTGTTATCTCAACTCAACCGCGATCTTGAAAAGCGCAGTGACAAGCGGCCTCAAATGTCAGATTTGCGTGACTCCGGCTCTATCGAGCAGGACGCACATACGTTGCTATTCCTGTACCGCGAAGCAGTTTACAACCCGAACACACAAGACCCGTGGCGTACTGAGGTCATCATCGGAAAGGCGCGTGACTCTGAGCGCGGCTTGATTATTCCGCTGCATACGCAACTAGACAAAATGCGTTTTGGCAATGTGGATTGGGCTGGTCAACGAGGCGCAGTATGAAACTCCCAGTCCGCTCCGAACACCAAGAACAAGTCGCAGTTTGCGAGTGGTTCCACCTGCAATACCCGCAGTATCGCGGCCACCTATTTGCGATTCCCAACGGTGGCCAGCGTCATCCCGCCGTAGCCGGAAAGCTCAAGGCTGAAGGAGTCATTGCCGGAGTTTCCGACCTGTTTTTAATGGTGCAGCGCCCCGGCTGTTCGGGGTTGTGGATTGAAATGAAAACCAAAACAGGCAGGATGTCGGAGCCTCAAAAACGGTTCCAGGAACGCGCCAAGTCACAAGGTTTTGAGGCACTGACCTGCTACGGATTTGAGCAGGCGCGTGAGGCTATCGAGGAGTATTTGGGGTGACGACATGAGCGATATGGCTGTTGAGCGTCCGCTGGCATTCATCCGTGACAAAGCGCGTTCCTTCGCCAAAGCCAAAGCCAGCCGCGTCTATCTGGAGCAGTTTCGTAAGAGCCAGAAGGCGCTATTGATGATCGAGGCGGAAAAGGCAGGCATCAAAACAGTGGCGCAACAGGAGGCTTACGCCTATGCCCATGCTGATTATTTGTCCGTCATCACAGGATTGCAGGTAGCGGTGCAGGAGGAGGAGTACCTGGCATTACAGATCCGGGCGGCTCAGTTAAAAATTGAGCTGTACCGAACCGAACAGGCCAATCAACGGGCGGAACGTGCGGGGTATGGGGCATGAAAGCGATTTGGTCAATGAACAAAGGGCTAACCATCATCGGCCAGCCGAATCAGGGACAGCCCCGTCACTGGACGGTCAAGGCATGGGCAAGCATCGCCAGCGGTGAGCGTATCGAGGTTTTGGTAAGGCCAAAAGGCAAAGTGCAGCTTGCGCAAATCATTGATTTGACTAATGATGCGCTCATGGAGATAGAGGTGGAGCGTGATCAACCCACGGTCGATGCGGGTTTTGTGGCGGTGGCGCGATGAGATTAAAAGTATTAACCCCATCCCTGCCACATCTACAGGCAGGCAAGACGAGGCAGCATGAGCCTCGCAAGCCTCAGGGACGGACGCTGCAAGGCAGGGAGCGCCAAGCCAGACGGCTCAAGCACTGGCAGCTACAGAAGGGCTTGTGCAAGGCTTGTCAGAGGCTGTGCGAGCCAACGGAGATGGAGCTAGACCATATCAATCCGATATACAGAGGCGGTGGCGATGAGGATGGGAACTTGCAGATGCTGTGCATCGACTGCCACTTGACAAAGACGATGAACGAGATACAGGGGGGGGTGTAAAAAATTGAAAGATGAAAAGCGTCTGGACAC
>Ga0208826_1000854_pt1 | contig 29019 bp, 14 predicted proteins | sample AD_UKC115_MetaG_FD_184451 | JGI IMG/M metagenome (GOLD analysis project Ga0208826, IMG submission 184451) | Active sludge microbial communities of municipal wastewater-treating anaerobic digesters from Hong Kong - AD_UKC115_MetaG (SPAdes)... | ecosystem: Engineered > Bioreactor > Anaerobic >...
GAAATTATAAAAATAATGATTCTTTAATGGAAGATCTTCTTGATATATGTAGTTCAAATTGTTTTAATGTATATCAACAATATGACAAACTGAATGTAAAAATTAATACTGATTTAATATCAGTAGCAGATGTAACGAAATGTCTAAAAAAAGCAACATTTATAGATACCATATTAACGAAATTATCACCTCATTTTTATAAATCAAAGGATTATATTTTAGGTATTACAACTGAATAAATACAAATAATGATATTTATATTTTTTTATGAAAAAATAATATTTTCGAACCTTTTTGCTATATTTATATAATCTAATACCTAATGAATTATAAATTAAATTTACCTTCTAGAAAATCGATATAATATATTCAGTTCAATTAGAATCTTCATATGTATAATAGGATGACGTTTTATTATATTGATACTGTCTATATCCACCTACTAACGTAATATTTTTATTTGTAATACTTAAACTATTTATTTATATACTGTCAATAATAGACTTATAAACTTTTCAAGTATATATAAATAAAAAAAAATATTATAATCATCAAAAAAATGTTTTTATGCATTTTAAATTTTTCTCATTTTATATTACCATACAGCGTACAAATAATTTATTTTTCTTACAATAAAAAGTATTTGAATAATAATAAACAGACAAAGACATTTTATAATCAGGATTACATATTAGTTTATTCGACTAATATTTTTATACATAAACATGTTTTAAATAATCAATAGAATTTTTATTAATATTTACTTTTTTCAAATGATATTTTTTATATTTATACATTTTTGAATTATTTAAAATTTTTTCAGAAAATTCTAAAGTTAAAGTTTCAGGATTAATTTTAAGTTCTTGGCTATCAAACAATTTATGTAAATCACTACGTAATAATAAACCATTATCTACATTATATTTATCTGATTCTGAACATTTATTATATGGAATTATATGGCACGCTTCACATGTTTGTTCATCTGTATCAGTTATAATACAGTTTTCATATCTTTTTATTAATTTTTTCCTAAAAGTATGTTGATCTTTTCTTTTTTCATGATTTTCAGTTTCTTTGTGTATATATTTGTATGTATCATACATAATAAAATTAACAATAGTTTTATCATAATTTTTTATTAATTTTTTGTATATTTTAGGTTTTTCTAAATCTTTATAAGTAATTATATCATTATATATATCGTTTATTAGCATAAAAAATGAAATTATATACTTAATCGTATAATTAATATAGAGACAAAATATATTTATATATATAATTATGGCAACCAATCCAAAAATAAAATATGTTCAAAAAGAATTTATTGAAATTTATGACGCTTTTAAAAATAATATAGACATCAATATAATTAATGAATCATACGAAAATTATAGTCCGAATATGCATGATTTTATAAAAACAAAAGATTTAGTGTGGTTTGATATGTTTTTTGCAATGATAAATACAATGTTAAATTTGGGGATAAGTAAAAAAAATTTAAAAAAAAATTTATTATCTATTAAAAATTCTAATAAAAATATAGTCAGACATATTGTTGACATAATATATGAAGAAGATATTATAGAAGAAGATATTATAGAACAAAATAATGAACGAAATGAAAATAATGAAAATAATGAAAATAATGAACAAAATGAACAAAATGAACAAAATGAAAATAATGCAGAAAATGTAAATAACGAACAAAATGAGGGATTAAATGACATAGCAATAGAAGAGGTTATAAATAATTTTACGTGGAGAAAAAATCAAGTTGATGCAATTAATAATACAATAAAACAAAATTTTTGTTCTGGCATTCATAATCAAATTATGGGCGCTGGTAAAACATTTATTATATTAAATACAATTAGCGAGCATAATAAATTAATACCGAACAAGAAATTATATATAATAACTAGTTTTAGACAAGAAATATTAAAGGAATTAATGTTTAATAATAATGGCCAAATTAATATAAATAAATTAAATACTTTTAAAACTAATAATGTTATTGATCTAGATAATTTTCATATAATTAACCGTGTCCACAATAAAAATAAAAATATTATTATATCTAAAACCAAACCAACTATTTTAATTATTAATACCGATTATTTAAAAACGATGCATAAAAATAATAAAATAGATTATAATAATGTTAATTTTGTAATTCTGGATGAATGCCATTCTGTAAGTGCACCAAAATTTTATTCTGTATTAGAAAAAATTAAATATGTTCATAAAGTTCATATTATTGGATTTAGTGCTACTCCTTTAAGAGAAAAGGCGGAAACCAAATTAATTGATATATTTTCAATGACTACAATAAAAAATGATACAAACAAAAAATTAAACATTATTAGCAACTATGATTTTATTAATGCAATAAGAGATAATATAATATTGCCTCCATGTTATGTTTTATGTGAAGTAAATAAAACGCTAAATGGAAGAATCGGTAAAGAAAATAAACAAATTATGAAAAAAATTTTAGAAAATACTATTAAAAATGTTCCTTATAAAAAAATAATAGGATGGTGTAGGTCAATAAATAATATGAAAGAATATTATAAATTTATTAAAGATAATTTTACAGATTTTTCTGTTTATTGTTCATCTTGTTGTGATAAAAAATTAAAGGAATTAGGTTATAATACTAATTTTGAAGAGTATATGCAAAAACAAGAAAATGCTATTTTGTTATGTGTCAATAGATGTCGCGAAGGTAGTGATATTATGAATTTAGACACCGCAATTTATTTAGATATAGTTTCAAAACGAAGTTTATTAGTAGCATTACAAACTTCAGGTAGAGTATTAAGAAAAGATAAAGATAACAAAAAAACTTGCGGCATTATTATCGATTCCTTTATTAATCATCAAGGAATACAAATTGAAGTTTTGACAGCAAATAAAATTCTTAATTATTATAAAAAAATATTTTCCTTATGTGATATTTCATTATATACTGACCAAAAAAAAGCATATGAAGAAATGTTAAAAATATGTAATAAAATAGAATATGATAATCAAAAAGAAGAATTAACATTAAAACTGGATGACGAAAAAAAACATAATATTACCTTTAAATTAGAATTAAAAACATTACATTATGATTATAATAATTTTATAGTTGCATTAGGTTCAGTTATAGATAAAATGTTTAATATTAGTCGTGATGAAAAATTTGATAAAATTATTGATACTATTAAACAAACTAATATTTTAAAAATTAATACAATTAATTTTAACGAAAAATATGATACAATTCTAGACAAAGAAAAATTGAATATACCTTTAAATTCAAAATTATTATACGACGAATTCAAAGATAAATTCGATGTAAGTAATTGGTATAATTTATTAGGTTTGGATACTAGTCGTTGGTATCAAAATAAAAATGAATGTATTATGTCTTTAAACAAATTATGTAAAGATAAAATAACTGATAGTAATTATAGAGAACTTAGAAAAAAAGACAAAAAATTACCTGTTAATCCTTTTGAATTATATAAATTAAGTGGTTTTATGAACATAGAAAAGGAATTTAATACAACATTTATTGTTTAAAAAAAATTGATTTTTTATTAATTAATGTGTATATATTTATTAAACGAATTAAATATAATATATAAATGGCTGCTATAACACAAAAAGAATGGTTAGAATTTTTAACTTTATTATACAACAAACTAAGAAATAGTCAAGGAATAAAATTAACAGGAATGCCAGCATTAACTGAAATCAATAATTTTATATTATTTAGATTTTTAGATAATTCTGAAAATCTTGGTCTTGATATACCTGATGAATTAAAATTCAGAAATTTTTATTTAGAATATGCAACTGATGAAAAAATAAATCAAGACAAAGAGTTTAAAACTAATGAAAATAAAAATTGTTGTAAATTATGGGAAAAAATTTATAGAATAGATCATAATGATAAATGTTTAATACAATTGTATTTAGAAAATTATGTTTTGAGAAAATATATGGATAGTTCAGTAAATCGCGTTTCTATTTTTATTAATAAAAGTGAAGCTGCAATAACTATTCAAGATATTATCAATAATATATATAACAAATTTGATGGCATAACTTTTGATACTAATTTTTTTAATATATTTGGTAGTGCATATGAAGAATTTAAAACAAATGTATGTAGTAATTCAGGCAAACATATAGGAAAATATTTTACAAATGTTTTTATTAAAAAAATAATTATGAATGAACTTAAACCAAAACATAATGAAATATTTTATGAACCTTGTGCTGGTCAAGGTGATTTTGTTCATACAGCGAACAATTATGTTATCGAAAATGAAGGTTATGAAAAAAGTAAAATATTTAAAAATAATATGTATGCAAATGAATGTAATCCAGAAATATTTAGATCTTTAATAATGAACATGTTATTCCATAATATACCTATCCAAAATATTAATGAATTAGATTCTTTAGAAACGAGTAACCTAATAAATATGAAAAATAAAATAAATGTAATAGGAACAAATTATACAAATTACTTGTTTGGTCTAAGTAATACAATAAAAAATGATCCAATTAATTATTGGGAAGTTTTAAAAAATGGCAAAAATTATATAAAAAATGCATCTGCGCAATTTATTATTCATATCTATCATTCTTTAGTAAATGGTGGCAGAACTGGTTTTGTTTGTGATAAAGGTATAATAAATAATGGTACAAATAAAGCAACAAGTTGGGAAACTAAATTAAGAAAATTTCTGTTCGAAAATAATAATGTTTATAGAATCATAAATTTACCCCAAGGAACATTTACCCATACTAATTCTCAAACATGTATTATATTTATGATTAAAGGTCAAGAAACACAAGAATTAAAAATATATGACGCAAAATTTAAGGATCCTAAAAATAAAAATTCGGAAATATACGTTGAAAATAACCCTGTTAGTATTTTTACAATAGAAGATTTAAGAGAGAATAATTATAATATTAATGTTGTTAAAGAAGAAGAAATTAAAGAAGGTTACATTAGATTAGATGAAATAATAAAAATTGAAAAAAATCCTAATCGTAAAGCAAGTGAAGGAAAAGAAAATGGAACATATATATTTTTATCTCCTAGCCAAAAAAAAAAATATTCTGAATTTAATGATTATAATGATTATCGAATAATTATAGGTTCAAGTAATAAAGTCCATTATTATAAAAATTTTGCATGTTCTAGTGATAATATTGTATTATATTCAGAAATTTTTAATACAAAATATATTTATTATTATTTAAAAATGAATTTATGTTTAATAAAAAACGATTCAAAAAGCAATACATTTAAACATATTAGTAAAACACATGTAGGTGACATTAAAATACATAATATACCATCAGAACAACAAGAAGAAATAGTATTATTATTAGATGATATATTTAAAAATAATGATATAAATTTATTAAATGAATATATAAAAGACTTGGATATTTTTAAATTATTGGTTCATAAAAAATATTTTGATTTTCAAGACGCTATTAATTTAATATATCGGAAAATTAATTATAACAATTTATATAAATTATATGATAATGATAAAAAATCAATATTTAATATATATATAAAAACATCAAATAGTAATATGATTAGTATTAATGATCTAGTAAATATTACAAAAGGGTCATTTAATACCAAAGATATTAATAATAATGGTAAATATCCTTATTATAATTCTGGTTATAATAATCCATGTGGAAAACACGACAAATACACTTGTGATTATGATGAATATATATTATATATAAAAGATGGTGGAGATAAAAATAACAAATATAATTTAAAATGTGGAATGTGTAAACCATTTTATGTTAGAGGTAAAATAGCCGTTATGAGTAGTTTATTAATTTTTACAAATAAAAATGCGAATATTTTAAATTTAAAATACTTATATTATTATTTGGAATATAATCGAGTTTTATTAATGGATAAAGCTAAATATAATAGCGGTTTAGGACACATTAGTATCGATGATATAAAAAATTTTAAAATACCTATTATAGATATTGATAAACAAATAGAATTAAATAACAATATTAACTATATAGAAAAAAAACAAAAAAAATATCAAGAATATATTAAATTTCTAGATTCATACATAGATAATATTAAAATTATAATAAATAATTTAAATACGGGTAACGTAAATAATAATATCAATAATATCAATATCAATATTAATAATCAAGAAATAAATGATCAACAAATCATTAACCAAGAAATAAATGATCAACAAATCAATAATCAAGAAATAACCAGCGATAAAATAAATCATGCAAAAAATACAAAAACAAAAAAAATAACACATAATAAAAAAACTCAAATAAATACTCCCTTACAAGAAATATCAAACCTAGAAATACCAAAAAGCATCAATGATATTAAAACCAAAAAAGACAAAAAATACAATATACCATATTTTACAGCAACTAAAAAATATTATTGTCAAGAAGCAACATATACGGGACCTCATATTTTATGTACACGAGTAACACAAAATCAAGGAACTTTATCTTTAGTTGATGGTGATTTTTCAGCTAGTTCAGATTTTATAATTATTGAATTAAAAGAAGAATACACACAATATTATGAACAAGTAATAGAATACATTAAAAATAATTTTGATTATAATAAATTAATTGATGAAGATCCTGTATTTAATACAAAAAATGAAAGAACAAATAATATAGGTTTAAAACATCTTAAAAAATTTGTAATTAATTTGTAATAAAATATTATATTACTATTAACTTTTTTTATACTACTATTAACTTTTTATATAATTATTATCTCACATGAAAAAATCATGTTTTTAACATAGGCAATTACATACAAAAATGAAATTATTTTAATAAAATAAATAAATATTAACACATATATTATGAATAACGAAATCAAATGCGAACATAATCAAAAAAAAAGTAGTCATGCCTGGCGATGGTTTTAATAAGTGGTATTACGTAGAATTAGCATAACATTTTTATAAAAAATATTTTTATACAACGAGTCAAAAATATGACAAAAAATTTTATGAACAGTTACAAAAATTATTAAAATTGTTGATTTTGAAGAAGCAATAGGTCGTTTAAATAATCCGTGTTTATGGCATTGGTCCATATTAAAATCAGGAAAAAAATGGACATTAGCCATATGGATACAAATAAATACAGTAGCACCTTATAAAAAGCACTAATATTTATAAAATTGTTAAAATAATTTTAGTTTGTATAGTTAAATCATTATTTTTTATTTAAAGTTATGAATATAAATATTATTTTGTAAAAAAAATGAAAAAAATATACGTTATACTAGGCAACATATACCTAAATACATATAAATATGATAACTAAAATTTTTACAATTAAATGGATAAACAAAGTATTAAAAAATCATGATAATATTAATTGGCAAACTATTGACAATATTTTATCAAATAATCAATATTTAGATAATTATTTGCCATCAGTTTATAATAAAATCAAAGGTGATTTATTTGAAATTATAACTAAATATATGTTATTACAAGAATATAAAATATGTTATCTTTATCAAGAAATACCCAATCAATTAAAACAATTATTAAATTTACCTAATCAAGACAGAGGAATAGATTTAATTTGTTCTAATGATAATATTAATTTTATAGGAATACAATGTAAATGGAGAACTAATATTAACCAATCAATTAAAAAATGTCTTGTTACTGAATTTCTACACGAAATCAATAATTCTAAATTAAAATATGGTATAATGGTAACAAATGTAAAAAGAATAACACCAACATTTAATAAAATACAAAATCTGAAATGGATATTGAATAATACACTAAATCAAAAAATAAATAAAGATACCTTAAATAATATTTTAAATTCATTATCAACGATAATAAAACCACCAATAAAAGAAATAAAAAATATAGAATTAAGAAGTTATCAACAAGAAGCAGTTAATAATTTATTAACTAACCAAGATAAAAATAAAAAATGTATAATGGCATGCGGAACAGGTAAAACTATAGTCATGTTAGAATATATTAATAAGAAAGGATTAAACAATAAGAAAATATTATTCTTGTTTCCAAGTTTGCATTTAATTAACCAAATATATAAAAATTTTATAAACAAATTTAATAATAAAAATATTCTTTGTATATGTTCTCAAATGGATAAATTGACATTAACACAAAATGAGGCAAATGAAGAAAGAGCAGAAGAACTATTAAATAATTTTTTAGCATTAGATACAGAAAAGAAATTTACGACTGACATAAATATAATTAAAGAAAGGTTAAAACAAAATGAGATAATAGTATTTTGTACTTATCAAAGTAGTGAATTATTAAAGGATCAGATATTTGATATTGGTATATATGATGAAGCTCATAAGACGGTAAATAATAAAAGTTTTGGTTTTACTTTAAATGATACTAATTGTAAAATTAAAGAAAGAATATATTTTACGGCCACACCAAAATATTTTAAAGGTCCGGAAGATAAATGTATAAGTATGAATAATGTTCAAGTTTATGGTAATGATGTATATAATTATACATTTAAAAAAGCTATAGAAGAAAAATATATTTTGGATTTTAAAATAATAGGTTATGTAGTAAATAAGGACATAGCAGATATAATAGAAGAAAAATATATTAAAAAGGATCTTATTAATGTTCCTAGAGATGTTATTATTAGCGCAATAATGCTGGCAGAACATATTAAAAAAAATGATAATTGCAAAAAAATATTAACATATCATAATACAGTAAATAATGCATTGGAATATAAAAAAATATTGGATTATGTATTAAATATTTATAAAATTAATGCATCAATATTTACGATGAGTGGTAATACAAATATAACACATAGGGAAGAAATAATAAATGAATTTAGTAAAGCGAAAATAGGTATAATATGTTCAGCGAGAGTATTAAATGAAGGTATAGATATACCATGTGTAGACACTGTTTTATTTGTAGAAACTAGAAAGAGCACAATAGACGTTACTCAGTGTGTTGGCCGAGCAATGCGTTTGTATCCGGGTAATGAATATTGTAATATTATTATTCCTATTCACTATGATAAGTTATTAGAGGAACATAATTTTAGTAGTATAATTAATATTCTGACAGCAATGAAGGAAATAGATGATAAAATAATCGAGTATTTTGTTGGTAGAAAAGAAGGTAATAATATTGTGGTTAAGAATATGGAATATTGTGAGGTAATAGAAGATAAATTGCCGGTAAATTATGATGTTGATGATGTTATTGGAAAGATGGGAGTGAAAATTCTGGATAACAGATTATTAAGTTGGGATATGAGAAAAGAATTATTATTTGAATATGTTAATATAAATAATAAAATACCAACACCTAAAATAATTTATAAAAATTGCAACATAGGATCTTGGATACATGATCAGAAAAAACACATTAATGATAATCAAAATATAAGATACAAGATATTAAGCGAAAATGATCTAATTAAACAAAATCTAGATAAATATTTACAATATTATGAATTAAATAAAGATAAACAAAAATTATCTTTTGACGAATCATTAAAATTATTACTTGAATATGTTGAAGAAAATAATATATTACCAAAAAATAATACAATATATAAAGGAAAAAATATATCAAATTGGTTAAATCAACAAAAATATTTGATACAAAATAAAGACGACTATATATACAAAAAATTAAGCGTAAATCTTTTGATAAAACAAAATATAGATATATATTTAAAAAATTGTGAAACAATTAAAAAAAAAATACCGTTTAATGAAATGGCAAAAATATTATTTGAATATTGTGAAAAAACAGGAAAAATACCTTCAGTTAGGACACAATATAATAATATTAATATAGGAGCATGGTTAAATGCAAAAAAACATAAATTAAATAAATCAACTGATAAAACATATATTACATTAAGTAAAAATGAATTAATTAAAAAAAATTTAGATGAATATCTAATTAAAAAAAAAAATATTAATAAAGAAGATAAAAAAACTTTTGATGATTCATTAAAGATATTATTTGATTATTGTGATGAAAATGGTATTGTTCCGATAAGAGATACTATTTATAAAAATTATAATATAGGTTCATGGTTTAGATCCCAAAAATCATATTTAAATAGCAATGAAGATAAAAAATATATTAAACTAAGTATGAATAAATTAGTTAAAGATAATATAGATAAATATATAGAAAACAAACAAGAAAATAAAGAAAAACATTTTGTATCCTTCGAAGAATCATTACAATTATTATTTGAATATTGTGATATAAATAATATTACACCTAAACAAAATGTTATATATAAAAATATCCCAATAGGTAAATGGTATCAATATAATAAACATCTTGTAAAGAATAAAAAAAATAATGAAATATATATGAAACTAAGTTCAAATAAACTAATTAAAGAAAATTTAGATATTTTTTTAAATAAAGAAAAAAGTTATGAAGATAAAATATCATTTAAAAAATATTTAAATTTGGTATTTGAATATTGTGATATTCATAATAAAATTCCCGAAAAAAATACTATTTATAAAAATAAAACCATTGGTTTATGGTTATATAATAAAAGGAATAATATTAATAATGAAGATATTATGTATATAAAATTAAGTAAAAATAAATTAATAAAACAATATTTGGATGAATATCTAAAATTAAATATAAAAAAAAATAATAAATCTAGAAATAATTTTAATGAATCACTTAAATTATTATTTGAATATTGCGATATAAATAAAAAAGTACCTTCTTGGAAAACAATTTACAAAGATTATGGTATCGGACCTTGGTATTTGCAACACAAAATTAAAATTAAAAATAATCAAGACAAAATATATAAAGTAATGAGTGAAAATATTATAGTTAAACAAAATTTAGATGAATTTTTAATAACACGCGAATTAAATAAAGATAAAATTAAATTATCATTTGATGAATCATTAAAACTTTTTTTTGAGTATATTAATGAAAATAATTTAGTTCCAACAAATAAAACTATTTATAAAGGAAAGGATATTGTCAATTGGTTTAGACATCAAAAGGAAAAAATAAATGACGATAAACATGAAATATACATAAAATTAAGTGTAAATGAATTAGTAAAACAACATTTAGATATGTATTTGAAAAATAAAAAAAAATTATAGTTAATGAAACGTGTGAATTAAATTTATTTTTGTAATGTTTATGAGATATTTTATATAATTAATAATTATAATCAGTCATTTATAATTATTTCTTATTTGTCATAGATAATATATAGCTGATTATAATTATTAATATTTTATTGTTTAATTTTGTATGTTTTGATCTATAACCTGATTTATATTTTGATTTATACTATTTTTTATATTATTATGTTTTTTATATTTTTTATATTGTTTTTCTGCATTTTTATTTAATTCTTGATAAAAGTTTCTCCATTCTATTTCGTTATCTATTTTATCTTGTGAAATTTCAATCTCACTATAATTACACATAATATTCCACTTATTTTGATGTTGATACAACTTATAACTTGAAGGTTGATAATACTTTTTCTTAACACGAATGAAACCATTTATATTAGAATTTGTTACATGTAATTCATATTGATTATCATGTTGTTCTGGAAAATATATCATATCTGTTTTAACATTATTATGAGAAAAGTCATCTTTTAATGAATATGGATCATCTTCTAGATTTTTTATACAATTAGTTAAATAAGTAATATATGAATTTATAATATCTAACATATCAGAAATTAAATATAAATTAGTTATTTTAATAGCTTTTTTACAATTTACTATATTTTTATTATTAAAAATTTTATTTAATTGTTCATCGTTCATTATTTTTTGTTTAACTATATATTTTTTTATATTATTTATGGCATCTAAATATGATTTTTTATCTTTGAATATATCATAACATTTATTAGTAATACTACATGGATGATTAAGAATTTTATTACGATATTTATTATTTTTATTAAATTTAATATAATTTATTTTAAAATCTTGTGAATTATAACCATGATGTTTACTTTTGGTGTTTAAATTTGATTTTATAATGGGTAATTTAACTAATAAATCTTCCCTAATTTTCTTTATTTCATTTAATTCAGTTCTAATCTCATTTATTCTTTTATTTACTGGGCAAATACCTGTTAATAATTTAGTTATTTTAAGACCATTAATATATCCTTCTCTAATTTTAGGGTCTTCATTAATTTCATTCATAGTTAAAGTTGCTTTGTCTATTTGCCAATCGCAAATAATTCCTGTATTTAAAATTATGAAACTAGTTTCATCTATTTTTTTAAATGACATAATATTATTTGGATAATTGGGTGAATTTTTAACTTTTTTAAAATTTGTTTCATCTATGTCGATTAAATCTTCATTATGATAATATTTATACCAATAATTAGGTAATGAATGATATATATTAATAGTATATGGTTGATTTGGTAATTTAATATATTTGATATTTTTATTAAAAAAATCATGTTTCCCTAAATCAATATATTGTGTCAAAACGAATGTTTGTTTAGTATTGGTCATTATAATATCGTTAATTTTTTATAATTTATATATTAATAATAATATTTGTATATTACAAAAATGAAAAATATAATATCAACCAACTATTATCAAATATTTAAAATATACATAAATTACAAAAAACTTTAAATAATATCGGTTCCCAAGTTAATTGTTAATTTAATCAATACATAATTACGTAAGATAATATTAAATATTATTAATCAGATTATAATAAAATTGTAACATAATTAATTTTTTATTAATTAGTATAAAAAAATATATAAGTATAATAAAACATTAATAATTATAAACATAAACATGTGTGAATGTCTAAAAAAAAAGTTTATAGTAGCATATATTACTAATAATCTTAATAAATTTTGCGAAAATAAAATTAATATTAATGATTATTTAAAAAATAATGAATTACAAGAAAATATTAAACAAAAAAAAAAATTTTTAATTTGTAGTAAAAATAATGAACTACGTGTTTATAAGACAATAAATGGCAATTATTTTATACATAAAACTAAAATGTCAGATTGGCACAAAAATTGGCAATCACATTTCAAAATAACAGAAAAAACTATAGGAAAACATCGGGCTGACGCAATTTCACATGATATGATAATCGAATTTCAACATAGCCGTATAAAAATAGCAGACGTAGAATCTCGATTACAAAATTGTATAAATAACAATAAAAAATTGATTTGGGTAATTGATTGTAATAATAGTATTAATGTTAATCCAATAGGAGAAAAATATTTAATTTATTTTAGTAATCCTGAAGACTATTGGAAATATGAGCATTTTACAAGTAATCAAGAAATATATCTGGATTGTGATGATAAAATATATAAGATAAATCCAAATGAAGTAAAATCTCATATGATTGATGTTAACGAATATAAAAATAAACATGAATTTATTGAAATGCTTAAAAATAATAATAATATTTGGAATGATATAAAAATAGAACAATGCACATTATATTTTAACCAAAGAGGAGCTGGATGTGGTAAAACATATGAAAGTATTCAATTAATAGAAAATACATTTAAACATAAAAAAACTTTTATATATTTGACTAGAATGCATTCTGCTAAAGAAGTAATATACAATGAATTAATGGAACAATATGAATATGGACATTTAAATAATATAGAACTTGAAGAATTAACAAATCATACATGTAATAAACAATATAAAATAAAATACCATAATAATAATACAACAAATGATTGCCAGATAATAATAGGAACTATAGATTCTTTTATGTGGAATATAGGAGATAATAATAATAAAAGTAATGATTATTTTAAAACTATTGCTAAATCAATAAAAGAAGGTTATAATAAAATAGAAAAAAATGGGAAGATTAAATATGCAAAAGAAGATATTTTATTAAATAGGGAATGTTTAATTATAGTAGATGAAGCTCAAGATCTCGATATTGTATATGTAGAAGCTTTATGTTCTATAATGTATAATACACATATAGATACATATATAATTGGTGATAAATTACAAAGTATTTGGGGAGAAAATAACATACATACATTTTTAGAAAATAATGAATTACCTCATGTAAATATAGAAAAAAGTAAAAGTATTAATCGTGTAATGAGATTTCATAATGAACAGTTTAAAAATTTTGTTAATGATATTATTGATTATAAAAAATATAGTTTACCATCAATAGAAGATATTTGTAATATAGGATGTAAATATGAACATGAAAATGATATCAAACCATTTCATATTTTAGAAATGAAACCTATAAGAGATGGTGATGGTGACGATAAACAAAATACTGATGCATTAATAAAAAAAATTATTTCATGTATGAATGATGAAATTAATAAATATAATTACGGCCCTAAACATTTTACATTTATTTTTCCTGTATTAACAAAAAATTTTTTAGCGAATAGATTAGAAGCAAAAATACAAGAATTTTGGATAAATAAATTTAATGATAAAATTTATTTAGATAAAACTCTAGATACTTATTGGAAAAATAGAAAAAATAAATATAATAAATATGTTTATTTACATAAATCTGATGATGGAAAAGCAATAAATTTAAAAGAATCTGAAAATTCAACACGCATTATGTCAATTCATGCGTCAAAAGGAACAGGTTGTGAAGTAGTATTTTTATTAAATATTACTGAAAATTTATTAAATATGTTTAGCAAAGAAACGGGTAATTTAGTATATGATTCTTTATTACATGTAGCAATTACAAGACAAAAAAAAATGTTATATTTAGGCATCGAAAATAATAATGATGATATTTATAATAGATTTACTAAATTTAGCGAAACTTTAACTTTCAAACCGGATATTAAAAAAATTAAAACATTTGTTAAATTAGATGACATTATTACAACTACTATAAATAATGATATATTTTTTAATAAAATATTTGACACATATATATCCGAGAAAAATATTGATGAATTAATAGAAGAGAGAGAAAAAGACAAAAATATAATTGATTGGGGTCATCATATAATAAGAAATAGTGTATTTAATTATAATTTTATCTTACAAATTGCGAACGATAAAAATATACAAAATTTTGCCCAAATAATGGCTATTATGAAAAAAATTTCAAATTGTAAAATAGAAACATATTCACATGAAGAATATTACCAAGTTTTAAATACAATCTGTAAAAATAATAAAGAGCGCGTCCCCGAAAAAAATAATACAATACCAATATTATGTTTTAATTGTAATAAACAGTTAAAATATAATAAATATACAATAATCTTGAGGAGCATTATGGTAAATATACAGAAAAAAATTATAATTTCTTTGAAAAATAATCAAATACCACTTTTATGTCCAATGGAAACAATTATTATTTTACATATGATTAATATAATTGAAAATGGTAAATATGTCGATATAACAATAATGGATATTTATTCAATAATGTATTGTTATGATGAATCTTCTAATTCTTTAAATAATAATCATAAATCATGTTTATGTAAAGAAAAATTTACTGAAGGTAATAATAGTGAAATTTTCGATACATATAATGACATTAGAAATAGTATAAAAAATCATTATGAAGAAGTAAATTTTATAGAAAATATGTATATAAATTATAAAAATTATATCACAACTAATTATAAAGATCAATCATTTAAACATAATATAAAACATAAAATATATTTAAAAAATAATAAAAAAGCAGAAACTAATTTTAGAATATGCAATACTCACGAAATAATTGCTTATTCTGAATTTTATGTAATAAATATTATAATGGTTCCTCATTTTAATAAATTAAATAAATATGAAATAATATTTAAAAGTATTTTTAATAATTATATTATAAATAATTGTGGTAATGATAAAGAAAAAAATATTGATTTTTTAAATAAAAAAATCATAACATGTATTTTAACCCTTGATACACCAAATCCGATATTTATGGAATTTGATATAAGTAAGGAAAATGAATTATTGAAACAATGTATAAAAGATTATTTATTTAATACTTATTCAAAATTACATATTCTTTTATATCGATGTTATAAATATTATCAAAAAGAAAAAATTAACAAACCCCTCAATAAAATAATTAATGAAATAAAAAAATTGGAAACAATACCTTTTTATATCAGAAATTATTATAAAAATATTAACAATAGCACAATAAAACATATAACTGATGAAAAAATATTTCTTAGTAATATAAATGAAACATTAATAAATGCAATAGATGAATATTTAGATGAAGAATTAGATTTAGATGAAGAAGAAATAGAATTTGATGAAGAAGATGAGGATGAAAAAAATAAAAAAACAAATATTTCAATATAAATTCGCATTTATATTTTAATTTACCAAAGCGACCAAAATATATACAAAAATCATAAACACATTTAATAACAATTTTGAAATTAACATATTACACATTTATTATTAGATTTTTTATTAGATTCAAGAACATTATTTATTTTATTTCCATATTATACCATTTCATTAAAAATAATAACGCATAAACAAAAACAAACGATTATTATTATTATTATCATTCCCAAATAAAAAAATTGAAAATAACACTTACAAATAATCCAATCATATTATGAATATAAAAATCTATATAATGTTAGAAAATCATATTAATATACATGTTATCGGCACTGTTTCAGCAGGTAAATCAACATTTATCAATACTTTATTTGCAAATTATATAACACCTGTTTCATTAAAAAAATGCACTATGAATCCTCAATCATATAAAGAACCCTTATTCTTAAAAAATGAAATAGAACAAAAAGAAGAAATAAACGATATTTATGTAAATAACATTAAAACAAATAAAAATTTATATGAAAATGGTATAAATGAAATAATACCAAATGTTTATGATGTAGATTTATTTAATAATTTGTTTGATAATGATAGACAATTTAGAATAAATATTACTGATTTTCCTGGTATAAATGATTCTACAACAAAAAATAAATATTCAGATTATATTACAAAAAATTCGTTGGATATTGATATTATTATAATGATTATTGATATTACTAGTGGTTTAAATACTAGTGATGAGTTGGATATTCTAGATATGATACAAACACATATTATAAAAAAAAATTCAGATAATTTAATAAATACCAAATTAATTATTTTAATAAATAAATGTGATGATTTGATGAACAATAATTTAAATAATACTGAACATGAAGCTTTATTTGAACAAATTAATAAAGTTATACAAGAAAAACAAATTATATGCAATATAATACCTATATCATGTAAAAATATTTTAATAAACATGTTATTATTAGAAAATTTTGAAAAATTAAATAATTTGGATATTAATTATGTAGGATCTAGTTATTTTGGTAATATATATTGGAATAAATTAACACATGACCAAAAAAGAGAACGTTTACAAGATTATGTAAAAAATAATAAAGAAGAAATATTTAATAATATAGATAATAATGGTTTTAATAAATTTAAAACTGTTTTAAATAATGTAATTAATGACAATTTGATTGATTTAAAAAAGAATCAAGAGATTCGTTTATTGCAACCAAAAATAATGCAATTTTGTGATGATTGTGAAAAATTATTATTGAAAATAATAAATTATGAAGAAAATAATAATGAACATTTAGAAAAATATATAATTGATTATAATTTTTCGATATCACAACCTTTAGAAAAATATTTTTCAGGAACGATCTGGGAATTGATAAAAGATAATCCTAATGAAAATAGTTCTACCTTGTTTTTAAAGCATATTGAGTTAGTTTTTAATACTTTTAGACAAAAAATAGAAACTATAAAAGATTGTGTGAAGCCTTTATTATTTTTAATAATTAAAAAAATAAATGATGTATTTGATATACTGAATTTTAATAAAAAACATGATTATCAACCATCAAATAATTATATTGAATCATATAATAACTATATTATAAAATTATTAGAAGATGCAAAAGGTAATATATATGATAAAATAAAATATTTTAAATATACCAATATATATTACGAAATATCTGGGAGTCATAATTATGTAAATAGTATTTCGAAAATAATTATACCGAGTAATAATTTTAAATCATTATTGGATAATAATTTTGATTTTATTGATGATTTATTTAACTGTTTGGATTTGGTTAATAATTATTATAATACGTTCATATTATATAGAATATATGACATTTATTATAAATATATATATAATAGAAATCTCTTTATCTCACAATTATCATATACAAAAATATATTTATTAAATGAACTTTATAATAAAAAATTAGATACAATGTTATATACCAAATTTATTCGGTCATATTCAAAAGAATACCTAAGAAAAATAAAATATATCATAAATATTTTATTTAATTTGAAAGTAAATGAATCTATAAAAGATACTATAGATGGACGTAAATATTTAGAACAAATAGATACTACTACTGACGAAATATATTTTAAAATATTAGATTATGATGAACCTCATTTGCGTGTTTTTGGGGAGATACTAATAAATAATTTAAATAGAATACCAAGTTTATTTGAACTAAAATTAATAAATAATTTATAAAATTAATATTTTTTATGCAACGACAAAAATGAAACCTTTATAATGGATGAATAAATTTAATAATTAGATAATAATACAAATATTATATTAAATAAAGATGTTTCATCGAATAATTACAAAAGATTTAAATAAAAAATTTAAAAAGCAATAATAAAATTGAAATGTTTTTTTATTAACGAGTTTTACATATATTAATAATAATAACGACATGGGTTCTAATATATCTACACAAACAAACGAATTAATTAATTGTATAGATCCTACATATAATAAATGGATGTATGACGCTCAAAATAGTATAAGAATTGAAACTATAATTAATAATACACCAATAAATTTAATATTTAACACGAATGAAGCGATTCATTTTGAATATATTTTTCGAGATATTTTAAAATTTAATAATAACAATTATAACAATTTACAAAATTATATTACAAAATATTATTCAATTTATAATAATCCAAATGATAAAACTAAATTAATATGTAATTCAACAATATTACATTTATTATGTGGTCATATTAATATTATGTTTGAGAAAAATATAATATCGCAATTATATTATCATGATATGATTAATAAAAATATTTATATGAAGAAAATAATTAATATATTAGACAATTTAATAAATGTGAATAATATTAACATAATCAATAATAAAAATATGTCTGCCATGCATTTATTATTAATAAAATATGATAATTATAATAATTATTATAGTTTAGAAAATACATATTTTGATATTGTTATCGATATTATTAAATTATTTACTAAATATAAATTTGATTTTTCGCTATTTAATACAAATTCTGATAATTTTTTAACATTTTTTTTAAATAACGTTCAATTACATAATCACAACAATGAAGACAAATATTTAGAAATATTAAAAATAATAATTTTATTGGGTGATAATTTTAATATTGAATGTTTATATAATTATTACAATGACACTAGAATTAATATAATCACAAAATTAGTAAGAAATATATATCCTAATAAAATTTGTAGTTTCATCGATACAATTATACATAATTTAATAAATAATCCTAATAATATTGAAATTATCATTAATTTATCAAATGAAAATTTATTACATGACGATATACGTTTATCACGTGAAATACATTGTGTTACATTAGAATACGTAAAAAATTGTATAATTAATAGTGAATATTATAAAATTAATGAATTATCTTTTAATGAATTACTTAATTTTATGTCATATTTAATATATTATTATAATAGTGATTTAGACAATACTAATTTAAATATATTAAATATGGCTTTGACTATATATAATATAATAAATAATATAAAAATTACGAATACAAATACAAAAAAAGGTATCACTATAAACAATATATTTTTACTAAATAAATTTCTAATAAATATTATCAATAAATACCAAGGTAATATATATAACAACGATATTTTTAATAATAATATTTTAGGTAATAATACATTTAAAACAATTATATGTAAAATAAAAAATTTTATTAATATTAATCCATCAAATTTTTTAGAAATTTTTAATAATGAAATTTCCAAAATACACAAAGACCAAGATATAATGGGTTTTTTTGTTATTACTTATTTGTTTGATAAAATAAAATATCCAAATACAAAAACCATAATATTCGATCATATTATTAGCATTATACTCGAAGCATCACGTTATGTAAATTTATATAATATTAAAATTATGATTAAAATTATTTCAAATATAATATTAAAACTAAAAAATAATGGTATGGATTATAATGCAATATATAAAGGGAATATATTTACGACACAATTATTATTAAAATTTTTAGACTTTAAAATAAAATCGTCAATAATATTTCAAAAATTGCCTAATGAAAAAAATAAAATAGAAAGTATGCCAATAGATTATATATTTTTAGAATATATATTATGTTCATTGATAAAAAATGGTTTAAATATTTCGAATAAGAATTTTGAAATGGATACAACCTTACATACATTAATTAAATTAAAAAAAATTAATAAATATATTTATATGATATTCTTAAATTTAGGTTTTAATATAAATGAGTTAAATAATAAAAAATTAACAATATTACATTATGAAAATAATATTGATAATATAGAAACAATTATGAAGTATAAAAAAATGGATTTTATTGAAAATGAAATTCCATTATTAGAATATATTATATGTAAAAACTTGATCGCATATATAAATGAATATCTTAATCTTAATCATACTAATAAATTTAATATATGTGAAAATCTTTTTGAAATATGTAAAATTTTAACTAGAAATGGATTTAATGTAATTAAACAATACGATATGAAGAAATTGATTGATATAATAATTGATGATTATGTCGATTTTAAATATTTTAAAAGTATTAAAACTATATCAGAAAATTTTATATCTCATTCGAATATATTATCATTATTAACGGATGAAAATTTAGAAATTAATTGTTATTTCGAGACAAAATTTTATGAATTTAAAATAAACTTATTAAAACTAATAATTAATTATAATAAAAATTTGTTTCAATTTACTGATTGTAATAATAATACATTATTACATTATATTTATAAAACTGATTTAAATAAATCTCAAAAAACTTGGAGATGGGATTTTGAACAATTACAATATTTTTATAAATGGGTCGGTTACACCGGAAACATTATATCAACAGAAGAACGGCAATGGAAATTGTGTTTATCATTAATAGAATTAGGGTCAAATTATTATATTTTTAATAATTCTAATGAAAATATATTAATTAATAAACTTTTTAATAATCCTTTAGCTATTATTAGTGATGATATTATTAAAGATTTATTTAAAAATCTATGTGATCATTATAAAAATACAGATATATTTGTCGATATTTGCAAAAAATGTTTTACTAATGAGCATATATTTTTATTAGGATATTTATATAATAACAAATATATCAACGAATTAATATATATTAAATCACTCAAAAATATTATTATCAATGATCCATTAACAATTATTAAATATAATCATATCAAAATTTTATTTAAACATTTATATAATTTACATAAAGATAATTTTAAAGAAAATATATTTAGGAATATTTACAAAAAATGTTGTCATTATGGTCATATAATATTATTAGAATATTTATATGATAATAAATATATTGATGAAATATTATGTATAAAATCGATTGATAATATAATTATGTCGTTACAGAATAATAATATTAATCCATTAAAATATAATCGTGATAGCAATTTTTATGATGATGGGGAAACTGAATTATGTATATTTTCTGATAATTTAATACCTTCTTTAATAAATATTATTATATCCTTAAATAAAAATGCGTCATATGATCCAATAAATATTTTGTGTTTAATATTAAATGATAATATGATATATGCAACAATCATAACAAATATACATTGGGAATATCCTGAACTAATAATACATAAAAATATTATCGATATCATTAAAATTTTTAAATATGTTATTAATATTAATGCACATACAAATGGATACAATATATTACATTATATTATGAAAAATATAGTTTTTATAAAAGACAAATATTTAACTAAAATGAACGAGGTAAAAAATGAAATTATTAGTTATTATGGTGATAAAAATGATAATAAGATGCGAAAAGAAATATCAATGGTAATAGAATTTTATAATAATATTACATATGAAGCTATGGAAAAATTTTATCAATTAACAAAAAATATATTGAAATTAAAAATAGATGTCAATTCACTAAATTTATTAAATAATAATTTACTAAAAAAAGAAGCAAATATTAAATTTAATTTAAAAGGATCATTATTACACGAAATAATACCATATATTGACGATTATTATTGTTATGAAATAGTAATGATTTTTATAAATTCAGGTTTTAATATAACTTGTATTGATCATGATAATCAAACAATTATAGATATTTTAGCTAAAATAAATTCAGAAAATAGTAAAAGATTTATAAAATTTTTGTTTAAAACAGATAAAACACGTAATTTAATTGCGAATAATATTACTTCTAAAACATCTACAATGAGTTTAGCATATTCAAATAATAATTATAGTTTTATAAAAATAATGTTAAAAAATAAGATTACTTTAAATAATGACATTCACTTTTTTAAACAAACACATAATTTTCAACATTTTGATAATATAATTAATATATTTTTGGATGTTAATTATGATTTTAGTAATGATATTGAAAATATTAAAATACTCAATATAGATAACAGTATATTTTTAGATATTATTAAAAATAACGAAAAAATATTTTTTAATACATGTGATATATGTTTTAATGATAAAATGAGTATACAATGTAATTATGGTCATAATATTTGCTTTAATTGTTTTAAACAATTGGATAATAAATGTGAATTTTGTCATAATTCTTAATTTATTTATAAAAATAAAAGATACGCATAATATTATCGACAAATTTAATATAAAACTGTATTAATAAATGTTATTAATGTTATTAACGTTATTAATGTTATCAATAAATTAATATTTAAATTTATACAGTTATGATTATTATATGGATCAAACAATAATTTTAGGTGATGTATATGAAAATTTTGGTTGTAAAAACAAATTTATACCTATAAATGATAATGATGCAATTACAATAAAATTTGTATACCGAGATTTTTTTCATATGATATATCATAATAATAAATTAGAATCAATCACATTTGATAATTACGAGAAAGCAAAAAATAATCCGAATATTATAAGAACTTTCATAAGAGAAGATAATACATTTAAATATCATAATAAAGAATTAAATAGTGATTTTATGTTAGATGTAGAAAATAATAAATTAATGGTAGAAAGCGTAGATTTTGATGAAACAAGTGTAAAAAAATATAATGAAACATATGAAAAAATTAAAAATGAAACTGAAAGAGAATTATTAGAAGAACGAAAAATTAAAATTAATGAAGAAATTGGACGAATTACAGATATTATACAACATGTTATTAATATTAAAAATAATATAACTATAAAACCAACTCATTATGATATAAATGGAGAAAATTTTATAACTAAAGATAATAAAACTTGTAGTGTTAATGCAATTATTACTAAACTTTTTGTAAATTTAGCAACATATGAAAAAGCAAAAAAACAAATACAAGATTATTTAACAATAAATTACGATAATATTATAAAACAAAAAAAATTAAAAAAAATTATTACAAATACCAAAAACAATAATATTAAAAATAATTTAAATGACAAAAAAATTATAGAATTTTGCAATCATTATAGTTTATCATGTATTTTAAAAAATCTAGGTAATTATATAATATATTTACAAGCATGTATTAATAATCTTTCAGAACCATATAAATTGCATAATTCATTAGGTTTTAATAATACATATCCCGAACGTGTAATAAGAACTAGTAAAACACAAGGTCGTTATGACGACAATATATATATATTAGATAAAAATATAGATGGTTATTATAGAGATAATAAAATTTATAAACTAGTTCAAGGTTTTATATTATGTCATTCAAAAGATAATGATAAATGGAATATATTTTTAATAGCTAATAACGAATACAATGTATCCAGGAAAAAATTTTTAAAGTATTTAGATTACAAAAAATTTATTGATAGGTTAGATAATGCTATTTATAAAAAACATAACATTGATACAGAACTCATATAAATATATTTTCATAATAAAAAATTAGTGTTAATTATTCCTAATATCATAAACATACATATTATTTTTATTATCATATATTATAATTCCATTACCATATAATTCACGCAATTTATTACATAACATCAATGTATTTAAATTTTTTAACGTCATTTTAAATTCACAATCATTTGACATTATATTTACTATTATATCATTATAAATACCAATTTCTTTATTTTTTACATCATAATTTTCATTATAATTTAATTCGTTAATATTATCGCTTTTATAAGTTTCATTTAAAACAAAAAAATTAAAATTTTCATTTATATTATCTTCTTTAATAGGTTCTATAATAATATCATTTTGTATTGTATTATTAAAATTACAATCAATTAATATATTATTTTTGCAATTATTTTTTTTATGATTATTATATTTTTCGTTAAATAAAGTATTCAATATTGTTAAATGTTTATCATAATTTTTATTAATATAACAGTCACCGCAAAAATTTACGTGATTATTATAATAATAATTTATTTCATTTGACAAATTATTATGTATGATAATATATTCACCACAATATATTCTTTTGTGTCTGGAACAATCATAATTAAAATTATTAAAATATCTAATTGTTATATAATTATTGTATTTGCTAATATATATATTTGTATCAACATTATTAAAATATACGATGATACGTTTTATTATTTTTTTTTCAATACTAGTATATTCTTGAAAATACAAGATAATATTATTGTCTCCATTTTGTAAATTAATTAATTTATCTTTAGTAAATTCTTTAAAAAATATTAAATTAGTTTTATTTAAAGAATCTATCAAATGTTTAAAGTCTTTTATAATTATTTCTTGTTTGTCTTGATCAATATTATCTAATATTAACATTTTATTATATTATTTATTGGATATTAATAACTTGTTTCAAATAAATATTTTCATTTTTATTTGGTTTAATAAATAAAACATTGATTATATTAACTAGATTATATTAACCAAATTATATTAATCAGATTATAAATCAACATATAATAATTAATGATTGTTCATAATATTTTGTCGTTATAATAAAACAAAGTTAATACATAATTATTATTAATATTATAAAAAAAATTAATTATGCATAAAAAAAGTGTAAATAAATTTTAATATTTCAATAATAAGATTATCTTGGTTTAAATAACTAGGACAATATTTATAAATGAACCTTAATAAATATGTTAAATAATAACCCATATTATGATCATCTACATGACATGACGCTAATATATCATTTATTACAATCGTATCTTCATATGTTAAAATATATTTTGTTTTATCATACGAATAATTTATATTCAGAACTTCAGACCAATAGAATTTATCTAAATATAAAGTTTTTACTAAATCACCTTTTATTACTTCTTTTGCTAAAATATATATTTCTTCATCATTTCTGTTGATCATAATTATATGATTACTCGTTAATTTTATTATATCATTTAAAGTTGCTATGTTAATTAAAGTCTCATATTCATCATGTTCATATGTAAAATAAACTTGAGAAAATCCATTATTAGTTTTAACATAATCTCCATTTTTTATATTTTTTAATTTATCTTTATGTATTATATTATTTTTTTTTACATAAATATCAGAATTTATATCAAAACATTCATTATTCGTATTTTGTTTAATAAGTATATCATTTATTTTTTTTTCATATTCCGTCTTTTTATTATTTTTTATTCTCATTTTCTCTTGTATCACAAAAGTTCCCCTATTAAAAATATCAAACACATTAAAATTATTTTTTTTTGATATATCTAACATTTTAAACCAAATATTAGATTTCCAATTACCATGGTTATTATTGTATGCTAATACTTTTGTCAAACCTTCTAATTCTAATTGTTTATGTCTTTTATCTACTAAATCATTTAATTTATTACCGTCAACCATATTTGATTTGGTATAAACTACTAGAACATAATTTAAAATATCTTTTCCAAATGCATCAACTATATTATTTTTAAATAATTTGTCACTTTTGTATATTCTTGGCAATGATATATCATAACATAACAATATTATATTTAACTTTGGTCCTCTTATTATAATCATATTTAATATAGAATTGTCATCATTACCAACATCATTAAATCCAGGAGTATCATATATTTTAAATTCAAAACCATATTGTATTGTATCATATACATTAATATCATATGTTCCAGTATCGTAATCATTAACTTTTGCTACTTCTTCATTCATTAAATTATTTATAAGTGTAGATTTACCAATGCCCGCATTGCCAATAATTAATATCTCTATTGGTTTAGATAAAACAATGTTTAATTCAATAATTAAAAATAATACTATAAATATTTGCTTAAACATTTTTAATATATTTCATATTATCTTATTTTGTAGACTATTTATTAAAAATATTTTTCATTTTTATTATAAAAAAATGAAATTAATTATCATAAAACAATACATTTTTATAATAAATAATAAACAATGAATTATAAATATATCGTAATATTTTTATTTTTTTTTAATATCTATTGTGAAATTAATATATTAATTATGGGTAAAACGGGTGTAGGTAAATCATCCTTAATAAACATTTTATTAAATGATACTATAGCCAAGGTCAATGATTTTGATACAGGAACTTATTCTATACAAAAATACAGTATTAATAAATATGGTCAAAATTTTAATATTTACGATACGCCAGGTTTATTTGATCCAAATATTAAAATGGATAAAATATTTCAACAAATAGGAAATTTAAATTCAATAAATGTATTCCTGATATGTTATGATATTTCTGAAAAAAGATTCACATTACAAGATAAAGAAGTATTTGAAATTTTAAAATATCAATATACTGATAATATTATTAAAAATAGTGTTATTGTTTTTACTAAATCTAATTTAGTAAATATAAATAATTTGGAAGAAATAGCTAAAAACAGATATAGTAAAATAAACATGCAAGTTCCAATGATCTATGCATATGATAATAACACTTTGGAATGGCAATATACATTATGGACACAAATGATACATAAATCAAAAAATCCCGAATTTTTAATAAAAGCTTTCGATTTAAAAACACGTGTATGTGAACCAATTAAAAATATATTAATACCAAATAAAGAAATTGTATATCCAAGTTATACAGAAAAATTAATTATTTTGCGTTATAATGATTGTATTAATAATAAAAATAATAATAGTTGGGGATTTTTTGGTGGATTATTAGCATTAGCAGGATTTATTGTATTAGGTGCATTAACAGGCGGTGCAGGTCTGTTAGGTGGATTAGCTACACTAGGTGGGGGTAGCATTGCAGCAGGAGGCCTGGGAATTATAGGTGGAACAGCAGTAATTTCTACGGCGGGATTTCTTGGTGGTATAATAGTAGCAGAAATGACCGATCCCGGTTGCAAAAATATAGCAATTACATCTTTATATCAAGAAATTAATGATTGTCATTATGATAAATATATTTATGAAAATAAGCAAACAGCGTTTGAAGGAATATTTTGTAATAATTTACCTCATGGTCAAGGTATTGTTTATGAAACAAACGGAAAAAAAATATGGGAAGGTAAATTTATATCAGGAATACCGGAAATATGTTCTAAGCGCAGCGAGCCTTTAGGTAATAAATAATTAAAAATGAAAATTTTTTTATCAATAAATAATGAATATTTTATATAATAAACATGTATATATATTTTATTCGCAATACTACAACACATAATTATAAAATCGGTAAAACTATAAATCTAAAATACAGAATAAAACAATTACAAACTGGTTGTGATTCTAAATTAGAAATTTATAAATATATTGAAACTGATGATAATAATTTAGAAAAATATTTACATCATTATTTTAAAGATAAAAAAATAATCGGCGAATGGTTTCAAATTTCAAATGATAATATTGATTATATTATAGATTTAATAAATAATACTTCGAAAACTGATAACCTATCTATAAAAGATTTACGTTTATTAGCTAAAATTAATAACATTAAAGGTAATATTAAAAAAGAAGATATTATACAAAAATTAAATAATATTAAAGAACAAGATATTAATCATAATTTAAATAATGTAGAAAATAGATCTCCGTTTTGTGTTATTTTATAATAAATAATACTTGTTATTAATAAAATCAAGTTCATATGAATTTTTGTAAAGATTGAATATGTTAAATTTAACCAAATACATAATTTATCATCCCATAAAAAAATCAAATATGGCAAAATTCGCATTTATATTTTAATTTATCAAAACAACCAAAATATATACAATGATCATAATTACATTAAATAACCACAATGATCATAATTACATTAAATAACCATTTTTTTTAATAACATATCAAACATTTATCATAATTATTAAAAGTAATTATAAATATATTGTTTATTGTAATGGTAATTATAATTAAAAATAATTTGATGATTGTTATTTGATTCAAATATTATAATTATGAAAAATAAATTTTACACATGAACTAAGAAAATGTAATTATTTTGAGATAAAATTCTTATGATCATATGAAATTTATAAAAAAAAATGAGCAAAATTTTTACCAACACACAAGGTAAACCT
>Ga0208826_1000855_pt1 | contig 29000 bp, 5 predicted proteins | sample AD_UKC115_MetaG_FD_184451 | JGI IMG/M metagenome (GOLD analysis project Ga0208826, IMG submission 184451) | Active sludge microbial communities of municipal wastewater-treating anaerobic digesters from Hong Kong - AD_UKC115_MetaG (SPAdes)... | ecosystem: Engineered > Bioreactor > Anaerobic >...
GCGCGCCGACACTTGGCCTCCGTGCCGTACTGCGCCAGGAATTGCGCCATCGACAAGCCTGCCTGAAACTGCACCGCGTTCATCGCCATGACCCACCTCCGCGTCGGATGTGGCCACAGCTTTCGCCGCCGCCATCTCAGATCACGCGACGGGCGGCTGAGGTTCGACGCTAATCAGGTACGGGAATCGCTCGCCTCTCTCCTCGCCTGAGGTGCGGTGAGGGAGGCGCGCTGAGAGGCGACGGCAAGGTTGTGGGAGGTTTTGGGTGTCCACGATTGCCCCGTTGCATGCGCACAGTATATCAAATAGTGTTAACACGCCCTAGGGGATTCACCAGTTCCAAACGTGCGCGTAGTAGTCATCAATGCGCCCGGCTAGATCGTACAGATTTGCAATACCCCACTCCCCGATAGCCTTCGAAAGGCCGAGCGACATGCCCTTTGACGGAGGCAAGGTTTGATCGCGAATCTGCTCATCCAACCGCTCGAGATTGCGGATCGCCGTGATCGTGTCCTCGACCAGCCACGCTTGTGCTTTCGCAGCCCGACCCTGCTCCTCGCAGAGGGTCAGCAATTCCTTCACCAAGCCCCGAAACTGAATGATCTGAGCTTCATTTGGGCGCATCTGGAATTTCTCTCATCTCTACTATCCATTTCTTATCGAAGTCCCTGAAACGCATCTGCTTCGCCTTGCCTGGCAGAACACCCATCGACTCCGATGGCTTCGGAGCGGCTTCTCCGACGAAGGCCTCAACTTCCGCACCTTTCGGAATTTTCGCCACAGAGGCTGCATTGCGAGGCCCCCACTCAGGAGGCAACGCCAATCCGCGCTGCACGTCCTCAATCTCCGTGAAGATGTTCGCCTGATCAGTAGTGGTCCACCAGATTGCACTACGACCTTGCCCCAGCTCGCGATCGGCCCTGTGATATTGCACGAGGGTCGTCTCTTCTTGGAGGGGACCAGCAACATAGCGCGCGCCAGGCTCGAAATTCCTCAGGTCTTCTTCAAAGTTGCGGGAATAGTCAATGCGTCCTTCCCGCGGTTGCGTCGGCTCTGCCCGGAAATCGTTGTCCGGAATCTGTGCATATTTGCGCTCCAGCAGCGCATCGCCACTAGCACCCTCTACGACCACATTGGCATCGGCTGCACCGAGCTTCGTAAGTCCCTTGCTGAGTCCGCGCGCAAACGATCTCGCCGCCGATGGGATGCTCGCTACCGTCAGCAGCACATTCCCGGTGGCAATCGTTGCCTTCTGCCGGACGAACTCCGCCCGGAAAGTTTGACCTTGTGCATCCAACTCGTCGGCCTGCACGTACTGGTTATGAATCGGCGTGTAAATCTTGTCGATCGGGTGCGCAACTGTGTTGACGACTTGTTTGCCTCCGTTCGCAATCGCATCGACGCCCTCCGTTCCCGCGCCCGTCGCATATCCGACCGCCGACAGCTCATAGCTGGCTTTGACAATGTTTTTGCCTAGCTGATAGAGACCAACTGCTGTATCGCGAACCTCCTCCAATGTAGCCGCAAACCGCGCGTTCGATCGTGTCGCAACAATGCCGTACTCCTTGCGCAAGCTTGCGAGCTTCGCCGGATCCTGCTCTGCAGCAATCGCATTGAGCAGTGCCATGTCCTGCGTCCAGACTTCGCGCCCGCTCGGATCGGTATACACCGTCGGATTCGCATAGGCGTAAAGATACCGATGCAAACTCGGCGGCGTGAGATCCTTTCCGGCCTCCGGATCTTCCGTGGTGAAGCGGGCAGTGCGCGGGTCGTAGTAGCGTGCCAGCGCGTAGTACAGGCCGCTCTCCGAATCCCTCACATAGCCGGTGTAGCCGATGGGTTGGCCGTCGTCGGCGGGCAGCTCGGCGTTGGCCTGGTCGCGCCGCGGTAGGCGCGTGACGCCGTCGATACCCTGTTGCCGGCGCACTTCGCCCCAGGCGTCAGTACTGGTGCGGCTGGCCACGGCACCGTCCTGCGTGAGCAGCGCCAGGGGCGTGTTCAGGGCATCGAGGAGGTAGTGCCTGGCCGCGGGCGTGCTGCCGCCGTCGATGCGCGCCAGCCGCTGCGTGGCGCTGTAGGTGTAGCGCGCCAGGGTGTTGCCCAGCGCATTGCCTTCGGCGAGCAGGGCGGCACCGTCGTAGCGGTAGCGGGTGTCGGCGCTGCCCTGGGCTTTGCGCGTGCGCTGGCCCGCACTGTCATAGTCGAAGACCAGCGGCGGGGCGTTGGCCTGGGCCAGCGTGGTGAGGCGATCGCGGGCATCGTAGGTGAAGCTGCGCGCCTGCCCGTTGGCCAGCTGGCCGATCAGGTTGCCGTCGGCGTCGTAGTCCAGCGTGACATGCACGTTCGCCAGGGGATCATCGCGCGAGGTCAGTTGATCGCGCGCGTTGTAGACCAGCGTGCTGCGGCTCACGGCCACGCCGCCCACGCTGACCGTTTCCATGCTGCGGTTGCCCACGGCGTCGAGCGTGTACACGCTGTTCCGCAGCGCGCCGGTGGCAGGGTCGGCCTCGATGATCTCGGTCAGGCGGTCGGCGGCATCGTAGACGTAGGCTGTGGTCTCTTCACGGTTGGCGGTGGCCGCACCGTTGCTCTCTCTCTGCTCGATGCGGTTACCGTTGGCGTCGTAGCGATAGGCGACTTGCGCCAGGCCGGCGCCCGCGCGCCGATGCTCGATCGAGCCGATGCGGCCCGCCGAATCGTAGATGGTCTGGCTGGTGCTGCCGTCGGGCCGGGACACCTGCCTCAGGCGCCCGCTGGGAAGGTAGTCCAAAGTGGTCGTGCCGACGACGGGAGCCTGCACCGCCGTGTTGCGGTTCAAGGCATCGTAGGTCCAGGTCGTGCTTTGGCCGCTGTCGCTCAGGCGGGTGCGGTTGCCCACGGCGTCATAGGCGTAGTCCAGGATGGTACCGTCGGCCGACACCGAGCGCTCGAGGCGGTCAAAGACATCGTAACGGCGCGACTCTGTCCGCGGAACGCCAGCAACGGTCTCCACGGTCGTGAGCACGTTGCCGTTGCCGTCGTAGGTCCAGTGGACCGATCCGACCTCATCCGGACGCCCATCGGCAATGGCGAGGTCAGTGCGGCGGTCGAGGGCGTCGAACGTGCTGGACAGAAGTCGTCCATTGGGAGTGATTTCCTCCGTGACGTTGTTGTTCGCATCGTGTCCCCAGCGGTGCGACGCGGCGCCGCCGGTGACGGCAGGGTAGGTCTTGCGGATCAGCCGGTGGCGTTCGTCGTAGACGAACGTAGTGACGTGTCCATTTGCGTCCGTGATCGAGGTGCGATTGCCATCCAGATCGTGGGCATAGGTCGTCACCTCGCCCAGGGGATCGGTGACCGAGCTCAGGGCACCCGCCTCATCGTAGGCGTAGCTCCAGTGCACACCAGCGACGGCAAGCGGGCGCTGCAGGGTCAGTCGGCGCCCCTCGCCGTCCACTGTGTAGCGCGTGGTTTCCTCATTGGAATTGGTGTCGCTCTCGGCGAAGCGGCGCAACGTGTACGCGTGTACGTTCTTGCGTCCGTCAGGATCGGTTTCGCTGGCGATGTCGCCGAGTGGCGTGTAGGTCCAGAGGCGCGTTGCTCCTTCGGCGTCCCTGCAGCCACCGCTGCCGCACGGTGCGGCGCCGAAGGGCCGATCCTCGCGCACTTTGCGATTGGCCTTGTCGTAGTAGAACGCAGTCAAGCGGCCCAAGGCGTCGTGCAACTGCGCGATGTTGCCTTGCGCGTCGTAGTCCGTTCGCGAGAGGACCAATCCGTCACGCATCACGCCAGTGGGCCGGTTTTCCTTGTCGTAGGTGGAAACTGTGGTGATGCCGCGCCGGTCCGTATGGGCAATGACGTTTCCGAGCGTATCGTAGGCCCAGGTCTGGAGAAACTGGCCGTCGGACGTGGAGGGATCCGTCTGCTTGATGCGTCGGTTCAGCGCATCGACTTCGAACGTCGTGGTGTTGCCGCGGGCGTCGGTCTGTCGCAGCAGATTGCCTACGACGTCGTAGGTCGCGGTCACTGTGTCCTGTGCTCCACCGACCTGCGGCAGCACGGTCGCGACACGGCGACCGAGGGAATCGTAGAGGTGGGTCGTGACGTGCCCTGCGGGATCCATCTCCGACAGCAGGTCGTCATGTGCATCGTACGTGAGGCGCCGTGTGCGCGGGACGCCGTTGCGGGAAGGAAGGTCCTGCCGCACCAGGCGGTGCAGGCCGTCGTACGTGTGCACGGTCGTCATGCCGACGCCGTCGGTGCGGCTCTGCACCTGGCCGTCCGGCCAATACGTCAGCGTCTCGAATACGCCGAGATCATCGCGCCGCTGGATCGGGCGATGCAGATCGTCGTAGTCGATGGCGACATGCCGCCCGTTGGCCCAGTCCTCGGCGATGCGTTGCCCGTAAAGGTCGTAGTGGTAGCGGGTGAGCTGGCCGGCCTCAGGTCCCGTCTCGCTCAACAGGTGGCGGCGGGCATCGTAGGTGTAGGTCGTCGAGTGCCCGAGCGCGTCGGTTCGGCGGATGACATTGCCCGCCGCATCGAACCCTTGACCATGATGCGCACCCGTCGCGTCAATGGTGTCAACCAGTCGGCCGGCGGCGTCGTACACCCACTGCCGCGCCTGGTCTCCTGAACCGGCGGCATTGGCGCGCGTCTCTCGGACCCTGCGATCGGCGCCGTCGTACTCGGTAGTGACCGTGCGCCCCAGGGGCGCCGTCTGTATGTGCACGCGATCGCGGTCGTCATAGTCGAATGTCGTGGTGCGCCCCAGCGCATCCTGTCGTTGGGTGAGGTTTCCGTTGCCGTCGAACTGTGCCCGCTCTTCCACCCACACGCTGGGCGGACCCCGAAGCTGTCGCCTGACGGCAGTGCGCAGGTACAGGGGGTGACTGTAGGCGTACTCGGTGACGCGCACATTCTCGCCAGCCGCATCACTGACGGTCTCGCTAAGAACGTGACCCAGGGCGTCCAGCAGGTATTCGGTGCTGCGTCCCTCAGGCTCGTCCTTGCCAGTTCGGCGGTTGGCGTCGTCGTATTGATACAGGGTCGCGTGGCCACCGACATCGGTTTCGCGGACCAGGTTGCCCGTCTTGTCGTAGGACAGTGCGCGTGTTCCTGCCGCGGTGCGTTCCGACACAAGACGGCCGAGCAAGTCGTACTCGTCGACAATCGTCGCCCCTGCGGCATCGGTATGTGTGACCCGGTTGTGCGTGTCGTCATAGACTGTCGTCTCTACCGCTGTTCCCGCTTCGGTAGTTGGATACGTCACGCGCAGGGGGCGGTCCTGTGCGTCGAACGTCGTCGCTGTCTCCGCGCCGTTTTCATCGGCCAGCCTGAGCTGCCGCCCCCTTGCGTCGTAGGTGCTCCGCCGCACGTGGTGCAGTGGATCTTCCGCCTCAGCCACGGTGCCATAGGCATCGTAGCGATACAGCCATGCGTTTCCCGCACCATCGGTATGGCTGGTGCGGTCGCCGTTTGCGGCGTAGCCGTCCCGCTCGGTGACGTCGCCGCGCTGGACGACCGTGCGGTTGCCGCGTCCGTCGTAGGAGTATGTGGTGATGATGCCTCGGGCATCGGTCGCTGTAGAGATTCGGTCGCGAATGAATGGCCAGTTGAAGTCCCCGGCAGACCGGTACGTCCAACGATGCTCGATCGTTCCTGCAGCATGGACCACCGTCTCGGCAGTCTTGTTGCCTGCATCGTCGTAGGCGTAGGTCGTTGTCGTGCCGAGCGCATCGGTCACGCGCTGAGGTTGACGATGGGTCAGATCCCAGGTTGTCTCCGTTGTCCCCGCGGGATCGACGATGCGCTCGGCGGCACCGTAGCGATTGAGTTCGTACCGCGTCTCGTGACCGCGCGCGTCGGTCACATGGGTCAGCGACGGCGTCAGCCCGCGCACACCGTCGTAGGTGAAAAGAGTCTGCCCCTGGTCCGCTTCCGTGAGCTTGTTTACCCGCTGTTCTGGCAGGTACAGCACGCCGGCAGGTGTCTGGAACACGCTCCATCCCGGGGAATATTCGTACCGCCGCGTGGCTCCATTGCTCGCATTGCGGGCCTGCTCCAGGCGAAAGCCGAAGCGTTGGTAACGCAGGTCGCCGTCGGGCGTCGTATAGGCGGCGCTGCCGTAGTCGTGGTAGGAGTATTCCTGCACTCTCGCGCCACTGCCGCCATCTCCGCGGGAGACCCGCGCCAGATTGCCGTCCGCGTCGTAGAGGTAATCGACCTGCAGTCCGAGAGGCGCCCGCGCCCTCCGCAGGCGCAAGCGTGAGTCATGCAAGGTGTAGCTGCCATACTGGCGGCTGAACTGCACGAATGCGTATTCGAAGTCGATTTGCCGACCCGAGGCGTCGCGCATGCGGGCGACTCTCGGCACCTCGTCCTGAACATCCCACGTGTAGAAGACCGTATTGCCGTTCGGGTCGGAGGTGGAGGTGATGCGGGGGCCATCGGGGCTCGGCTGGTCGAATCGCTGACGCGTGCCGTCCTTCCCGTAGAGCTCGTAGCTTTCTCCCCGCTGCACGAGGACCGCGTGGTACCCATGCAGAGCGCGGTATACCTTGTCCCCGTCGGCCGTGACGTGGTCGGGTGCGAACGCCATGCCCTGGCCGATGCTCCCGGTGACGATGCGCTGGTCGCAGGGGGTCACCGTGACCTTGGCATCCAGATTGGTACTCCATCCATCGCCCAGGACGCCGCTCTGATTGCCCTCGTGGCTACTGTAGCTGCGGCTGAGGTGCAGTCCCGGACCGCGACCACCAAGTTCGATGTCAGTCTCACCGAGCATGGCGCTGCCCGAGTGGGTGTCCACCCCCTTGACCACGGCATGCGCAAGCGGCAGCGCGTCAATGCGATCAAATTCGCTGCTGGCCCGCCCCTGGCGCACGTCGGTGCGGCCATCCGCCACCCTGACCTTCAGCTCGTAGGCGTATTCGCCCGCCGGCAGGTGCGTCGAATCGATGGCAAGCGTGTGCGCCCCCTGGGTCGTGGGCACTGCGTCCAGCGGTTGCCAGACGGCGATTCCGGAGCTGTTGCCAGACTGGTCGAGGTCGTAGAAGGTCAGACTGACTTCAGCGTCCTGTGCGAGCACATAGGCGAATTGCTGACCGGTCAGGCAGCCGTACTGGTTACCCACGTCGACGGTTGCACTGACCCGGATGCGCGTAGGCGAACTGCCCCCCACAAGAGCCGCGACCTGCGCAGGGGTGAGTGGTACTCCTGCCGGGCTGGACACCACGCCATGGCCACCGATGAGGCCGGATCCGAAGTGCAGCTCAGCCGGTGCGGACTCCATGCGGTAGGGCGTTCCGTCGTTCAAGATCGTTCGGACGGCGTAATGCTGCGCAGGGTCAACGCTCATGCCACGGGTGAAGTTCCAGAACAGGTCGCCGGCACCGGACGAGGCAGTTTCTTCCTGGGCGATTTCGCCGCCAGTGAGGATCTGCAGGGTCAAGGGCGTTGCCTGATAGGCAGGAGGTAGAAAGTTCGCGTACACCTTGAACGGCGCTTCGGTCGCGTTGAATGGCGTGAGGGCAACCAATGGGGGATCCACCTGCGGCGCGCGCGGCTCGACCACCCAGCCGAGGTCGTCGGCGCTGAACGAACCTGGATTGCCTCCCGGACTCGTGAGAGTCACCGCTCCCGTGATCTTTCCCGCCGAGCCTCCGGCGCGCAGGTCGAACAGATAGGTGCCATTGCCGAGGTTGCGCACGTTCTCGCCGCTGGCGTTGGCGAGCTGGAAGCCGATGCTCGCGTCGAGCTCGGGCGCCCAGCTGACACTGGGCGGATCGCTGCGCCTGACGACCGCCTTGAGCGCGTCGATGCGGCGCGGCTCCGGAAAGAGCGTGTTCGGCCGCGCTGCCTCCAGCACTCGACCGGCCAGGGCATAGGCGTTCTGCCACAGGAACGCTGAACGCAGATCGGGAATCTGATGACAAGCCACCAGCATGATGCCGTCATCAGTCTTCAGTTGCAGCTCCTGGATCGCATTGGACGCGTTGGCGTGGAGGGTAACCGTGGCGAGCGCCGTGTTGGGTGGCACCACGTTGAGCACGGCTCCGTCTGGACGGGAGGTCACAGTGAGCGTTTCGGCGGCGCAGTCGCTCCCGGTCAGAATCAATGCGTTCGCTGGGCACTGTCCCGGCGCAAAAAGGCGAGCGTTGATGCGCGGCACCTGCGCCGGTGGGACGTCGACGCAGCTCGCCGGTGCCGCTTCGAAGGCCGTCGCTACAGTCATGCTGATGGCCACGTTCGACACTTGGTTGTCGTACTGATCCAGTACGTACGCCCGCACCGGAACATGGCCAGCTCCCGGCATGAGCGCGTTCTGCCGCGCCGGCCCCGCCAGGGTCACTTTCGCCGGAGCGTCTGGCCAGGTCTGTACCCTGAACGGCTCACCCGAGAGCAGCAGACCATGCTCCGTCGGAGCGCTCACTTCGATGCGGTTGGAGCCCACCCACTGCGGGTATGTCATGTCGGCCGTCAGTTCGTAGCTGCCCAGGCTGGAGGGGCTAGTGCCCAATCGCAGCCGGGATTCCGCGATGCCATGGGCATCGGTAGTGACGGTGAGAGAGGTGGTGGGCTGCCCCTGCTGATCCAGCAGCCGGGCGCTGCCCGATGTGACGGAGAACACGATGCTGCCGCCTTGCACCGGCCTGCCACTTACATCGCGCAGCACCGCGCGCAGGGGCCGTGCAATCTCACGTCCGGCAACACCCCTCTGGTCCTGGGTGGATGCGTCCAGCGTGATTGCCACAGCCGAATTGGGGTCGGAATTCGGCGTCACGCCGTAGGGATTGGCCAGAATCTGCGCGAGGTCTTGCAGGTACCAGAGTTCGGGCGGCATGGCCGTCGCGCCGCCAGCGAGGCTCCCGGCGATGAAATAGCCGCTCTCGCCACTGGCATTGTTCAGCGCACGCCATACTGCACCACGCCAAGCGTCAAGGGTGATTGGATCGCGCGGCACTTCCACCGCAAAACCGCGGTCGAGCCAGGCGCGCAGCGCGGCGACTGCGTCGGTGGAAATAGTCAGGTCGGCCGTGCTACCGCCCGGGCCTATCCACAACACGGGAATCCCGGCCGCGCGCGCCATGGCGATGCCCTTGTCGGCGGAAATGCTCTCCACCGACCACTGCTGCTCGAAAAGGCGATGCTCGAGGACGCTGCCCTGCAGGGCCGACACCAGGGTCCAGTCGGCCTCGCTGGACACTACAGCATTTTGTGCCAGAGGCTCGGCCGGGCGCAGGCCTGCATCGAGGGCTACGCCTTGCCACACCAGCGCGTCCACAGTGCTACCAACGCGATCGACGCGGTATTGATTCGTGACCAGCACCGCGCTGGGAAGCGGGCGCAGAACCGTGACGCCGATCAGGCGCGCTAGCGCGTCATCCTCGTCGTCCCATTCACCAAGATAGCGGGCGCCGAAATTGGCGAGAATGCGCGCGGCGGGCGGCTCACTGTCGCCGACGAGCACGTCGGTGGACGCCTGGGTGGCTGGCGATTCACCCTGCACCTCGATACTGATGGCGTCGTAGCCGCCGGCGAGGACGTTCTGCGCAAAGACGGCGTGACCGGCCGGCCCACCGAATTCGATTTCCAGACGCAGCGATTGCCCCCCCTCCACCTCGCCCAAACCATGGGCAACGGGCTGCCCGGCGAGGCTCAGCACAGGACGGAGGTGCAGCAGATAGGGCGGCGTGGATCCAAGGCCGCCAAATGCGTCGGCGATCGCGCCGTCGTCGATGGACGCAGGCTCGTAGGACAAGGTGAGCCGCCGATCCAGCAGGCCGCTCAGCGGAAACTCTCGCTCGATCAACGCCGGCGAGGCCTCATCGGCCCCGGCGCGCACACGCAGCCGAGCCACCTGCTGGGCCTCGGCCGGAAGCGCCGCGTATTCCCCGGTCACGACGATGACCGGAAACGGCATGCCAAGCGGCAGCAATTCCAGCGGCGGCGCCTGCACCGCGTGTCTACTGAGCTGGGATTCCAGGGGCGGCCGCGGACTCAGGGTGGCCAAGTAGGCGTCCACTTGTCGTTCGAGCACGCTGCGTGGCAGCACATCGACGGGTACTGTCAGGTAATTGGTGACGACAGTCCGGACATCGACCGACGCGGCGCCGAGTACGCCCGCAGCAGGTGCGAACGCGTGCGGCTTGAGCGCCGGCATGAGCGGCACCCAGGCGTAGCCACTGGATTCGGCCGATGTGCCGCGATAGGCAGACAAGGGCACATAGGCGCTCACGAAGATCTGCTCGACACGGAAGGCGCCGATGGTGCCGGCCAAGACGACCGGTTCGTTGGGTACGCCCGCTGCGGTCAGGGCCTGGCCGACCTTGTCGCTGCGTACACCCAGCATCCGTGCCAAGTCATCAACAGGCACTACGACGACACCGCGCACATAGCGAGCGGCGATATTTGAAGCGCGCAGCAGGGCAATCAGGAGGCTTGCCTGGTCGACGTCGTTGCCGGCCAGATTGAGGAGAGTGCGCTCAGCTCCCTTCTGGGCTCCGGCATACCACTGGGTACGCACCGTGCTACGCACGAAGTCGAAGATACGCGCTGGCTCGTGGCCCAATTGCCCCGCCTGCTCGATCAAGGCCGTACTCAGCGGAGCGTCTGCCGTACCTACGCGATCATCGGCGGCAGGCCCGGGATCGTTCGCTCGGTCCAGGTAGGTCGGCACAATGGCCGGTGCCATCTGCGGCGCCCGAGGTGGCAGGCGCGGACGATGGACCGGCAATGCGTTCGCACCGAAGACGCGAACTCCGGAAGAGGCGACGGAAAGGCGCTCCTTCCACTGATCCAGTTCGGCGGCGCCGAGCTCAGGGGCACCGGACTGGGGAAGGCGTTGCTCCAGTGCTGCAAGTCCTGCACCGATCGATTGGATCGTCGTGAGAACTTCGGCACGATGCGTCGCCCACCGCGTGCGAGCAACGGCCGGCAGTGCGCGCATGTCGAGCACGCCCCCGACCTGTTCGATGCGTGCTTCCACCAGCCATTGTTGTGCCTGGGCCTGTTCGATGGTCGAGCGCAGGCGGCCGGAAACCACAGCCCCGCTTCGGGGCAATGCAGCAAGCTGTTCCCTGACCGCGTCCAGGGCATGTGCGTAGCCGGCAAATGCCGTTCGGCCAGGGGCTGTGGAGACGTGCGCGGTCGGGACAGGGTCCACACGGGCCTGTGCGATGGCCGTCCGAGCATCTTGACCTGCCATCAGGGCTTCGACCACCGGCGAATGCTGCCGCGGACCCGATCGCGCTTGATGCTGCGGTGGCGCCGCTTGAAGACTGGAGAGGGCACACGCCAACAGCGCGGCGACTGCCAAAGCAGGTCGACCTGGTCGGCGCAACAGGTTGTCAGGACTCATGTGGCGCCTCCCTGGCGCGGTGCTGCGCCGAGCAGCACTGGACTGTCATGCGCGCTGCAGCTTCCAGGATCCTTCGCTGCCGCTCCGCCAGCATGTGCTGGACGAGGCGCCAAAGGCCAGCCGGGTCGCCGCGGTGATCGTGCCAGGCAGCCATCAGGCGCGGCGCGTGAACAGCACGGCGCATTGCGCTAGCCCACGTCGGCCAGAGGAAATCCAGTGTCTGCGACGCGCTGCCATGAACTCCGGTCAGTCTCTGAGGAGCGACATCGACCTCGAAACCATGACAGAAAATTTTGTCGTCAGGTCCATCGAATCCATTCCGGAAGATGCGATCCGAGACAGACTCACAGCGCGCCACGATGCTCGTGGAAACGGCATCGAGTGTCTGCCATGCAGAGCTGCCGGCCGGCTGCGCCAGGAGGAGCACACGGTAGCTTCCGGCAGGAAGCCCCGCTGTCGCCAGCGTCGTTTGCGCTGTCACGTCACCCATCGCACTCAGATCGACGCTGACTGCACTGAAGGCCAGCGTGTCGTCGCTGTCGAACGTCCGGAGCTCGACCCTTACGGGAAGTGCCGCGATCGCGTTAGCGGTGAGGTTGTGCAAGCTGTACGAGGCCGGCAGCGGCGCGTCGCGCAGAACGCTGGGCGGAACATCGGCGAGACTTCCGGAAAGGGCCGAGGGTCGGTAGGTCACAAGGGCGAGCGCCGGTGCACTGATGTTTCCGGCGCGATCACTTGCCGTGACGCTCAAGGTGTTGGCTCCCACTTGTAGCGGGACCTTATGGAAGACGCCCTTGCCCTGGGCGTCGGCGATGGCCTCGCCACGGAAGGCGCCGCTGTCCAAGGCCAGGTTCGCCGTCGCCTCGCTGGCCACCTCGACATCGATGACCTGGGTGGATACCAACGCACCATCGGCCGGACTGGTGATGCGCACGCTGGGCGCCGCACTGTCGATGACGAAGGTGGCAATCCGCGCAGCCTGGTTACCGGCACTGTCGCTGGCCCGCACCGTGAGCGCATAGGCGCCATCGTTGGCAATGAGGGTGCCAGATGTGTACGCCGCCCCGTTGAGGAAGACTTCGGTGCTGGCGAGGTGGACGTCTTGGACCACCACCTCAAGCGAGACTGGGTGGTTGACCACCTGACCATCACTGACACCCAAGAGACTGATGTCCGGAGGCGTAGCATCGACATTGAATGTCCGGTCGCTGCCCTGTGCTTCATTGTTCCAGCTGTCGCGGGCGCGTACGGCAAGGGTGTGCACGCCGTCACTCAATCCACTCAAGCCCCGCCCGAAGGTGCCATCGGCACGCAGCAGGATGGGCTGCCAGACTCCGTGATCAACGCTGACTTCCGCACCTGACACCGCCGAGTGGCGGTCGACGATCGTTACCGCGAGCGGCACTACCGCCGGGTAGAGTTCATCGACCGCGGGCCGCAGCACGCCGATCGCAGGGGGGGTACCATCGATGATGGCAAAGCCGCTCTGCGCCATCGCGCGCCAGACACCAGGCGCGTCGGAAGACAAACGCACCTCCAGCAGGGCCGAGTAGCTGCCCAGCGCCGGATCGGCGGTCGCAAGGTCTAGCTCTCCTTCGTGCACGGCCGCGGCAGCAAGGTCCACAATGCCTGCGCTCTCAACTACGCTGGGTTGGTCGAGTGTCTGCAGCACGCGCAGCCGCCATTGCGTGCCCGCCGCGTCGAGGGGACCTGGATTGCGCAGCTGGTAGCGAATGCGCATGCTGCCCCCAGCCACCAGCGGCGTCACGGGCTCAACCCACAGGTTGCCGACGATCTCCACCTGCGGGCTGTCTTGCACCAAGATGTCGACCTCGGCCAGGCGCTCAATCCCGGGACAGTTCAGTGCCACTGCCGCCCGGTACCTTCCGGGCCCCGTTGTGCCAGACCAGACTGGGGCTTGATGCAGGTTGTAGCCTGGCTGCAGGGTACCCAGCGTCAGGGTGCTACTCCAAAGAGCTGCCGCATTTTCAGGGCGCACGCTCCAGGAGAGCGAGCATCCGCTGAGCGGGGCGTTGCCTGCCAGGAAGGCCAAGTCAGTGTCCAGCGTCACGTTCCTTCCGGGTGCCACGCTCAAGGGATTGGCCTGCAGGCGAAGATCGATCATTCGCTCCAATTCAACGACGAAGGTGGCGTTCGCGGAGGCAAGCAACTGGCCATCTCGATCAGTGAGCTCGGCGCGAGCACGGTAGTTTCCGGCAAGACCGGCCGGCCAAGCGAACTCCTGACGCAGAGGTGTTCCGAAGGAGAGTTCTGTTATCGCGGTGTCGCCAAGATCGCGGACCACGACGTTGGACGCGTCAAGAATGGCAAGTCGCAGTCGCCCGCTGAACGTGGCGGTCCCGCCGTTGACCACCGACACCTCGCCTTGCACCGTCGCACCGGGCGCATAGCTGGCCCTGGTGACCCCGAGCGAAAGGGAAGGGGCGCCGGTGCTGGCCACCGCCAGCGTAGCGTCGGCAAGGTTGTTTGTGCGATCGGCATCGTCCAGGACGTTTCTTGGGTCGATCTCCGCCCGCAAGGTGTAGGTGCCAATCTGCGACAGCACTCCGAGATCCAGCGCAATACTCTGCATCTCGCCCACCGCCAGTGGATGCAGCGAACCCGTGGCGGAAGGATGGGTTGTGGCTCCATCTGGCGCGGTCAATGTTAGGCGCAGCTCGGCCGCGGAAGCTGACGCGCCGCCGAGATTGCGGACCGTCATCGTCGCAGAGAAGGCTTCGCCTGGCGCCCCGGTCGAAGGCAGGAAGTGGATGTCCTGCTGCGCCAATGCCAGATCAGGCAGCGCTCCGCTTGGGCGCGTGATAGTGACCGGCGAGGCGGGCACTCCGGCATTTCCGCTGGCGTCCAGCGCCACACCGCTGAAGCGATTGCCGCCCGCCGCCAGCGGCACGTGGTCGATGCAGAACCAGCCAACCGGCTCGATGGCTACCACCTGCGCACCGAGCCACGCAAAAATCGATCCCGAAGCCGTCCAAGTCACGGCGCTCGGGCCTGGCTGCGCGTACGTCGACCTCTCGACGTAGTGACCAAGACCATCGTTGACGTACTCGGCAAGGACAACCTCGTCGAGGGCGACCAGGCCCATTGCGTCCGGGCGCCAACTGAGGGCACGCACAGCATTGTTCCTCGCCAACACATCGCGCAGTTGCGCCGTCTGCGGCGTATAGGTCCACACATGCTTTCGCCCCTCGCCATCGCGAATGAACGCAAGTTGGCGCCCATCTGGCGACCATTCGGCCGGTATCGGCGCATCGGCGATGATCTGGGCCGTGGTCGCATAGCGCAGGTCCACCACGTGCAACTGCCTCGCACTGGTGACGAACGCTGCGCGCTGCCCGCCCGGCGCGAGCCGCAGGCTGCTTGGGTCGATGTCGGCTGCCGACCACGTGCCGATTCGACGCACTTCGTGGCGAGAGAGATCGTAACTCCAGAGTCCGGAGGTCGCTCCGTTCCCGCTGTCGTAGGAACCCAGCAGCACCAGGCGCATCTCGTCGCTGCTTACACCGAATGCGGCGATAGAACGGAAGGGCTGAGCGACCGTCGTCGCTTCGCCATTGGCGGGGCGCCGCCAGAGGGAATCGTCAACCGGATCGTGCGTGAAAAGTGTCGTGCCATTCCACGCACCGAAATCCTGGTGTCGCCCCAACGTACGCAGCACATGGCCGTCGCCAGTGGCGACGACACGGGCGCCCCAGGCGCTGTCCGACACAAATACTTGGCGGCCGTCGGGAGCGGGCGCAAGGACGTCAGCACCGCCTTCGATGTCGATGCGGCGTTGCGAAGCCTGTGCTGCGGCCGAGGCCTCGAACACCCAATCTCCATTGCGACTGAGCTGCACTTGGGCCGCGGGCTCTGCCAGACCACAGAGCATGGTGGAGGATTGATCCAGTGTCAGCGGCAGCTCGGAAAGGGTCGGATGTGTGATCACCGGCGCCGGTGGCGCCAGGCGGTCGAGTGGAATGCCGCTGGCCGGAGTGCTTGGACCGCTGCCATTGCCAGCAGCGTCGAATGCTTCCACGACGTAGTAGTAGCGCGTGCCGTTAGTCAGCGGGTGGTCGCGCAGATGGGTGTCAGCGATAGCGGCGACGTCAGCGTAGGGGCCTCCTTCGGCCAGCGCGCGCCGGATCTTGTATCGCACTGGCGACACACCTGCGCCCGGCGTCCAGACTACGTCGAGAGCCGCCCCCTCAGCGGGCGGCGTGACGGTCTCGATACGCGGAACGGGAGGGCCGGCAACTGCTGGGCTGAGCGTCACCTCGTTGGAATCGGCGCTTGCGTTCTCGAAGGCATCGAACGCCCGTACCACGTAACGGTATGTACCGTTTTCCAAGTCGGCGTCGGTGTAGGCCAGCGCTTCTCCGACGTGAACCTCAGCGATGGACGCGCCGTCGCGGAAAAGGACGTAGCGCGATACATCGGTCGATGCGCTTGGCGTCCAGCTCAGACTCGCAGCGCTTCCGGCTACTTCGCCGCTCAAGACGACGGGCTCTGGACCGACCGCGTCGCCAACGTCCACTCCTCCGGCCGCAGAAAGCGCGCTCTCCAGTCCCCACACGTTGATTGCCGTGACTTGGTAATCGTGATGTCCGTCGGCAACCTCAGCGTCACTCTGGGTCGTAGCAAGCAGGGAGCGCTCCCGCACTCTGACTTCGGTCAGCGCGGCGTGCGTCCAGCCGGAGGAGGCGCCGCGGAAGGCGAGCTTGAGTCGATCGGTGCGATAGGGCCTCAGGGGAATCAGCGCCTCTCTGGCCATGGCGATGGCGCCGTCGCGTTGCGCGATGGAGATCCACGCATGACCGGACCAAGCCAGCACTTCCACGCGTGGTGCGGCGCTCAGCGGACTAGCCCAATCCAACTGCAGCGAGGTGATCAGTGCCGCATGGTCAAGCGTGATCGCCAGCTTGGGTCCGGCGGTGTCGTTCTGCCCCTGGTTCCAGCCGATTTCGCAGGTGGTCTCTGGGTCTCCGTCCAGGACGGCGTCGGGGAAGTCGCATGCCGCGATCGACTCGGCTGTCATTGGTGTGTTGACGATCGCGTCGCCCAATGTCGGGTGACCATCACGGAAGACACGGTAGCCCGCGATGTCGGGCTCGCTGTTGGCGTCCCAAGTGAGTGACACTGCATGGTTGGAGGCAGTCGCGTGCACCCCCGTGGGGGCAGCCGGGGGACTGCTCCGGTCGATCCATACTTCGCCGGGTACGCTGACGTTGCCCGTGGCATCGGTCACGGTCGCAAGGATGCGCGTTGTTCCCGGTGAAACAGACACCGAGTCGACGTGCAGCCGACCTTCCTGCGTCGTGGCGCCGGCATCGCTCTGAGCGCTGCCCCCGGGCCCTTCAAGGCGCAGGCGCACGGCACCTGGACGCGGCGAGCTTCCATCCAGAGAAATGTCCGCGGCGCTCACTGGCGAGTAGGGCTGTTCGAGGGTCAACGTGAATACGTGGGCTCGCGCCTCGGTGCTAGCGCGCGATACGTTACCGGACACGTCCTCGGCCTTGACGTGGTAGACCGGATCGCCGTTGGCGACTCCAACATCGACGAAGTCGGTTCCTGCTACCAGGGCGACATTGATCCGGCTCCATATGCCGTCCTGTTGCCGCCAGATCTGATAGCCGGCGATATCGGCAGCCTGGCTGGCCTGCCACTGCAGATGGACGTCCGGGCCCTCGGCGTGCGCCGACAGCCGCGTCGGCATATCCGGAGCCGTCAGGTCGACGTGGCGGACGCGCACCACCGGTGGCTGCGGGTCAGTGTTCCCACTGGTGTCCGTACCGAAGGCGCGAATTTCGAATTCGCCATACGCGAGACTTTCCAGCGCCCACTTCACCCGGTAGGGAGGAGCGCTCTGGGCTTGCCCCATTGGGATCCAGGTGAGGTCGCCTGTGCGCCGGAATTCAAACCGCACTTCGGCCACGTCCTGGTCCTGGGTGACCGCGATCACGTCCACGCTGCGCTCGAATTGCGCGCCATCCGTTGGCTGCACGATCGTCACGCGAGGGGGGCCATTCTCGACAGGCGGCAGCGAGAACGATTCGGAGGGGCCACTGCGGTTGCCCGCTTGGTCGATTGCGTAGACCTGGTAGATGTGGCTGCCGTCCGGAATCGCACGGTCGAGGTAGCGCACGTCGGCCAGAGCCAGTGCGCGCAGATCCGCCGGCATGACGCCGTTCGGAGCATTTACCGGTTGGCCATCGCGGTAAAGCAAGTAGCCCAGAAGATCGGCCTCGCCGTTCGGATTCCAATGCACGTCCGCGTCGACACCAGAGACCGCAGCGACCAGACCGGTGGGCGCTGCTGGCGGGCCGTTGTCGACTACCAGATCCACTTCATCGATCGCGGTATTGCCGTGTGTGTCCTCGGCTTCGAGATGCAGCTTGACACGGGTCTCGTCGGGAAGTGACCGCGTGTCCCATCCGGCCAGAGTCCTCAACTGCTGCGGCACGCTTGAGCGTCGCAGTTCCTGAGGAACGCCGGGCGGTGCGATGGGAAGGACGGACAGCCGGAATTCCCTGAAGTCATCGCTGCTGTAGGCAGTACCGACCACATCGACAATGCCACCGACGCGGGCGTTTTGCGCCGGCGACAGAAGTCTTGCCCATGGAGGCGTGCGGTCAATCTGGACGTCGACAGCGTTGCTCGGCGCACTCTCATTGCCAGCAAAGTCGATCGCGCGCACCTCGTAGCGGTGGCGCCCCTCGGGTACCAGTTTGTCGCGATAGCTGGCCGACTGAACAGGCTCCGAGTTGATTCTCCCTCCGTCGCGATAGACCGTGTATCCGGCGAGATCGCTGGCGGCAACGGAAGTCCATTGGAGCAAGGCGTCTCGCCCATTATCAATTGCCGCAGTGAGAACCAAGGGCGCGGGGGGAGCATGCTTGTCGAGGCGTACGATCACCCGAGCCACCGAGCTGAGGCCCGCGGCGTCCTTCACACTCAGGCGCAGGACGTACTCGCCATCCGGTTGCACAAGGTCGAGTCTGGCGAGTTCGCCGTCAATGACATGGCGGTCGCCTCTCAGAATGGTGGACCACTGTCCCGCCGCCTCTTGCGCCGGAGTGGCAACCTCTACGCGGTACTCGCGGAAATGGGCATCGTCTGCGCTGCCTACCAGCGCGAGCGAGCTTTTCACATAACCATTGTCCAATGGCTGGGCTATCTGCGCGATTGGCGGCGTCCCGTCGACATCCACCTCGCGTATCTCCTCGGTGCGATTGCCGGCAGCATCCTCGGCGCTCAAGCGCAGCGCGTAGCGGCCGTCGGGAAGCTGTGGTGTCCACGCCACGAGTGTTGCGGCGGTCACGGGCTGGGTGCCGCCCGCCAGTACCGTCCATGTGTTGTCGTTGGCTGACGCCACCTCGAGTTTGAAGTTGGCGAAGTGCGTATCGCTTGCATTACCCAGCACTGGCGTTGCGCGCGTCGACGGCAAGACGTCATCCTGTGCGGGTGCAAGGATCGCCACTTGCGGCGGCGTCTTATCGAGAAGGAAGGCTTTGTCGATCTGGGCGGAGTTTCCGGCCCGATCGCTGGCGCTGAGTCGCACGCGATAGCTGCCCTCAGGAAAGTCAGCCAACGAAGCCAACCATCGCGTTCCAGAAATCGTTCCCTCCGCGCTCGCCGCAATATGGCCCGTTTCGCTCGTTAGTTCGGCGCGGAATCTATCGATATTCTTGTCTTCTACATGCAGATACACGCTGGCGGTTGCACCCGCCATGGCTGTCTCCGGTGACACGATCTCGACCATTGGGGCCTGGGTGTCCAACTCGACAGGCAGGCCGAATGCCTCGCCCTGGCCAGCTTCGTCCGGATCGCGCGCGACGACTTCGATGGCGTAGGGGCCATCGGGTAGTGGAGCGGCGACGTCGCCGCGCCCATCCCACATGACAGCGTTGCCGCCAACGATCATCGAGGCATTGCTCAGCAGGGTCCGCACGATGTCGCCGCGCGCGTCCCGGACGATGGCAGTGACGTCCGCAACGTGCAGCAGAGTCAAAGCAATGCGAGTGCTGTCCAGGCGCCCGTCGGCGTTCGGCGAAAAGAGATTTGGCTGAGCCACCGCGTCGCCAACGAGATGGTTCGGTTCGCCAAGCGTGACGGCAACAGCATTCGAGGACGCATTGCCGAGCTCGTCTCTGGCTTTGAGTATCAGGAGCGCCGGACCACTCAACGCGCCGCGCGAATACATTCCGAGCAAGCCTCGTTCGCTCACCTGCGAAACACCTTCGGCGATGGAAACGAGGACGTGCCTCTGGCCGACGTCTGCGGTAAGCGACCAAGCGGCGAGATGCGGGTCTCCCACCTGGCCCGTAACACTGACGACGGGCGAGTTGAGGACGACAGTACCGTCGGGCTGCTGGATCAGCGCCGCGGGTGGGGTGGAATCCATTTCGATTCTGTAGGAGAGCCTGCGGATGTTGCCGCATTGGTCGGAGGCTTCGACCGCCAAGTCATAAATGGCGTCTCCCGCGGGGCGTCCGGCAGTGTCTTCCCCATCCCACTCCACGTCGAATTCACCGGACTTATCGTCATCCAGCAGTGTTCGCACGACATCGTGCGTGGGCAAGTCAATGCCGGATTGGTCTTGGGTACGCACGATGCGCGCTCGAACGTGCAACTGCTCCAGCGCATTGAAATAGGCATGGACGTTGCGGAAGGCATCATTTCCGGACGCGCTGATCCCCAGCCTTCCGTTCTTCAGAATCGGCGTTGGGTCGCGCCGCTCGGCCAGTTCCACGATGTTGTCCACCTGAACCGGGACAGCCACACAGGTCCTGGCGCCCGACCAATTCAGAGCCGCCAGCCGAAACGTGTCGGTTGCGATGCTCCTGTCCGCCGGGAGGGCATAGGAAGCGAGCTCACCAGCGCGATTCCCTCCAAGCGGCTTCTCCAGTGGCGGCGCTTGCCCTAGTAGAAGGTCGAGGCGCGCCGGCTTGATGGCGCCATAGTTGTCGCTGGACTCATAGCCAACAGCACCCAAGCTGCGCAGGTGGCCCTCGACTACGCCTCTGGCACAGACTTTTGCCCCTGCGACAGGGACATCGAGCTCCAACTGTGGCGGCGTGTGGACAATGGGTACATGCTTTTCGGATGCAATGGAGCGGGTAGTGCCGCCCTGTGTCGCTTTGAGGATCAGCTCAACCTCCCCTTCGGGGATCGCGGTCGTGTCCCACTCCAGGTGCAGGTCGTGGGTACCGGGCAGATCGATTGCCCGACGCAGCAGCTCGACTCCGTCGCCGCTGGAACCGAACCGGTACGACAGAACGACCTCGCTGGGTGTTGTTCCGGACTGCGTGAATTGGGTGTAGATGGCCAGGCGGTTGCTCGGCCCTTCTCCGCAGGCCCGCGGCATCACGTAGTAGGAGATACCCAGCGGCTGCGAGCCGGCCATCCCGCCATCCATACCCCAGACGGGGTCTTCGGACTGGGAGGCAACCACGGCGTCAGACTGAACCTCCGATCCATCCGCCCGAAGCCCCCGGACTCTCACCCAGTAGTTCGCCCGCTCGGGCTGGTACGGCAAGCCCAAAGGCAAGTCGAAGACCCGCCCGTCAGTGTGCTGGGGGCAACGGTCGTCCCCGCAGAAGTGCGTGGCCGCGATTTGCTCGCGGACGGTCCACTGGGCGGACGGAAGTGACTGGCCTGCCAGCACCGGTGCGGTCTCGACGGCGATCTGGACGACGTCACCAACCGCGTCTGCGACCAGCACATGGGCGGTGCTCAGATCCGCAACCACCCGGTATTCGTGACGCTCTCGCTGTTCGTCACTGATGGGAGGATTGCCAGCCTGGCCCTGGTCCAGGATGTCGAAGGGCACCAGCAGGGGAGTCCGGGGCAGCGGGGCTGTCTCCGCTCGATTTCCGGCCAGATCCACAGCCACCAGACGCAAGCGGTGGTCAACAATCGCCGCTATGCCCAGCTCGTGCGCCTGCCAGGGCTTGCCGTCCGCCACTTCGGGAGGCCGGAGTTGGTCAGTCACGGGTGAATAGCTGACGATCTCAGCCCATGCCGTTCCCTCTGGCTCTCTGGCTTCCACGGTTATTCGCTGCAGGTACCGGTCCGCTGCACGGTGGTCAACGAAGTAGTCCACGCAGTTGACGGCTTGGGCTCTGCGGCATCCGAACTCGAGCCTGAGGCGGCCATCCACTTCCGGGACGTGCGTGTCCACGGTGATCCAGAAGCTGAAGCCTGCAAGGTCGACGCGGTAGCGCCCGTCCGGCATGGAATCCCCAGCGTCGTTGCGCCCGTCCCACACAAATTCCTGTGCGCCCAACTCGCCGCTACCAAACGTCCGCGTGATGTGTCGAACCAGCGAGCCCTCCGGCGTCGTTACCTGCATGGTGAGGGTCGCCGGCTGGCGCACGCGGAACCGGAGGTACGCGCTGTCCTGCACGCCGTCTCCGTTGGGAGAGATGTAGCGCGGCGCGACCTGCAGACTTTCTATGGTGGATTCATCCTGGGAGTTGAAGCGCGCCTGCGCCGTGGCGACATTGCCAGCCAGGTCGGTCACGCGCAGGCGGATGCGATAGTGGCCTGGCTGGGGCGGGACCCAGGTCAGGAACTCGTCGGAGAGAACTTCCTCTGCCGACGGGGGCACAACGGTGTGCCACGCACCCGGTGCGTCATCGTCCGTCCAGTCGATCTCGTAGTAGGCAAAGTTGCGGTCGGCCGCGATGCCGAACAGTTGGGCGCCCCGCCCCAACGGGGTGATCCGCAGGGCAGCCGATTCGTTCAAGAGCGAGGAGAAGACGGCCTCCGACATCCACAGCCGTCCCTCGCCCGGCCATATGTCTTCAACTTCCGCGGACTGCTCCCAAGGCTCGGTGCGCAGGCCGGCCGATGGCGTCCGGATGCGTCCATCGATGCGTATGCGGCTGCCGTCCGAGAGCTGCCACGCGGCCCAGGCGGCGGGCTCCGGGTGCTGTCTGCAATTGTGCTGTGGAAAGGCTTGCTGATCGACCGGATCGACCAATTCGAGACTGGACCAGGCGTCAATCACCTCCGCGGGCTCACCGTCGAAGGACACGGACTGGAATTGAGAGATCCCAGTGCCGTCGGCAAACTCGCGCAGTGCGAAATACAGCCGTTTGTTCGCCGGATCGTATTGCAGGGCACTACCTTGGCACTGGAATCGGTCATCGTCGATGTTGAAGCCCTGGACTTGCTCGACATCGCCTACATTGACGTAGCCGCCGTGCCGGTAGATCGGCTCGAATCCCGCCGATGCCAACGGCCTGCCGTCGTCGTCGAAGCGCAGCGCGGACTTTGACGCGGCGTCAAGTACCACCAGTGTTTGTGCTTCGGTCCAGCCAATATCCAAGCGCCACACCGGTTGATCGTAGGCCCCCCTGGCTAGATGGCGAGAATGGAGCTGGGTACGCAGACCGTCCTGCAGCCGCACCAGTGCAACACGCTCGTCTTGCTCGTCGCGCTCAAGCGAAGCCACGTGCGTTCCGGCGGGAGAGAGGATCCAGGCGCGTCGATGGTAGAGTTCTGCGGGTGCCAGCACCTGGCGCGGCGCGCCGCCCGAACGCGGGAGGAAGAACAGCGATTCTCCGGAGTCGCTGCGTTCCGAGTAGAGTATTCCGAGGGCGTTGATGGCCTCCAGGGATCCTGGCACTTGAAGCGTGCGCGTGGAGCCGCTGCGCAGGTCGACTGCGAGGCGTTGCTGACAACCTTCGACGCACACAAGTGCCTCGTTCGCGTCGAAGAAGCGAATCTCGTAGGCGCCTCCGGCGTCTACGTCTTGGACGAGCAGTTGGGGCGCGTCTCGCTGGTCCACGCGGGTGCGGAACAGAGCGATGTGACCTGGCGATGTCGCCAGCGAGAAAACAAGAGTGCTTCCGTCAGGAGAGACGGCCAGGCCGCCAAAGCCTGAGCCGCGCGGGGGGTGCTCTGCGTAGTAGCGCACTGCCCAGTCGGGCGAGACGACTTCTTCAATCGATGGCAACAGCACGTCGGCACGGTAGAGCCCACGCTGTGTAAGACCGGCCACGTAGTTGCCGAATCCGCCAATCGGCGGAACTGGTTGCCACGTGACCCCTTGGGGCAACTCAGCAGTCAGGCCATGGCGCGTGCGCGCGGCATCCAGGATGGAGGACCGATTGAGATCAACCGTCACTACCACCGCCGCCTGTTCACTCCCTTGGGCCCCAATCGCCCGGACAAGGTAGTCGCCGTCGGGGACCAATCGTCCCCCGTCGTCACGGCCGTCCCAGGTCACCTGCACGCGCCCGTCTTCGCGAAGCGCGAGATTGACGAAGTGCCGAACCGCCGATTGACCAACCCTCCGCACCTCAACCGTGGAGTCCTGCGCCCCGGCAGGAAGTCGGAACACGACCGCTGCGGCGTCGCGCACTCCGTCGCCATCCGGCGAGATGTAGCGCTCGCTGGTGTAGGCATCACCGCTTTGCACGTCGAATGGAAGCGTAGCGGCATTGTTGGCCGGCTCCGCATCCGGCATGTTGCCCTCCACGACAGCCACTACTTCCACCTGGCGTACGTCGCTGCCCAAGATCCAGTTCCACTCGATTTCCGCAGTGGCACCGGGAGACAGCTCGGCAATGGAGTGAACGGGAGGCACGTCACGTCCGCTTGATCGCGATCCTTCGACCAGGTGGACCTTGATGTTCTCGGCCGACTGCGCGCCGAGGTTGTGGACCCGTACCCTGGCCTGAACCGCTTGACCGGGAACTGGCATGGACGGAGTCAGCGAGACGTCGGTGACGGACACCGCTACATCCGGGAGCCTAAGCGCGTGCACGAGGCCGACGACTCGATTGTTGTCCTCATCGGCCTCGGCGACCTGAGCGTCGCTGTCCGCCACCAGGTAAAGGTGCAGATCGCCGCTTTCCGAAAGCGCGGGCACCGAAACGGTGACGGCAGCCTCGGCTCCCGCAGCGAGACCAGGCACGGAGGCTCTGCCCAATGGCGCACCACCCAATGACGGATCGCGAACGTACAGGGCTACGGAAAACGCGCCGGCGTCGGTGTTTCCCTGATTGCGAACGCGCAGACTTGCGAGGAGGGCGCTGCCCTGCAACGCAGGTGTGGGGAGGAAAGAGAGACTATCCTCGACTATCGCCAGATCGGCGAGCTCGGCGAGCGTAACCTGGAAGGACAGCTGCGCGCGATTATTGGTCTCGTCTTCTTCGGCAACGTTGTTGTCGGGATCGACATCCACCCGCAACTGGGCCGGGCCTGCCGCTGCGGCGCGCCACACAAGATCACGCGACACACTCTTGCCAGCCGGGACGATGATCGGCGCGTCCAGGACGATGTAGTTCGCATCACCCTGCGAGACTGCCGCGCGCAGCACAGTCGACGGGGAGTCGGCAGTCCCGCGGTTTCGGATCGTCACACGAAACCGGGCATCGTGCCCGACACTTGCCCCACCCACAATGTCGAGATCAGGATCCGCAGCGACGAGATCCAGTGAAGACCTCACGCTGAGTAGGAGTTCGGCACGGTTGTTTTCTTCGCGCGACTCGGCAACTGAGTGGTCTGCATCGGCCAGCACGGCCAGGCGAAGTGGCGTTTCAGCGGTGGCGACAAATGACAGATCGAACGCAGTCGCGCCACGCGCTGGGACGCCAACATCCGCCTCGGCGAGTATGGTGTCTGCGGGGCCACGAACTCCAAGAAGCCGAAGCTTGCTCGTCGGTACGCTGGTCAGGCCCGCGTTACGGACTTGGCCTCGCACATGAACAGCGGACGGAAGCGAGGCCAGACTAGTGGGCTCTAGAGTGATCTGTGCAGGATCCAGCACCAGATCCGCTTCCGGGCTCGGCGCATCTATGTGGACTTCGAGACTGGAATAGTTGTCCGCTTCGCTGCTTTCTGCGATCACGTTGTCGACGTCGGCCTGGAGCCAAACTACCGCATCTCCTGCCAGGCCGGTCGTATCCCACGACTGGTGCAACGGGAATTGCTCGAAGCCCGCCAATGCCGGCACTGCTTGCGGGCTGCCAATTGCAGCACCTCCGTGTCTGGGGTCACCGCGAAACCACTGTGCGCGACTCGCCGCCACGGGCAAATGACTGCGATTGATGACACTGGCACCGAGAGTTGCCAGATCGCCGTCCCGAGGGCGGGAGGGGTCCAGTACCAGGCCGCCCTCGATAGCGATGTTGGCTTGTGCATCCTCCGCTTGCGCCACCAGGGCAAGTGCGGTGAGATAGACGCTACCGCCCCAATCTCCGGCAAGCTGCTGCTCCCTGTCGACGAAAGTCCGCAGCCTCTCCAGCGAATTGGCGTCGAGCCCGAGACGATGACCCTGCGTGAAGGCTTCGACGCTCATCGCAAGGCCGCTCATCGGCGACCCGTCAGCAAACCCTCCATCGGCCTGCTGTTGTTGTCGCACCCACTGGACAGCACGAGCACGCACTTCCGCGAAGTCTGCGCCAGCAATTCGAAGGGCCTCGGCGCCGCGCAACGTGGGGAGGAATCTGAGGGCGCCTCCGTCGACAAAGCCGAAGGCACCGCTGGCGTCTTGACCGGCAGCGATCAATTGCAGGCTCAGTGGGGACACATCCGTTGCCCGTCCGCTGTCGACGAGGGCCCGGACAGCGAGAGAGGTGTCAAAGCCGCTGCTGGGCCATCCCGCCATTGCGCCCCAACCGCCGTCTGCATGCCGGCCTTGCAGGAGCTCGGTCAGGTCCGTTGTCGAGGGTAGCAATTGGACGCGTGCGCTGGATCGCTCGACCGTGTGGACAGTCTGTGCGGCCAGCCAAGCGCGGGCGTTCGGAAGGCCACTGAACTCGGCGTGGAGCACGCTCAGAGCGCTGATGACGGCGGCTGTATCACGCAATGCGGTTGAGGAACGATCTTCCCAGTGGCCGTCAGCACTCTGTCGACTCTCCAGCCAGGCAACAGCCTGGGCGGCCCCGGGCGGAGATGAAGTAGCGCCGCTGCCCAACAGGACCTGCGCGCTCACCGCACCACCGGTCTGAACGGGTTGCGTGGCAATTCGCAGAGTACCCCGACCTTGAGTCATCTGCGCGAAGCGCTGCTGAAATCGCACACGAAATCGCTCGAGCTCAAACAGGCGCTCATCGGCCACGTATTCACCGGGACGCTTGAGGAGGATCAACGCCGCCTTGAAGTCCTTCTGGGATTCGTCAGTCGCCGGAACGCGCGCACCGACGGAGGCAATTACCTGCCCTATGCGCACTGTCTCGGCCGTGCCGTCGATCACGGCCCCCAGAAGTGGTGTGTCAGTCGCACTGCCCGGCGCGCCGTGGATAAGAGTCATAGGCGGAACTTCGCTCGGAGCGGCGAGACCGGCGAGATACAGATCAAGCCAACTGTAGCGATGCCATGTGTCGGTCGCCTCGAAGGTTCCGTCCCCGCGATCGCGCCAGTCAGAGCCAAACATGACCGACGCGTCGGTGTCGGCAAAATAGCTCCAGTGTGCGCCATCACGGCCGAGCAGCGCGCCGCTGTCGGATCCGTCGGCGGCACGAAACAGCACCTTCGCGGCCCAGCGATGCATCAACTCATGGGCTGCTGTGTCCAGCAGATACTTGTAGCGCGGATCAGCTGGCGCAAAGCTGTTGCGGCTCATGGCCGCCATATCGACATAACCCTGCAGGCGGTGGCCACTGCTACCGAAGTCTGTCGAGTGGTCGAACCGGGGAATTCCCAATCCCTCGGTGTCGTTCCTGATGGCGTTGTAGAACGCGAACGCATCTCCGGTGGGAAACTCGAATGTCGTGAAGACAATCAGGAAATCGACGTCGTCGGGATGGGCGGAGTAGTACGTCCGAGCCACCGCCTGCCGCGCTTCGTAATCGCCTCTTGCATACCCGGCGTTCGATTCGATTACCGTAACGTTTCCGAGATCACGCGAGGGCAAGGCCGGCGATATGGGCGCCGACACCTGGCCGACGGTCTCAACGCACTGCTGCCAATCCCAGGCTTGGGCGGCGTGCGCGAGCCCAAATGCGAATACCAAGTTCCATAAGGTGATCCGTCCTGTCAGTGTCATGCCGATCAGCGCCTGGGGTTCGTCCCTGGAGCGGGCAGTGGCCGTGACGCGACTGGCTCTGCCGCTGGCGGCGCCATGGCATTGCGCACCACCGCGATCTGCTGCGGAGAAATGGATTCACCCAGCCGCAGGCTCCAGCGCACCGTTTGGCCCGCGATACCTTCTTTTGCCCGAATGACGACGAGATCGTCGGCCACACGCTCCAGCACCAGGCCCGATGCAGCAATCGTTTGGCCGACGCGAACCCGAAGTAAGGCGCCGTCTCTCAGGGCAAAGACGGCTGCCTTCGCGTCGACGGCGTGCGCCACAAGGCGCAAGGTGTCCTCTGCCGCCCTGCAGGAGAGCGGCACAAGAACAGCAAGGAAGAGCACGAGACACCGGCAGATTGCCGATGACCCAAGGCTGCCCATGGATTTTTCCCCGACTACTCCCCGAGCGTAAAATGTTTGCACACTTGCTTTTTATGTGCAAATGCTGCGTCTGGGCAAATTGAGAAGGGCGCCAATACGAAGCTTGCGCCCGACTCCGGTACTCCGGTTTGCTGCGTAGGGAGCAAGGCAACGCGCAACCCGCTCCGGCGGCATCGGGCATGAAGTGGTTCACCCCCGCCAGACTTGCCGCAGCGCTTGCAAGCTTCTGCCTCACCCCGGGCGCCGCTGCGACGACGCCCTCTGCTGCGCACGGCATTGTTGGTCTTTGTCGCCTCAGGACCGGCGCGAAGCTCCTGGTTCTTCGCTGCTGCGGGCGCGGCCGTCAGGGCAGCTCGCGCCCCGAGTGCGGGTCCTCGGCGTAGGAATGGCTGGCGGCGAGGAAGCGGGGCTGGGCCTGTACACGCTGCACCCAGGCGCCCACGTGCGGGTGCGCGGCCAGCGCGTAGCCCGCCTCCTCGGCGCGGCTGGTGTAGGCGAACAGCGCGATGTCGGCGATGGTGTAGTCCGTGCCGGTGATGAAGGGGCGCCCGGCCAGCACGCCATCCAGCAGGCGCAGGGCGCGCGCGCCGGCCTGGCGCTTGGCGTCCACCAGCGCCGGGGCGCGGCGGGGCAGCTTGCCGGTGAGGGTCCAGTGGCGCAGGGCGCCGATGCTGGATTCCACCTGCTCCTGCTCGATGCTCAGCCACTGCTGCACGACCGCGCGCGCGTAGGCGTCGCCGGGGAGGTAGGGCGTGCCACTGGCGAGGTACATCAGGATGGCGCTGGATTCGGCCAGGCAGCGGCCGTCGTCGAGCTGCAGCGCCGGCACTTTCCCCGTGGGGTTGACGCGCAGGAACTCGGGTCGTTGGCCCTCGCCCTCGAAGATGCTCACCGCCACGCGGCGGTAGGGTTGCTGCAGATGATGCAGCAGCTGGCGCACCTTCCAGGCATTCTGCGAGGGGGCGTAGTCGTAGAGGGTGAGCATGGCGCGGGCTCCGCCGTCGAGGGGCGCGCAGTGTCGATGCGCGGCGCCGATGCGGCCATCCGTTTCTTGCGCCGGGGCGACGGCGTGGGCAGACCGCGCCCGGACCGGACGGCTCCCTGGGCCGCACCGGGAGTCTGCCGCCCGGTGCGGGCGGGCGCGGGCGTGTCGCCCGCGGCGACATCAGCGCATGCGCTGGAGCGTGTTGTCGCGCAGCAGGAAGTGGTGCCACAGCGCGGCCAGGATGTGCGCGCCGATAACGAA
>Ga0208826_1000856_pt1 | contig 28957 bp, 25 predicted proteins | sample AD_UKC115_MetaG_FD_184451 | JGI IMG/M metagenome (GOLD analysis project Ga0208826, IMG submission 184451) | Active sludge microbial communities of municipal wastewater-treating anaerobic digesters from Hong Kong - AD_UKC115_MetaG (SPAdes)... | ecosystem: Engineered > Bioreactor > Anaerobic >...
TTTACCGAGAAATTCCGTTTTTTCTTTATTATTTTTCTTCAAGATGCTTTTCATAGATGTTTAACAATAGAACGAATTCAATTTGTTGGTACTTGATAACCCCCGATGGGATTTTTGCGACCTACAGCTGAGGACTTTTTTCAGAGCATAGCTTTTTCTCATTAAGCGATGGTTGAGATTTTACGATATATAAATTATGTAAAGATTTTGTATAATCCGAAGGGAGATAACTTTATGACAAAAGACACATATAATGTAATACGTGATTTAAGTGAACAGCTTAAGGTTCTTGTAAATAATAAATAAATTTCCAAATGATCAAAAACTTATAAAAGTTTGCAATTTTACTTCGTTTTATGGTATCATTTATATATGTTTATCATTTCCTAAAGCTTTTCCAGATTTATTAACATTTATAATGAGTATTCTTTAGCTGCATTACATTTATTAAACTAAGGAGGGTAATGCTAATGGAAGGAATGCAAATAGTAGTATTTACTCTTAACGATGAAGTATGCGGGGTGGACACTACACAAGTGAAAGAAATTGTCATGTATGAAACGCTTACCAAAATGCCCAAAATGCCTCAATTTATTGATGGAATAATCAACTTAAGAGGTATGGTTGTACCGGTTGTGAACCTTAACAAAAGGTTTGATCTTGGTAATACTGAGATTACAAAAAAGACTAAAATTATCATTACCGACCTGTCCGGCAAATTGGTAGGGTTTATTGTTAATGACGTTTCAGAAATAATAAAACTTCCCGCTGAGAGTATTGAAAATACACCGGAAATTATCAGAAAAATAGACAATTCTTATTTGAAAAACGTTGGTAAGAATGGCGAAAATTTAATATCGATACTAGATTTAAGTACGATTTTAACAGATACTGAAATAAAGAACATTGAGAGCAACCACCTGGAAATAAATTAGTCACAGTGTGTTTGGCTTATTTCATAATAAAATCTTTAAATAAAAAAGAGCATACCAGCTCTTTTTTTTATGTTTACATGATTGCAAAAAATAACGGGTCAATCTGTGCAAGACTAAAACGTAGAGTCTAAAGTATAATTCAGTATAATTCCACAATATTGAATAATAATAAGCAATAAATGAAAATAATACTACCAAGAATTCTTAGGAGAGTAAATTTGATGAAGGTATTTAAACATAAAAGCAAAAGAAAAAATACATCAGTAAATACTTCCGTGTGCAATTGTATTAGCAAGAATATTGAAAAAAATATTGAAAAAATTAAAAGCGAATTAGGAGCCCCAAGTGATTTGACTATAAAGATATTTGAACAGGATAATAACAAAGGATTGAAATATGCAAACATATTTATTGAAACTCTTGTAAACAAGGATAGTGTAGACAGCTTGTCTACAAATATGATAGAAACTTTAAAGCAAAACAATAATCAGGAGGTTTCAACACCTGAGGAGTACTTCAGAATATTTAGGAATTATTCTTTGAGTTTTAGGAAGTCAGAGGAAGGATCAGACTTTGATTCTTTGTTAAACGATTTGTTATCGGGAAAAACAGTACTTTTGGTCGATGGATATGATATGTTCATTTCTATCGATATTTTTTCTATTGAGGGGCGTGCTGTTGAGGAACCATCTACTCAAAGCGTAGTCAGGGGTCCAAAGGAAGGCTTTGTCGAAGAAATAAATGTAAATATATCACTTGTTAGAAACAGACTTAAAACCAAAGACTTAAGAATTGAAAGTTTAACTATAGGAAATATATCAAATACAAAAATTAAGTTAATGTACATAGATAACATTGCAAAAAAAGATATTGTTGATGAAATAATACGCAGGCTTCGTAAGATAAAAATAGATGCTGTTTTAGACAGCGGAAATATAGAAGAATTAATCAAGGATGACAGGTACTCTATTTTCCCGGAGTTGTTAAATTCAGAAAAACCAGATTCTGTTGCTGCGAATCTGCTGGAAGGAAGAGTTGCTATTTTTGTAGACGGAAGTGCATATGTTCTTACAGCGCCAGCTCTGTTTGTTGAATTTCTTCAGGTGAGTGAAGATTATTATCATCATTTCATAGTTTCTACATTCATCCGTATAATAAGATATGGTGCTTTTCTTCTTACGCTTTTTGTTCCTGCGCTATTTGTTTCATTAATTACATTTCACCAGGAGATGATTCCGACACCATTGCTGATAAACATTGCATCACAGCGTGAAGGTGTCCCGTTTCCAGCCTTTGTTGAAGCAATGTTGATGGAGAGTGTGTTTGAAATTCTAAGAGAAGCGGGAATAAGAATGCCAAGAGTTATCGGCCCTGCTATTTCAATTGTTGGTGCCCTGGTTTTAGGTCAGGCAGCTGTCGAAGCTGGTATTGTGTCTGCGTTTATGGTAATAGTAGTGTCAATTACTGCTATTTCAAGCTTTGCAATACCAAATTACTCATTGGCTAATGCTATAAGGTTAATAAGGTTTGCCCTAATGGTATCGGCAGGAATGTTTGGATTATATGGTGTTTTTATGGGATTTATTGCAATGCTCCTTCACTTATGCAAATTGAAATCAATCGGGATTCCCTATATGACTCCCGTTGCCCCTAAAATAAAAAATGCCACAAAGGATACCATTATAAGGTATCCTTTGTGGTTGAATAAAACGAGGCCTGCTGGAATCAGTGGGCTAAACGTGCCAAGGGTAGATGCAGATAATGTTGTGACAAAAAAAGAAAAGGAAAATCCGGAATTTAGGTGATATATATGAAAAAGTTATTAATTGTGCTTACAATACTGGCAAATATGTTTATAGGCGGATGTTTATCTGAAGAGTTAACGGATATAGGGATAGCCGTTTCTATGGGAATTGATAAGTCAGAAGAAGGCTATTTGATTACTTATCAAGTAATGAATCCAAAAGCAATTTCAGCAAAGGCTCCCAATGAGGCGCCTATTGTGTTATACACAGAAAGTGGAAAAGATCTGTTTCAGACAATAAGGAAGATTACGAAACAATCTCCTAGAAAAATGTACCATTCTCACTTGAGAACAGTTATTTTTGGTGAAGAAATTGCTAAAGAAGGTATTAAAGAAATGCTGGACTTTTTTGTCCGTGAACACGAATACCGTACTGACTTTTATTTTCTTATAGCAAAAGAAACAACCGCACATAATATTTTGAAAGTCATAACGCCTTTGGAATCGGTATCACAAATGGAAGTATACAGTGCTCTTGAAAGATCTGCGAAAGTATGGGCGCCAACAAAAGCTATTAAAATTTTTGAACTTGTCAACAAGATTATTTCTGACGGAGATAACCCGGTAATAACTGGAGTTGAGATTCTTAACCCTAATGATAAGTCCGATTCCAATGACAACATAAAGCTGAGTGATGGTACTAAATTATGTGTAACAAGCTTGGGGGTATTTAAAAAGGATAAGCTTGTGGGCTGGCTGTCGGAGAATGAAAGCAGGTCTTATAACTATATCATCGGAGAAGTGGAAAGTACAGTAGGAGATATTGAATATGAACAAAACCATATATCTTTTGAGGTCATTAAAGCAGAATCAAAAAGAAAAGTTTATATGTTAAATGGTAAACCAGCTATAAATGTTGAGATTAATTTGACACATGATATTAATGCAACCACAGGTGATTTAGACCTGACAGAAGAAAATGTTATTGAAAAACTGAATGATAAAATTGAAGAAAAGTTGACAATTCTTTGTAATAATGCAGTAAAACGGGTAAAAGAGGATTTTGGAACAGATATCTTCGGGTTTGGTGAATATATACACAGAGCTTATCCAAAATTATGGAAGGATATAAAGGATGATTGGAATAGTGAATTTACCAAGCTTCCGGTAAACATTAATGTAAAGGTTAAAATAAATAATTTGGGTTTAGGTACTAAATCTATTTTTTCGAAAGGGGATTGAAAGTGAATACTCTAACTATCTTAGCAGTTTTGGTTTTTGCTATTGTGTTGTCTTTGTTAGAAGTTCCAAAAATGCTTCAAAGCAAATCATACAGGGAGTTTTGGAGTTTTTCTGTGTTACTGCTTTTCGGTGTTACCCTGGTGATTCTAAAATGTTTGGGTGTACCATTATCCACTCCATCTGACTGGGTAGCATGGTTATTTTCACCGGTATCGGATTTGATAAAGCCAATTTTTAAATAGAGATGAAGGGATATTCGGGATGAATAAAATCATAATATCAAACCGCCAATTAGGGCTTTTACTGTCAGGTTTTATGTTTGGCTCTGCTCCGCTTCTAATTTCATCGAGTGTTGCAGCTTTGGCAGGGCCTGATTCATGGATCTCAATAATTATTGCAGCCATTGCTGGATTGCTTGTTGTTTGGATTAATAGTTTTCTAGGTGAATTGCATCCTGGGAAAACACTTTTAGAGGTTATGCAGATAGAATTGGGTAGATGGCTGGGTAGTTTTTTATCTGTTTGTTTTGTTTTAATAACCTTTATCACAGGTACTCAGGTTATATGGTATGTGGGAGATTTCTTTACAACCATGTACATGAAAGGAATATCAAATTATTATATAAATATTTTATTTGTAGCTGTATTAGCAATTGCACTACTATATGGTTTGGAAGCTATGTTTAGGGCAGTTGAAATTTTTTTCATGGTTGCTTTTCCACTTATGATTCTATCTCTGATTATGCTTGCTCCTCAAGTTAAAGTAGATAACTTGTTGCCAATTATGGAAAATGGAATAATCCCTGTAATTAAGGGCGTAATTCCAATTCTGAACCTTGCTGTCATGCCGCTTATAGTATTAAATATGATTTTTCCAGCTAAAATAGGAAATTTGAAACAGGCTCGAAAAGCAATGCTTTCTGGTTATTTTTTAGGATTTATTACATTGGCTTTCGCAATTATGTTTTGTATTCTTGTCTTAGGGAGTACTGTTACTGCAAATTTACGCTTCCCGCTGTTTACTGTAACAAAGGAAATCAATGTAGGTACTATATTTTCAAGAGTTGAGGCTTTGATTGTATTTGTCTGGATTGTTACCAATTTTATTTCTACATTTACTTTTATATATGCAAGTATTAAAGGATTATCCCAACTTTTAAAACTTAAGGATTATAGAATATTAGTTTTGCCAATTATTTTAATTGTGGCTGTTTATTCAGGGTTTATATATAAGAATGTTCCATATGAGATCAGGTGGGACAATTTGGTTTGGACACCTTTGGCGTTTACTTTTGGTTTTTTTATGCCTTTATTGCTGCTTATTGTTTCCTTGATAAGAAAAAAGATTGTCAAGCAACAGAACAATTGTAGATGAAAAAATCCTTGAACTTAGCTTTATAGTTTTTCATCTTAGAAAGGGTGAGTTTCCTATATGAATAAAACCGTAATCTCGAACTATCAATTAACAATTCTAACATCAGTTGTGGTAGTTGGGGCTACACCACTTATAATTCCGTCTCTGGTTGCAACTTTAGCAGGAAAGGATTCCTGGCTTTCTGTAATAATTTCAGCTGCAGCAGGATTGCTGATTGTCTGGATTTATACTTATTTAGCCGGATTATATCCGGAAAAGACTATCGTGGAGGTTATGCAGCTGTTGCTTGGTAAATGGTTCGGAGGTTTTACAGCAACCAATTTTGTATTTATAGCACTTATATCAACTACTAATATTATATGGTACATAGGTGATTTTTTTACAACTGTATACATGATCGAAAGCTCAAAATATTATATTTCTATTTTATTTACAGTTGTTTTGGCAATTGCTCTTTTATACGGTCTAGAAGCTCTAGCCAGAGCTAGAGAGTTATTATTTGTTTTTGTTTTTCCGCTTTTTATTATGGTTATACTATTTGTTATTCCAATTTGTAAAACCGATAACTTGCTACCAATTGCGGAAAATGGAGTGGTTCCTGCAGTTAAAGGAGTATTCCCGTTATTGAACAATGCTGTTTTTCCTATCTTGTTTTTATTAATGATTTTTCCGGCTAATGTCAAGGATATAAGAAAAGCAAAAAAATCGATTTTTGGAGGTTACCTGCTTGGAATACTTGAAGTATTTGCTGGTATGATAATATGCGTGTTGGTTATTGGGAGTGAACTTACTACATACTTGAGATATCCACTTTTCACGGTTACAAAGGAAATTGATGTTGGTACGATATTTTCACGGGTTGAAGCGTTAATAGTGATTGTCTGGTTGGTTATAAGTTTTTTTGCAGCGTGTATTTATTTTTATGCCGGGGCTATCGGTCTGTCACAAGTTTTAAAACTTAAGGATTATAGAAAAATTGTTCTGCCTCTGTCGTTAATAGTAGCTGTTTATTCGGGTGCTATATACAAAGATGTTCCTTATCAGATTAATTTTGACATAATGGTGAGAACCCCCGCTTCAATAGCTATAGGGTTTGTTATGCCTGTTGTGCTTTTGATTATTTCCTTAGTACGGAAGAAGAATACAAAGGAATGCTGAAAATATAGCACAGGATATATTTTCAGCATTCCTAACTCTTATACATTAAATCTGAAAAGTGTAACATCGCCGTCGTTCATTACATATTCCTTGCCTTCTGAGCGTACCAGACCTTTTTCCTTTGCAGCAGTATATGAACCGCATTCCATAAGGTCTTTGAAAGCCACTATTTCAGCACGAATAAAACCTCTTTCAAAATCAGTGTGAATTTTTCCGGCAGCCTGAGGAGCCTTAGTCCCTTTTACAATTGTCCAGGCTCTTACTTCCTGTGGTCCGGCGGTAAGGAAGCTGATAAGTCCCAATAATTTGTAACTCGCCTTTACAAGCCTGTCCAAGCCTGATTCAGATAATCCGAGTTCTTTTAGAAACTCAGCTTTTTCTTCATCTTCAAGTTGAGCAATCTCTTCTTCGATTTTAGCACATATAACCATTACCTCGGAACCTTCCTTTTTGGCATGTTCTATAAGCTCCTGCAAAAGGGGATTTGAGGCTGTGTCATTTAATCCGTCTTCAGCAACATTCGCAGCGTATAATACAGGTTTTGAAGTAAGTAAAAACAGCTGATCAACCATCTTTTCCTGTTCGGCATCAAATTTCATTGATCTTGCAGGTTTACCTTCGGAAAGGGTTTTTAATATAGGCTCATAGAGATCTAATTCGGCCTGGAATTTTTTGTCGCCTGATTTCAGCATTTTGCGGGTCCGGTCAATTCTTTTCTCCATAACCTCAAGATCAGCTAAAATGAGCTCCATTTCAATGGTTTCAACATCACGCACAGGACCTACCGATCCATCAACGTGAACGATGTTGCTATCCTCAAAACACCTTACAACATGTACAATTGAGTCTACTTCACGTATATGGGACAAAAACTTGTTGCCAAGACCTTCGCCCTTGCTTGCACCTTTTACAAGACCTGCAATGTCAACAAATTCTATTGCAGTAGGAGTAACTTTTTCAGGATTGTACATCTTTGCCAGTTTATCAAGTCTTTCGTCGGGAACTGCCACTATACCGACATTTGGTTCTATTGTACAAAACGGATAATTTGCAGATTCGGCACCTGCCTTTGTAATAGCATTAAACAATGTACTTTTGCCCACATTAGGCAGTCCAACTATTCCTAATTTCATTGATAACATCTATCCTTTCTGATTATCAACACCAACTATTCCTGCTGATATCATTTAAACTAATTAGTAAACCAAACTAAATTATATATTATAAAAACCTTCAATGCAACAAGTATGCAAAGTTTGCAAACAGCATTTAATACAATTGAAAACCGGGTGCTTCGAAACAGATTTCTAAATCATGTTTGTAAACTTTTTTGGGAATAAATTTTTTAATAACTCAAGAATAACAAATGCAACGCCTATTGTGTAAATGGGGTGGAGAGGAAATACATATCTTGAATTGCCTTCGAGCACGAACATCATTGCATTAAAATATGCAAAAATCAATAGTATGAAGGTTGTAAAGTCTATTTTTCTGTAATGTTTAAATCTGTATAAGGAATATACTATAAAGGCAAAAAGCATCATGTAAAAGGGAGGGTACAATAGTCTCTCCAGTTTGACTGCCTTAGATGTTATTGGGTGCCAGGTGTTTTCGGCAATGGTTAGTGACCACATAATATCATCGGTTTTTAAGAAATATGAGTTGGCAATTCGTTTAAATGCAAGTTTTATGAATTTAAAGGGATGTTCCTTTATCCATTTGTATGCTAGCTCTTTTCCAACCTTGTGGATTGCCATTTCATCAAATCCGGTTTCGGTCTTGTATTTAAGAAAGGGACTATCGGGGTACTTGTAAGGGTCACTCCATGAACCGGTTGCATAGTCGTTATTATTTACATATATAACATAACCGCCATTGGTAGAGAAAACGGGTTCGCCAAAGACGATATAATTTCTTATTATCCATGGAGCTACAACTACAGCAACAGCTGCTGCAAATGAAACTATATATATTATTTTCTTTTTTAAATTCAGATCTTTCTTAATAAACATAAAAAGGGCATAGATAGCTGGTATAAACATTCCTATTGGTCTAACAAGAGTAAGATATCCAATTAACAAACCGATCAGAAACGGATTGTTTTTGTTAAAAAACAGATATATTGAAAGCATCAAAAGTGCCGAGAATAATATCTCAGAGCAATGTATGCTGTTATAGGCTATAGCAAGGGGCGAAAACGCAAATAACACCAGAGAAATCAATGCAATTTTTTCATTAAAGAACTGTTTTGCAAGCTTATAGGTTAAAAACATTATCAATGTAGAAAGCACGACATTGAAGAGCTTTCCAACAATAAGATTCGAGCCGAAAATAAGATATAATAAGGCCAGAGTTCCGGGGTACCCTATTGGTCGAAATGCGGTCGGATTACCAGGAGTTCCTGTATAATAAGGGTAAATACCATTTAAAAATCCTTTACCTTGTGATAACTCGACGCCCTTGACGTGATACCACATAAAGTCTGTTTCGGGATATGTTGGAATAACAATTATCCAAATAATCCTTGCAATTATTCCTGCCAATATAATTAAAAGGTAATGATGTTTTTTTATGAAATCAATAGTTTTGTGTGACATAGCGTCTCCTTGTGTTGTTTTTATATAGAACATTTTACTTATCTTTATAAGGTTATGTCAAGGTTATTATCGAGTTAAAGGGGATGCATTTAATAAATATGAAGAAAAATATTCCAGAAACTTAAGTTCCGCAGTCTAGAGCCTGTAAATACTCCTCGGGGTCGAGCAAAACTCGCTTCGCTCAAACAATGCTCTCCCTTTCCTCGTCGTATTAACAGGCTCTACAACTTGCTTCACAATGTTTCTTCCACATTTTTCTTCAATTAAATAATATACACCCAGTTAAAGGGAACTTAAAAGGGGCTTGAAGCCCCTTATTTGCCTAAAATGCGCTGTATAATACGTTGTAGGAAGGATTTCTTTACAGGTGAGCTATGGTTTTGCTTAACATCTGGATTTTTTTTGACAGACTCAGTGGTGATTGGCTTTGATGGCGTTGGTACAGGTTTGGTGCTTGTATGCGTAGGCCTTGAGTGTTTGGCCGGATAATCTTTATATGGTTTTCTTAAAGGCCTATGGTTTGTGTTTGCATCAACTGACCGATTTTTTTGCTGATATGGTTTTTGCTGTGAAGGCTTCTTTTGCGTCGATTGTGAGTTGGTACGTTGAGAACTGACATGCAATGAGTTTGCTCTTGCCCATTTATCGGCTTCGGATTTTTGCTGCTTGTACATTTCTTCGGTGGGCAATTCTCCTTCGGTTATCATAGCTCCTATATGTTCCTCTATAGCATAAAGCGTCATAATGTCATCACCTGTAACTAAAGTGAGGGCACGACCTCCGTTTCCGGCTCTGCCGGTACGACCGATTCTGTGCACATAACTGTCTTTCTCAACAGGGACATCATAATTTATAACAAGGGACAAATTATCAATATGGATTCCACGGGCAGCAACATCTGTGGCTACCAGCAAGTGAAACTCGCCATGCTTAAACTGTTGAATGGTCTTCATCCGCCTGCCTTGAGGGATATCTCCGTGTAACGCCTGGCAGGCATATCCTTTTTGTGTTAAGAATTTTTGAACTCTGTCAACTGCAACTCTGGTGTTACAGAAGATCATACAGCTTTCAGGCCGCTCTATTAAAAGCAGATGGTTTAGTTCAGTATTTTTTTGCCGGGAATCAACGCGGTAATATACCTGTTCAATTGAATCAACTGTCTTGGTCTGTGACTTGATTTCTATTGTTTTCGGTTGTTTCATATATTCCTTGCAAATTCTGCGTATTTCAGGTGGAATGGTAGCTGAAAATAACAGAGTTACTCTGTCTTTAGGTAGAGTTCTGATTATTTTTACCACTTGATCGAGAAAACCCATGTCAAGCATTCTGTCTGCTTCATCAAGCACCAGAAAACGTATATTTTTTGTTACAAGGTTTCCATTACGGATATGATCGTATACACGGCCAGGTGTCCCGGTTACGATGGAAGCTCCCCGCTTTAGTGCCTGAATTTCTATATTCATGCTGTGCTGACCATAAACAGCAGTTGTCCGGTGCTGAAGATGTTTTGCCATTTTTTTTAGTTCATTGTCTACCTGCACAGCCAACTCACGGGTTGGAGTAAGTACAAGACCTTGGGGACCTGAGGAATTCGGGTCGATAATCTGGAGCATGGAAACTCCGAAGACAGCGGTTTTACCGCTTCCCGTTTTACTCATTACAAGCAGGTCTTCATTATTTAAAATATTTGGGATTGCCTTACTTTGTACTTCTGTAGGAGTTTCAAAACCCATTTCTTCTAAAGCTTTTAAAATTGGGGGCGAAATGCCCAGATCGTTAAAACTGTTCTTCATTATAATCCTCTTTCGTAAGTGTTAGATGTATAAATTATATCATTTATCTCTGTATTGTTCCAATTTTTTTTCGGATGACAAATTTCGAGTATATATTAATCGTGAAAAAAAGTTATATGCTGTAAAAAAGTATTGCGCAAAAGGAAGGTGCTGTGATATACTTATAGTCAGAATAGTTGAGAAGAGTTTATTTTAGAAAAGTATATTAACTGAGAAGAGATGAGAAGAGACGAGGCTTAGAAGCGATAACTTAATTGCGTTTTGCATGCCAGAATTCTTTGTTCTGGCTTTTTTAGTTGGTTCAACTCTCATGTCTTCCTTGTGAGAACAAAGGAGGCATCAAAATGTTTTATCCATGCATTGAAGAAGTCAGGATTTTAGCCAGAGACTATAATATCATTCCTGTTTCAATGGAAGTTTATGCTGACATGGAAACACCTATCAGTCTTTTTAAAAGGTTTGAGCAAAGTAAGTACTGCTTTCTTTTAGAGAGCGTTGAGGGTGGTGAAAAATGGGGAAGATATTCAATTGTTGGGAAAAATCCCTTCATTACAACCAAAAGTTTTAAAAACAAAACCATAATTGAAGAAAGAGATGGGATGGTTTCTGAAGTTGAGGGTAACCCGGTTGAAGCAATACGGTCACTTATGGAGAAATTCAAGGGGGCAAGTATTCCAAGGATGCCAAGGTTTACAGGTGGGGCGGTAGGCTTTTTTGGATATGATATGATAAGGTATTACGAAGACCTTCCGGACATACCTGAAGATGATTTGAACCTTCCGGAAAGCCATTTTCTGTTTGCAGATGAGGTGTTGGTTTTTGATCACTTAAAGCAAAAGATTCATATTATAGTGAACCTGCATGTAAACGGAAATCTTGAAAGAAGTTATAACAGTGTTGTAGACAGAATTAAATCAATTTACAATGAAATACTCGAAACCAGATGGAAAACGACTGACAATTACAAGCCGGATATAAGTGAAAAGAATCCGGAACTTAAATATACAAGCAATGTTACTAAGGATAAGTATTGTGAAAATGTTATAAGGGCAAAGCAGTATATAAAAGATGGAGATATATTTCAGGTAGTGTTGTCTCAACGTTTATGTGTTGAAACCGCTCAGAGCCCGTTTAACGTATACAGGGCATTGCGGCTGATAAACCCCTCACCGTATATGTATTATCTGAAATTCAATAATTACAGTATTGTCGGGTCATCGCCTGAAATGTTGGTAAGGGTTGAAGAAGGTATAGTTGAGACTTGTCCTATAGCAGGGACAAGGAAACGGGGTCGAACCAAGGAAATAGATGAAGCTCTTGAAAAGGAGCTTCTAGCTGATGAAAAGGAACTGGCAGAACATACGATGCTGGTAGATCTCGGAAGGAATGATATTGGAAAAGTATCTTGCTATGGTACGGTAAAAGTAAAAAATTTAATGCATATAGAGAAATACTCACATGTGATGCATATTGTTACAAATGTTCAGGGAACTATCAGGGACGATAAAACTGCATTTGACGCAATGATGTCCATAATGCCAGCCGGCACATTGTCAGGAGCTCCTAAGGTTCGGGCGATGGAGATAATTGATGAACTGGAAAATGTAAAGAGAGGTCCTTATGGAGGAGCAATCGGGTACTTGAGCTTTAATGGAAATCTCGATAGTTGTATTACTATAAGAACTATGATTTTTAAAGATAACAAGGCATATATCCAGTCTGGCGCTGGAATAGTAGCCGATTCAGTACCTGAAAACGAATATGAAGAGTGCCTGAATAAGGCAAAAGCTCTGCTAAAAGCTATAGAGGAAGCTGGTGAGATAAGATGAACAGAAAAGTATTGATTATTGATAATTATGACTCCTTTACTTATAACCTGTATCAGTATATCGGAGAGATAAATCCCAATATAGAGGTATATAGAAATGACATGATAACTATTGAGGAAATCAAGGAAAAAGCACCAACACACATCGTAATTTCACCAGGTCCAGGTTTTCCTAAGGATGCGGGCATAAGTACCGAGTTAATTAAGGTATTAGGCGGTGAAATTCCACTTTTGGGGGTATGCTTGGGACATCAGGCAATTGGTGAAGCTTTTGGCGGAAAAGTGGTACATTCAAAGCAACTCATGCATGGGAAAGCTTCAGAGGTTTTTGTAGATAGAGAGTGTCCCCTGTTTAGAACGCTTAATCAAAAAATTATGGCAGGAAGATACCACTCACTTATAGTAGAGAATGAAACACTTCCCTCCTGTTTAAAAGTTACTGCAAGGGCTGAAGATGGAGAAATAATGGGAGTAATGCATGAGACTTACCCCGTTTTTGGAATTCAGTTTCATCCGGAGTCTATTCTTACGCCGGACGGAAAGGAAATAATAAGAAACTTTCTTGAAGTATTGGTTACACATTAAAATATAGGAAAAGTTTGTATGTTGAGAAGAGAAGAGAGGAGAATTCAGTATGGTAAAAGGGGCAATTCAAAAAATAGTTGAGGGCAGAAATTTATGCGAAAGTGAAATTACGGAAGTACTGAACTGTATAATGGAAGGCAATGCTACGCAGGCTCAGATAGGAAGCTTTATTACCGCACTTCGGATTAAGGGCGAAACAATTGAAGAAATAACCGGATGCGCTAAGGTAATGAGAGAAAAGGCTGACAAGATAACACTGGATAAGGATTATTTTATTGATATTGTGGGAACCGGCGGAGATTGTTCATATAGCTTCAATATTTCTACAGCGGCGTCCTTTGTGGCAGCAGCAGGGGGTGTGACTGTTGCGAAACACGGTAACAGGTCGGTGTCAAGCAAAAGTGGAAGTGCTGATGTTCTCGAAAGCTTGGGTGTAAATATATCACTGGAACCAGTAAAAGTAAAGGAATGTATTGAAAAGCTGGATATAGGCTTTATGTTCGCTCAGACATTTCACAAATCAATGAAATATGCAGCAGGGCCTAGGAAGGAGTTGGGTATCAGAACAATATTCAACATTTTAGGGCCTCTTACCAATCCTGCCTCTGCAAAAGGTCAGTTGTTAGGCGTGTTTAGTGAAAAACTAACTGAACCTTTAGCTCATGTCCTTTCGAATTTAGATGTTGAAAATGCAATGGTTGTATACGGACTGGATGGAATGGATGAGATATCATTATCTGCTCCTACGAGAGTATCTGAACTGAAAAACGGCAAAGTTACCACTTATGACCTGCATCCTGAAGACTATGGAATGAGATTGGTGGACAAAGCTGAAATTGTAGGAGGGGATTCAGAGAAAAATGCAGATATAATTTTATCAATATTTAATGGTGAAATGGGAGCTAAGAGGGATATTGTTGTTTTAAATGCTGCAGCAGCGTTGTATGTAGGAAAAGCAACAGATAGTATTAAGTGCGGTATAAAAATGGCAGAAGAAATTATTGATAGCGGCAAAGCATTAAACAAGCTAAATGAGCTCAGAGAACTTACCAATTCATTATGTCTTGCTATTAGTTAATGCTTAAGGTAACCCATATATGGAGGAAATTTATGATCTTAGATAAAATAGTGGAACAAAAAAAGGTACAACTTAAAGAGGAAATGAGCAGGATGTCGATTGAAGGATGGAAGCAGCGTATAAAAAGGCCTGGTATGCACAGTACTCAGAATTTTTTTAACGCACTCAAAAACAATGATGATATATCGATAATAGCTGAGGTAAAGAAAGCTTCGCCTTCTAAAGGAATAATAAAAGAGGATTTTAATCCGTTATTGATTGCTAAAGAGTACAGTGAATCGAATGTACAGGCGATGTCTGTTTTAACCGAGAAGAACTTCTTTTTAGGAGATGACGATTACCTAGTAAGAATACGTCAGGCATATCCTACTCCGATTTTAAGAAAAGACTTTATAATAGACATGTGGCAGGTATACCAATCAAGGTGTCTTGGTGCTGATGCCATACTTTTGATAACATCCATACTCTCCGATGACGACCTGAAAAAATTCCAGGTTGTAGCCGGAATACTTGGAATGCAATGTCTTGTTGAGGTTCATAACGAGGAAGAACTTGAAAGAGCTTTAGAGTCGGGTGCACAAATACTTGGAATAAATAACAGGGATCTTAATACTTTTGATGTTGATATAAGGACAACAGAGAAGCTTATGAATTATATCCCCCATGACAGGGCTGTTGTGAGTGAGAGCGGAATTAAGGATAAAAATGACATTAAGTACCTGAAACAGCTTGGTGTTGATGCAGTTTTAATTGGTGAATCTCTTATGAGAGCTCCTTCTATTAGCGAGAAAATAAATGAACTGAGGGGATAGGGATATACAAGTCCTGTCTGAATGATTAGCAAAGTTTCGTTTTAACTTTATTGTGTTTACATGGAATTTTGTGATTGGGAATGGTGTAAGTATGACACGGATAAAAATATGTGGTTTAAAAAGAGTTGAAGATATTTTATATGTAAACAGATATTTGCCTCATTATATAGGTTTTGTATTTGCGGAAAGCAAGCGCAGGGTATCGGCGGAACAGGTCAGAGTTTTAAAGCAAAAGCTTGATCCAAGGATAAAGACTGTTGGTGTATTTGTGAATGAAGCTATTGATAAGATAGTGGAAATTGTAGATGAGTGCGGGCTTAATTGTATTCAGATTCATGGTGACGAAACACCTCAGTATGTCAATAATCTTAGAGAAAGGCTTGACCCGCATTTGGCTGAAGGTGTAGAGATATGGAAAGCTATACGGATAAAGGATGAAAGCTCTTTAAACCTGCTAAACTCATACAAGGTCGATGCATTTGTATTGGATACATTTGTAGAAGGCGCATACGGTGGAGCGGGGAAGGTTTTTGACTGGAAATTGGCAAGTCTGGCTGAATCTTATGGCAGAATATTTATTGCCGGAGGAATGAGCCCTGAGAACGTGGCGGATGCTGTGAAATCAATAAAACCTTATGGTGTGGATGTGAGCAGCGGTGTTGAAACAGAAGGTTTTAAGGATGGATTTAAAATCAGGCAATTTGTTGATGAAGTAATTAAGGCAGATAAGGAGATGTGCTGATACAATTTAAAATTATAACGGCTTTAAAGGTGATTGCTTGAAATTGGGCAATCACTTTTTTTGCAAATAGAACTTTACAGCTATCTGTATACCTAAAGTTGTACATATCTAGTGCTTTTGAACATAATACATTTCCGGAAATGAATTATGTTCAAAATGCACATCCTAGGATTTTTGCCGATTAACAAAATTTATGTATATTAAAAAATGTATAATGGGAAAAAGAAGTAGATTAAAGACTGACCTAAGCACATTAAAAACTGCATACGCAAAATGAAAGAGTGTATGTTGACGAAAAAAACTTTACTGGAATAGAATTGAATTAAGAAAATGCTTGAGATGAAAATGAAATAACTTCTAATCAAAAAATCTGAATCTTGAAATGTAAAAACTCATGGTCGTAATTGTCTATATAGTAACCTATAAAATAATCTATAAAAAGTATAATTTACAAATTATATGATAAAGGAATAAACGTTACTTGTTCCTTTATTTAAATAATTCAGTTTGCAAGAGTTTTCTTCAAGTAAACTATCTTATATTCAGGAGGTGAAATGTGCATATCAATTTTCTTGCCACTTATTAAATCAGCATGAATTTGCAGGGCCAGGAAGATCCAGAATTAGAAAAAACTTTTTTGGGAGGATGTTTTATGTCAAAGAGAATTTCAGCACGTATATCATTTTTGATTGCGTTATCAATGATTCTGACTACGTTTGTTGCCATGTCAACAACGGTTGAAGCAAATGATATGTTTGCAATGGTAGGATTTGCATCATTAAACGGAGGAACTACCGGTGGAACCGGCGGTACAGTAGTAGAGGCCACAAGTTTATCACAGGTTAACAGTCTTTTGGGTACGAGGAAAAAGAACAAAGATACTTCTCCGCTTATTATAAAGTTTAATAAAAAAATAACAGGTTCAGAAGTAATTGCAGCAAAAGAGGTTAGCAATATCACATTTCTTGGCGTAGGAACCAGTGGGGAGCTTGAAGGGGTAGGAATTAATATTGTTAAATCAAAAAATATTATCGTTCAGAATATGAAAATTCACCATACAAAGGCACCCATGGATGGTATTGGTGTAGAAAATTCCCAGAATGTCTGGGTAGATCACTGTGAAATATACAATATGATCGGTGACTGTAACGGTGATGGAAAAGTGGATACTGAAGGAGATATTAGCGGCGGTGACGTTGACTGGTATGATGGGCTTTTAGATATAAAGGGAGAAAGTGCATATATCACTGTATCCTGGAATTATTTCCATGATGCATTTAAAACAAGTCTTGTAGGTTCATCTGACAGTGATTCTTCCGATAGAAAAATTACTTTCCACCACAATATATACTCAAACGTAAAGTCACGTTTGCCAAGCTATAGAGGTGGTACAGGGCACATGTTCAACAATTACTATGTTGATGCAGCAGGTTCTGCTATCAATTCAAGAGTAGGGGCAAAATTAAGGATTGAAAATAACGTATTTGAAAACGTAGGTAGTGGTTCTATGGACGATTCAGGGTTTGCAGAAGGTCCGATCGGTTCGTATTACAGTAAAAGTATAGGTTATTGGGATGTAAGCAATAATGTGTTTACAAATTGTAAAGGTAATCAGCCTACAACTTCAACCTGCAGTTTTACTTCACCTTACAATTATTCAAGTGTATTGCATCCTGTTGAACAGGTAAAATCCATTGTTTCACAGTATGCAGGAGTTGGAAAAATTGATGGTTCATCAACTCCTATAGTTATACCAACTTCAAATAATACTCCAACACCAACATCCACAACAACAAAAACACCAATACCTACAACAACTAATTCTTCAAATATAGTTTATGGTGATTTGAATGGAGATAAAAGTGCAAATTCAATCGATTTTGGAACACTAAAAATGTTTTTGCTAGGATCTATCAAGTTATCAGACAGCCAGTATAAAGCTGGTGATTTGAATCTTGACGGCAATGTAAACTCGATTGACTTCGCATACTTCAAACAGTACTTATTAGGCATGATTAACAGTCTGCCGGTTGGTTCTGTTGTAGTAACACCTACATCTACAAAATCAGCATCAACACCTACACCGGTGCAGACAAGTCAGCCGGTAGATGGAGATATCATCCTTGAGCCAAATGGTTCAATGACTTTGGAACAAGCTATTACTTCAATAAAAGCCGGAAACACTATTTATTTAAAATCAGGAACCTACAAATATTCAAAAACAATTGTAATAGCAGAAGGTAATAACGGTAATTCAGGCGCTTACAAGAAAATAGCTTCATATGGTACTGACAAGCCTGTAATTGACTTCTCAGCAATGGCTGAAAACTCTGCTAATAGAGGAATTGTTCTTGCAGGTAATTACTGGCACTTTAAAAATGTTTCAATTGAGGGTGCAGGAGATAATGGGATGTTGCTTGCAGGTCACAACAACATAGTTGAAGCTTGTACTTTCAAGTATAATCACGATTCAGGACTTCAATTGTCCAGATTTAATACTTCATATAGTACAAAGGACAAATGGCCTAGTAATAACCTGGTTGTTGATTGCTATTCTACAGAGAATATGGATTCAGGAATAGAAGATGCCGATGGTTTTGCAGCAAAGCTTACATGTGGTGAAGGCAATATATTCAGGAATTGTAAAGCAGAATACAATTGTGATGACGGTTGGGATTTGTACACAAAATCAGAAACAGGAGCCATAGGTGTTGTTACTCTGGAAAACTGTGAAGCCAGCAACAATGGGAAACTTCCTTCGGGTAAAGTAACAGGCGGAGACGGTAATGGATACAAATTAGGTGATGATACTGCATCTGTTGCTCACATTCTTAGAAATTGCGTCGCAAACAATAATGCAAAGCATGGATTTACAGGAAACGGTAATCCGGCAAAAATCGTTATGGAAAATTGTACCGGCACTGGTAATGCTCAAAAACTTTTTGACAGACTTACAAATGCCATATTTAAATAGTCAAAGTGATGAGTGGAACACTAATACCACTTTTCACACGGCCTGTTTGGTATCAAATAAGGCTTGAAGTGAAATAATAGTGGAAATTATACTTTCACCATTACAAAACAATGATTTGATTTGAAAACAGTTGAAAAAAGGAAAAGGTAGTAGTTCTATAAAAGGAACGACTGCCTTTTTTAGTTTCTTAAGAAAGTACATTTTTCCGGTATCAAAAAAGTCTGCCGATAGCCTCTTGATAGCCTGTTCCCTAAGCATGTGAAAACTCATTGCTGAATATATATGAAATAGGTCTAATTTTCGGGAGGCATGATATTTATGAAAAGCATAAAGTCAAAAGGGAAGGTATCAATTATAGGATCAGGATTAGTTGGTTCAACAGCAGCGTTTGCATTGGGAATGAGTGGCTTGGTTTCAGAACTTGTACTGATAGATGGTAATATGGATAAGGCGCAAGGAGAAGCTCTTGATCTAAACCATGGACTATCTTTTTTGAATAATATATCAATAATGTCAGGGGATTTTGAGGATATTAAGGATTCGGATATAATTATTATTGCTGTGGGAACATCAGGTAAACAGAGGGAGGTTCAAACAGAGGAAAACAAGATGAATGTTCAGATAACCAAAGATATAGTTCCGAAGATTATGGAACATTACACAGGAGGAATACTGCTTGTTGTGTCTAGCCCAGTTGATATACTTACCCATGTTGTGCAAAAGTTATCAGGGTTACCGGAAAATAAGGTTATAGGAATCGGAACAGTATTAGAAAGTTCAAGATTGCGTTATTTGCTGAGTGAACACTGCAATATGGATGTTAAGAACATTCATGCCTATGTAATCGGTGAGCATGGTGACAGTCAGTTCCCGGTTTGGAGCGCAACAAATATTGCGGGGCAGAAATATGATGATTTTTGTGCTCATTGTTCAAAGAAGTGCGGGAATACTGAAAGAGACAGAATTTTTAATGAAGTGAAAAACGTAGGGTCAAAAATAATTGAATTGAAGGATTCTACACATTATGCCATAGCAATAGGGATTGTCAGAATAGTTGAAGCCATACTGAAAAACCAGAATTCAATTTTGACGGTATGTAGTGTTATCACGGATAGTTACGGGATAAATGAAGTTGCATTGAGCTTACCTTCGGTTATCAATATAAATGGAATCGAAAGGATGTTTAACATTGCATTGACAGAGGAGGAAGAAGAGAAGCTAAAGATGTCGGCTGCCAAACTAAAAGAAATTCTTAGAGAAGTAGTCTAGTTTAACCCTTTTATCATATAGAGACATAGAGCCTAAAGCCGGTTGAATATTCGTGACAGCGGCTTTGGGCTCTTATTTTTTCTTTTTTGAGATGATTTTTGTCATCCGAAGCAGGAACTAAATTTTCAGTTATGCTTAAGGGATATTTTCTGTTTTTGTAGAGAACTTTTCGATTTTAGTGTAGAATCTTTTTAAGACTAAGAATTCATTCTTGTAGGAGGAATAGAGCTGTGACAGGTAAATCTTTATATATATCAGACCTCGATGGAACATTACTTGGAAGTGATAAGGAATTAAGCAGTTATACCAAAAATACTCTGAATACCCTGATATCTAATGGTATTCATTTTTCAGTCGCAACAGCAAGATCTGCCGCAACGGCCATAAAAATATTAGAAGGGCTCAACTTAAATGTTCCTGTGGTTTTTATGAATGGAGTTGTAATATATGACCTTGCCCAGATGAAATATGTAAAATCGGAAGTGATTCCCGCAAGGACTGCCAGAGATATAATAGCTGTTTTAAAAAAACATGATATTACCGGTTTTATGTATACTATTCACGATAACGAGCAGATAACATACTATGAAAACTTATGTACAGAGGTAATGAAGGAGTATTATGATGAACGCGTAAACAAATATAATAAGCCGTATTTTAAGGTTGAAAGCTTTATGGAAAAGGCTTTCGACAGCAATATTATATACTTTTCTTTTATGGATACATATGAAAGATTGTACAAAGTTCAGATTGAACTAAGAGATCACAAGGAAATAGATTCTGTGCTGTATAGAGATGTTTATAATGAAAATATCTGGTTTCTGGAAATACACAGTAAAAATGCATCGAAGTATAATGCCGTAAAATATCTGCGTGAAAGTTTAGGGTATGATACTATAATTGGCTTTGGAGATAATCTGAACGATATACCGCTGTTTGAAGCGTGTGACGAGCGTTATGCCGTATCAAATGCAGTAGACGAACTTAAGGAAAAGGCAAACGGAATTATTGATGACAACAATTCAGACGGTGTTGCAAAATACATTTTACGTCGCGAATCCGATAGTGATTTAAAAGGCTGAAAATACACTTCATGATAATTGTGCACATTGGATTAATATGTTAATATTATATGTTGAGGTGATTAAATTGTTGATTATAGGTTTGAATGGTAGTCCAAATAAGAATGGAAACACTAAATTTTTATTGAATGCAGTTCTTGAAAAGCTTAAAGAAATGGGAGCAGAAACTGTTATACTTGAAGTTCCAGAACTTTTAAAATCTGCAAAAAACAGTTTTTGTGTTTCGTGCTCTACGCCTTGCTCTGGAGTATGTTATAAGGATACAAAGCTTGAAGAGGCATATGAGTTGATGAGGCGGGCAGATGGATTATTGTTTGGAAGTCCTTCTTATTTTGGAACTATGACGGCACAAATGAAAGCTTTCTTTGATAAGACAAGAAAACTAAGAGGCGAAAAGGCTTTTTATAATAAGGTTGCAGCAGGTGTTACTGTCGGGGCTTCAAAATATGGAGGTCAGGAGACAACTATGAAGGCACTTTACGACATTATGATGGTTCATGGCATGATGATAGTGGGAGATGGGTATATTGAAGATGATTGCGGCCACCATGGGGTAAGTGCGCATAAACCGGCTGAAAATGACGAATTTGCACAGAAGCGTGCTTCTATCCTGGCCAAGAGGCTTTTTGAAGTATGTAAGGAAACGGAGCCACTGAGAAAACGATAGCTGGTCTGATTGTAAATAAATAAAAATATTGGGAAGTCTTAATTTTTTACTTATAAAGTGTTATAATAAATATATATTTTTTATTAATAAGCAGAGCATGTCAAATTATATTAATATTAAGTGTTATCCTTTATTACAGGAGATTAATTATTAGGTTCAATTGTCCGTATAAACAGCTAGTATTATGTTTTGCGACCAGAAGGAGAAGTTGTATGTCAAACGAACGATTCAGTATATTTACAGGACATTTTGGAAGCGGAAAGACTGAAGTGGCTGTGAATTTTGCCTTAAATGCTGCAGCAAGGCTTAAAAATGTTGCAATAGTTGACTTGGATATAGTAAATCCATATTTTCGTACAGCAGATGTAAAAAGTGAACTTGAAAATAGTGGTATCCAGGTGGTTACGCCAATGTATGCAAACACCAATGTGGATGTTCCTGCACTTCCACCGGAAATAAATACCCTGTTTGAGAGAAAAGAGTACAATGTTATTCTTGATGTGGGTGGAGATGACCTTGGAGCCAGAGTATTGGCAAGATACAAGGATGATATTGAGAAACAAGGATATTGCATGTATTTTGTAGTTAATGCAAAGAGGCCAATGACCGATACAGATATAAAGCTGGAACAAATGATTTATGAAATTGAAAGTTCTTCCGGATTAAAGGTCACAAAGCTTGTAAATAATACAAATTTATTGGAACAAACCAGTGTGGATGATATTGTTGAGGGTCACAAAATGATAAAAAGAATATCAGACAAACTGGATATTCCAATTGGATTTGTCAGTGGTTTTGTGGATTTAATTGAAGTGGCAGGCAAAGAAGTAGGTTGTGAAATTTTTCCGCTGAAAAAGCTGATAAAATTGCCTTGGAATTAATGGAGGGAAACTTATGGAAAGTGCCAGATTGAGGGAGTTCCTTGGAGAAGGAACCATTATCAGGACAAAGCATTGTAGCAGTTCAACATGGGTAACTAATGTTATTTATGCAATTAACGAAGATTATATTGAAATTGATATCGGCTTGGAGAAGGATTATATTGATAATATGATCATGATAGGCGATACTATGAAGTGCAAGTATGCTTCCGATGAATATGAAGTTACCCTCATTGGATGGGTAACCAGGATAAAGGCTGACTTTCCACAGAGTATAACTATTAAGGTACATGATATAGAAAAGTTTGCTAATAAACGTAATAGTTACAGATTTGATGTTTATCTCTGTTCTGTAATAAAAGTAAAGCGTTTTGAAGAAAAGGGGATTTTTGCAATACTGACTAATATCAGCCGCACCGGAGCGGCATTTGTTATAAAGGAAGAAATTGAGAAAGAACTGGGGATAGAGGATACTACAACGAAAGAAACCGTTTGTGCTTTTGAAGTTTATGTATCCCCAGAGAAACAGATATTATTTGAGGGTATAATACAAAGAAAGTGCGATAACGAAAGAGGTAAAGAATACGGTGTTAAAATCACTGATATTGACTTAAGAAGTGAAAAAGTATTATTAGAGCTTTTAGAAGAACTTGAAAAAAAGGATAAAGAGTTCTATAATAAACGAAGTAGCTTTTGGTCAAAACATAGCAAGTATATTAATGGTGAAGAGAAATAATTGCCATTTCTCTTTCTCATAGATTTATATAGTTTGCAAATAATTACCCCTTATATCTAAGGGAAGAAAATGTTATTTGAGTTTTATCAATACAAAAATATGGAATCTGTGGGTTGTAGAAATGGTAGTTATTGACCACTGAGTAATGGGGGATTTGTATGGCAAAAGTTTCTTTTTTTGAAGACCGTTGTAAGGGGTGCAAGTTGTGTACCACTGTATGCCCTAAAAAAATTGTTGTTATTTTGGAAGACAAGATAAACCAAAAAGGGTTTCATCCTGCAGGTGTATCTGATATGGACAAGTGTATTGGTTGCGCGTTTTGTGCTACTATTTGTCCGGATTGTGTTATTGAGGTTGAAAAATAGAATTCATTTCAAGTGTAATGAATTAAGGTAGGGGGACTTAAGTAAATGGGTGAGAAATTGTTGATGAAAGGTAATGAAGTAATTGCCGAAGCTGCGCTTAGAGCAGGTTGTAAGCATTATTTCGGGTATCCGATCACACCTCAGACTGAAATTGCACATTATATGGCAAAGAAAATGCCGGAGGTTGGCGGTACTTTTGTACAGGCAGAAAGTGAAATAGCAGCCATAAATATGGTTTACGGAGCTGCAAGCGCCGGAGTGAGGGTTATGACATCTTCTTCAAGTCCGGGAATAAGTTTAAAACAGGAAGGTATTTCATATGCTGCCGGAGCAGAGTTACCGGCTGTTATAGTTAATATTGTAAGGTGCGGTCCGGGACTTGGCGGTATTTTACCTGCACAGTGCGATTACTTCCAAGCTGTTAAGGGTGGCGGCCATGGAGATTATAAAATGGTTGTTTTAGCGCCATCAAGTATTCAGGAACTGTATGAACTTACTGTTGAAGCTTTCAATATCTCCGACAAGTATAGACAATTAACTATGATAATGGGTGACGGAGTTTTAGGGCAGATGATGGAAGCTGTTGAGTTTAAAGACCAGGAGAATATTGTAAAAGTCGATAAACCATGGGCTACAACCGGAACCGGACTTAAGAGGGAACACAATACTATTCAGTCCATATATATACAGCCTGAAGTTCTGGAAGATCATAATAAAAAGCTTCAAGCAAAATATAAGGTTATTGAAGAAAATGAAGTAAGGGTTGAAAGTTACAACTGCGAAAATGCAGATATTATTGTTACTGCTTTTGGTACTACTGCAAGAATAGTTAATAATGTTATAAAAATGGCAAGGAAAGAAGGCATAAATGTCGGATTGATCAGGCCTATTACTCTTTGGCCATTCCCTGTAAAGGAATTTGAAAAATATGCAGAAGTGCCTAAGGCATTCCTTTCAGTAGAGCTTAATGCAGGCCAGATGGTTGAGGATGTGAGGCTGGCGGTAAACGGGAAAAAGCCTGTTTATTTCTATGGTAGAATGGGTGGAATGATACCTACTCAGCAGGAAATCTTAGATCAGATAAAGCAAATATTAAATAAGTAAGAAGGGGAAGAAAAATGGCTACTGTTTTTAAGAGACCACATGCTTTGATTGATAAATCAATGCACTATTGCCCGGGATGTACCCATGGTATTGTCCACAGGCTTATAGCAGAAGTGCTGGATGAATTGGATATAGAGGGTAAGACTGTAGGTGTTTCTCCTGTAGGATGTACCTATAACAATTACGAATATTTCAATTGTGATATGGTGCAGGCAGCACACGGAAGGGCTCCTGCTGTTGGAACAGGTATTAAGAGAGCAAATCCGGACAATGTTGTTTTTACTTACCAGGGAGATGGTGACCTTGCAGCTATAGGTACAGCGGAAATAGTACATGCTGCAACCAGGGGTGAAAATATAACTACTATATTTGTTAATAACGCTATTTATGGTATGACATCAGGGCAGATGGCTCCTACAACACTTATAGGACAGGTAACAACAACATCACCATTCGGAAGAAAACCTGAAATTCACGGGTTTCCTATAAAGGTCTGTGAGCTTTTGTCTACCTTGGAAGGTGCGGTATATGTAGAAAGAGTATCAATGCATGATGTAAAAAATATAATGAATGCCAAAAAAGCTATCAAAAAAGCATTTCAAGTACAGATGGCGAACCTTGGGTTTGGAATAGTCGAAATACTGTCCTCCTGTCCGACAAACTGGGGAATGAACCCGGTTGATGCTTTGGGATGGATAAAGGATAAGATGGTTTCTCATTATCCATTAGGTAATTTTAAAGGCAAGGACTTGGAGGTGTAATTTGATATGAAGCATCAAGACGTTATAATAGCGGGGTTTGGTGGTCAGGGTATACTTTCGGCGGGGAAAATTCTTGCATATGCAGGTATGCTTGAAAATAGGAATGTATCATGGCTTCCTTCTTATGGACCTGAAATGAGGGGCGGTACTGCAAATTGCAGTATAATTATATCGGAAGAAACAGTTGGTTCACCGATTATAAATACTGCCACATCACTTATTGTTATGAATGGTCCTTCCCTTGATAAATTTGAAAGTATGGTATGCAGTGGAGGAGTTATTATTACAGACAGTTCCTTAGTTGAAAAGGTTCCGGAAAGGAAGGATGTTACTGTTCACCGGGTACCGGCTACAAAGACTGCGCTTGACATGGGAAATGGTACTTTTGCAACTATTATCCTGTTGGGTAAGTTGATCGCTGCAACAAATATTATTTCTAAGGACTCATTTGAGGAAGCACTGAAAAAGACACTTCCTGCAAAAAAACATTATATGATACCTGAAGAAATAAAAGCATTGGAGTTTGGAATGGAGTTTTAATACCACATAGTATATAAATTTTTATTCATTTGGTTATAACATTATGAAAGGGTTGCAATCTTAAGATTGCAACCCTTCTATTACATCATGATTTTAATTTAGATGCTGAACAATAATTTTCCGTAAGTTGGGAATGGCCACATTTCTTCATCAACGATTGTTTCAAGTTTATCCGCTACAGATCTTAATTCATTCATCTTTACAAATACAATATCTCTGTACATAACAGCGTGATCGAAGGTATCACCTTTATAATCTGCAGCGTCTGTAACAGCTTTTTCAAGTGAGACCATATTTTTCTTAAACTGTGCTAAAAGCGAAGAAACTTCTTCAAGTAGTTCTGATTGGACGCTGATATCTATATTCAAACCTGTTGCTTTTATTGATGTGATCGCACTTGCAATATTTCCTGTAAATCCAATAACAGCAGGTAAGATTTGGCGTTTTGCCATATCCAGCATTGTGAGTGCCTCTATGTTTATTGTCTTTATATATGCTTCAAGATTTATTTCAAAACGGGAGTAAAGTTCGGTTTTATTTAATACACCATGTTTTTCAAAAACTTTAATATTCTTATCCATGATAAGAGCTTTTGTTGCATCAACTGTGGACGTTATGTTTGGAAGTCCTCTTTTTTCAGCTTCTTGTATCCAGTCTTCGCAGTAATTGTTTCCGTTGAAGATTACTCTCTTGTGTTTTGAAACCATTTCCTTTAACAACAACTGTACTTCAGAATTAAAATCTTCGGCTTTTTCAAGACGGTCGGCAATATCACTGAGAACATCGGCAACTATTGTATTTAGTACAAAGTTTGCACCTGATATTGAACCTGAAGATGGAACCATTCTAAACTCAAATTTATTACCTGTAAACGCAAAAGGAGAAGTTCTGTTTCTGTCAGTCGCATCTTTAGGTAAAGTGGGAAGAGTATTAACTCCTATCTTTAATTCTCCGCCTTGTATAAAGGATTTTGCTCCGCCATTTTCTATCTGTTCAAGTATGTCTGTAAGCTGATCACCTAAGAAGATTGAAATGATGGCTGGTGGTGCTTCATTTGCTCCAAGACGGTGGTCGTTGCCAGGGTTTGCAGCAGAAGCTCTAAGCATCTCAGGATATTCGTCTACAGCCTTTATTACGGCACACAAAAATACCAAAAATTGTGCATTTTCATGTGGTGTACTTCCGGGATCAAGAAGGTTTTGACCGTCATCTGTACTCATTGACCAATTGTTATGTTTTCCGGATCCATTTACTCCAGCAAAAGGTTTTTCATGCAAAAGACACACAAGTCCATGTCTTAAGGCTACTTTTTTTAAGGTATCCATAATTATGTGGTTATGATCAGTTGCGACGTTAGTTGTTCCGAAAATTGGTGCCAATTCATGCTGTGCAGGGGCAACCTCATTATGTTTTGTTTTGGAATATACTCCTAATTTCCAAAGTTCCTGATCCAACTCCTTCATGAAAGTTGAAATTCTTTCTTTTAACGCACCGTAATAATGGTCATCCAATTCCTGACCTTTAGGAGGTTTTGCACCAAATAGGGTTCTTCCTGAATAAATCAGGTCTTTACGTTGATCGAAGAGTTCTTTATCTACAAGAAAATACTCCTGTTCTGGTCCGACGGTTGTTATTACTCTGGTAGTTGTAGTATTCCCAAAAGCTCTTAATACACGAAGTGCCTGTTTAGATATTACCTCCATTGACCTTAAAAGAGGTGTCTTTTTGTCTAGTACTTCGCCTGTGTAGGAGCAGAAAGCGGTTGGAATATATAATGTGTTGTCTTTAATAAAGGCAGGAGATGTGCAGTCCCAAGCGGTATAACCTCTTGCTTCAAAGGTGGCTCTAAGTCCTCCTGATGGGAACGAGGATGCATCAGGTTCGCCCTTTATCAATTCTTTACCTGAAAACTCCATTATCACTTTGCCATCATCTGTTGGGGAGATAAAAGAGTCATGTTTTTCGGCAGTTATACCTGTCATTGGCTGAAACCAGTGAGTAAAATGAGTTGCGCCCTTTTCTATAGCCCAATCTTTCATAGCATTGGCAACAACTTCTGCTATTTGTGGAAGGAGTGGAGTACCCTCATTTATTGTTTTCTTTAAAGCTTTATAAGTTGGTTTTGGAAGACGTTCTCTCATAGTTGCATCATTAAAAACGTTTGACCCAAATAATTCTGTAAGAGAATATGTTTGTGAATCCAAGTTGGACATTTAGAAATCCCCTTTCAATACTATTTAATATAAGTTTAAAATATGTTTTGTGTAATTATATAAAATAAAAGAGCGTATCAAAAAAGCTCTGAAACGCCCTTACTCATCAAGAAAGACTTATCAACTCTATAAAACACATTGTTTTAGTTTATAAAGCTTTAATGTATTATCTCTTATATAATAATGTGTTTCTTGGTAAAATGCAAGATGCAATTTATACAATTTCATAAAAACATATTTATTCAAATAGTCATACCTAAGGGATAACGAAAAAATAACATTCTATTCTTATATTTTGAAAACATTTTTAAATCAAGTTTTTTCGTTATCCAGAGTATGAATTTATATTTTAGTCATACCTAAGGGATAACGAAAAAATAACATTCTATTCTTATATTTTGAAAACATTTTTAAATCAAGTTTTTTCGTTATCCAGAGTATGAATTTATATTTTAGTCATACCTAAGGGATAACGAA
>Ga0208826_1000859_pt1 | contig 28874 bp, 28 predicted proteins | sample AD_UKC115_MetaG_FD_184451 | JGI IMG/M metagenome (GOLD analysis project Ga0208826, IMG submission 184451) | Active sludge microbial communities of municipal wastewater-treating anaerobic digesters from Hong Kong - AD_UKC115_MetaG (SPAdes)... | ecosystem: Engineered > Bioreactor > Anaerobic >...
CTATTCCTCGCCGTGTTGAAGAGGCTCTTGACCTCTTTGCTCTCGATTCGGGAAGCCTGGAGGTTCAAGAGGCTGGAGACGACCTGCAGGTTGTTCTTGACGCGGTGGTGCAACTCCCTGAGGAGGAGTTCCTTTTCGCGAAGAGCTAAACGCAAGTTTTCCTTGCCCTGGGAAGAGCGGGTAACAACCATCATCTCCCCCAAGAGGAGCTCCAGGTGGATGATATCGATGTCGAGATAATCCCTTTTCTTGTTCCCAACCCCTAAGAGGGCGACGATTCTCTCCCCATCGAAGAGGGGAACGTTCATGTGCCTCGTCAAGGGGATATGCCCCTCCGGCAGGCCCCGCTTCAGGGGAGTGGAGGCGGCATAATCGTTGGTGATGATGGGCCTCCTCTGTCTGACAGCCTCCCCCCAGAGACCGGTCGACTCCAGCGGGAAGATTCTCGTCGGCTCAGGAACGGCGCAGCTGTCCATGGCCTGAGAGGACCAGGCGTGCATGGTCAGAACCTTCTCACCCTCATCGAGAAGGGCCAGATAGCCGATAGGGCTGTCGGTCAACTTTGTGGCCGCCTCCAAGACGGCATCCGCTACCTCTTTGAGACTCTTCTCATCCATGGAGCGAATGGCCAGGAGAAGCCTCAGCCTCTCCTCCCTCATACGGAGCTCCTCTTCCGTTCTCTTTTGGTCGGTGATATCGTAGGAGATCCCCCCCACCCCCACCAGCTCCCCCTTGCCTGCGAAGAGGGGAAACTTGGCTGAGAGGTAGTGATGAACCTCCCCTTGGGAGTCGACGGCCTGTTCCTCAAACTGTGCGGAACGGCCGCTTCTGACGATTTCCAGGTCGTTCTCCAGATTTTTTTCCCCAAAGGAACCCGGGAAGAGATCTACCGCCGTCTTCTTCTTCCACTGGTCGGAGTTCACCTGAAAAGTTTTCTCGAAGGCGGGGTTCACATAGAGGTAGCACCCCTGCCGGTCCTTCAGGTAGACCAGGGCGCTTAACTTCTCCAAAACAGTCCGGGAGATGGCAAAACGATTGACCTCTTCTTCCATCATCCTCTCCTTTCGCTTCAGCACGGCATAGAGGATCGGGGAGGTCAGAAGAAGAAACAGGGCCCCTTGAAGAAGCCAGAAATTCGGATTGGTAAGGCTGGATGGGAAAAACATGGAAGAGAGAATCTTGGCGCCGATAACCCAAAGGGTTCCCAAAACAGCATAGCCGGCGACGATTCTCTCAACCAATCCGCACCATCCTCTTCTTATTTCATTCTACAGGAAAGTGACATAAGTTGACAACGCCCTTTTCAGTTGACTCTTTTTTCTGGAGAGGGTATCTAAAGGAGGAGAAGATGGAGGAACCATGCCAAGACTCTTGAAAAAACGCGGCCACAAGGTTGGCCTCCCTCCGGGGACCCTTCTTCCATCGCAACAGAGTGAGCTCCCCGGTCGGTGTAGGCTGATAAAGTACGATCAGGCCGGCTTTTCTGAAAAGCCCCTCTCCCAGGACGAGACCGTCTCTTGGGAGGGAACCGAAGAGAGGGGAACCACCTGGATTCAGACGGTGGGCCTTGATCCCCGTCGGCTCTCAGGGCTGGGGGAGCCCTTTGGGCTTCACCCTTTGGTCCTCGAGGATATCCAGACCACCGACCAGAGGACCAAGATGGAAGATCTCGGAGACTCCCTCTTCTTGACTGCCAAGATTCTCTCTCTGGCGCAAGAGCATGGCAAGAGTGTTCTCCAGGCTGAACAGTTGAGCCTTGTTCTGGGTTCCAACTACCTGCTCTCCTTCCAGGAGAGGGAGTCCCCCCTCTTCGAACCGATACGGGAGAGGCTCCGCTCAGGAAAGGGAAAGGGTCGGCAAATGGGGAGCGACTTTCTGGCCTATCTCCTCCTGGATATCTTGGTGGACCACTACTTCCCGATTCTGGAGAACCTGGGGGACCGTATTGAGGAGTTGGAGTTAAAACTGGCGCAGAACCCCTCCTCTTCCGACCTTCGGTCCATCGAAGAGATGAAGCGGGAGGCCTTTTACCTCCGAAAGGCCGTCTGGCCTCTCCGGGACGTAGTCGCCTCCCTGGAGAGGGACGAAGGGCACATAATCACAGCGGGCCTGCGCCCCTACCTCCGAGACCTTTACGACCATATCATCCAGATCATCGACGCCACGGAGATGTGCAGAGACCTTCTCTCGGGTATGGTCGACCTCTATATGTCCAGCATCAGCAACCGCCTCAACCAGGTGATGAAGGTTCTTACAATCATCTCGACCCTCTTCATCCCCCTGACGTTCCTCGTGGGTGTTTACGGGATGAACTTTCGTTATATGCCTGAGCTGGAGTGGAAGTACAGCTACCCGATTCTCTGGGTCGTGATGGGAGCGACAGTGATCTTTATGATCCGCTTCTTCAAGAAGAAGAGGTGGTTTTAAGCCGAGCCCGGGCTTCCCTTGCCGACCCGAACCTTGAACTTCACCTTCCCGTTTTCAACCTCGTAGGAGATTGTCAGGGAGCTCTCAGAAGACTGCTTCTCCTGGAGAGGGGCCACCATCTGGGCGACCTTCCTCTCCAGAACCGTCGGATCGGCGATCTTCACACCCGATTTGTCCAGGTCCTTCCAGAGGGACTCCGCGAGGTCCCTCAGAGTCTCCGACGAAGAGAGGTCACCCACCTTCATGGACCTCTCGTTCTTGGGCCTCTCCTCCGGAATCTCCCGCATGGTCTCCCTCCTACGGCTCTCCTGGATCCTACTTCCGTCTATGGTGCCGTACTCGAGGAAGTTTTCCATCCGCTTATCCCAGAGAGAGCGGTAGGTGGCCAGTTTATGGGCGACGTTGTTGACGTGAAACTGCCAGAAGGGAGGGTATTCACGGCTCTGAATCTGCGACATCTCCCGCTCGATCGCCTCCCTCTCCTTCTGGGGGGGGATCCTCTCTTCTCTCTGAAAGTACCGCTGATACTTCTGGTGAATCTCTTCGACCCTCTGGGAGATCAGGTTCAGCCTTTGACGAAACTCCTGAAAGGGGGTGGCCATCTCTCACCGGATACGGTGAACCCAGAAGAGGAGCAACCAGAGGGCTTGTGAGTAAGGCAAGGGGTAGTTGTTCACCAGGACCTTCTTGTTCTCAAAGCCTTGGATCATCTGCCAGAGGGCATGAAGATCCTCCACATCCTCAGGGTATCCACTGACGCAGTGGTAGAGGTACTCACCCTCCCCCTCTGTATAGTACCGGGGGAGTCTTTGAGCGGCTTCGACGGCACGCGCGGAGTTCTCGGAGAGGTTCTCCCGAAAGCAGAGGGTGATCTTGAACCGTTTGGCCCTTCCCTCCCTTCCCAGGAGATCCTCCAGTTTCTCTCGCTCCACTGTCTCCCGGTAGTTCTCGTCTCTCTCCATGTTCGTCCTCTCAAAGAATCAACATCGCATCGCCGTAGCTGAAGAAACGGTACCCCTCTTTTATAGCATACCCGTAGGCTTTTTGCACTTTTTCCGTCCCCGCCATGGCGGAGATCAGCATCATCAGAGTCGATTTGGGGAGATGGAAGTTCGTGATCATACCCGAAACCGCCTTGAACCGATACCCCGGGTAGATAAAGAGGTCCGTGGCCATCTTCCCCCTCTTCAAGAGCCCGTCTGCCCCGGTAAAACTCTCCAGGGTCCGAACCGATGTCGTCCCAACGGCCAAGACACGACGGCCCTCCCTGAGCGCCTTCTCAACCCTTTGCGCCGTCTCCTCTCCGACCTCGGCCCACTCCTTCTTCATCTTGTGGTCCTCCACCCTCTCCACGCGGAGGGGTTGAAAGGTCGCCTCCCCGACGTTCAGGGTGACCTCCGCCCTCTCCACTCCCCTCTCCTCAAGCTCCCTGAGAAGCTCGGGGGTAAAGTGGAGCCCGGCGGTAGGGGCGGCTATAGAGAAGCCGCTCCGGGCGTAGACTGTTTGGTACCTCTCCCTGTCGTACTCCCTCTCCCCTTCCGGATCGTCCCTATGAATGTAGGGAGGGAGAGGAGCCAAGCCGAACCCTTCCAGAAGCGGCTTGACACTCTCTTCGGGGAAACGGATCATCCGGTGTTCCGGGTCTTGCCACCCCTCCATCTTTCCCCTGTAACCTCCGCCGAAAGAGATCTCCTCCCCCTCCCGGAAACGGCGCGGACCCTTGCAGAGAGTCGAGAAGAGACCGTCCCCCAGGGGCTGAACGAGAAGAAACTCCACAGACACACCGTTTTCCCTCTTCCCTATCAGCTTCACAGGTTCCACCCGGGTGTTGTTAACGACCAGAAGATCGCCGGGGGAGAGAAAGCTGGGAAGGTCGCAGAACCGGGCCTGAACGAACTCCTCCCGTTCTTTGGAAACCACCAGGAGCCTTGACTCTTGCCTCTTCTGTGAAGGTTTCTGCGCGATCAGTTCGGGGGGTAGAGGAAAATCGAAGAGAGAAACATCCATCAGAGAAGCCTCCTACCGGAAAGTCCCTTGTGAAAGTGTTCGTAGGCCTTGTTTGTCGCTTGCCTCCCCCGGGGAGTGACCTCGAGATACCCTTGCTGAATCAAATAGGGCTCGTAGACGTCTTCTAGGGTGTCCTTCTCCTCGTTGACCGCCGCGGAGAGGGTCTTGAGACCGACGGGCCCTCCATCAAACTTCTCGATCAGGGTCAGGAGAATCTTGCGGTCCAGAAGGTCCAACCCCACAGGGTCCACGTCCAAAAGGGAGAAGGCCTCTTCGGCGATCTCGCCGTCCACGACCGTCTTGCCCTTGACCTCGGCGACATCCCTCAACCTCTTGAGGAGCATGTTCGCCCTCCTGGGTGTTCCTCGGGAGCGGCTCGCGATGGCTGCGGCAGCTTCGGCGGAGAGTTTGATCTGCAGAAGCCCGGCGCTCCTTTTGACCACTCCGGTAAGCTCCCTCTCGGGGTAGTAATCCAGGTGGAGAAGGATGCCGAAACGGCTTAAGAGGGGTTGTGTGAGAAGACCGATTCTCGTCGTGGCCCCAACCAGGGTGAAGGGGGGAAGGTGGAGACGGACGCTCTTGGCCGCCGTTCCTTGGCCGACGAGAATGTCGAGGTAGTAGTCCTCCATGGCCGAATAGAGGACCTCCTCGACCGCCGCGGGAAGACGGTGGACCTCGTCGATGAAGACCAGGTCCCTCTCGCCAAGAGAGGTTAGCAGGGAGGCGATGTCCCCGGGCTTCTCCAGAGAGGGGCCGGAGAGACACCGGATCTGAACCCCCAACTCCTGGGCGATGATCCTGGCCAGAGAGGTCTTTCCCAAGCCTGGCGGCCCGTAGAGAAGAACATGGTCCAAGGGCCCCTTCCTCATCTTCGCGGCGGACAAAGAGATAGAGAGGGACTCCTTAAGGCTCTCCTGACCGATGAACTCCCCCAGCGAGGCTGGACGGATCCGGCTCTCCCAAACCTGGGGGGCCTCTCTCTCGACGATTTCGCTCATCCCTTCACCCGCCCGAGATAACCGAGGGCTTCCCGGATCATCTCATCCAACGAGAGGTTCCCCTTCTCCTTCACGACCCAGCGAAGGGCCTTCTCCCCCTCTCCCCGACGGAAGCCCAGTGTCGTCAGCGCTCCCAGGGCATCCTCGAACCCACCGGCGAGAGGAAGGGCTCCCAGGGAGGAGAGCTTACCCCCCAGCTCGAGAATAATGCGGCCTGCCGTCTTCTTGCCGATTCCCGGAACCGAGGAGAGAAGTTCCCCGTTCTTCCCCTCCACGGCGGAGAGGATCTCCCCGTATTCAAGGCGTGAGAAGAGGGCCAAGGCCGTTTTCGGCCCAACCCCCATGACGCGGATCAATTTGAGGAACAGAGTTCTTTCGTCGGATGAGAGGAAACCGAAGAGGCTCACAGGGTTCTCCCCTCCTCCCACCATCACCGTGAAGAGGGTGGCCTCCTCCCCCAGAGGGGGGAGCTTCAGGGCTACCCTCAGAGGAAGGGTTACCTCGTAGACAACACCTCCCACGTCGAGGGCCGCCCAACCGGTATCCTTAGCGAAGATTCGACCCTTCAGGGCGTAGAGCATCCATCCCTCCTAACGGGCGAACTCGACGATTCTCTTTTCCCTGACCACGGTCACCTTGATCTGTCCGGGATACTCCAGTTCGTTCTCCACCTTCACCGCGATGTTTCGGGCCATCAGGATCGCCTCGTTGTCGTTGATCCTGTCGGAATCGACGATGATTCTCACCTCTCTTCCGGCCTGAAGGGCATAGGCTTTGGAGACACCCTGGAAGGATTGAGCGAGTTTCTCGAGGCTCTCCAGTCTCTTGAGGTAGATCTCCAGGATCTCCCGCCTGGCCCCGGGACGGGCGGCCGAGAGAGAGTCCGCCGCCTGTACGAGCATGGCCTCCACGGAGGGGAAGTCGATATCCTTGTGGTGGGCGGCTATGGCCAAGACGACCGCCTCGCTCTCTCCACACTTCTGGGCGACTTTGACCCCGATCTCGGTATGGGTTCCCTCGACTTCTCTGTCTATGGCCTTCCCGATATCATGGAGAAGACCGGCGCGGGTCGCGGTTTCCACATTGGCTCCGATCTCCGCGGCCATCTTTCCTGCGTAGGCGGCAACCTCCCGAGAGTGTTCCAAGACGTTCTGCCCGTAGGATGTGCGGTAGCGCAGACGTCCCAACAGCTTGATCAGTTCACCATGAACGTTCTTGAGACCGAACTCGAGGGCCGCGGCCTCTCCGTCCTCCACGAGAGCCTCTTCAAACTTCTTACGGGTCTCTTCGATGACCTCTTCGATTCGGGCCGGGTTGATTCTCCCGTCCTCCACGAGGGTCTTGAGGGAACGGCGGGCGATCTCCCTCTTGATGGGATCCGCGGAGGAGATGATCACCGCTTCGGGGGTGTCGTCGATGATCAGGTTCGTGCCGGTCAACATCTCCAAGGCCCGAATGTTCCTTCCCTCCCGTCCGATGATCCGCCCCTTCATCTCGTCGGAAGGAAGGTCGACGACGGAGACTGTCGATTCGATCACATACTCGGCGGCACTGCTTTGAATAGCGGTGGCCATGATCTCTCTGGCCAGCAGGTCCTTCCTTTTCTTGTAATCCTCCTCCATCTTCCTGAGAAGCTTGGCCATATCGGCCTGGCTGTCTTGTTCGATTTTCTCAAGGATTACCTTTCGCGCCTGCTCGGCGGAGAGGCCGGAGATTCGCTCCAGCTCGCTTTCCTCCTGAAGGATGATCTCCTTTTGCTTCTCCTTCAGCTCATCTATCTCCCTCTCCTTCGCCTTGATCTGCTGCTCGGACTTGTGGAGGTCCCGCTCCCGGTTCTCCAGGTTCATGGACTTCTTGTCTAGGTTGTCTTCCCTCTGAATCAGCCTCTTTTCAAGGGAATTGAGACGGTTCTGGTGTTCGTTGTTGTTCTTGTCCAGTTCGGCCTTCAGGGTGAGGTAACTCTCCTTGACGGCGACTTCCCCTTCCTTCTTGATTCTTTGAGATTCCTCCCTGGCATGGGCAAGAATCTCACGGACCTCGACTTCGGCTTGCCTCAGTTCGGCAACCCTCTTATCTTTGATTCTCCTCTGAAAAATTGCGAAGGTGATTCCCACCCCTAAAAGAAGACCTAGGGCGAGGGCGATCACGGCCATTACCGTTTGCATCGTCTCCTCCTTCTATTTTGATGTCAGAGGCGGAGAGGAAAATCTCTATCAGTGGCGGCCCGAAACACGGGAAGGGGTTGGCTCTATCCTTGGTCGTCTTCTATGAGGGATATCTGCCGATCCACACGGTCCATGAGCCTTTGAAAAGACTCCTGTTCCCGTTGAAGCTGTATGTTCTCATCCGCGAAGTTCAAAAGGGCCACCAGAGCCACCCGAAGGGGCTCGGCATGGGGCATGATTTTCCCGATCTCCACCATTTTGGCTTCTACGTACCGAGCCAATTCGCCGAGATACTTATCGTCCAGATCTCCGGAGAGACGGACCTTGAGAGGTTGCCCGAGTATCTCGACAACGGCGATCTTACTGCTCATCCTCTTGTGTCGATGAATCGATCTTCTTGATGAGAGCTTCTAGTTGGTCAGCTACCGATCTGTTCTTGTCCTGAGAGAGAGAGATCTCCTCTTTCAGCTTGAGGTTCTCTTTCTTCAGAGTAACAATCTTTTCTATCAACTTGTCGATTTTATCTGCTAACTGCTCTAACTTCTCGTTGTCCACGACAAACCTCCTTTTATCTGAACTTGATGGGGAAGTGGGACTTCAAGGCGTCCTGAAGGGACTCCAAGACACCGGCGGCTTCTTCAGAACCCAGGGTTCGCTCCTCGGCTCTGAAGACGAAACGTATCGTGAGAGAACGGAAACCGCTCTCGATCTTGTCGCCTTCGTAGAGATCCATAAGATAAAAACTTTCCAGGAAGGGGTAGTTCCCCCTCTTCAAGAAGGTCTCTATCTCGCCGTAGTTGCGCCTCTTCTCCAGAAGGAAGGAGAGGTCATGCCATACCGAAGGGTGGCGCGCCACCTTGGAGACGGCCAAGGGTTTGACACCACCGAGGAGAGAGGGGTTCGAGACTTCCATGTAGAAAGCCGGTGCGGAGACAGCGGCTTCTGCGAGAATCTCTTCCTTCACCTCCCCTATCCATCCGAGGGGCTTCCCGTTGAGGAAGATCCGCCAGGAACAGGTGTCACTCAAGGGAACACTGGTCTGAGGGCGAAGCTCTAACTCTCCTCCCCGGTTCTCCAGAAAACTCTCCAGGGCTCCCCTCATCCAGAGAAAGGGGGAACCTATTGCGGTTCCTGTATTCCAGCGACGCTCTTCTTCACCGATCATCAGGAGGGCCGTCACGGATTCCTCAAGGATCTCCCCGTTCACCAGACCGTAGATTTCACCCTTCTCGTAGATCTTCACCCCCCTCTGCTCCCTGTTCAGGTTGTACTGGGCGCTCTTCAAGAGAGAGGAGAGAAGGGAACGACGAAGCCATTGGTACTTCAAGGAGAGGGGGTTCTGAATCTTCAGGGGCTGAAAGGCGTTAAAGCTCCATCCGCACTCGTTCTCGCCGACAAAGCTGTAGTTGACCACTTCACAGAAGCCGTAGTGCCTCAGGTTCTCTTCCCAGGCGGCCTGCACCTTCTCCGCCTCGGAGAAATAGACCGACGGAAGCTCCACAGAGGGGAGTCTCTCGGGGATCTTGTCGTAGCCGTGGAGGATCGCTATCTCTTCGATGATATCGATCTCCCTCTCCAGGTCGCGGCGGAAGGAGGGAACAGAGACGACGACACTGTGGCTCTTCTTCTCGACTGTATCGAGGTGAAGACGGCCCAGCATGGACTCGATCGTGGGATCGTCCAGTTCCTCTAAACCGAGGATTCTACGAACCCTCTCCGGACGGACTTCGACCACCAGAGGGCTTCGGGAGTTGGGAACAACGTCTTTCAGGGTGGTGTAGACCTTTCCCCCCATCTCCCCCAGGAGAGAGGCGACCCATCTGGCGGCTAAAGGTGTGACGCCGTAATCGGCCCCTCTTTCAAAACGGTAAGAGGAATCCGTCGAGACCTTTAGACGACGGGAGGCGTAACGGATGTATTTGGGGACAAAGTAGGCGCTCTCAACCATCACACGTTTTGTCTGAGGGCGGATTCCCGAGTCTTCCCCGCCCATGACCCCGGCTAAGGCGACAGCCCTCCCGCGGTCGGCGATCACGATCTCGTCGGGGGAGAGGAGACGTTCCACACCGTCCAGGCAGAGGATCTTCTCCCCTGAGCGGCCGGGTCTCACGATCACACTGCTACCCTCCAGGAGGTCAAGATCGAAGGTATGAATGGGATGGCCTGTTAACATCATCACATAGTTGGAAACATCGACCACATTGTTGACGGAGTGAAGCCCCAAGGCTTCAATCCTCTCCCGAAGCCACTCCGGCGAAGGTCCGACCTGAACGTCTTCGACGACCATCGCCGTATACCGTCCACACCTGGGATCTTCCACGGAGACGGAGACATCCTCAGGAAAACCCTCCACCCCTTTCAGATCAAATTCCGGAGCGGGCAAGGGAAGGTTGAGGAAGGTTGCCAGTTGGGCGGCCACACCCAGGTGTCCCAGGAGGTCCGGCCGGTTCGGCGTGATCTCCAGATCGAAGAGGGTATCGTCTCCCCTCTTTTCAACGCTTTCCACGGAGAGCATCATGAGAGGAAAGAGTTCAACCAGTTCTTCTGGACTCTTCCCCAGGGGGAGCAACTCTTTGAGTATCTTATAGCTGACGATCATGGGAATTGCCTCAGGAAACGAAGGTCGTTTTCGTAGAGAAGCCGCAGGGAAGGTACACCGCAGCGAACCATGGTAAGCCTCTCGATCCCCATCCCAAAGGCAAACCCCGTATACTCTTCGGAGTCTATCCCCGCGCAGGAGAAGACTGCTGGATCGATCATGCCGCATCCAAGAACCTCAAGCCATCTCCCGTTGAAGAAAACATCCACCTCCGCAGAGGGTTCCGTGAAAGGGAAGAAGGATGGCCTGAAGCGAACGACGATCTCCGGCCCGAAGAGGGTCCTCAGGAAGAGTTTGATCGTTCCCTTCAGATCGGCGAAGGTCACCCCGTGGTCTACCAAGACGCCGTCCACTTGGTGAAAGACCGGCGAGTGTGTATCGTCGGGTTCATCCTTTCGAAAGACCCGACCGGGAGTGATGAACTTAAAGGGAGGACGTCCCTTGGACATGGTCCTGGCCTGTACGGGTGTGGTATGTGTCCTCAGAAGGTAACGCTCCGTGGCCGTGGCGTGTTCAAGGTAGAAGGTGTCGTGGTCGTCTCGGGCGGGGTGCTCTTCGGGGATGTTCAGAGCGGTGAAGTTGAAGTAGTCGCTCTCGACTTCCCGTCCTTGTTCTACCGAGTAGCCCATCCTGAGGAAGATGCTGGATATCTCCTGAAGGGTTGCGTTCAGGAGATGGGCGCTTCCCTTCTCCAACCGGGTTCCCGGAAGGGTATCGTCCCTTACGGACTCCCGAGAGCCTTTCGAGGCCAGAAACTTCTCCCGCTCCTCCAGTTTCTCTTCTAAGAAAACCTTCAAACGGTTAACAGCCTGTCCAAACTCCCGTTTCTCTTCAGCCCCTAAGGCAGCCATCTTCAGGAAGAGGTCGTTGACTTTTCCCCTCTTCCTTCCGACGAAGAGGCCTTTGACCTCTTCCAGGGCTCCCTTGTCCTTGACAAGGGCGAGTCTTTCCAGAAACTCCTTCTTTATGTTCTCCAGCTCATCCTTAAGCATTGGCCCCAGTCTCTTTGACCTTTTCCACGATCGCACGGAACAGGTCGGGCTGGCGGGCGGCCAACTCGGAGAGACTCTTTCTGTCAAGGGTGATGTCGGTACGTTTCAGGGCAGCGATAAACTGCGAGTAGGAGAGGCCGTAAGGTCTAACAGCGGCGTTGATCCTAACGATCCAGAGGCTCCGCATGTCCGCTTTCCGATCCTTGCGTCCGACAAAAGCGTAAGCCAAAGACTTGGCTACCTGCTCTTTCGCGGTCCTGTAGAGAACTCCCTTAGAGCCGACATAACCTTTGGCCAACTTTAATATAGATTTTCTTCTTCTCGCCTTTTTAGGTCCACGTTTCACACGCATGGTGCTCCTCCTCTATAAAAGTGTCTCAGAAAGCATACGGAAGAAGACCGTGCATGTTGGTCATCTCCCCTTCGAAGACAAGACCGGGATGGCGAAGGTTACGCTTTCTCTTACGGCTCTTCTTCGTCAAGATGTGGCTCTTAAAGGCCTTGCTCCGCAGAACCTTTCCGGTTCCGGTAACCTTAAAGCGCTTATTCGCACCCCGATGGGTCTTAAGTTTTGGCATTGGTTTTTCCTCCGGCTAGTGTTTTCGGAAGCAGGGTCATGAAGACGGTCACACCTTCGTGAGAGGGCATCTTTTCAACGACCCCGAATTCCGCGATATCGATAATCACCTTTTCAAGAAGCTTCACACCGAGTTCAGGCTTAGAGCGCTCCCTCCCTCTGAGAAAGACCAAGGCTTTCACCTTGTTCCCTTCGCCGAGAAACTCCTTGATATGTTCGACTTTAAAGTTATAGTCGTGGGCACCGATTATGGGCGTGAACTTCACAACCTTGACCTCGATCTGCTTCTGCTTCTTCTTGGCCTCTTGGTTCTTCTTATGAAGCTCATAAGCGTATTTCCCATAATCCATGATCCGGCAAACCGGCGGGGCCGAATTTGTGGAAACTTCGACCAGATCCAGTTCAGCCTCTTCGGCACGCCGAAGAGCGTCGTCTCTCTTGACGACACCGATCTTCTTCCCTTCTCCGTCGATCAGTATCACCTCGGGCGACCTGATCTCTTCGTTGATTCTCAAACTCTTGGGGTTAATAATCACCTCCCGACAAATTCGTAATCTATCGCTTTGGAACGTTCTTTCTCGAGAATCACTTCGGCGAGACTCTCGGGAGAGAGGGTTCCTACGTCGCCTTGTCCTTGAACTCTGAGCGAAAGGGTTCCCTCAGCCTCTTCTTTTTCCCCGACCACTGCCATGTAGGGAATCTTCTCCATCTCGAGGCTTCGGATCTTATAACCCAACTTCTCGTTTCTCTCGTCAACACGGGCCCGGACGCCCTTAGCCTGAAAGGTGTCACGAACCTTCGCTGCATAGGCCATGTACTTCTCCGAGACCGGAACGATCACAACCTGCTCCGGCGCGAGCCAGAGAGGGAACTTCCCGGCGTAGTGCTCGATGAGAACACCGAAGAACCTCTCGAAAGAGCCGAGGAGAGCCCTGTGGATCATGATGGGCTGAACTTTTTCACCGGATTCGTCTGTATAGGTCAGATCGAACCGCTCAGGGTTGTTGAAATCGACCTGTATCGTCGTGCACTGCCAGGCCCTTCCCAGAGCGTCCTTGATCTTGATGTCGATCTTGGGACCGTAGAAGACCCCCTCTCCGGGATCGATCGTGAAGGGGACGCCTCTCTTGGTCAAAGCCGTGCGAAGAGCCTTTTCCGAGCGTTCCCAATTCTCGTCGCTCCCGATCGATTTCTCGGGACGGGTGGAGAGGTAGACTTCGTACTCGCTGAAACCGAACTTACCCAGAAGGAAGAAGGTGAAGTCCAGGAGTCCCTCTACCTCTTCCTCCACCTGGGAGGGAAGGCAGAAGAGATGGGCGTCGTCCTGGGTAAACCCTCTGACCCTCAACAGTCCGTGGAGGACACCGGAGCGTTCGTAGCGATAAACCGTTCCCATCTCGGCCCAGCGCAGGGGGAGATCCCTATAGCTCCTTCCCTTGGATTTGTACACCATCACGTGGAAGGGGCAGTTCATAGGTTTGAGCTGATACTCGATATCGTCAAACTCCATGGGTGGGAACATGTTGTCTTTATAAAAAGAGGCATGGCCACTGGTTTTCCAGAGTTCCAACTTGGCGATCTGGGGGGTGTTCAGGAGGCCGTAACCCCTTCGAAAGTGCTCATCCACCCAGAAATCTTCGATCTTCCTACGGATGAAGGCGCCTTTGGGAAGCCACATGATGAGGCCAGGCCCGATATCGTCGGAGATCAGGAAGAGTTCCAGGTCCTTTCCGAGGCGACGGTGGTCACGTTTCTTGGCCTCTTCAAGAAGGGCCAGATGAGCTTCCAGGGCCTCCTTATCGAAAAAGGCCGTCCCGTAGATCCTCTGCATAGGGAGGTTTCCCTCTTCTCCCTTCCAGTAGGCGGCGGAGGAGGAGAGAACCTTGAAATGCCGTATCTCGCCGGTGGAGGTCACGTGGGGACCTCGGCAGAAATCGGTGAACCCTCCCTGTTTGTAGAGGGAGACAACATCGCCCTCCACCTTTTCCTCGATGAGTTCGACCTTGAGGTTCTGCTGTCGTGAGCGGAAGAACTCTAAGGCCTCGGCCTTGGAGAGCTCGACCCGTTCGATAGGAAGCTTCTCCTTGGAGAGCTCCTTCATCTTCTTCTCAACCTTCTCGAGGTCTTCGGGCGTGAAGGGTTCCGCCTTGTAGAAATCGTAATAGTAGCCGTTATCGACGGCCGGCCCGACTCCCACCTGAACATCCGGGAAGAGTTCCGTCACAGCCTGGGCCATGAGATGGGAGGCAGAGTGGCGGAGAATCTCCAGAGCCCGAGGGTCGCTCTTAAAAACAAGCTTGAACTCCAAGGGAGACGTCACCGGTCTCTTCAGATCCCGCAGACCAACCCCGGGAACTTCCAGGGCTACGACCTCTTTCAGGTCGACATTGGCCTCTTTCAGATAGACGAAGAGGTTTGTCCCCTCCTCTACCCTGTAGAGAACTCTTTCGTCGTTGGCTTCCATTTTTTTATGATCCCTTTTTCGACAGAAAAAAAAATTAGGCGCGGGCGGAGTTGAACCGCCGACCCCTACCGTGTCAAGGTAGTGCTCTATCCAACTGAGCTACGCGCCTGGATGAAGCTATTTTAATACAACCGTCGAACACTTTCAAGGGGGAAAAAGCAAAAACCCGTCATCCGTTGACGGCGTCCTTGAGAAGCTTGCTGGGGACAAACTTGGGAGCCTTCTTGGCCTTGATCTGGATGGTCTGAGAAGTCTGGGGGTTACGGCCTTTCCTGGCCTTCTTCTCCACTCTCTTGAAGGTTCCGAAGCCGACGAGGATCACCTTTTCGTCGACCTTGAGGGCCCCTGTGACCGCCTCTATGAAAGCTTCAACGGCCTTTCCAGCCTGAAGCTTCGTCAAACCGGCGTCCTTAGTAATCTTCTCAACGATGTCAGCTTTGTTCATCGATAATACCTCCTGAAATAATTCCTCACAATCATAAAGGAAAGAAAAGGCTTTGTCAACGCCAAGGCCGTATTTTCCACCCTTTTCCCGGAGTTCCTTCCCTGTACACCCCCTTTCCTTGTATAATGGAGGGGAGGTTGTTAAGGCTCGAAACAAACGGGAGGAATCCATGGGATACAAAGGCTGGTCTGACTTTCGAAGCGATACGGTCACTCGACCAACCGAGAGGATGAGAAAGGCCATGTCGGATGCGGAGGTCGGAGACGACCTCTTCGGAGAGGACCCCACGGTCAACAGGCTCCAGGAAAAGGCGGCGGAACTCCTCGGAAAAGAGGCCGCCCTCTTCGTCCCTTCCGGAACCATGGGCAACACCATCGCCATGAAATTGGTGGCCTCCGAGGGCCGCCAGGTTCTTCTGGAGGAAAAGTGCCACATCCTCCTCTACGAAGGGGGAAACCTAGCCCGTATCGCCGACGCCATGGCCCAGCCCCTACCCTCCCTTAGGGGGGAGATTCCGTTGGAACGCCTGAGGGAGGCTCTCCCCTCTTCCCTCAAGACTCCGCTCTTACCGGTCTGCGCCGTAGCCTTGGAGACGACCCACAACTACTGGGGCGGCCATCCCCTCTCCCAAGGTTACATCGAAGAAGTGGGCCGATTCGCAAGAGAGAGTCGGCTCCACCTCCACATGGACGGGGCGAGGCTCTTCAACGCCGCCGCGGCCCTTGGCAAGGATCCGCTCCTCTACGCCGCTCCCTGCGACTCCCTCATGGTCTGCCTGTCGAAAGGGCTCGCGGCCCCTGTGGGATCCCTCCTGCTCGGAAACCGCGCCTTTATCCAGGAGGCCCGGAAGGTTCGCAGGTGGTTGGGAGGAGGGATGAGACAAGTCGGGGTTCTGGCCGCCGCGGGGATCGTCGCCTTGGACGAGATGAGAGGGCGCCTGGTGGAGGACCACAGAAGGGCCCGCCGCCTTGCCGAAAAGGTTCGCAACCTCCCAGATCTCAGGGTGAACCCCGAAGAGACGGAGACCAACTTCGTCATGGTCGAAACCCCCGACGGCGGAGCCGAGAGACTCGTAGAGTTTCTCTCTTCCAAGAGGGTTCTGGCTCTGCCCTTCACCTCGAGGAAGGTCAGATTCGTCACCCATAAAGACATCGACGACGACGATATCCAGAGGGCCTTCGAGGCCCTGGTCGACGCCGGAAGGGAGGGCCTCTTCCCGGAGAGATCGACCCTCTGAAGACTTTTTTTCCTTGACCGCCCCAGTCGCTTCGTCTATATTACTGGGGAAAAGAAACCCTTAACCACAACCAAGGGATCAAGGAGAAAGAGTCATGAAGAAAGCGGTTGTTCTCTGCTTTACCCTGTTTGCCTTTCTTACCTCCGCTCTGGTTCTGGCAGACGATGTGGGCCCTCAGTACCTCAAAGACCCGAGCAAACCCTCCAGAATCGCCTCCCCTTTCACCCCAGGAGTTGCGGCCGTCCGTAACGCGGTCCTCACCGGGGTCACCAACGGAAACCTCCGGCTGGTATCCCGCCAAAATGACTCCTTGGCGGAGATGGAGCACCTCCGTTACCAGCAGTTCTACAAGGGGATTCCCGTCTTCGGAGGAGAGGTCGTCTTCCACAACCGGAACCTGAAAACCGATAGCCTCTCGGGTGAGTACTTCCCCATTCCCGAGATGAGCGTCACCCCCGGAATCACCCATGCCGAAGCGGTGGAAAGCTTTCGTAGGATCGTTGGAAAAGAGGGCCTCCAGGAGAAGGTCAACACGACGGACCTGACGATCTACCCCCGCCCCGAAGGTGGGTACCGTTTGGCCTACAGAGTCACCCTCACGAAAGACCGGACTTTCAGCGAAACCGCCTTGGTCGATGCGAAGAGCGGAGAGATCCTCCTCCGTTTCTCCAACATTAAGTACGACAGCGGAGCCATCGGTTTCGGCTATGGCGTCCACGGTGAGGCCTGGAAACTGGCCACGGTCCTCTCCAGCAACGACAACAAGTACTACCTGGCCGACGAAAAGTTCCTCAGACCTATCAACCAGTACACCTTCGACTGGAAGATCGGTGCTTACATTCCCTCGGACACGGACAACAACTGGGGCTCTTCCTACCCTGAAGCCGTGAGCGCGCATGCTTTCATGGGAATGGTTTACGATTTCTACAACCTTTTCTACGGCCGCAAGGGTATCGACAACAACAACCTCGACGTAGAGGCGGTCGTCAATTACGACGGCATTTCCGACAACGCCTTCTGGTCCAGTGAGTACAACAGCATGTTCTTCGGTATCCCCGGATCCGGTCAAGACCAGTACGCCGGAACCCTCGACGTCATCGGCCACGAGTTTTCCCATGGAGTCACCGACTTTGCCTCCAACTTGACCTACGCCTTCCAATCCGGGGCGCTGAACGAATCCTTCTCGGACATCATGGGCACACTGGTCGAGTTCTATTGGCTGCCTGAAGGGACAGGCCTGTTGAAGGCCGATTGGCTCATCGGAGAAGACGCTAAGCCTACCTACAACACCTCAGGGTGTCGTAACCTGGTGAACCCGAACCTCAACTCCCAGTTCGGAGACCCCAGGTACCCCGATCCCGCCCACCTGACCCAATACTACAACCTCCCCTACAACGTTGACTACGGTGGGGTTCACGTCAACTGCACCATCTTTCCCCACGCCTTCTACCTTCTCGCCCACGGGGGAACCAACCCGGTCTCTCAGATGTCCGTCACCGGCATCGGCCTCAACAAGGCCGCCTACATCTACTACAGGGCCTGGGTGAACTACCTGACCTCCGAATCCACCTTCTTGAGCGCCGCCAACGCCTTGGTCCAGTCGGCCAAAGACCTCTACGGCAACGGCAGCACCGAGTACCAACAGGTGATTCAGTCCATGCTCGCCATCGGGTTCAAATAAGCAATAAGGAGAAATGCCAATGAGATTCGTGAAAAATCGTCTACCCATAAAGTTGGGCTTACTCCTGGTCGCCTTCTTGTTCCTCTTCACCCTCCAGGCTGAGCCCCTCAAGATCAAGATCACCTCGCCCAAGGGGAGCCTGAGGGCAAACCCGGCAAAGACCGCGGCTCTAGTGGGAGTCGTCAGGGGAGGAGAGATCTACGAAGTCCTCGAAAAGACAGGAGTCTGGTATAAGATCGTCTCGGAACAGACCGACGGCCGTAAGGTTACCGGTTACGTCCACCAGAGCCTCCTGGTCGAGCTCAACGCCCCCACCACGACTGTGGCGGCGACAACTCAGGAAAAGGCCAAGACCAAGCCGCCTGCCCCTGTGACCGAAGCCAAGGCTGTCAAGAAACAGACGGCCCCGGCCAAACCGGCCCCTGCGGCAAAGCCGACACCCCTTGTCAAGAAGAACACTCCTTCCGGCGACAAGGAAGAGGGAAAGTTGTTCGTCCGCATCGCCGGAGGCTACGCCTCAAAGAGCACTTCCGTTAACACCAACCTGCCCTTCACCGCCTACTTCGAGGAGAGCTCCGTCGCCTCTTCTTACGACGTGAAAGGCTCGGGTCCCACGGGAGAGTTGGCCGTGGGTTACTGGTTCTCCAAGAGCCTAGGCGCCGAAGTCGCCTTCTCCTACGTCTCTGGGAGCAACGACGCCTCCTTCACGGCGGCGATTCCCCATCCCCTCTACTTCAACAAGACCCGTAGCGCCTCCTGGAAGAAGGATCTCTCCTATTCGGAGATGGAGCTTGATCTGAACCTCCTCTACCGGATGGCGATCAACGAGAAGATGAACCTGGTCTTCACGCTGGGAGGAGCCTACTTCCCCTCCGTCTCACTGGAGAACCTCTCAAGTCTGGATTGGACAGACAGCTACCCCTACACGGAGGTTACCGTCACCCCCTCCTACGACAAACAGACAGGCTCGGGATTCGGCGTCAACGCCGGGGCCTCCATAGATTACGCCTTGGGCAAGAAGATGTTCCTGACCCTGGGAGCCCGCTACAGCACCGCCTCGGTAACCGTGGACTCCGAATTCTTCGATTCCACGGTGGGTATCGATCTCAAGCCAGGTGGGATTCGAGGTTTGGTGGGAATCAAGTTCCTTTTCTAAAGGCTTTTTTCAAGAGCCTCGAGGCGCCGGGACTCAGGTTCCGGCGCCTTTTTTGTTTCCCTATGCTAAAATAGCTCCCGTCGAACCTTTGCACGAAATTTAAGGAGATCTCTATGGAAAACCGTGATTTTCTCTTTCTTCAAAAGAGCCTCGTCGTTTCCACTTCGGCCCTTCAGAACGTCCTCTCCCTGTTGGACGAGGGGATGACCGTCCCCTTCATCTCCCGCTACAGGAAAGAGATGACCGGAAGCCTGGACGAGGTGAAGGTGGAGGAGATCCGGGAAGCCTACGAATCCCTCAAGGAGCTCAACGAGAGGAAGGCGACCGTTCTCAAGACCATCGACGAGCAGGGGAAGCTCACCGAAGAGCTGAAGGAGAAGATTCAAGCCACCTATGAAAAGAGCGAGCTCGAAGACCTCTACCTCCCCTACAAACCCAAACGGAGGACAAAGGCGACCATAGCCAAGGAGAAGGGGCTTGAGCCCCTGGCCCTCCTCATCCTCGATCCTCGCGAGGAGGAGGAGGCGGAAGCCATGGCCCTCCCCTTCGTCGACACCGCCAAGGGTGTCTCCTCGGTCCAGGAGGCTTTGGAGGGAGCCGGTCACATCGTCGCGGAGCTCTACAACGAAGATTCCTCCCTTCGCGCCCTTCTAAGAAAGCTGATCTCCACGGGAGGCTCTCTCGCGGTTTCGGCCCTTCCGGAGTGGAAAGAGCAACGTTCGAAGTTTGAGCAGTACTACGACTTCCAAGAACCGCTTAGGACTATTCCCTCCCACCGGATCCTTGCTACCGAAAGGGGGGAAAGGGAGGGGGTTCTCAGGATCAAGATCGACGTGGACAGGGAAGAGTTGATCGGCAAGGCCGCCGCCGCGGTCATCCCCGACCCCCACCCACGAAGGGAGCTCCTTTGCCGCTTTCTTGAGAACTCTTACGTCAGGCTCCTCTTCCCCTCTCTGGAGCTGGAGATTCGGGGGGAGATGAAAGAGAAGGCCGACGAAGAGGCGATTCGGGTCTTCGCCTCCAACCTGGAGAACCTTCTTCTCGCCTCTCCGGCGGGGTCGATTCCCCTGTTAGCAGTAGATCCCGGATTCCGGACAGGGTGCAAGGTCGTCGCCCTCGGCGAGACCGGCTCCCTCCTGGAGAACACGACGATCTTCCCCACCCCTCCCCAGGAGAGGGTGGAAGAGGCCGAGGTCACCGTTAAGGGGCTCATGGCGAAACACCGACTCAAGGCCGTGGTGATCGGCAACGGTACGGCGTCCCGGGAGAGTCACCTCTTCTTCAAACGGATGCTCAAGGAGCCGACGATCCTCACCGTTGTCAACGAGGCGGGGGCGTCGGTCTATTCGGCCTCGAAGATTGGACGGGAGGAGTTTCCCGACCACGATCTCACCGTTCGAGGGGCCGTCTCCATCGGGCGCCGCTTTCAGGACCCCTTGGCAGAATTGGTGAAGATCGAGCCCAAGGCCATCGGGGTTGGACAGTACCAGCACGATGTCGGACAGACCCAGTTAAAGAAGAAGCTCGACGCTACGGTCGTTTCCGTCGTCAACCGCGTTGGGGTCGACGTCAACACCGCCTCCAGGCATCTTCTCCGCTATGTTTCCGGAATCGGGGAGAGCCTGGCTCAGAACATTGTCCAACACAGGGAGGAAAAGGGCCCCTTCAAACGGAGGGAAGAGCTCCTAAACGTCCGTCTCTTCGGTCCCAAGGCCTTTCAACAGAGTGTAGGCTTTCTCCGAATCCGAGGCGGCCAAAACCCTCTGGACAACACGGGAATCCATCCGGAGAGCTACAAGGTTGTGGAGAGAATGGCCCAGGAGCTCTCGGTTCCCGTGGATTCTCTCCCGGAGAACAAGGAACTCCTCTCGAAAATCCAGGCTGAGAGGTTCGTCAACGATGAGTTCGGCCTTCCCACGATCAAGGACATCCTCAAGGAGCTCGAAAACCCGGGGCGGGACCCAAGAAAAGATTTTGAGCTCTTCCGCTTCACCGAAGGGGTGGAGACCATCGAAGACCTGAACGAAGGGATGGACCTGGACGGAGTGGTCACAAACGTCACCAACTTCGGGGCCTTTGTCGATATCGGAGTCCACCAAGACGGTCTTGTCCATGTCTCTGAAATCTCCCACCGCTACATCACCACTCCCGAAGAGGTTCTCCAGGTCGGGCAAAAGGTGAAAGTCCGGGTCCTGAAGGTCGACAAGGAGCTGAAGAGAATCCAGCTGAGCATCAAGGCCTTGCTCCCCTCTCCGGAGAGGAGGGGGAAGGGCCGGAAGGGTGAGGAGACAAAGGCACCCAAGCGGCAAGAACCGGTCAAAAAGATTGATCCAGTGGAGCTTCTGAAGCAGAAGTGGAAGGCGAAGTGAGCAGAGAGACCCCTTCTCAGGAGGAGAGGAGGGGGGCCAGGAAGAAGAGCGCCACCCCCAGCAGAGAGAGGATGGTCCCCACCACGGCCCTCAGGGAGATCTTTTCGTGAAGAACAAAGCGGGAGATCGGGATGAGGATCACCGGTGATAGGGACATGAGCGTCGAAGCGACCCCCAGGGGGGCGAGCTTCACGGAGTAGAGGGAGAGAATGACCCCTGTCAAAGGGCCGAGAAGGGTTCCTAGGGCGATCATCCGGAGGGCCTGTTTCTCCTTGAACTTACCCCTGTAGTAGGCAAAGCGTCCCGTTAGAAGAACGATCCCCGTCATGAGCGTCCCCGCGGCGGCTATCCGGATCAGGTTGGCCGACATCGGTGAGATTCCCGTTTTCAGGCCCATCTTGGAGAAGAGGAGCCCTACGGCTTGCCCGACGGCTCCGAGCAGACCGAAGAGGATCCCCTTGCGAAAGCCCGTCCCCCTCTTCGCGTCACCGCCGCCGTTTCCCTCTCCCACAACCCAGGCCACTCCGGCCAGGGTGACGATCATGGCGCAGATCTCCCACCTCCCCAGGGTCTCTCCTGAGATGAGCCACCCGAGAAGAGCGGCGACGAAGGGGGAGGTGGTCATGAGCAACATGACCAACCGAGGCCCCAGAAGAACGAGGGCCTCCAGATAGGCGGCATCTCCCAGGACGAAGCCGATCATGCCGGAGAGGGAGAGGGAGAGCCAGGCCGTCGGGGAGGCCCGCCAGGGGATTGGAATCCCCGTCAAAACCGTGTGCACCGGGACAAGGATGGCCAAGGCGATCCAGAGTCTCAGAAGGTTGACCGTTGAGGAGCCGACCCTCTTCCCCGCACTGCTGAAGAAGAGGGAGTTCATGGACCAACAGAGGGCGGTCAGGAGAGCGGCGATCTCACCGGCGTAGGAGAACATCTCAGAGGGTCATTTCACCGGCGATAGGCTGGAGAAAGTCGTGGCGCACCGATGGGTTGTCACAGTGACACCCCATCAGGTGGATAAGCTTGGTCACCGCAGCCTCGAAGGTCATGTCCCATGCGGGAAGAACCCCTATCTCCAAGAGGTGGGAACCGGATTCGTAGAGCCTTGGGTCCGTAGGCCCCGCCTTCGTTTCGCTCATGAGAACGACGACCCTTCCCTGGTTGATCCACTCCTCCGCCTTGTGGACAATCTCTCCATACTTCATGGGAACGGTCCCGGCTCCGTAGCCGATGAGGATGATTCCCCTACACTCCCGAGGGGGTTGAAAGTATTGGGGGCGAATCCCGGGAAAGAGCTTGAGCACGGCGATGGATCCCTCCATCTCGGGGTGGAAGCGGAAGGGGCCCTGGGGTGTTCTTACCTGAGACCAGGCGATCTCGATGTTGATTCCTATCTCCGCCAGGGGGGGGAAGTTGGGTGAGTGAAAGGCGTCGAAGTGGCTCGTGTGAACCTTGGTCGTCCTGTTTCCCCGAAGGAGCTTATCATCGAAGACGACGGCCACCTCCCGGACTCCCGAAGCGGCCATCTCCACGGCGTTGATCAGGTTTGAACGCGCGTCGCTCCTCAGGTCGGAGAGAGGCTTCTGAGCCCCCGTGAGGATCACGGGGACCGGAAGGTTTTCCAACATGTAGGAGAGGGCCGAAGCGGTGTAGGCCAGTGTGTCCGTCCCATGGGTGATCACGACCCCATCTACCCCGGGAATGTGGTCGGCAATGACCCTGCCGAGGGTTTCCCAGTGGCCGAGGTCCATGTCGGAGCTATCGAAGAGGAAGGGAATCTCGACCTGAATCTCCGCAAGCTGATCCAATTCGGGAATCACCTTTAGAAGGCTGTCGTAAAACCGGTCTGGTTTTAAGACTCCGCTTTCGGTATCCCGGACCATTCCAATGGTGCCGCCTGTATGGATGAGGAGAACTTTTTTCTTCATTCTATAAAAAAAGGGGCAGGCTCTTACACGAGAAGAACCTACCCCCAGGGAAGTGAGAAAAGCTTATTTGGGACCTTCGATGGCGTCGGCGGGACAAACGGCTGCACAGCTACCGCAATCCACGCACTTATCGCCGTCGATAACCCTCTTGCCTTCTCCTTCGCTGATAGCGCCGACGGGGCATTCAGACTCACAGGCTCCGCAGTTGACGCAATTTTCTCCGATCGTATGGGCCATGGTTCACACTCCTTCTTAGAGTTAGAATCTCGTTTATCTTAACACGAAGGGGAGATTTGTCAAAGCCTTCCCCTCCCTACTCCGCCGCCTTGATCTGGTCCCAGACCCTTATATAGAGCTCGTTCGCCCTTCCAAGGTCGTCCAGAACCTCACTCTTGGAGCGGACGGAGGGCTCCATGAAGAGTGCCGGGTTCTCTCTCATCTCCCGGGGTAGAAGTTCGTAAGAGAGACGGTTCGGGCAGAGGTAACCGACAAACTCCGTGTTCTCCGCCGCCACCTTGGCGTCCAAGAGGAAGTTGATGAACTTGTGGGCCAGCTCCTCCTGAGCGGCCCCCAGAGGGATCACGAGGTCGTCGCAGGAGATCGCCGTTCCCTCCTCGGGGATTGTGAAGGCGATGTCGGGGTTCTCCTTCTGAACCTGGAGAATATCTCCGCTGTAGCCGTGGACCAGGAGGAACTCCCCGGAGGCAAGGCCGCTCTTGTACTGCTCGTTCTCAAACTTAGCCAGGTTCTTCCTCCAACGGAGGACCACCTCCTTCGCCTTGTCCAGCTCCTCGGGGTTATGAGAGTTCAGGCTGTAGCCGAGAGACTTCAAGGCGGCACCCAGGGTCTCCCTCATATCGTTGAACATGGTCATGCGCCCCTTCAGGTCCTGCCTGTCGAAGAGGGCCCAGGTAGGTCGGACATCCGCCACCCGGCTCTTCAGATAGGCGATCCCGGTTACGGTGATCATGTAGGGGACGCTATGGTCCATGGACTTGTCTATGGTGATCTTCAGAAACTCAGGATCGATGTTCTTCCTGTTCGGAATCAGCTCAGGCCGGATTTTGCGGACCATCCCCTGCTGGTCCATCAGACTGACCATATAGCTGCTGGGAGTCACCAGATCGTACCCTTTGGCCCCGGCCTTCAGTTTGGCGTACATGGCCTCGTTGCTGTCGAAGGTGTCGATGACGATCCGACAGTTGTTTTCCCTCTCGAAACGTTCGATTAGCTCAGGTTTGAAGTAGTCCGCCCAGGTGTAGACGTTGAGTTCCCTCGTCTTCTGACCGCAACTGACAAAGAAGAGTGAGAGAAGAAGCACCATGGTTAAGGCCGAGAAGCAAGAATTTCTCCAGTTGTTTTTCATCCTTTCTCCTCCACAGCTACCGCTTTTTCGACAACGATCGATTATACCACAAGGAAGGGGATCAGCTCCCCGGAGGGGTCCCTTCACCGACCCGCTGGCTCACCACGACGGCGGAGAAGGTGATTACCAAAAGAAGAGTGGAAAGGGCGTTGATCATGGGCGGCGAACCGTGTTTGATCATGCTGTAGATCCTGATCGGGAGGGTCGTCGATCCGGGACCGGCGACGAAAAAGGAGATGACAAAATCGTCGATGGAAAGGGTGAAGGCCAGAAGCCCCCCGGCGGTCAGACCCGGGGCGAGCATAGGGAGAAGCACTTTTCTCGCTGTGGTCAGCCAATCGGCCCCCAAATCCTGAGAGGCCTCGACGATGGAGTAGTCGAAATCCTGAAGCCTTGCCAGAACCACCATGGCGACATAGCTTATACAAAAGGTGACGTGGGAGAGAAAGATCGTCCAGAGCCCAAGTTCCCAGCCCAAGGCCACAAAAAACATCAGAAGGCTTATTCCCGTGAGAATCTCCGGAACCACCAGGGGCGTGTAGATCAGTAGGTAGTGGGAGCGTTGCAAACGGCTTCTGGCGTACTTATGAAGGGCGAAGGCCGCCGTCGTTCCCAGAAGCAGGGAGAGAAGGGTGGCCCCGAAGGCGATGACCAAGGAGTTCTGGACGGCGCGCCAGATTTCAGGGGAATCGAAGAGGCGTCTGTACCAGATCAAGGAAAACCCTTCCCACCCGCTTCCGAAGCGGGAAGCGTTGAAGGAGTTGATTACGAGGACCATGATGGGCAGATAGAAGAAGAGCAGAACCAGGAGGGTGACGATCAGGGGGAAACGGCTTCTCTTCATGAATCCTCGCTGATGAAAGGATCGTTTTTCACCCTGTTCCGCTGTAGAAGCAGAACCATGACGAGGGGGGCCATAACGGCCAAGATCAAGAGCGCCGAGAGGGCGGCCGCATGGGGAAGGTTCCTGTCGACGAAAACCCGTTGGGCGATCTTGTTGCCCATCATTTCGCTTCCTGGACCTCCCACGATATCGGGAATCACGTAAGAGCCCAAGGCCGGGATGAAGACGACCAAGACGGAGGTGAGGATTCCCCGGCGGATGGCCGGAAGGAAGACGCTGAAGAAGGTTCTCACCGCCCCTGCCCCTAAGTCTCTAGCCGCCTCGCTGAGCCGAAAATCGTACTTCTCCGCCGCGGCGTAGATCGGGAGAATCGAGAAGGGAAGGTAGGTGTAGACCATAACGAGCAGAACCGCCGCAGAGTTGTACATGAGAATGCTCTCCGGACCGGCCAGTCCGACCATGACCAACGCCCTCTTCACGAACCCCTCCGGATGGAGAAGAATCTTCCAGGCGAAGATTCTCACCAGAAAGCTCGTCCAAAAGGGGACGATCACCAGAAGGAGGACAAGCTGTCGCACCCGAGGCTTTAAACGGGCGATATGGTAGCCTGTAGGAACGGCCAGGACCAGACAGATCACCGTCGTAAGGAGGCTGATCCAGAGAGTCCGCCAGAGAATGGACGGGTAGTTGGGGTTGGCGAGGTGAAAGAGGGTTTGAAGGCTCCACCCTTTACCGATCCCTCCGTAAGGGTTGGCGGGTTTGAAGGCGATGGCGAAGACCAGCAGGGTCGGGATGACGAAGAAGAAACTCAGCCAGAAGAGAGAGGGAGAGGTAACAAACCACTCCTTCCAAGAGGCCCTCCTGTTACTTTTCAAAGGAGGCCTCTTCGTCTGACTCCTCCCCAACCTTCTCGGGAGGGAGGGGGTTGAGGCTCTCGTCCTTTTCACTGTACCGTTCCAACATAAAGCCATCGTCGGAGTGCCACCAGATCCAGACATCGTCCTGCCATCGGATCGGCTTCTCGTCCAGGAAGAAGCGACCGTGTTGCCGGAGGAGGGAGATCCTGTACTCACCCATACGGACCCAATACTTCGTCGTCGACCCCAGGTAGATCACGTCTTCCACCTTGGCCGGATAGAGGTTGACGTGGGGAGGAAGATCCTCCGGTTTGTCCCTGGAGATCCGAATCTTCTCGGGACGGATACTGAGGTACACCGGGTTACCCGCCAGAATCTGCTTGTCGTTGAAGCAGACGATATCGGGAAAGTCTTCCACTTTGATCCTGCTGTAGTCGCCGTTCAACAGGCTTTCAACGGAGCCCTCGAAGAAGTTTGTGTCCCCGATGAAGGCCGCTACGAAAGAGGTTCGGGGAGTCTCGTAGACCTCCGGGGGGGTGCCGATCTGCTGAACCTTCCCCGCGCTCATCACCGCGATCCGATCGCTCAGGCTCATGGCCTCCCCCTGGTCATGGGTGACATAGAGGAAGGTGATACCCACCTCGTCATGGATCAGGTCCAACTCGATCAGCATTCTCTGGCGGAGCTTCAGGTCCAGGGCAGCCAAGGGTTCGTCCAGAAGAAGGACCTGGGGCTTGTTGATCAAGGCCCTGGCGACGGCGACACGCTGTTTCTGCCCTCCGCTCAGCTGGTCCGGCTTTTTATGGCTCTGGTCGGTCATCTGAATCAACTGAAGCATCTTGTCGACTTCCCGGGAGATCTCATGGAAGGGTTTCTTGGCCACCTTCAAGCCGAAGGCGATGTTCTCCCAGACCGTCATGTGGGGAAAGAGTGCGTAGTTTTGAAAGATCGTGTTCACCTTCCTCTTGTTGGGGGGAAGGTCGGTAATGTCTACTCCGTCTAGGAGGACCCTGCCGCTGTCGGGTCTTTCAAACCCCGCCAGAAGCCGTAGCATCGTCGTCTTTCCACACCCGCTCGGGCCGAGAAGGGAGAAGAACTCACCTCTCTTCACCTCCAGGGAGACGTTGTCCACGGCGGTGATAGAGCCAAAGCTCTTGCTGACCTCTCGAAACTCAAGGAATTCTCCCACCTTGCTCTACCTCCTCCCGCCGATCCGTACGTACTCTATTCTAATGAAAGAGCCCGCAAGGTTCAAGAGCTTCACCCTTTTCTCTCCTCTTCGGTCAGAGCCTCCCTCAGGAGTAGAGGGAGGGGTTCACGTACCGCCTCTTCTCCCGCTTGCGAACCCTCAGGACGACGAAGATCCCCGCCAAGAATCCCCCCACGTGGGCCCACCAGGCGATCCCCCCGGAGGTCAAGGAGAGGAGAGAAACCGTACCGGAGAGAAGCTGGGTCATAAACCAAAAGAGGATGAAGAGGTAGGCGGGGATCTCGATGAAGAGGGGGATGAAGACGAACACAGGAATCAGGGTTAGAATCCTCGAGTAGGGAAAGAGGAGAAGGTAGGCGGCCATGACACCGGCAATCGCCCCGGAGGCTCCGATCACGGGGATTCGGGATGAGGCGTTGAAGAGAATATGGAGGAAAGAAGCGGAGAAACCCGCGAAGAGGTAGAACCCCAGATAGCGGCTATGGCCTAAACGGTCCTCCACGTTATCGCCGAAGATCCAGAGAAACCACATGTTGAAGATCAGGTGGGTCCATCCGGAGTGGAGGAAGAGGGAGGTTAAGAGGGGGAACAAGAGAGAGAGTCCTTCGCCGAAGAGGTGGAGGGGGTGAAAGGGGAGAAAGCGGCTAGGGATGACCCCGTAGGTATAGATCAACCGTTCTTGAAGAAGCGCTGGAAGGGTCAGCTGGTAAAGGAAGAGGGCGATGTTGGCGAGTATCAGCACCGTGTTGACGACCGGCCGAGTGCGGTGAGGAACAGTATCGCGGATAGGGATCATTGGTATACCGAGGGTGAGTGTAACATTCGCAAAAACCTTTTTCAAGTTTCCAGGGTTGCATTCTTTTTACTTTTCTTTTAAAATGATCTCATGATGCCGAAAAACGCCTTTTTCACGCCCACGAGGAAGTTAGTTCTTTTCATGGCTCTTTCTCTCGTGGGAGTTTGCTTCGCCTCCGGGATGGTGGCCCTTCGCCTGCCTGGCCGCCTCAAGAAGGCTATGAAACCTCAGACACCCAAGACTAGGGTGAAAAAGACGGAACCTTTGCCGGTGATAAAAAAATTCTCCGGCCTTGTCGCCAAAGGCGATGTGATCATCTCCCTTCTTACCAGGAACGGCATTCTGGAAGATACCGCCCGGCGACTCGTGGAAGCCGTACAACCTGTTTACGATTTGGCCAAATTGCGCGCAGGGCATGCCTATACTTTAGAAACTAAAGATGGGCATTTGACCAAATTCGTCTACTGGGTCCAAAGTGATACACTCCTGGAGGTGAGTCCCGGCGTGGACGCTGATTTTCAAGCGAAAATCAACGCCCTCCCCTACAAGACAAAACGTCAGTTTGTCCGGGGAAAAATCGAAGGGAGCCTCTTCGAAACCCTCCAAAAAGCGGGGGAGAAACCGGAGCTTGCAGACATCCTCGCCGATCTCTACGCCTACGATATCGACTTTAACAGGGACATTCAGCCGGAAGATGAGTTCGCCGTTCTCGTGGAGAAGAAGTATCTGAAGGGTGAGTTCGTGAAGTATGGGGCCGTC
>Ga0208826_1000861_pt1 | contig 28842 bp, 30 predicted proteins | sample AD_UKC115_MetaG_FD_184451 | JGI IMG/M metagenome (GOLD analysis project Ga0208826, IMG submission 184451) | Active sludge microbial communities of municipal wastewater-treating anaerobic digesters from Hong Kong - AD_UKC115_MetaG (SPAdes)... | ecosystem: Engineered > Bioreactor > Anaerobic >...
GCGCCTATGGAGCGACGCATGATCCCTACGGGCCTTGCCATTGCACTCCCAGTTGGCTACGAGGCACAGGTGCGGGCACGTAGCGGTCTTTCGATCAAGCATGGTATCACAATGGTGAACGGCATCGGCACGATCGATGCAGATTATAGGGGTGAAATTGGCGTGTTGGTGATCAATCTGGGGCAAGAACCATTCACGATAGAACCAGATATGCGTATTGCGCAGCTTGTCATTAACAGATACGAAACAGCCACTTGGCAGGTTGTCGATGAGCTCGACGAAACAGTGCGTGGCGATGGTGGTTTTGGCAGTACAAAACACTAGCGACATATTGACAAAAAAGCATAAAAGTGATAAAATGGAATCATGGAACGAAGTGGACTTTCCAGAGTGATTCCGATCATTATTGTCATCATCGTCATCGCGCTTGCGATTTGGGCGATGGTTTCACTTGGTCGCGCCATGTTTGGTGGGGATAGTTCGACAACCTCAACGACCGAGCCAGTAAATAACGGCAAGGCGGCACTGACACAAACGACCGCCGATCGCAGCGTACGCATGACAGTGCGCGGGCCAATTGTGGCAAGCGAAAACTTTAACAGCTACACGATTACTGTGACGCCAAGCAGTCGCACCATGACTACCTATGTGGGCTACGTAGGGCAGCAGATTAACACCGAACAATTGAGCAATGACACTCAGGCCTATACGCAGTTCGTGAGTGCGCTGAGCCGTGCCAATCTGATGGAGGGTACGCCATTTACTGGCGATGCCGATAACACAAGTGGTATTTGTGCCACTGGTAACGTGTATCAGTTTGAGGTGCTGCAGGGTGACAATACGGTGCAGAATCTATGGACGTCAACGTGTAAGGGTTCGCCTGGATCACTCAAGGCAAGTTTGGCGCAAGTCGTCAGTCTTTTCCGTGCGCAGATCCCTAGCTATGCAAAACTTACAGCACAGCTAAACGTCTAGTTGGCGTATACTGGTAAGGTGATAAAAGCAGTTATATTTGATTGTTTTGGTGTGCTCACTCATGATGGATGGCTGCCGTTTCGCCGCAAGCATTTTGGTGACAACCCCGAAAAATTTAATGAAGCAACGGATCTTAATAAACGCTCAAACGCAGGCTTTATTGAGTATGGTGATTTTTTGCAGCAAATCGGTGTACTTGCGGGCATGAGCGCCGCCGAAGTTCGCTATGAGATTGAAGATAACCCTACTGACGCCGCTTTGTTTCGCTACATTCGCAGCGAGCTAAAGCCCAACTACAAGATAGGTATGCTTAGCAATGCCAGCGACTATCATCTCGACGATATCTTCACATCGGAGCAGGTTGGGTTGTTTGATGAAGTCGTGCTGTCGTACCAGGTGGGTACCGTCAAGCCGGACGTAGCAATGTACCAAGCAATTGCCAATAGGCTAGGTGTGTTGCCCGAAGAGTGCATATTTGTTGATGACCAGCCATGGTATGTCGAGGCGGCCGATCAGTTTGGCATGCACGGTGTGCAGTTTGTCGACACAGAAACAACGATTGCCAAGATAGGGGAGTTGCTGCGTGCCTGAGCTGCCTGAAGTCGAAACGGTTCGCCGCGGTCTGCATGAACTGATCATTGGCCGTATGGTCAAAAAAGTTGTTTATGACACGCCAAAAAGCTTTCCAAATGCACCTGCAGATGTCGATCGGTTTCTGATAGGTAGTACTATTACCGACGTGCGTCGTAGAGCAAAGGTATTGATGATCGATTTGAGCACCAATTACACACTCGTCATCCACCTAAAGATGACAGGTCAATTGGTGTTTCGTGCGTCTGATGTTGCTTTTGGCGCTGGGCATCCAAACGATAGCTTGATCGGAGAATTGCCAGACCGTTCAACTCGCGTGACATTCACATTTGCCGACGGCTCGCACCTGTATTTCAACGATCAGCGCAAGTTTGGTTGGGTAAAGTTGATCCCAACGATTGAAGTGCCAAATATCGACTTTATGAAAAAGGTAGGCCCAGAACCACTCGAAGCAGACTTTACGCCTGAGCAATTTGCTGCCAGGTTTAAACGTCGCGCCAAATCACCAATCAAAGCCGCGCTACTCGACCAAACCGTCGTTGCTGGGGTGGGTAACATCTATGCCGACGAATCATTGTGGGGTGCCAAGATTCATCCACTGCGTAAAGTTGCGACCATTACCGACGCCGAATTTAACAAGCTGTACCACGAACTCCGTGACGTGATGAATCTTGCAATTGCAAAAGGTGGCAGCACCGACAAAAACTATGTGAATGCCGAGGGTAAACGGGGGAGTTATATGGATTTCGCTCGCGTGTTTCGTCGGGAGGGCTTACCATGCCCTAGGTGTGGTACAATCATTGTGAAATTCAAAGCCGCAGGCCGAGGAACTCATATATGTCCGAATTGCCAGAAACTACCGTAACAACACGTAAATCAAGCGATGCACGCTATGAAGAGTATTTTGGAGCATTGCCACTGCAGGCAACGCTTAATTCGCTTCTCGCATATCGTCCAGGTGAGCCTCGAGCCGATAGGCCTGCTCAGTATACCCGCTGGAGGGTACTCGATAAAAATATGGAATTGATTTATATGAGTCTTCTGGAGTCCTCCCAGCAACTAGATGCGATTGATCTTAGTGCCATAGATGATGACACGCTCAAGCTTGTCTCTGACTATCTATGGAGCATCGATGAGATGAAGAAATTCCAGTCATTACGTAAGGTTGGTGGCGAGGTTGTTGATATTACCTCGCGGCTTCCTGCGTAGCGTATACTTATACCAGTGATCACAGTATTAACGGGAGAGAATTCGTTTGAGCTCACGCGCGCGCTTGATAGCGTGGTGGGCGCTTTTACTGGTACTGCCGAAAAGTTTGATGGTAGTGACTTGGAGCTCGCGCAACTGCCAGATCTATTGCTGGGCGGTACGTTGTTTGCAACCGAACGATTGGTGATTATCAAAAACCTGGCAGAAAACAAGCAACTGTGGGACGTGCTACCTGACTGGCTAGAGCGCATGAGTGACGACGTACACGTAGTGCTTGTAGAACCAAAACCCGACAAACGCACCAAAACCTACAAAGATCTCAAAAAATTTGCTGACGTACGGGAATTTGCATTGTGGAGTGATCGTGACGAATTGCTGGCAGAAAAATGGGTAGTAGAAGAAGCCAAGCAGCAGGGCCTAAGCCTCGACAAAAAACTTGCGCAGCAACTGGTGACACGTGTTGGGTTAGACCAGTGGCAGCTATTTCATGCGATCGAAAAACTTGCAGTACTCGGTGATGTGACGCCAGAGATTATTGAACAAACTATCGAGCCCAACCCTACCGAAAATGTGTTCAACTTGCTCGACGCAGCTCTTCGGGGCGATGCTCACAGGGTCAGTGACATGATCCGTACATTGCAAATCAGCCAAGACCCTTACATGACGTTTGGCCTACTGGCAGGGCAGGCGTTTCAGTTAGCTGTGCTGGCCGTGGCCGATAAACCGTCTGGCGAGGTGGCCAAGGATATTGGTGCGCATCCGTATGCACTGGGAAAGTTGTCGCCTCATGCCAAAAAACTTGGCCGCACGGGTACCAAAAAGATTGTACAGATCTTTGCTAGAGCCGACACTGCCATGAAATCGACTGCTATTGATCCGTGGCTACTGATCGAACAATCACTTATAAAAACAGCCTCGTTGTGAGGCTGTTTTTATACGGATTACGTAAGATTTATTTTGCCGCTTTTTTTGCCGCTGGCTTCTTTGCCGGAGCTTTTTTAGCTGGAGCTGCTTTTGCGGTTGTCTTTTTCGCAGCTGGTTTTTTGGCTGTCGCTGGTTTTGCTACAGTCTTCTTAGCAGCTGCAGCTGGCTTTACGCCTGCTTCTTTGGCAGCTTTTGCTAGGTTAGCTTTGCGGCGGCTTGCTGTGCTTTTCTTGATCAGACCCTTTTTAACAGCCTTGTCGAGTTCGCTCTGAGCCTTGCTAAGAGTCGCTTGGCTTGGCTTTGCAGCAAAAGCTTTGTTTGCAGTCTTGATATCTTTTTTGATACCGACATTGCGATCGCGGCGAACGACGGTTTGTTTCATGCGCTTGATCGCGCTTTTAATTATAGGCATTGTGATTCCTCGTTAGATTTATTGATTACAATCAAAGTGAGATTATAGAGTAAAAACAGAGAAAAGTAAAGACTTACTCGCTGGCTGTGCTAATTTGTTGACGATTGCATAGTGCTCATGGTATAGTGACACCAAACTACCGTAAAAAACAAACAAAAAACCATGGATACCACCAGACAACAGATTGTCGACAGCATCAAAGCCAACAGTAATGTGTTGGTGACAGTGAGCGACAGCCCTTCGGTCGATGAACTTTCGGCTGCTTTGGGGCTGACTATTTTGCTTAACAACCTCGACAAACGTGCTACAGCGGTGTTTAGCGGTGCCATACCGCCCGCTATTAGTTTTTTGGAACCAGATAAAACGTTTGAAAATACGGCCGATAGCCTGCGCGATTTCATCATTGCGCTCGACAAAGAAAAGGCCGATCATCTGCGATACAAAGTTGATGGCGATGTGGTCAAGATTTTCATCACGCCCTACAGAACTACACTCTCGCGTGACGATCTAGAATTTAGTCAAGGTGATTACAATGTAGAATTGGTAATCGCGATTGGGGTGAAAGATCAAGATCACCTAGACAAGGCACTAGCGGCGCATGGCAAGATATTGCACGATGCGACGGTGGCCACGGTGACTGCAGGCAACGACAAAAGTAGCCTTGGCACAATTGACTGGCACGACGGCGCAGCGAGCAGCTTGTCAGAAATGGTAGTGAGCCTTGCAGATGGGCTAAAAGGCGACAAGCCGCTGCTTGATGAGCAGATTTCGACGGCATTTCTGACGGGTATTGTGTCGGCAACCGATAGGTTTAGCAACGACCGCACAACCTCACGAGTCATGACAATGGCAGCGCAATTGATGGCTGCTGGTGCGAATCAGCAACTTATCGCAGCCAAGCTTGAGGAAGCACACGATATTGAACCGAGGTCTGGGGGCGCAAGTTCAGCGTCTGACACCGTAACAGAGGCAACAAAGACCGACGCAAGTGAATTGTCGATTGCACGTTCTGATCGCAAGACAAAGAGTGATGATGCGACAGAGCAATCTGGTGAAGCGACAACGGAAGACGCTACCAACGCAGAGCTTGAAGCCAAACAGCAAGAATTGGAGGCCGAGCTGGCCGCAGTTACAGCTCCGGCACCACCAACGCTAGGTGACATAGAAAAAGAACTGCAGGAATCAGCCGAGCCACCTGTGCAAGAGGTAACGACGCCTCAGCCAGAACCGCTCCCTGAACCACCCGTACCTGATCCTGCGCTGATGACGCCAACAGATGCGGCAATGCCAGGCTTTGAGCCTACAGGCAGTGCCGATCCTGTGGCTGGAGTGGGTCAGCAGGCAATTTTACCGCCGCTACCACCGCTTCCTCCTGAATCGGCTCCACCGATTATTAACGACCACGGGTCATTTACTGACGTGCCACCTAGTACGGGGCAGCCGATCAATAGTATCAATGCAGGGCCAAGTGCCGACGATTTGTCGGTTGATCCATTTGCTGCAGCATCGGTGACCACCCCTACAGAAACACCACTTGTCATTACGCCACCAGCAAACGACTTAGCGCAGTCAGCAGCTCCGGTAATTGATCAGAGCGCCAGCGGTACTCCCGAAGGTGCAGCACAACTTGGCGCCGTACCTCCGCTCGAGCCAATCACCCTGCCAGATCCAGTGCAGCAACCAGTAGCAACGCCAGAAGTACCGACGCTTCCGCCACTACCACCATTGCCTCCGCTTCCTACAGATGGTAGTTTGCCACCATTGCCTCCGCCACCGCCGCTCCCTGACTTTGGTCAGCTGACTGCTACGCCATCTGGTGCAGTATCTGGCGATGTGTTTGGCGACAGCGCCCCGGCGCCGCAGCAGGCAGCTCCTGCCGAGCCAGGACAGTTTAAGATTCCCGGGCAATAGGCCTAGTCTTTAACGATAAAGTAGTCGATACCGAGTCGTTCGCCCCTAAGCGTCACGTTGTATTGGTAGTCGCCACGCTGCGTGTGGTGTTGTTGCATGATTTCGTGAATTTTGCCTATGAACTCGCGTCCGTCAACTGTCTCATCAATCTGCTCGTGTGTTTTGCCTGGTTCCATAAACACAAAATCGGTGTTAACCTGCGGCACGTCGGTATGAGATAGAGTGGCAAGGCGAATTCGGCTCATGGGAAGCCCCTCAGCACGCAATCGGTAAAACGCCAAGCAGGCACTGCGAGCAGCCACAATATGATCGATATGGCCCGTAAGGCCGTTGAGATCAAGGCTCATAAATTCTATCTCTATATCTGATCGCCCAGAGGCGGCTTCTTTAACGAGAGCGATGATTTTTTCGGTTATTTCAAGGTGATTTAGATTGTTCAATGTGCCGTCTGTGTAACCCAAATGATGCATGCTGCTTGCGCCAATCAATTTGCCAGCTGCGTGCCATTCCTGCAGGCGCGCTTCGCCAAGGTTTGGCAAATTATCGGGGTTGGTGCCATTTTCACCAGCGGTCAGTACAATCAGGTGCAGTTCTGTGCTATTTGCCACTTCCTGTAGCAGCGTCGCAACGGGGCCAAATGCTTCGTCGTCTGGGTGGGCGAAAATGCCAAAGAGGAGTTTTTGCATATGTTTAGTATACCAGCCTTGTTATTTTGAACCTGATTTAGGGCACATGAGGACTTCAAGTAACTAGATTGCGCTGTAGCCACGTGCGGGGAGCTGACGTATGGCGACGTGTCCGGCGCGACGAGAAACGGATGGTTGCGCCTCGGGACTGTGCAGCTGAGTCTCCACTTGCAACCTCCTGCGTCGGTTTTTTCGTATCTGCTCAATCTGCCCCTGCGTTAGCTGTATCCCAAGCCTACCGTTCTCATCGAAATGATGAACGTTAAAAAGAAAATACTGTCCGTGGCCATCGTCGGCAGTTGACGGAGGAAATTCATAGTGACCGTGTTTCATAATGAGTATTATATACTATATAAAATGGCAGATTATGCAACTATTCACAAAGCTGGCGGGGTTATCATTCACAACAGGCAACTTTTGTTGACGCGCTCTGCGGGTAAGGATTTTTTTGTTGCACCAGGCGGCAAGCTTGAAAACAACGAGACGTCCAAGCAGGCACTTGTACGTGAACTTGCAGAAGAGCTGAAGATCATCTAAGCGAGTTTGGTATATTTCATGCAGTTGCAGCTGGTTCGGATGACAGAAGTTTGCAAATGGACGTCTTCACGGTAGACAGATGGCAAGGAGAGATTGTCCCTAGCAGTGAAATTGAGGAAGTTCGTTGGGTAACATCAAGTACAAACGATATAGAAATTGGATCAATTTTTCGAGTGGATGTTAGGCCGAGGCTTGTTGAAGCAGGTTTGATAGATTAAACCCGTAAGAGTGTTGACGAAAAGCTTGCTAAACAAGAGCACGAAACACACAGTTGATTGCAGCGATGGACGGCAGTCTGTTGTCTTGTTAGGAACCCAACAATTACGCAAGCGTGCGTTTCACATACATCTCCACCGTATGCCGTGCGTTTGGCTCTATATCGAGGCTGGTAAGTGCTTCATCGGCAGGTACCCACAGATAGTCCTGAGCTTCGTCGTTGAGGGCGACTTTTTTGCCAGTTGTGCGCACGATGTTATCAACAAATATATGCTGAGTAGGTTTGTAATATCCAGAGTCTTTGATCTGATCAAAGGTTGCTAAGTGTTCACCGACAACACCTTTAAGCCCTGTCTCCTCTTTGACTTCACGAAGCAGGGCATCTTGCAGGCGTTCCCCACGGCGTACCCTGCCGCCAACCATCGAATAACGACCGCCCCATTTGTGAGTTTTGACCAGCAGGATCTCTTGCTTGTCGTGTATGGCCCGTTCTATGATTGCACCAACGGCGACGACTGATCCTGGCAGTATAAGTTTCTGCCACAGGGAATGGATGATTCTTTCGTTTGGCTGGATCATTATAGGAGGTAGCTTTCCGGTCGTTGCAAGGTAATGCGCAAGGTTTTCGGCACTCCATATTGAGTTTTGATGAATGTAGGCTGGGTGGTCCGTCGGCGCCTCACTAAAAAAGCAACGAACGTTTGTTAGCTGGGCGATGCCTAGCTCGTACGATGTACTTTTGCCAATATAACCGTCGGGGTTAACAAAATAGCTGAATCCACTAGCGCCAAGTGCGCGTAGTTTGTGAAGATAGTGTAGCTCGACAAGCCGTGGATCCATATCTTGCTCGTCTTCAAATAGGGCAAAGCCGTCCCGGACATGGATGAGTTCCGATGCCTTTGGTGCAAGTACTTCAACACCAGCCGCTTCAAAGAGTTCCCGTACGCGCTGTATCTCGGCAAAGTGTTTGCCAAAACTGCCATGAATGACGCAGCGTATAGGGGTCTGCATGACATTATTATACAATATTGGGATGACAGACGGAATTTTACTGATCGATAAACCAGCTGGTATGACTAGTTTTGGTGTGGTTGCACGTGTGCGGCGTGTACTAAGCGAGCAGGCAGGCAAAAAGGTGAAGGTGGGACATACGGGCACGCTTGATCCGTTTGCAACAGGGCTGCTTATTTTGTGTATCGGTAAAGAAACAAAAAATGCTATGAGCTACACTAAGCTCGACAAAGTGTATGAAGCAACGGTGCGCTTGGGACAGACGAGCACAACAGGTGACCCAGAGGGCGAGATAACCGATGTAAGCGACGCGCAGCCAGGCCATGACGAAGTGCAAAAGGCACTCGAAACATTTGTGGGTGAGATCACGCAGCGACCGCCAATATACAGTGCAATCAAGATTGGTGGTAGGCGAGCATATGATCTTGCCAGGGCAGGCAAGGATGTTGAAGTGCCAGAGCGAACGGTGACAATCTATTCGCTTGAGCTGGTTGACTATACTTACCCCGAGCTCAAAATTCGCGCGCATGTCAGCAGCGGTACGTACATTCGTACACTTGCCGAAGACATAGGGAAGCTTCTTGGTGCGGGTGCATATTGTACGCAGTTGCGCCGCACTAAGGTGGCAGAGTGGGATGTTGCCGATGCGCAGATGCTAGGCGATTTTGGGATCACAGAGGGTTGACTAAACATAAGTTTTTTGGTATAATTATATAAACATGCATAAGATTAAACTTATAGAAACGGTTGATGTTAATGAGACGCAGGCACCTAAGTCGACAAAACGTGCCCTTTTTCTGTATTCGGCGCTGAATACAATGCTTGATACTATCCCCGATCATGAGATTCAAACACTCCAGGGCGCAAAAATTGATGTAAATGCCGCCCCTTTGATCGATGAGAAGGATAAAAGACGAGTGTTGTATATGGACGAAGAGCACGGTTCAGAATGGTTGGCACTTGGTGATATAGGCATTTCCAGCGCTTCACTTACATATACTCCAGAAAGGGTTCTTGACGGGGATGTGTATCCTGAAGCAATCCAGCTCAAGGTATCTAGTACAAGTGGACGAAATGAAACTTACGATATGGAAGCGGGGGTTTCTGGCGATCTTGAAGATGTAGAGGTATATCAAGTTTTTGATAAGTACAAAAGCGTGGTTAGGAGAGATATTTCACGCAAAGAAGCTAATAAAATAGGCCGAATATTGTCAAAGACTAGCGAAATAGCGAAACAAAAAAGAGCTCTGTAGCCCCTTGCAACACCTACGATTATCTGATACAATACAACACTGATGATTACAGCAGACAACAAAGCAAAGGCTATCGCAGCAACGCAGACGAACAAAAAGGACGTCGGTAGTGCTCAGGTGCAAGTGTCGGTTTTGACCGCACGCATCAAAGAGATTACCGAGCACCTGAAAGTGCACAAGCACGATCACATGGCTCGTCGTGGGCTGATCCAGATGGTCGGTCGCCGCAAGCGATTGCTCGGCTATCTTGAGAGCAAGGATTTTGCAGGCTACAAGGCACTGATTACACAGTTAGGCCTACGCAAGTAGCAGTAGCACTGTCCAATACAAAAAGCCCCGTATAGATGGGGCTTTTTGTATGGCGTTTTATATCTGTTAGACTAGTGATATGAAGTGGTATCAACGACTACTCCGTTACCCCGAATTGTGGGTGCTGACTATTGCTGCGTTTATAACGCGCCTTGTATTTGTGTGGCAGCCACCAGCGGTGGTGTTTGACGAAGTGTATTTTCGTACATTTGCGGGAAACTATCTTGATGGTCATTACTTTTTTGACATTCACCCACCACTGGTAAAGCTGCTATTTGCAGGTCTGGCACAGCTTCTGCACATTACACCCGAACAGATGATCGACGGTGATTCTGCGGCAGTGGCGCTACGTGTGTTGCCAGCGGTTGCAGGGGCACTGCTAGTGCCACTTGTGTATGTGATTTTACGTCAGTTTGGGCTGGGGCGACGTGTAGCAACACTTGGTGGGTTATTGGTGCTGCTTGACAATGCATTACTCGTTGAATCGCGCTTTATTTTGATGGATAGTTTACTGCTACTATTTGGCTTTGCGGCTCTTAGCTGCTTTTTGGCGCTGCGGCGCAGCAAAGGTACTGTGCGGTGGGTGTGGACCGCAGTGCTTGCGGTACTGCTTGGCCTGGTAGTAAGTACAAAATGGTCAGGGCTCGCAATGGTAGGACTGATTGCCCTGGCGTGGCTCGCCGATGGCATAAAGCAGCGGGTGAACTGGCAGCGCATGGCGGGCGAAGCGGCGATTGTGGTGCTAACTATGGCCACGATCTACATTAGTTGTTTTATGCTGCATTTTGCATTGCTGCCAAAGAGCGGTGAGGGCGACGCGTTTATGAGCCAAGAGTTTCAGTCGCTACTTGTAGGAAGCCCAGTCTACAATTCCGAGCAGCGCATGGCTTTTTGGGATAAGTTCGTTGAACTAAACAAAGAAATGTATACATCGCAGAGCTCACTACAGGGTGTAGAGCACCCGTATGCATCGCGCTGGTACACGTGGCCACTCGAAGTACGCGGTGTGTACTACTGGCAGGGCGATACGGTAAAGGGCATACAGGGCAATATATATTTGCTTGGTAATCCAGTGGTGTGGTGGGGAAGCACGGTGCTTGTGGTTGTGGCGTTTTTGGTATGGCTTGTGCGCCCGCGACTACTCGGCAAGCGGCGGCTGCTTACGGCTTTTTTGCTCATTGGCTTTGCGGTGAACTTTTTGCCATTCGCGTTTATCAATCGCCCGATGTTTTTGTACCATTATTTGTTTGCATTCATTTTTGCCATACTGCTGAGCTGCGTCATGTTTGCGCTCCTGTTTGATTGGCAGCGGCGCAAATACGGCCGCAGAGCAGTGGTGCAAACATGGTGGGCAATTATAGCGGTGGTACTACTTGGTTTTCTGTGGTTTTTGCCCATAAGCTATGGCTGGCCGCTCAGCCCCAGCGACTTACAGCTGCGCATGTGGCTGCCAACGTGGCGCTAGCGCATAACAGCAACGATTGCGTGGCGATCATCGGTAGGGCGTTTACCTGCAAGAAACAGGCTGTGCGAAAAATAATTGGGGTTAGTCGCTGAGTCGATAGGCGAAGCTGTGATGTTTGTGGCCGGTATGCCCGCTCCTTGCAGTTGCTCTGTAGCCACATCGTGCAACGAACGGTTGTTGAACGCGTAGAGCGGGTAGCTACTTTTGCCTGCAGCGGGCGACAACCAAACGGTCAGATTGACTGGGTTACAACCGTGCTTTTCAGCCAAATACTCAATACTTTTTGTGCCACCAGACTGCTCGAGATTATGGCGACCAAGGTGCGAGAGCATGAGGATGTTTTGCGTGGGATCATAAATCACGGCGCCAATACAGTCGGCTAGGGGCAAAAAGAGCGCATGGTCAGGCGTGGTAACTACCAGCGCGTCGCTGTCATAGCTCGTCGGCCTCGTCATGCCGTCACCCATATCGCTGTTGTGTAGCGTACGGTAACGACAAAAATCACCTCCCTCATAAGTGAGCCTCACAAGCGTTGTGTTTTGTATATCGATGTTGTTTTTTTCAAGGAATTTTCGCCGCGCAGGAAGGGCTACCTTGAAATCAGGGTTGGGTGACTTCATAGAGCCATCATCTACTGTCGATATGTACCGTACAGCTTGCATAATTTTAGTATACAGAACTATTACGCCCATGCTTGAAAGTATGAATTTTTGCTGATATTTTTAATAGAATGATTTTAAGAGGTAAATTGAGCGGAGTAAATATCCGCGTACTGGCTGGCTGTGTCATTGTGATGAGTGTGGTTGTTGCGGGCATTTTTGCAACAGTGGGACGCGTATCGGCAGACAACGCGATGTTTTGGGACGACGTGACAGCTGCAGTTGCGCAGACGAGCGATGAACCAGGGGTGACGTGGAAGAGCTGGTATCAACCAAACTGCCAGTCGATAGTTGCGACCGTGGAGGACTATGGCCAGCGTGGAGAACGAGATGTCTGCGTGGTGAGTTCTGAACATGCACAGCTAGCGGTGTTTGAGCAATCACCTGGAGCTGGGCCGGTCTACGCGCTCAAGCGTGAGACAGATGATGTGTTTCATAGGGTGGCTACTTTGACACCTTCGCCATCACATCTGACGCTTCTAGAGAATGACATGGTACTTGGTGCAGTTCAGAGCGGTCAGGATATTCTTGCCCTGTATTCGCTTGAGCAGTTCCATGAGCAGACCGTGTCGACTCAGATCCAGACTGGAGCAACGACATATAATACAGTGTATTCGATAGATATGTCACAGCGCCAGTTGATCACCGACAATGCGCAACATACATTTGCAACGGGTTCGATTGCGGTATCAAAAAATGGCAATTATGCTGTGGCGCAAGCATTGGGCAAGGGGCTGGCGTGGATTGATCTGCGTAAACAGAAAGTCAAGATTGTGACGAATGATGTAAATAATGGCCAAGGTGTACTGCTAGCGGTGTCGAATGATGGCAATTCGGTGGCAGTCACTGGTAATACCTCGACACAACAGCGAATTTATACGGGTATTGGTGGTTGTGGTGATGGCGATGTGACAGTGACGTTGAAGAATCGAAAGATGTGCCATTCGATTGATTTTAGTAATGAAACGGTGACGAACCAGTCGTTTGGTACGCCGTATGGCCCTGAATTTACAAGCAATGCAGAGCTGGTGATTCATGAATGGCGCGAGAGCGAGCAAAAATCAGTGAAACATATACTGAAGCCTGATCCTGATAGCTATAGGCTTGAGTATCTGGCCATGGGTGATTCTTATTCGAGTGGGGAGGGGGATGTGGGGCGGACTACGAGCGGGTCTAAGTACTATTTGGCAGAGACTAACGTGCCTCCAAACCTATGTCATGTAAGTACAAGATCTTATCCTTTTTTGGTACGCGACTTTCTGGGTGTTTCGAAGAATTACATGCACTCCGTGGCTTGTTCGGGTGCACAAGTAGCTCCTGATATGTATGGTAACACCCAAAGTTACGCTGGTCAGGGAGGGCGGCTACTGTACGATAAGAATCGTACTGCAACTCAACAGAAGGCGCTGAAGAACTTTATGCCAGGTCATGTGCCACAGCTTGAGTTTGCAAGGAAATATCAACCCAAGCTTATTACACTTACCGGTGGTGGTAATGATATTGGCTTTGCGGATATAATCCTCTATTGTGCAGACCTACATCCGGAAGACTGGTTACCTTTTGCTAGTGATTGTGGCTATGCGAAGTCGGATTGGGAATCAGATATGCACCAAATGCTTTTAGACACCATTGATACCCAGTATAACTACAACAAAAAGCTTATTACGAACATGCAGGCAGTATCGCCGACTAGCAAGATTGTTCTGATTGGCTATCCAAGCTTTATCGCACAGTCTGGCGCTCTTTCCTGCAGGGTTGACGGTGGCCTGTTGTCTAGCCGTGAATCGGGAATGATTAACGAGATGGTGGGCTATATGAATAGCATGCTAAGGCGGGTTGCCCATGATACCGGCATCACCTATGTCGATATACAAAGTGCACTCAATGGCGGTAGAATTTGCGAGGGTGGCAAGTATGTCACGGGTGTGCTTGACAACAAGTTAGGTAATGCTAGCTATGAGGAGCAATTTCATCCAAACGCCGAAGGCCATAAGCGTATGGCAAAAGCCATAGAAGACGCAGGCATATCATTGCCAGCAGATACCGTGCCAAGCGCTGGTAACTACACACCTTCTACGAGTACAAAAGAGACCAAGAAGACCACAATGGTAGAAAAAGACTCTAGTATCAAAGTACTTGGCATGACAATCAAGATCGACCCAGGTCTCCTGAAAACCCTTTCACAGTTCACTCTAACTGTACATTCTACTCCCACGCGTCTTGGACAGTTCACAACTGGTGCCGATGGCTCGGTCGATATGACGCTTCCGCTCGACAACGTGGGCATTGGTCGTCATGTGCTGGTGCTGGATGGTACAAGCGAGGAAGGAAATCCGATAGAGCTGTTCCAATTTGTAGAAGTAAAGGCAAGTGCCACTGATGCAGATGGCGATGGCATACCTGACGATCAGGATCCGTGCCAGTACATTACATCGTGGTACGACGAAGAAACGGGCGAAGATGTATGTGCTCCTGCTAGACAATCACCACTCGCTTACTCGGTGGTTGGAGGTAAAACAAATGGAACTGCAGTACGGACAACATCACAGACTGAACGGCATGACTATGCCAGCGCGGCTCATGATGATGCCAAGATCGCTACCATCACAAAACCTCTACTGGCAGCTATTCCCCAGGTGGAGCCTAAAACCACTACACAGGATAGTTTGATCAGCGTGATTTTGGGTGCAGCGGGTGTGGTACTATTGGGAGTAATAGGATGGGTATATGCCAACAGAAAAAGCAAAGAATAACCAAGTAAAACCACGAAAAAAGCTTAACATAGCGCTTGTTGTTGTGTGTGGGCTGGTACTACTTGTGTTGTTTGATATTTTTACGCCCGTCTTTGGAGGACAGGTAAGATTTTATGCAAAGTGGATGGAGTGTGGGCGCGTACCATTTAGTAAAATTGAGAGGTACGGCTCTCATGTTGATTCCTATGCAACCTCTTCTGCTCTTAAGCCTTTTCGTGAAAATCGAACCTCATATTTTTGCAATGAAAGGCAAGCGGAACTCTCAGGGCTTTCAGCTAATGCTTATTCTTACGATTTTCCTCATCTTACCGACGACGAGATCTCAAAAGTACTTGGCGGCAATCGCTAATTATTTATCAAGTTTTTTTCTGCGCTTTGCGGTTTTCCCACCAAAATCGTACCAAGCCTATGATCACGATGATAGCAGCAATATAGAGCAGGCTACTAATAAACCACGCAGCAAGTTTGAACAGTAAACCGAGCAACCAAACACCTACGATGATGGCCGCGATGACGAATATAAGACGAGATAGTTTCATACTGCCATTATACAACATTCGTACTATACTAATGACATGACAAAAACCACAACCGTGATCATAGAGTTTGATCATGTGACAAAAAAATTTGGATCGTTTGCGGCAGCTAGTGACATAGCGCTTACGGTTCAAGCCGGAGAAGTCGTTGGATTCGTTGGCGAAAACGGCGCAGGCAAGACCACAACTATAAACATGCTACTTGGTTTTACATCGCCATCGCAGGGCGCGGTAAGACTATTTGGCAAACCTGTACGGACGTCGAATGCGCATGTGTCGCATCGCTCTATAGGCTATGCGTCTGGCGACATGGCGCTGCCAGACCACATGACGGGCGAGCAGTTTATACGATTTACCATGGCGCAAACGGCTGGTGATCATGACAAGCGCTACGAAGAACTTGTGGATGCTTTTAAACCACAGCTCGACAAAAAAATCAGCACGCTTTCGCGTGGCAACAAGCAAAAGATCGCACTGGTCGCGGCATTTGTGACAAGCCCCAAGCTGATCGTGCTCGACGAACCAACGAGCGGGCTTGACCCGGTGATGCAAGACGTATTTTTGGACACTATTCGCGACGTGGCAAAACGTGGTGCAACGGTATTTATGTCGTCGCATTATTTGCAAGAAGTAGCCGAGGTCGGTACGCGCGTACTGCTAATGAAGCAAGGCAAGATTATGGAAGATCTTTCGGCCGAGCAGCTTGCGCAGCGTGGTGGCAAGATTGTGACAATCACCACCAAGCACGCGGTAACGTTGCCTAAAAACAATGTGGTCGAACCAACTTCGGGGCGTCATGGTGGTTACCATCGCACGGAATTTGGCTTTACTGGCGAGCCGACGCAACTTGTAAAATGGCTGGGTGGCGTGACGGGCGTGATCGATGTGTCGATTACTGATCGCACGCTCGAACACGAGTTTCGTAGTGTGTATGAATCGGAGGCAGGCAATGAATAGCGTATTTACAAAGACACTGCGCGACAAACGCGGGTTTATCATCGGTTGGTTTGTAGGGTTTGCAGCGCTTGCAGCGCTTATGGTGGCTTTTTACCCTGCTATGCACCAAGATGGCACTATTGATCAGCTGGTAAAGACCATGCCACCTGCATTTAAGGGTCTTGTGGGGAATCTTGCTGATCTGACACGGTTCGACACGTATTTGGCATCGCAATTGTTCGACATTCGTATATCGCTGCTGGCGGGTATTATGGCGACAGTCTTGGCGCTTGGTATTACCGTAGGCGAGGAAGAAAAGGGCCAGCTGCGCACATTGCTTTCGCTGCCCATAAGCCGCACTAAACTGTTGCTACAAAAGTGGGTTGCTATGCTGCTGATCATTTTTGTGACACTACTTGGTACCACGGTGAGTATATTTGCACTGCAAGGTACGGTAGATGCGTCGATTGAATTTGGCGTGCTGGTGAATTTGTTTGTCATGATATGGCTGGTCATTGCAGCGCTTGCTAGTGTGACTTTTGCAGTTGCAATAGCCACCGGCAAACGAAGCCTTGCCATGCTGTTTGGTATTTTGCTGCTAGCGGGCAGCTTTATAGTGTCGACATTTGGTATGTCGGTAGACTGGCTCAAAGATTATGAATGGTTGTCGTTGTTTCACTACTTCCCGGCCAGCGACGTAGCGCGAAACGGGATCGACAGCAACAACGTCATCGTACTTGCTAGCATTGCACTCATTGCGCTACTTGTCGCACTCGTGGCGTTTAACCGCCGAGATGTGAACTAGATTATATCTGTTATACTCTACGTATGAGTTTTGAACGAGGTTTTGAACCACCTTTTCCTGATCCTAAAGACATTTTGGGCAATTATTATGATGAAGAAAATCCGTTCGATCCGGATGAACCCGATAACTACGATCCGGATGAAGTATATACGGATGGTCCGTTGTACGAGACCATAGATGGCGTTCAGCTGCCTATACCGTATGACGAGAATGCTACGCTGACAGCAAGCGAAACCGAAACGACGGATGACCCCGATGATAATCCCTATGGTATGGTGTATGACCAGCGAGGCAGGAGGATCCCAACTACGACGCACGAGGTTTTGAGTGATGCCGCATATGATATTGACGATACGGAGTCATGGCAGGTACTTAGAATAAGAGGTAGTCTTGATAACGATATATTTTATGTCAATGTTTTGAGCAAGGCTGCTGTGCCGGAAGTTGTGATGGAAGATTTTGGTGATATTGCTGGCTGTATTGTGATAGATGCTGAGCCTGGCGACGATGACAAAAAGGTGCAGGGTATAGCATTTGACGGTACTCGCGATCAAATGGATGATTTCATTCGTTATTTACGTGACAAGATGGTTTTTCCTGTGGATGGCGAGGAGAACCCGCTTGATAAGCTTCGTATACCGTTACCTTGGATTACATTCTGGGCCTTGGCAGAGCGCGTAACCGCAAACGAGGACAGATAAGTATGGCGGTCTGGGAATTTGGGCTCGTGACAGAGCCGTTTGAGGCGGTCGCTACTGGTAGAAAAACGATTGAAGGCCGGCTAAACAAGGGTAAGTTTGCGCAGTTTGCTGCAGGTGACATTGTGAAGATCCGCAGAGATTACCGTGATGAGTCGGGTGCTATTCAGGATGGTGAGCCAGATGCTGCAAGAGTGAAAGTGGTAGCAGTTCGGGAATATCCTGATTTTGCGTCACTAGTGAAGGCAGAAGGCTATGAGCGAGTGGCATCACGCCCTGTTTCGGTAGAAGAAACAATAGCCAGTTACGGGCAGCATTATTCGATTGAAGAGCAGAATCAGTTTGGAGTGCTTGCAATCGAAATAATAGTCGTTTAAAACGTCGAAAACCCCACTCCTGGCCGGAGCGGGGCTCGACGGTCGAGGGATGGGGCTGGGGGTGAGATGAGGGCAGGTGGCTGTCCTATGCGATTGCATCCTCCTCGGCGTAGCGCTTGAGAGCCTCTTTGATGCCGCGTAGTGGGCGAAGTCGGGATCTCTGAGCCGTGACAGTAATCCACTTGCCGAACTCTTCGCTTCGGACTTCCACGAAGAAGGTCTTCGTGATTAGCGAGATGTTTCCCGTTTGTAGGCCGAGCTCGTTGGCGGCGATGACGATTTTGCCGAACTCTTTCAAGACTTTCATAGCTCTCCTCGGAGTACGTGGTGTCTACGGCGTAGACAATGTCCATGATTTGATTTTACCATAAATACAATATTCTGTCAAACAATGCTATAATTACAGAGTAAGTAACCGCGGAAAGTGATAGAGACGAGGATTTTGAATACAAAATTTTCACCCCTGTTACTCTCCGCACCAAAAATAAGGAGAACCAATGAGTACTATTAATCCTCTTGGCAAAGATATTATTCGTGTCAGCACGCAGCTGGCAGGTAAAGAGCTGACACTCGAAGTCAACCGCGTGGGCTTTCGTACCACAGCGAGCGTGCTGGTAACATACGGCGATACAGTAGTACTTGGTACTGCAATGGTCGGCAGCCGCCCCGTGCAGCTGGACTATTTTCCGCTGAGCATCGACTATGAAGAAAAGTTTTATGCAGCAGGCAAGATTAGCGGCAGTCGTTTTATCAAACGCGAAGGCCGCCCAAGCGACGAAGCGATCTTGATCGGTCGTTTGATCGACCGCCCAATTCGCCCGTTGTTTCCAAAAGGCTATCGCCAAGAAGTGCAGGTGGTTGCGAGCGTTCTCTCTATGGATCCAAACTTCCGCCCAGACAGCGTAGCTATGATCGCTGCCAGCGCGGCATTGATGCTCACTGGCACGCCATTTGACGGCCCAGTGGCTGGCCTGCGCATAGCGCATGTAAACGGTGAATTTAAGGCATTTGCTTCGCCCGAAGAGCGCGAAGCGAGCGATCTTGACCTAGTGGTTGCCGGTATCGAAAGCGGCATTACTATGGTAGAAGCTGGCGCCAATGAAGTGAGCGAAGAGCTGGTAGCAGACGCACTGGCATGGGCGTACGAGCAGTACCAACCAGCCATCAAGCTGCAAAAGGAATTGGCTGCCAAAGTAGCACCAGTTGCTCAGGAATATGAACTGATTTTGCCAAACGAAGATATTCAAAAAGATGTAGACGCATGGGTAGACGGCAAACTGGGTGAAGCGCTGCACAAGCCATACCCAGAGCGCAACGAGCTGGTGAGCACACTGCGTTGGGCATTCCACGATGAAATGCGCGAAAAGCACGCCGACGAATACGATGCACTGCACGACGAATACGACGAAGCCTTTACCAGCGCACTACATAAAGACGTGCGCAAAGGAATCATAGAGCTCAACACTCGCCCGGATGGCCGTAAGCTCGACGAAATTCGCCCACTCAGTAGCGAAGTTGGTGTGCTGCCACGCACGCATGGGTCATCTATATTTACCCGTGGTGTCACACAGGGTCTCAACATCGTCACACTTGCACCTCTGAGCTATGCGCAGATGATCGATACTATGGAAGTCAACGACGGCGAGCGCCGTTACATGCATCACTACAATGCACCTGGCTACACAGTAGGCGAAGTTCGCCGCCTTGGTAGCCCAGGCCGCCGCGAGATTGGCCATGGCTACTTGGCAGAGCGTGCTGTGCTGCCTATGCTGCCAAGCGAAGAAGAGTTCCCGTATGCGATTCGTAGCGTGACCGAAATCATGAGCCAAAACGGTAGCACCAGTATGGCAGCTACCTGTAGTAGCGTGCTTGCACTTATGGATGCGGGTGTGCCGTTGAAGCGACCAGTCAGTGGTATTGCTATGGGTCTGATGATGGACGGCGATACGCCATATGTGCTCAGCGACATTGCTGATGCCGAAGATTTTGCGGGCGACATGGACTTTAAAGTCACTGGTACCAGCGAAGGTATCACGGCAATTCAGATGGACATGAAGGTGCATGGTTTGCCGGTAGAGATTTTGAAAAAAGCGATCGAGCAGGCAAAGCCTGGCCGCGCGTTCATACTTGAGCATATGCTTACCACACTTGCACAGCCACGTCCTGAACTGTCTCCGTATGCGCCACGTATCGAAAAAATCAAGATCAACCCCGAGAAGATCGGTGCTGTCATAGGCAAGGGTGGCGAAGTGATCAACAAGATTACGAGCGAAACCGGCGCTATGATCGACATCAAAGACGACGGCCTGATCACTGTTGCGGGCAACAATCCAGAAGGCATCGAGCGTGCACTGGAATGGATCCGCGGCCTGACCGAAGAGCCAGAAGTCGGCAAGGTGTATGAAGGTAAAGTTGTGAGCATCAAAGACTTTGGTGCCTTCGTAAACATCATGCCCGGTACAGATGGCATGGTCCATATCAGCAAGCTGAGCAACGAGCGTGTAGAACGAGTAGAAGACGTGCTGCATGAAGGCCAGATCGTCAAAGTTCTTTTGACTGGCATCGATGAGCGCGGACGGCTGAGTCTTAGTATTAAAGACGTCGAGCAATAAACATGGAGGCGAACGAGCAAATGCAAAAGTTCTCGTTCAACCTTCATGAAGTTCCAGTATTGCAAAGTGTTGCCGTACGCGAGAATGTTGCACTTCGCCCGCTGTCGCCAGACGATGCGGGTGAGCTGCTGCGGGTTCTTGAGGCCGATCCTGAAATCAGGCACAGGGTAGCGATTGCTTCAAAAATTCATACGCTTGACGATGTGCTTACGGAAGTAGAGAAGTATCGGCAAGATCCAACGACAATTCGCTACTCACTCTTTGAGAATGATCGCTACGTTGGCTTGGTATCATTTTGGAATGACGATGGACTTTTTGGCTTGGCACCAGATCTACACGCCTATGGATTTGGCTACTTTCTTGCTCCTGATGCGCGCGGCAGAGGCTTGGTGACGGATGCGGTAAGGGCATTGATGAATATTGCAGAAGCCGATCTTGAGGCCGAACGGTTCATTGCTTTTTGTGAAGATGACAACGTAGAGAGTACTAGGTTACTCGAGAAGCTAGGATTTCTACCAGATACAGAGACGCATCACGATGCTGCGAGTGGCTGGACGGCAAGGAAATACACTTTAGAGTTGCAAAAACATAAATAGTATGCTACAATAGAATTACGTAAGCTTAGCGATTAAGCATTTCTTGGACAAATCAGAGCAGATTCAGACAACGTCTGTTCGAATTTGAGCAAGAATCAATTATCTTGATCAAATCTTGTATTAACTAATTCTCATTTGAAGACCTCGATTTCAAGTGATACGTAACCTATACGGTTGGAGTGTCCTTTCGTGGTTAGGAGGAGTATATGAAACAAAATAACAAACAACAACAGCGCCAAAAAGCGCAGCAAGCAGAACGGCGACTACGTAAGTATCGTACAAATAAAGCAACGACTCCACAGCTCGCCAAGCAAACGCTTCGTATTGTGCCACTAGGTGGCCAAAATGGTATTGGCGAAAAAAATATGATCGTGGTGGAGTACGAAAACGATGCCATAGTGCTAGACTGCGGGTTTGATCTTGGCGTGAATTTGCCGGGTGTGAACTACGCGATTCCGGCGACTGATTATTTACAGTCGATTCGCCATAAACTGCGCGGCTATGTGATTAGCCATGGACACCTTGATCATATAGGTGCATTGGTACATGTGGTACCCGATTGTCCGGCGCCGATTTATGGCAGCAAGTTCACCATTGGTATGGTGGACGCGCAGTTTGAAAAGGCAAAAGAGCGAGGTGTGCAATACCTGCATCAGACAACCGCGCTCAATATGGATAATCACGAACGTGTACAACTTGGTGTGTTTACGATTGAACTTGTGCGGGTGACGCATGCTATTCCGGAATCGTCGCTCATAGCGGTCGATACGCCAGTGGGAAGGATCATTAACACGGGTGATTATCGTCTTGACCCAGAACCGCTCGACGATATGCCAAGTGACATTACTCGCATGAAACAGCTGGGTGATGAAGGCGTGTTGCTGCTGATGGGCGAGAGCACAAACGCGACAAAACCTGGCCGTACACCAACGGAGCATACGCTCGAAAAAAGCTTTGAAGATATCATAGCGCACGCGAAAGGCCGTGTATTTGCGGCGGTGTTTTCGACCAATATGAATCGTGTGCAAATGATTGTTGATGCTGCTGCACGTCACGGTCGCAAGGTCGCACTTGGTGGGCGCAGCATGCTTGAAACCGCCGAACTTGCCGTGCGCCTAGGCAACCTCAAAATTCCCAAAGGCACACTAGTGCCACTTCGCGAGGCGCTCAATGTGCCTGATAGCAAGCTTGTTGTGCTGTGTACCGGTGGGCAGGGTGAGCCTGGGGCGGCAATGAGCCGTATGAGTAGTGGCGAGCACCCGCAATTCAAACTGAAAAAAAGCGATACGGTGGTGATTAGCAGCACGCCCATACCGGGCAATGAAATAAGCTACCAGCAGGTTGGCGATGACCTGGCAACTATCGGTGTCACGCTGTATCGCCATCCAACACATGAGCTGGATGGTTGTGGGCCACTGCATGTATCGGGGCATGGCAATCAAGACGAACATGCAGAAATGATTCAGCTGACGCGTCCAAAATACCTTATGCCTATCTACGGTGGCGCATTGAATCGTGCTTATCATCGCCAAGTAGGACTGCGCGAGGGCCTAAGCGATAGCCATATAGTAATGGCGCATACCGGGGAGATTGTGGAGTTTAATACTAAAGGCGAGATGAAACGTCCTGGCAAAGTGACAAGTGGCGCGCAGCTGATCGACCAAAATGGTGAACTGGTACCAAACATGGTGCTGGTAGACAGGTTTGACCTTGAACGGAGTGGTTTTGTAGTGGCGTCGGTCACGATTGATCGCATGACTGGTCGTGTGGTGTCGAGCCCCGACATAGTGACGCGCGGCGTATTTGCAATTCGCGATAACAAGCAGCTTATGGACGAGCTACGGGCTGAGATTCGCAGTGTGGTACGACAACACAAGGTCACCAGGCAAACCGTTGAACTAGTGAAGTATCGTTTGCGGACGGTATTGCAAGAACGTTTGGCAAAGGGTACAAGCCACGTACCGCTTGTGATTCCTATAGTGACAGTTGTGGGAGGCGCGTCTGTGGCACCAGTTGCTGCTCGTACCAAAGCATTGTTATAGCTCCCGTAAAACAAACTCCCGGTTTTTGGACCGCCCCCTCCGGCCAAAAGTCACTTTTCCTCGTTCACCGTATCTACGGATACGCTTCTCTCGGATAAAGTGCCTTTATGACTCGAAGGTGACTGGTCCAAAACGTCTAGGATTTGTTTCGTGGGAGCTATACAATAAGTACGAAGGAGGTGCGTATGGGATTTTTGGGAGATTTAGGCAAGGCAATTATGGGAAAACCAATAGGCCAGGCAGATCAGACACAGACTGCAGCGCCCGAGCAACCGATTGAGCAGCCGACGCAAACACTTGGCCAACAGCAAGGTGTTCAAGATGAGCGTGGACTCAAGATTATACCAGAGATCGAGGTGAAAAATCTGCGATCGCATCGTAACGGCGATAAGCTGCGGGTGACAGCGTGGATTGCCAATAAATCTGACCAAGAAATACGCATAGATGAGACACGTCTTTTGGGGCAAGGTAGGCAACCAGGGCAGTTTTTGAGCCCCCGCGGTTCGCACGAACTAGTGCTTTACGATGGTCGTACACCCGACAACGAGAGTCAAACTAAAGCGCAAATTGTGTACCGTCTGAAAGTAAATAACGATGTGTTTATGGAAAACTATCGTGTGAATTACAGCATTGAACAAGATGGCAAGCATACAGTGGACGAGCTTGTCGATGAAGGACCGGTTCGGGACATATAAATGGCGACAGACAAACAAGCTGAGCTCGACAAAGTACGGCAGGCGATTTTGGAGGGCAATGTGTGCTCGGAGCTTGCGAGCACAGCCACAAACCTAGTCATGGGTGATGGCAATGTGAATGCCGACATAGTGTTTATTGGCGAGGCACCGGGCAAAAACGAAGACGAGCAGGGTCTGCCGTTTGTGGGTGCGGCTGGTAAGTTTTTAAACGAAATGCTGGCCGCCGCAGGTATGGACAGAAGCGATGTGTACATAACAAATATCGTTAAATACCGCCCGCCAAATAACCGTGATCCACTACCCGAAGAAAAGAAGGCGTTTTGGCCGTATTTGCTGAAGCAGCTGCAGATCATTGAGCCAAAAGTCGTGATCACGCTTGGCCGGCATAGCATGGAGTATTTTTTACCGGGCATGTTCATTAGCCAGATTCATGGTCAGCCCAAGCGCATACAATTTGGCGATCACAAGCTGGTGATTGTGCCGCTCTACCACCCGGCGGCAGCACTGTACAATGGGTCAATGCGCCAGACGCTGATTGACGATTTTTTGACCGTGCCAGAGATAATCGAGAAGGTTTAATATTGCATATCTTATATTTTTATGCTATAATGAACATCATCATAAAATAAACCAAAACAAAAAATGACAGAACGAACATCATCGGTTGCGTGGGCACATGAACATGAGCATACGAGAGATACAGCTCGAGAATTAGGCGGGCTTGCTGCATCGGAACATGCCAATGGCTCTATCGAAACAGAAGGTTCTTATCAAAACGGATGGGGATTCTTTGATAACAACAGTGGTGTTTTTGACCAAGAATATACAGTATTTGGCGACGATGATCTATTTATTGATCAGGTTCTAGGCAAACGTCAGGCATATAAGAAAGAACAATTACCATTGAGTCCTGAGCGTCAGGCGGAGGCGGAACTCCATATGACTCGCTTTATGGAGGCGGCATGGGGCTTGCCGTATAAAACATTTAAGAATCTTGAGCATGCAAGGAACAAGATTGATAAAATTGAGCGTCCAGAAAACAGATTCGTAAGAGAAAATATGTTGAAGCAGGGTAGATATTTGCAGTACCAAAGTCCTGTACAGTATCGTGATCAAACGAAGAATTCAAAAACTATTCACGACATACTTGCATCGCCATATTCCTCACCCACCATGCTTTATTTTGGACGGCCCATGAATGAAGATTCTATACTAAAGGACGACAAACTGGATAGTATCATGCGTGTGTATGTTCATGCGAAACCAGAGTATGCGGCTGCTATTGCGGGTAAGGTGATCATTGAAATGCGTAAACGCCTTCCTGACTATGAGCTTTATGGCAAGCTCACTGATATCGCAACAGTGCATGGTGATCACTATATGCGACATGATAATTTGCTTTTTTACCTTCAAACACATAGTCAAATGACCTGTGTTGCGGTGGTACTTAGGGAAATGGCGGCAAAACATCCTGAACTGTTCGCGCCTGAGCTGACATCTCTCGATGTCGCCTGTCAGACTGATATCCCAGGAGTCTCAATTGGCGAGGAACCTATTCAGAGGAATGATGTTATCCAAGAGTCGTTTAATAGTTCTAGGGAGGCTATACCGGGTCGGGCGCTTGAGCTGATTGAAGATGGTATTGTGAGTAAGTATCCTGAGCTGCGGGGCCTTAGGGGTAGTGAGATTCTAAAGGTTGCCTATAAGAAAAATCTGGTGACGAGAGAACAAATTACAAATGCTTTTCGTAAGGCGGTGCGGGCTATCTCTGCTCAGCACGGCATATCTACTAAGAACTTTTCAATGAATGCACGCAGTGGTTATTGATATCTTTTTGATGGGGTCGAGAATAATCAAGAAAATCTAACGCTATTCGTCGCGCATATCGCGTATAGGATTGCGACGGACGTTTCGCATGAGTGGCGGCAAGACGGCAATGAGGCTAATGCCAATGATACATAGCGCAAGAATACCGAGTGCCGAGAGGTTGATGCCGATAAAATGGAACGGTTGTTCTTTGTCGAACACGCCGTAGGCAACCATAGCGAGGTTGGTTGCGTTGGCGCTAAATAGTGATTCTACTATTACTGCCGCAACGAGCCCAAGAGTGAGCATGAAAATGACGATGAGCAGCGCAACAAGCACGCTGTAAAGCAGGTAAATGCTGGCGATGTCGCGTCGTTTGGCACCGAGCGCGCGGAACACGGCGGTTTCGCGGCGACTGTCGATGATGACGCGTGCCATAGTGATCCAGATGATGATTGTTGCAATACCCATAGCAATCAGTAGCACAATAGGTGTGATGCCCGCTAGGAATGAGCTAATGTCGTCGATTGCTAGGTACGCGGCACCGTATGTACTGGTGAGAAATGGCTTTTTGCATTCCGATGCGTTGAATGTGTCGCAACCTTCTTTTTTGATGAAATCGCGTGCTGCACTGAGTGTTGGGAACGAGACAATCGTTTGCCGGATATCCGCTTGTTCAAACAGATAGTAGTCGTTGTGGGCCGCATCGTCGATGAGCAAAAGGTCTTTGTGCTGGGCTGCTGCGGGCAGTTTGTCGTAGAGTTGCTGAGGTATAAACGCACCCTGGCTGTACTGTGGACCAAGCAGGTATGATATGTAGGCGCTGGCATTTTGTGGCTGCGCAAACGGCACGGTCAAAGTAAACGTGCCAACGATCTGAAACGTTAGCAGCCGGTGCTCGACTGGCTGGTATGTGCCAAGGTCTTTTTGTAGTTGTTCTTCTGTTTGAGCGGTCTTTTTTTCGCTGGCACTACGTGTGTCTTTTTTGACGGTCAGCTCACCGCAGGGTGAGGTCGGCAGTGTATATTGCAGGCTTGGTGCAGTGTAGGTTGGGTCTTTGGCTTTGGTGGCCATTTCGACATTGGTTTGCATGGTTCTTTGTATCAGGGCTTTTTCGCCAGGGCTACGATAACAGGCTTGATAGGTGAGACCATTGGCCTTTTGCTGCAAGTTTTTTACCCATGCCACTTGTTCGGCAGGATCGGTTGGCTGTGCACCTATGCCAAGCTGCTTACCAAATACCTTCGCTATTTCTTGGGTTGTCAGTATGACGGGTATGGCGTCGGTTGTTTGTGTGCGGCGATCGTTTTGTGGCAATATGAAGCGCTGCATGAGCGACTGGTCGGTAAATGTATACGATGACTGGAGGATATTTGTGGTTAAGTAATCTTCGTAAGATGTTTGGTTTGATGATTCTTTTTGCGTCAAATCTTCTTTGCCGTCTTTGAGATATGTTGCCTGCATTGCCAACGTGCCTGATTGGTTATGGGAATAGCTGGTTGCACCGTAGCGCCCCGCGAGCTTTTTGAGATCGGTCACTGTGTTCACGGCTGTTTTTATATAGTCGCGCTTGAGATCATCGAGGTACTCTTTGTATACGGGTGAATTGCGGTTTATCTCTTGCGTCAGGGCACCGGTGCTGTCTTTTTGGCCATATGAATTGGGCTGCAAGACTGGCGTGATGGTTGATTTGTCGAACGGTAGTTTATATTTGTCGTAGATGGCCTTTTGCCTAGCGTTATAGTCGTCTTGTCGCTTGGTGAGTTTTTGGATGAGTTCTTTCGAAGGGTTGTAAGCAGTGTCATCATAGCCAAACACGGCGCCAGGTATATTTGGCTGCACCTCTACGAGGTACTTGCCGTCGAGTGCTCTTGTAAAGAACTGATTCACGCTCGTGGTCACGCCAGAACTTACGACAATTGCCGCAGCGAGCACCCCAAACAACATGCCAGAAACGACGACTGTGATGATGAGCAGTACGCGTTTTGAGCGCAGTTTGGTGCGAGCGAGCGTAAGTGTATCGAGCACGCCGATCATACGATTGCTCCGTCACTCAGCTGGATTTCGCGGTCGGCCTGTAGTGCGATTTCGGGGTTGTGCGTCACGATCACAATAGTTGTGCCGAGCTCTTTTCGGATTGTGTGAAATAGTTTAATAATCTCGCCAGAATTGGTTTTGTCCAAATTGCCTGTTGGTTCATCGGCAAGCAGGATTTTTGGTTGGTTGAGTAGTGCACGAGCAATAGCCGCACGTTGAATTTGCCCGCCCGAAAGTTCTTTTGGAAGACGCTTTGCGTACTCACTAAGCCCTACGCGTTCAAGTAGCTTTTCGGCTTCTGCTCCACGCACTTTTCGCGGAGTGTGACGAAACATGCCAGGCACTTCAGTGTTGGTACTGAGTTGCAAAAAAGGTTGCAGGTAAAAAAATTGAAACACAAAGCCAATGGTTGTATTGCGAAATTCCGAGAGTTTTTTGTCACGTAGGCGCCGTATGTCGGTATCAGCTACGGTAATGCTGCCTGTGGTTGGCTGATCAAGGCCACCAATGAGTTGCAGCAGCGTGCTTTTGCCACTGCCACTTGCTCCCGTGAGCGCCACAAATTCGCCTTCGTGTATGTCAAGCGACACACCGCGCAGCGCTTCAACTTTTTGGCGGTGGACTTTGTATGTTTTTACCAGATCTTTGACGCTAATTATGACAGGCTTGTCAGCATACAGCGACGGCTGCTTTGGTTTGGCGGTGTAGTGTTTGATTGCCGCAATGGCAGCGTCGGGCGATCCAAACCCAGCAATGAATTCTTCGACTTTGCGGCTAGCTGTAGTGCTGCC
>Ga0208826_1000864_pt1 | contig 28692 bp, 21 predicted proteins | sample AD_UKC115_MetaG_FD_184451 | JGI IMG/M metagenome (GOLD analysis project Ga0208826, IMG submission 184451) | Active sludge microbial communities of municipal wastewater-treating anaerobic digesters from Hong Kong - AD_UKC115_MetaG (SPAdes)... | ecosystem: Engineered > Bioreactor > Anaerobic >...
ATCTCCGTCTCTCTGCTTCGAGATCACCGATTGCGGAACGACACCGCAGTTCCAGTTTGCCAACGTCTGCCTCGGGGAGATGTCGGCCTTCAAGTTCCACGATAAGAACATGAACGGTCTCTACGAGCCTCAGGGTGAGCCGTTTGCAGATGCGAACGGCAACGGCTGGTGGGACCCCGCCGAGCCGTTCACCGATCTCACCCCGAGGTGCAACGGCAGGTGGGATGAGGGAGAGTACTACCGCGATCTCAACGGCAACAAGCAGTGGGACAAAGCTGAGCCGTTCACAGACCTCGATAGCGACGGCATCTGGGACGAGCCGGAGTGCCCGATCGAAGGCTGGCCATTCAGGCTCTACGGCACCAGAGCCGACGGTCGCTGTCTGTGCATCGGCGACGGGCCGAACCTCCGCAAGACGAACGCCGACGGTGTGGTCGTCTTCCAGGATATTCCTCCTCCTTCGCTACCGAACGGCTACACCCTGACTGAGCGATTCGATGTTGGCCACTGCACTACCAACGCAAGCTGGCAACCCGAGATCGAGTGGGCTCAGTACCACCTCGGCGCTAGCTGGGATGTCTGGCGCACGACATATGGGCCGATCCATCCGCCCTGCCCGCCGAATGGTTGCGACGTCACTCGATGGGAGGCCACGACACCGCTCGGCCTGTCGCCTCTCTACGCCTACTGCGGCGCAACGCCTCAGCAGGACTTCGGCAACGTCTGTCTCACTACGGTGGACGGCGACAAGTGGGTCTACGATGACGGCCTGCCGGGAGTCGGCACACCTAAGCCGGGAGTCGGCTGGGAGATCTGCCTCGCCGGCAAGGACCTGGCCGGAAGAGACGTCGTTCCTTCAGATGCAAACCTGAACCCGATCCTGGCCGTAGCGGCGCCGCCGATAAGCCTGCCGTGCAAGACCCCGGTGTGGCACAGCGTGCGCTGTGACGCCAACGGGCATTTCAGGTTCACCGACCTTCCGCCCGGACACTATGAGCTGATGGAGCGTGTGAACTGCGACTACAAGCTCCGCATGAGCAAGCCTATGCTCTCCGGGTTTGATCTCGAGTGCTGCCCGGAGGAAGTCACTCTGGAGAACTTCCGGAAGGATATCGTTACGAAGGTCTACCAGGTGTACCCCGGTGACTCCAATGGGCTGGAACAGCACCATGCGGGATACGAAGGCGAGTACGGTGAGCTGATCACCGCCGTCCCCGGCGTGCTGAAGGTCATCCCCGGCGAGAAGTGGGCCAACTACCTGCAGGCCCTAGGACTCTGCAGGGAAGGCCCGATCAAGACCGTCGTGCTCATCAAGGACTTCGATGGTTTCTCTCAGTGTACGGATATCTTCCGTCCATTCACCGTGAGCCAGCAAGGCACCGGCAATATCCGGCTCTGGTGGCCTCTCATGTACGAGCCGCCTACCACTACCTGGACGCTCAAGATCATCTACGGCACCAAGGCGGCTGTCCAGTTCCCTGGCGAGTGCGTTTCCGGCTACGTGCACGAAGAGGTCTGGAAGTGGGTCATGGACACGGATATCCCGCATATGAAGCTGTTCGTCGATCTGCTGCACGAGGTTCCGTTCGGACTCGATGAGGTGCCGCTGATCTCCGACGAGATGCTCTATCCGACGCTGCTCTCGAAGCTCGATGCCATACAGGCGGCGGTGGACGGCAGAGACCCGCTATCCGCCGGGCTACTGCTGGGCGAGTTCGAGATGCAGGTCATGGACTCGTGCATCGCAACCTCGCCTGCCAAGCCGAGTCCGACAGGACCAGCCACGGGAATAGCGAACAGCCTCGAGAACCCCGCGTGCTGCAAGCTGCTGGTGGATGCAGAATACGTAGGCAAGACGCTCGGGATCTTCCAGCCGGTGAAGTGATACTCAGGTTGCCCTGATCCATAGGGTCAACACACGGAGGAGGCCGTAGACATGGGTACGGCCTCCTCTGATGCCCTTCTGGCTCAACGCGACAATCAGCATACCCGATGCGGTCAGGCCTGAGTACGAACACCAATCTCTCTTCTGGACGTGTCCGGTAGCTAACCGTCTCTCTGCATTTGCCTGAGATGTTTCTGGAGGCTGTCCTGGACTGCCCCGCAGATGATCTTGCGTGCTGCACGGTAACTCAGCGTTTGATTCTCCAGTAGTGCCGCGGCAACCGCTTCCACCGCATGCCACAGATGGGGTAGACAGAGCATTGCCTTGGTACGAGCGTACAGCCAGTTGCTGTATGTCTCAGCTTCATCTCCATCACCGCTCGCTCGGGTCAGAAGCTCTCGAACACAGGTCAGGTCGTGCTCGGACTTTTCGACATCGAGTTCGCCGGTAAGCAGATCAACTGCTGCTGTACCCCCATAGAAGACTATGACCTCCTTCTCAAGCTTGCACCTGGTTACCAAGTTACCACTGGAATCGAGCGATAGGCTTTCGAAGAAAGCGTCTTCAAAGTTAGAGAACAGCACTCGTCCTAACGAGTGCTCCTCCTCAACAATGCTCACAGATTTGAACGCCCGACGGACGGTGTATGCGGCTACTACATGCCCGGCCTCGTGATAAGCGGTATGCTTGAGATCCGGTAAGTCTTTGGTGTTACGCATGTCTTTGATATATCCTATTTCTGGCGTCGAACTGCCATATGATTAGCTCGAGAGGTCGGGAGTCCCCAATGGCCGTTACTCATCGGCCTGCCCGCAATGCTTTCAGACGCACATATCTATGTGTGCTCGAGGGAATCGACATATCTGTCGTCCGGCGTACTGCACACGGCCCTTCTCATTCTGCTCGTCTGGGCACAACATCTCTCGGCGGCATGCCCACCGCCAGATACGACGAGGGGCTCTCAGTTGGCAGTGAGGCCAAAATGGTGCTGCTCTGGCCCAGGGCACGGTATTGCTGTGCGGTGAACTTGCGGAGGGTCGAAGAATGAGCAGGCACTGGTCGGTACTCCAATCATCTTTGCTTGTGCATCGAGGTGCCCAGGGCTCGTTGCACATGAGCCAGTTCTTCAGGCTATCGCCGAAATCCTCCACCTTCTCCACATGCACCGCAGCCAGTGCTTGGCTCATTGGACATTCCGAAATCGTCGGACTGAGCCGAACTGCTCTCCAGAGAGGCACGCACTCCTCCGGGCGGCAGTCTGGACATGCAGACACGGCGATAGGTCGTTGCGAATCCGCGCCGGATGCGGTATAATGCATGCGTGGATTGGCCGCCTTCTGCCCCGCCCGGGGCCGGGAGAATTTCCCATCCATTTTCCCATCTACTGCGGGGAAATGTTGGTCTATAGAGGGCATCTAACGGCAAGTCCATAGCACGTTTGACGCTCGAAACGTGCGTAGAAGTGCGTGGAGAGGTGGCCGAGCGGTTTAAGGCAACGGTCTTGAAAACCGTCGTGGCGCAAGTCACCGTGGGTTCGAATCCCACCCTCTCCGCCATCAAGAAGGCGCGTGTTCGGACGTATGCCGCCCTCGGGGATTCCTCGGACTCCGAGGGCGTTTGTCTTCGTTCCCCGCCATCCGATGCGACCACAGACCGCGAAGCAGACGTCCCCCTCAGCCCGAATCTTGCTCCAGCCCGACGCCGGTCCACCGAAGCACCACCGCGGTCGCGCGGCGAACGGGGCCGGATCAGTGTAAGCGCGCCCCGGTACGGGCATATAGCATCAGGTGTGGCCCATGTCGCACCTGAGCCTTGCGCGGGGGGATGCCGTATGCCCGACGATGGGACGCAGACACGGAGGTCTGCCCACAAGCGCCTCTATGAGGCTCGCGAGCGCACCGCCTATCTGGAGGTCCTCTCCAGAATGCAAAGCGCCATCGCGAACGAGTACTCTCTGGACGATACGCTCGCGGCCGTCACCGAGTCCGCCGTGTCGCTCCTCGATGCCGACGGCGCCGTGGTGCTTCTGATCGCGCCGAATGAGCCCGCGCTCGTCCCGAAGGCCGCGGCGGGTGTGCTCGTGGAGCGGTCGCTCGCGGACGCGTTTCGGACGGACCAACCCGTCTCCGCCGAGATACTCCGCACCGGGAAACCGGTGATCGTCGAGGACGCTTCCGAACGGCCCGACGTTACCTTCCCCCTGCTCGGGAACTCCGAAGCTCCACTCGCGGCCGCCGCGATGCCGATATGCCTCAAGGAAAAGCCGCACGGGATCCTCTACGTCTTCTCCGCCGACCCTCGCCCATTCTCCGAGGCCGACATGGCCGGGCTCTCCGTCCTCGCCGATAGTTGCGCCGTCGCCGTGGTCCGCGCCAGGACCTACGAGGACGCCGTCAGGGAGAGGACGGGGCTGGAGACCGCCCTGGAGGTTATCCCCTCCGCCACGCTGATCATCGAGAAGCCCGATGGGAGAATATCGCTGGCAAACAGAAAGCTGTGCGAGTTCCTCGGGCTTGAGGTGAAGATCGGCACTCCATTCTCGACGCTCAGAGAACAGGTGCGCTTCATCAACCCGGACGGATCCGAGATCCCCCGAGGCAGGACGCCCGTCATGCGCGCCATGCTCGACGGCGAGATCGTCGAGGGCGAGGAGACCGAGATCATCCGCCCCGACGGACAACGCGTGACCGCGCTGGCCAACGCCGCGCCGCTCATCGACCAGAACGGCGTGATCTACGGCGCGGTCGCCGAGTACGAGGATGTGACCGCGATGAAGGACGCCCAGGTGCTGCTCCGGAACGCCCTCGATAAGCAGCGCCGCATCTCGACCACTCTCCAGACCGCCCTGCTCCCGACGATCCCCGAGCGGATGGAGTGGCTCACGATGGCCGGCGACTACATGCCCGCCTACGTGGAGGACTACGTCGGCGGCGATTTCTACGACGCCTTCTCGCCCGCGCCGGGGTACGTCGCCATCGTGATCGGCGACGTCTCGGGAAAGGGCATCGGCGGCGCGATCAGGACCGCCCTCACCAAGTATTCCCTGCGGTCGTACGCCTACGAAGACCCGGGGGCCGCGAGCGTGATCGGGCGCACGAACGCGATGGTCTCGAGGGAGTGCGGCATCGAGTTCTTCGTGACGCTCTTCTACGGGCTGATCGATCTGAAGACCGCGACCATGTCTTTCGTGAACGCGGGCCACGAGCCGCCGCTCCTCATCAGGTCGAGCGAAGCCCGGATCATCGAGCTCACGCAGGGCGGCACTCCGCTCGGAATCATACCGGACCGAGCGTACGGAGAGTCCTCCCTCGTCCTGCACGACGGCGACAAGCTTGTGCTCTATACCGACGGAGTCACGGAGGCGCGCGGGGAAGAGGGGTTCCTCGGCGTGGAGGGTCTGGAGAAGTTCGTCCTGGAGAACCTGGAGCTGTCTCCGTCCGCGCTGACCACCCGCCTGGTCGATCTCGTGCTCGGCTTCTCCAAGGGCCGCCTGCGCGATGATGTGGCCGTGCTGATCGTGCAGGCGGATTAGGCGTGGGTGATGGGGGACGGGTCGAGAGTTGAGAGTTGAGGGTTGAGGGTCGAGGGTTGAGGGTTGTGGGTTTTGGGGAACCCCATAACCCGTAACCCACAACCCATAACCCTTGCTTCGCCGCTACGCGGCGAGGTCGCCGCGGGCTGCGATCGTGGCGGCCTCGGACTGAGGGCTGAGGTCCGTCTGCTTTGCCCCGCGATACCGGACCACGTACGTGTAGTCCGTCGCCGGGCCGACGATGGGGTCGTAGTACGGCGAGGAGGTTGCTATGCCGACGATGCTGTACCCGGCGTCTCCCTCCCTCTTCCGGTAGATGATGCCGTGCTTCACGCCCTCGGGCTTGCCGTTCAGATGCTCATTCATCGGGTTCGGGCCCCAATGGACGGCGACCTGGCCGTTCGTTGCGGTGAGGTAGACCAACGGGACGAGAGCCTCGATCGGAGTCGGGGCCTCGGCGGCCTCCCTCGGGGAAAGCCCGAGCTCGACGCGGAGCTCGTTGGACATGGACGGATGGTTGTTGACCCTCCGGACCACGGGCCGGATGTAGCCTTCCAGGAGCCTGCGCAACTCGTTCTTGCCCGCGGTGGCGGCTTTGGCTGCCTGCCGCTTCTCGAGATGGAGGTTGAGGGCGTTCGAGAAGGCCATCTCGACGTTCTGGATCGCGGTCAGGTCGTCGGCGACGAGCCCGAAATCTGCGAGGTGCTGCCCGAGGACCTCCAGGAAGTTTTCCATCCAGTTCCTGAATGCCTCGTCATTTCTTGGCAGGAAATCCCCCATAATTCGCCTCCTATTGAGTGTGATGGGGCCGCTCGCAAGGGAGGTCGGCCCGCGCCCCACGAGGACCGGCTCGGCCCTTCTTCCGAAGGAATCGTACCTTACCACAACTTTTCTGTGGTTGACCACAGACTTTCTGTGGTGCACCACAACTTTTCTGTGGTTGAGCACAAACTTTCTGTGGTGCACCACAACTTTTCTGTGGTTGGGCACAACTTTTCTGTGGTGGACCACAACTTTTCTGTGGTCAACCACAGAACGCCTGGGGAACGATCCACCTGGGGCCTGATCGACGCCGGGAGAGCCGGCGTCCAAGCGCTTACATTACTATTGTGGCATACCCGGTATGTTTCTTTAGGGCTTTGAGAAAGGCAAGCCCTATTCTCTCACGTGATGATAAAACCGTGCGTGAAAGGGCCTCCGAGCCGCCGCGCGTTTTTGTGCATACGGGAAAAAAACATATATGAGGTATTGACAACTTCCCGGAAGAGGACTATGCTTGTCTAGTAAGCTTCACCTCAAGGGCCTGATTGTCCCGCCCCCCGGGACCTCATTCGCCTCCGGGAGCGCGGAACAAGCATCGTGATACTGAGCTTTGCCATAGGTCAGCAGTAGTTTCGAGCTGAGAAGCCCGGCTCGCCAGAGCCGAGGCGCGCGTCGAATACGTTACATTTGTCCTAGACCAGGGAAAGGGAAGATCATGGGCGTGGACGTTTCGCATCAGGAAGTGTGAGTCGTACAGGTTACCGGCGAGATCGACTTCTCGAACGTGGAAGGGATGTCACAAGAGGTCGATCGAGCCGTCGAAGAATCCCCGGCAGGCTTCATCCTGGACCTCACCGGAGCGGAGTACATAGACAGCGCAGTGATCTCCGTCGTCATCCGGGCCTACCGGCGCCTGTGCCCGGAGGGCAGGCTGGCGCTCGCGGTCAGGCCGGGACCGATCGCGCACATAGTATCCCTCATCCATCCGGAGCGTCTCCCAGGCATGATCGTCTGCCCGGACGTCGCATCCGCCGAGCGGGCGATTCGGGAGGGAAGGGATTGAGGCCGTGAGCGACCGGAACGTAGATCAGCCGGGACAGGATGTCTCGCGGATCACGGTCGCCGAGGCATTCCGCGCCCTGTGGGATGGATTGCGCAATACGATGGGGAGCGCGCCGACCGCGGCCCTGCTTCGCCGGGCCATCGCCATCTCCCGAGACTGTTGCCCCCACCTCGCCGAGATCAGCATCGAGAGGGCAGGAAGAGATTACCTGTACCGAATCCCCGACGACATCCCCCGAAACGAGGAGACCTGCGCCCAACTGGTGCGTTTCGTGGCGAACACGATGTCTCTGCTGGCCGAACTGATGGGGAGCGTGCTCGTGAGGCACCTGGAACGCGACCCGACGATCCGCGCGCTGATGCAATCCGGGAGGGGTAAGCAGCATGGATAGCACCGGTCGGGATATCGAACGCCTAAGGACGGGCATACGAAGCGTGGACGACATCCTCCACGGCGGCATCCCGAAGTACGCGGTCACGATGGTCTGCGGCGGACCGGGATCGGGGAAGACGGTCTTCACGCTCCAGACCATATTCAACAACGCCAGGCAGGGCGCGAGGGCGATCTACTTCACCACGCTTTCGGAGCCGGCCCCGAAGCTCCTGCGCTACACCAGGCAGTTCGAGTTCTTCGACGAAGCGCTGGTGGACGACCGGATCAAGTTCATGGACATCGGCACGTCTCTCCGGGCCGGCGGCCCCCAGCATGCGCTCGAGGAGGTCACTCGCATCGTCGAGGAGGAGCAGCCGAACATCGTGGCGATCGACAGCTTCAAGGCGATCCACGACCTTGCGCCGGACATCGAGAGCGCGCGGCTCTTCACCTACGACCTGGCGGCTCACCTCGGGATCTGGTCGGTGACGACCTTCCTGGTCGGGGAGTACACGCTCCAGGATATCGCCACGAGCCCCGAGTTCGCGGTGGCGGACGCGATCATCTTCCTCTCGCAGGAGCTCGAAAGGCTCAGGGGGCTGCGGGAGATGCAGATCATGAAGCTCCGCGGGAGCGGGTTCAACGCGGGACGGCACTTCTTCGAGATCACCGGCAAAGGGTTCGAGGCGTTCCCGCGAGTGGGCACCGTCGAGGAGGAGGAGCACGTCGTGGAGCGGAAGCGCGTCCCTACGGGCGTGCCGGGGCTCGACGAAATGCTCCACGGGGGGCTCCTGGAAGGATCGGCGACCGTCGTGGAAGGGGCGACGGGAGTCGGAAAAACGATCCTGGGGATGAGCTTTGTGGCGAACGGCGCGGAGATGGGCGAGAAGGGCATCATCTTCGGATTCGAGGAGCGGCCGGCGCAGATCAGGGAGATCGCGCGCGGACTCGGGCTCGACCTCAGCGAGGAGAACGGCGTCCGGATAGAGTTCATCAACCCGGTCGAGATGCTCGGGCCGAGGTGGCTTGCGAGGGTGCGCGACCTGCTGGCGGAGACGGGCGCGACTCGCGTGGTGATCGACAGCGTGTCGAGCATGCGGCACGGGATGCTCACGGAAGAGCTCTTCCTGGATCTGATCTACACCCTCGTGAAAATGTTCCGGTCGAAGGGAGTAACGCTCCTGATGACGCAGGAGATCCACGAGCTCATGGGGAGCGGGGTCGTCTCCGGCGTGGGCCTCTCGTCGATCTCCGACAATATCATCATCATGCGCTACGTCGAGGTGGAGTCGAGGCTCGATCGGGCGATTGCGATCCTGAAGACTCGCGGGTCGGGCCACGAGACGGAGCTTCGCAGGTACAGCATCTCCGCGGAGGGGATGAGAGTCCACGAGACGTTCGGGGAGATGTGCGGGGTGATCTCGGGCGTGCCGACGCGCGCGGAGTAGGCGGATTGGGGAAGGGTGATGGGTTGCGGGGTTCCCCATAACCCATAACCCACAACCCATAACCTCCTCACAGCTCTCGCACTCAGGTGAGGCAACATGATCGGGCAGCGCGGGCTCTTGGAAGAAGAAATCGGGTCGATACCGGCGGTCCTCGCGGACATCGCCCATACGCTCTCGTCGATCGACGAATGGCGCGGGCGGGTGAGCGACTCGATGGCGCTCCTCTGCGGCCTGCTCCCCGGCAGCACGGCATTGCTCGGGGCGCAGATCAAGGGATGGGAGCTCCTGCGGCATCAGGATCAGGCCGACTCGGAGGAGCTCGAACGGCTCATCCTGCGGCACTACGAGATCCTGACCGGAGACGAGGCTCCTTCGATCATTGCGAGGAACACCCCGGGAGGAGGCGCGCATCCCGCGGCAAGGGAGGCGGACGGAGCGAGCGCGAGCTTCCTCAGCATGCCGGTGATCGGGGCGGACAAGGTCGTGGGCATCCTCCACGTCAGGAGCGATGAGCGGAACGCGTACTCGATCGAGGACATCAGCCTGGTGTCGGTGGTCGCCTCGCAGATCGGCTCGTACATCACGAACGTGATGGCCTACGAGAGCGAGCAGCAGGCGCGGAGGGAGATCGAGCGCCTCCGGATCGACGCCGAGCGCAACGTCCACATGCTCCGGCAGGCCCTCCTGCCGGCGGAACCGACGATCGGTGAGGGATACGACGTGGCCTCCGCGTACGTTCCCGGGCTTCAGGGGCAGGAGATCGGCGGCGACTTCTACGACGTCTTCCCCACCGAGGACGGGAAGGTGTGCGTCTTCATCGGCGACGTCTCGGGCAAGGGTATCCCCGCGGCTTCGATGGCGGCGGCGACTCGCAGCACGCTGCGGGCCTTCGCGCATGAGCTTGGGACGGCGGGCGAAGTCCTCACGCACACGAACAGGGTCCTGGCGAAGCATCAGGCCGGCCAGGGACTCTTCGTCACGGCATTCCTCGTGATCCTCGATCCGGTGGAGGGCTGCCTCGGGTATTGCGGAGCGGGGCATCCTCCGGCGGCGCTCTACAGCGGCGGCGAGGTGGAGATGCTTACCTTCGGCTACCCGCCGCTTGGGACGTCGGACAGCTTCAAATACGAAGAGGCGCACACGTGCCTGAAGCCCGGAGACAAGCTCATCCTGTACACCGACGGCATCACCGAGGCAAGAGACGGCCACGAGATGTTCGAGACCGAGGGCGTCGTGCGCGTGGTGCGGGAGCACGGCGAGGAATCCGCGGACGATGTGGTTGGGCAGATCCTCGCTGCGGCAACCGGATGGGCCAAGGGAAGGATCACGGACGACATCGCCGTCGTGGTGATCGGCAGGCGGCGTAAGTCGGAGTCTTGAAGGCTTGCGCGCAGGAAACAGGTAGTTTTGCTGATATATCAGCGGTCGGTAGAGATGGTACAATGGGGAAAGCCATTCGGTACTCCCCCCGACTCACGGCCGTGAAGGAATGATATGAGGCACAACTATGCTATCCCCGCCCTCGTGTGGGCGATCTCTCTGCTCGTCTGCTGCACCGCCTGCTCCGCCGACTTCGGTCTGGGGTACGCCAAGAGCACGCTCCCGGACGGCAGCCCGGTCTTCCTCGCCGAGATGTCGGTGACCGCGTCGTTCCCGGGATGCCTCTACGTCGAGACCTCCGACCGCAGCCAGGGAATCCGCGTGGACACCCCCAAGACGTTCGCGGAGGGCACGATCGTCAGCGTATCCGGCGTGATGCAAACCGATCCCGCGACCGACGAGCGCTACATCGCGGCCAACTCGGACTCCCCCGAAGCCACGGGAGGCACGCTGGTCCTCAAGCCGGTGGGAGTCGCGGGCCGCGCTCTGACCGGCGGCGACTTCGGGCTCCAGAAGGGGATCGCCGGCGACCCGAACCTCAACAACATCGGCCTGCTCGTCACCACCTGGGGAACGGTCACCGCGCGGACGGACGGATCGCTCACGCTGAGCGAGACCCCCGGCGCGGACGTCAAAGTCGTCGTCCCGAGCGGGGTCATCATCGACCGGGGATGGCAGTCACTCGTCGTGACGGGGATCGTCTCGGCGGAGAAGGTGGATGGTGAGATGATCCGCGTGCTCAAGGTCCGGAGGAAGAGCGATATCGTGTGCAGGCAGTCCTGGGCGTCGAACCGTCTCAAGACCATGACGCTCGACCAGAAGATCGGCCAGCTCTTCCAGATCCGCATCGACGGAGACACCCTGGACGAGTCCGAGCGGCAGATCATCCTGCAGAAACACATCGGCGGTATCATCTACTTCCAGTACAACGGCAACCTCGACGATCCGGTCCGCTCGGCCAGGATGAGCAATGACCTGCAGGCATGCGTCCTCGGCCCGGGCGGGAGCGGCATCCCCCTGCTGATCTCGATGGACCAGGAGGGCGGCCGAGTCACCAGGATCACCGGCGGAGCGGAGTTCCCCGGCAACATGGGCATCGGAGCGACGAGACAGACGGACATGGCGTATCAGGCGGCGAACGTCATGGGGGCGGAGATCCGAGCGGTGGGCGGACACATGGATCTGGCGCCGGTGCTCGACGTCAACAACAACCCGGCGAACCCTGTGATCGGCGTCCGCTCGTTCGGCGAGCAGGCGGGCCTGGTGTCCCAGATGGGGATCGCATACATGAACGGCCTCCGCGACGCCGGAATCATCGCCACCGCGAAGCACTTCCCGGGCCACGGGGATACGAGCGTCGACTCTCACTCAGGGCTCCCGGTCGTCAGCTATGACTACGCGACGCTCGATAACGTTCACGGCAAGCCGTTCAGAGACGCGATCGCCAACGGCCTCGAGGCGATCATGACCGCGCACATCGTCGTCACGTGTCTGGACCCGGACCGGCCGGCGACCCTCTCGCCCACGGTGATGAACGGCTACCTCCGCGGAACTCTCGGATTCGACGGCGTGATCATGACCGATTCGATGGGCATGGCGGGCATCACCTCCGGGTACGGCGTCGCGGAGTCGGCGGTAATGGCAATCAAGGCGGGAGTCGATCTCCTGTCGCTCTCGCCGGACCTGAATGCGGCCTGGAACGCGGTCAAGTCGGCGGCGCTCAGCGGTGATATCCCGATGTCGAGGCTCGATCAATCGGTCGAACGAATCCTCGCCCTCAAGTATCGGCACGGGCTGTTCGACAACCCTTACGTCAACGCGGAAGTCGCGGACGATATCGTGGGTCAGCCGGCGCACTGGGACGCGGAATTGGACATCGCGCGGGCGGCGGTGACGCTGGTGAAGAACGCGAACGGCATCCTGCCCCTGAACCTGACTGCGAGCCAGAAGGTCCTGGTCGTGACGGTCGAGGGCTCTGAGACTACCACGGATGCCTCGTCGAGGTTCGCCAACTACATCATGCAGAAGCATTCGAACGTGCAGTCGCTTCCGCTGGCGGCGAACCCCACTTCCTCCCAGAGGACGACGATCAAGAATGCGGCGGCATCGGCTTACGTGACGATCATCGGCACGTCGAGGGCTCAGCTCGCGTCGAACGCGGGCCAGGCAACGCTCGTGAACGAACTGAAGGCACAGGGCAGGCGGGTGATCGTAGTCGGCCTCCGCGAGCCTTACGAGCTTGCGAGCTTCCCGGCGGTGGATGCGTACGTCGCGGCGTACAACTACCGGAACTGCGGATTCCAGGCGGCGGCGGACGTCATCTTCGGCGACTGGAACCCGACCGGCCTGCTCCCCGTAACGATCCCCGGCCTATACGCCTTCGGGCACGGGCTGGGTTACTGAGTCGGAATAATCGAATACTGGAGTACTGGAGTACTGAGCCCAGTACTCCAGTACTCCACCACTCCAATACTCCATCACCCCACCACTCCCCCCTCCCGCAACTTCCCCGCCCCCGATGCGTCGGATGATTCAGGGTATACTAGGCATGGGCCGGTCCTTGCGAAGTTGACTTCGGCTGAGGAAAAGCTTACTATTACATGGCTCAACCGGTCCTGATGCCGTCGGAAGGTGCAGCTATGAAACCGTTTCGTGCGTTCACCGTGATTCCGATACTGCTTCTCCTCTGCGGGGCATTCCTCTGCGCCCAGGACAGCCGTCCCATCGTGAAGACGATGCGGATCGACGGCCCGATCAGTCCCGCGGCGGCGCTCTACGTCCGGCGGGCAATCGGCATCGCCGAGCAGAGCAAGGCTCAGGCGCTTCTCATCCATCTCGATACGCCGGGCGGGCTCGACGACTCGATGCGCTCGATCATCAAGGACATCTTCGCGTCGGAAGCGCCGGTGGTAGTCTACGTCGCCCCGAAAGGCGCGCGCGCGGCGTCGGCGGGAGCGATCATCACGCTTGCCGCTCACGTCGCCGCGATGGCGCCCGGCACGGCGATCGGCGCCGCGCATCCCGTGCAGATCGGCGGCGGGGGAGGCGATCCCGAGGGAGAGCGTCCGGGACAGGACGAGGTGATGAGCCAAAAGCTTGAGGAGGACGCGGCGGCCTACGCTCGCTCGATCGCCGAACGCCGGGGCCGGAACGTCCGATGGGCGGAGAACGCGGTCCGCAGGAGCACCTCCTCCAGCGCGACCGAAGCTCTGAAGCAGAACGTCATCGACCTCATCGCGGAGAGCGATGAGGAACTGCTCAGGAGGATCGACGGCCGCAAGGTCAAACTCGACGGCGGGACGGTGACCCTCAGCACCCGGAACGCCCGGATCGAGGATATCGGCCAGAGCTTCAGGGAGCGGTTCCTGGGGATCATCGGCAACCCGAACATCGTGCTGATCCTGATGACGATCGCCATCTACGGCATCATCTTTGAGCTCAGCAGCCCGGGATTCGGCTTCCCGGGCATCGTCGGGGCCATCGCGCTGATCCTGGCGCTCTTCTCGTTTGCGATACTGCCGGTGAACGCGGCGGGAGTAGTGCTGATCGTCTTCGCGGCAGCCCTGTTCATCGCCGACGTGTTCATACCCGAGTACGGGATACTGTCGATCGGGGGGGTGATTTCGTTCGTCATCGGCGCTCTGATACTGTTTGACACGCCGTCACCGGTGTTCCGGGTCTCGATCGTCCTGATCATCACGCTGGCGGCCGCATCGTTCGCGTTCGTCGCGTTCGCGGTAGGAGCGGTTGCGAGGGCGCGGCATGCGAAGATCGTGACCGGCAGCGAGGGGATGGTCGGCGAACTCGCCGAGGCCCGGACGGATATCGACCCGAGAGGCAAGGTATTCGTGGAGGGCACACTTTGGAATGCCGTCTCGGACAGCGGGCCCATCAAGCAGGGCGAGCTCGTCCGAGTTGTCGGTGTAGATGGGCTGACACTACACGTCAGAAAGGAGACGTTGGCAAATGGATGAACTGATCGGGATTATCATCGCGCTGTTCGTGGTGTTCGCGATATTGCTCCCGTCGGCGGTGAGGATCATCAAGGAGTACGAGCGCGGTGTCGTGCTCCGACTGGGACGGTACAACCGCGTCATGACGCCGGGCATCCAGTTCCTCATCCCGTTCGTGGACTCGGTATACCGCGTCGATCTCCGCGTTGTGACGATGGACGTCCCGAAGCAGGAGATGATGACCTCCGACAACGTGCCGGTGACGGTCGATGCGGTCGTATACTTCAGAGTGGTAAACGCCGAGGATGCGATCCTCAAGATCGAGAACTATGTGCGGGCCACGGCGCTGATCGCCCAGACGACTCTGCGGAGCACGGTCGGCCAGCACGTGCTCGACGATCTGCTGTCGGAGCGCGACAAGGTCAACGAGAAGCTGCAGACGGTGATCGACGAGCAGACCGAGCCGTGGGGCGTCAAGGTCACCAACGTGGAGATCCGCGACGTGATCCTTCCGGAGACGATGAAGCGCGCGATGGCGGGGCAGGCCGAGGCCGAGCGAGAGCGCCGCGCGAAGATCATCAACGCGGAGGGCGAGTTCCAGGCGGCCGAGAAGCTCGGTCAGGCGGCGGCGATCATCAGCCAGAACCCGGCGGCGATCCAGCTTCGGTTCCTCCAGACGCTCTCGCAGATCGCGACCGAGCACAACAGCACGACGATCTTCCCCGTGCCGATCGACCTCTTCGCGCCGTTCATCAAGTCGCTGCAGGAGAAGGCGAAGGAATGATTGGAGTAGTGGGGTGATGGAGTGTCGGAGTATTCTCCGTCACTCCAGCGCCCCGGTAGTCTTGCCGGTTTTTGCGGGAGGCCCTTCAGCATCTGGCGCTTGCTGCCATAATGTGTAGTAGCACCAGGATAACGCAGCAGGCGGACCTCACAGAAGGTCGCTGAAGAGGCGGGCCTGGACGAGAGAAGGGACGTCGGCATCCTTTAGCAGTTTTCCGCCGGCGTCCCTTTTGTGCGTCAGGAATCAGGAGCCAGGAGTCAGAATGGGACCGGTCCGCATTCCGCGTCCTACGTCCGCCAGAAGACCTTCAGCCGCGTGAAGGCGCTCACCGCGAGAGCCAGCAGGAGGGTTACCAGCGCCCCGTAGATCACCCCGAGCCAGGGCGTGTTCAGTATGCCCGTGAGCCACGTCGCAAGCCCCGTGAGCGCGAAGACGGCGCCGATGAAGTTGCCGCCCTCCCCGGCGTAGGCGATCATCGGATTCTGGCCGTTGTCGATCAGCAGCCCGAGGACCCATCGCTTGCGGAGCAGGTTGATGATCACCGTGAAGCCGATTAGCATGAAGACCGCGAGACCGCTCGTGACGAAGAAGTAGCTGATCGTCGCGCTGTCCTTCTTGATTCCGCCCTCGTACGGCTCAAGCAGCAGGCCGAGCGCGAGCCAGTAGACCCCCCATGTGAAGAGGTCTTTCAGCAGCTTTTCCGTCGAGTTGTTCGGCTTCCTGAGGAGCAGCCACGATACGGCAAGCGTCACGGCGCCGGCAGCGGCGGTCTGCCAGACCAGGCGGAGGTACAGGCCGACGACCACCACGGCGATGAGACCGAGCATCAGCACGGCGATGGCGGTGAGGCGAACCGGCGTCCACGGCTTGTCCTTCTTCTTCTCGGGCGACTTCATCCACTGCAGGACCATGTCGCCGGCGATCGTTCCGGGAATGGTGATGAGCAGGTACTTCAGGAAGTTCCAACTGAACGCCCACGGAAGCGGCGAGGCGTCCCACCAGGCGGTCCATGAGCCCTCTACGCCGGACGATAGTCGCAATGCAACCACCGCGCCCATGACTCCGAGGCGCAGCAGGTTGTTCCTCTGCGTCGCCAGCCAGACGAGCGAGCCGAAGACGGCCACGACCGCCAGAACGCGAATGATGATGTCGCTCCGATAGAGCGAGAATCCTGTGCCGTCGGGATATCGGATCAGCCACATGAACGCGATCACTCCGCCCCACCCCGCGAGCTTGACCGCCCAGCGGACCCACGGCTTCCAGGTCTGCGGCAGCCTGGTAAGCACAGGGAAGAGCAGCGCGAACCCGAGCAGCGCAAGGAACCAGGTCGTGGTGGTCGGCTGAGGGTTCATGGTGTACGGGCGGACGTGCTGGATGTAGACGGCGAATCCCATGAGCAGGACGCCTCGGAGGAGGACCTGCTTGATCACGGTCCAGCAAGTGTCGCCCTTCTCGAGCCGGCGGGAGAGCGCGAGTGGGATCGCCGCGCCCATCGCAAACAGGAAGAACGGGAAGACCAGATCGACCCACGTGATGCCGGGGAGGTTCGGGTTGAACACATGGTCGGGCGGCGGCACCTGCGCGTGGTACATCCACCTCGGCAGGACGCCGAACGGGATGACCCCGGACAGGACCATGGTGAGCATGGCGAACCCTCGCAGGGCATCGAGTGCGTACGCGCGCTTGTCGGCGGATTGGACAGGCATGAGGGACCTCCGGAATGGAGTGATGGAGTGGTGGAGTATTGCTTACCCGGCACTCCATCACTCCAATACTCCATTTCCCCTCACCTTTCCTGTTGCCCGATGCCCAAGCCAGATGCTATCATCTTCCTGGCGACCTGCTGCCCGCAGTCCAGGGGCTTGTCCGCGTCGGACATGTACGACCTGACACCCACAAGGGGCTTGGCTATGGATTAGGAGGCGCCACAATCCACAGCCGCGGGAGGGCTGGCTTACATGAACCTGGTGCGCACGATCTGTCTTCTTGCGGTCCTGATGCTGACATGCAATGCGGAGGCCGAGAGATTGAACCTGACATTCTGCTGCAGCCCGGACAACGACCTCTACTCGATCCTGTCGAAGTCCGGCCCATACCCGAGATACGACACCGCCGCCGATGCCGTTGAGCGCGCGAAGCCCGGCTCGGCAGTGCTGATACTGGCGGACGGCTATCCGGCGACGACGACGTCGGTCGCCCCTGAGGTGCTCGATAAGGCGCAGGCGAAGGACCTGCGGCTCTATATCGAGTACCCGGCGGCGCTCCCCGGCATGGAGATCGGTGCGCCCCAGCACACGGTCTGGGAGCGGGCGGTCGTTTCGTCCGACGTGTTCGGCGAGGCGCTGCCGAAGCTCCATATCCTCGGGGTGCACGACTGCCATTTCGTGCCGGTGAAGGCCCCAGATCCGCTGCTCGTGGTGGCGAGGGTCGCCGGCTTCGACACCGCCGTCTTCGGGCTGCCCGAGAACGCGTCGCCGCTGCTATTTGAGGTGCCCGAGCGCAGCCTGCTCGTCGCGACTACGAAGTTGAGCGGTTTTGTCACAGGCAGATACGCGCCGACCTACGCGTGGAAGGTGATCTGGGAGCGCGTCCTGGCGATGCTCGACCCCTCCCCAGCCCTCCCCGCCACGGGGAGGGGGTCCTCGGGCAGACTCCCCGCTACGGGGAGGGAGCGCGTGGGTGGGCTCCCCGGCACGGGGAGCGGGTATATCGCGTGGACGCCGACCGTCCGTCCGGCGTATGGCCCGAATGACAGACTGCCGAAGGACTTCGAGCGGCGGGCGTTCGATGCGGCGGCGGATTGGGTATTCGACTCCCGGCTGCTGATCCATCCGACGCGCGAGGCGGCTATCCACAAGCAGCTCGTGGCGGGCGTAGAGTCGATCGAGACTCCGGGCGCCGATGCTCCGGTCGGCGACGGATCGCTCGGCATCATGGAGGGCTACTCCTCGGCGATCCGACACGACGGCTCACAGATCCAACGACTCCCGATCCGCGCCGACTGCCACGCCGAAACCGCCGCGGTCCTGGCGCTCGACTCGATGCTGAACGACGATGCTCGGAGCCGCAAGACCGCGTCGAACTTGCTGAACTACGTCTACTTCACCTCCGGCATGTGTGGGCACGCGAGGGGCAATCCGAAGCATCCCTCGTTCGGCCACATCGCGTGGGGCAACGTCTACTACGCATGGGAGATTGCCAATTACAGTGACGACGACGCCCGAGTGATGCTCGCCACGATGCTCTCCGCCGCGTGCCTCGGCACGGACAAATGGGATGAGCCGCTGCTGAGGGGCCTGCTCGCCAACCTGAGGACCACCGGCCCGCAGGGATTCCGCTCGGACCGGATCGACATGCCGACCATCGAAGCCATGGGATGGAAGCACTTCCATGAGACGGAACGGGTGAACTACTCCGCTCATCACGAGTCCTACCTGTGGGCGTGCAACCTGTGGGCCTACAAGCAGACCGGGTACAAGCCGTTCATCGAGCGCACAAAGACCGCCATACGCATGACGATGGAGGCGTTCCCAGACGGCTGGCGCTGGAACGACAGCATCGAGCGCGCGCGGATGATCCTTTGCCTGGCGTGGCTCGTCCGCATCGAGGATACGCCCGAACACCGTGAGTGGCTCAACCGGATGGCTGATGAGATCATCGGCCTCCAGCAGCCGAACGGTGCGGTCGTGGAACGGCGCGGCGGAGAGAAGAGCGGCTTCCAGATCGCCATGTCGAACGAGGAATACGGCACGACCGAGACTCCGCTGATCCAGCAGAACGGCGATCCGGTGACCGATCAGCTCTACACGACCGGGTTCGCGCTGCTCGGACTCCACGAGGCATACGCCGCGACCAGCGATCCGAAGCTCAAAGCGGCTGAGGACAAGCTGGCGGAGTACCTCTGCCGCATCCAGGTGCGCTCGGAGAAGTATCCGTACCTCGACGGCACGTGGTTCCGGGCGTTCGATCACCGGCAGTGGGACTACTGGGCGAGCAACGGCGACGTCGGCTGGGGCGCATGGAGCGTCGAGGCCGGCTGGGCGCAGGCGTGGACGGCAATCGTCCTGGGACTCCGGCAGAAGGGCACTTCGATGTGGGAGATGACGTCCGGCAGTCGGATCATCGAGAAATGGGATGCCGTCCGCGAGCAGATGAAGCAGAACGACGGCGGCCCGTGGACCGGCGAGCCGTGGAAGGGCAGTCGGGAGTGACCAGTGACCGGTAACCGGTAACCAGTAGCCAGTGATCGGTGATCGGAGGGTGTTTCGAGAGTGTCGTAGGAGGGGATTCCGATCCCCGAATTTGCGGCGTTGCGTGGGCGTTCGCGGCTGGGAAGCCGCTCCTACAAGGCGGGATTCGACGTGTGAGATACGTCCGATATCCGGTAGACAGTGAGATGACGCATAGAGAGCGGACACTGGCGGCGATTCCTGAAGCCCTGATACGCCGGGCTCTTCGAGATCGGCAAACGAGCCGGCAAGCTGATCTGGTTCCACTCCTGCGGGGATATCACGTCCGTGCTGCCGGACCCGATTGAGATCGGCGTGGACGTCTGGGAGACTGTCCAGCTCCATGCGCTGCCGATGTCCGCAGCCGAGTTGGAGAGGGATTTCGGCAGCGACATCTGCTTCTTCGGCGGAGTGAACACGCAGCATCTCCCGTTTGCCACGCCGGACGAGCTGCGCGACGAGGTCAGGCGCTGCATCGAGACCCTGGGGGACGGCGGCGGGTACATCTGCGGCCCGGACCACCACATCAAGCCGGACGTGCCTCCGGAGAACACCGTCGCGCTTTTCGATGCTGCGACGGGCGGGCTCAGTCGGCCGGGATGATGTCCGACGCCGTCCGCGGCCAGAGGACGCGGATCGGGAGCGCCTCGGGGCCGGACGAGGTCCCGCAGCGCATGATACCGGTGATGCGGTAGAACTCGGCGCTTCCCGGTAGGTTGCTCCCGATCTCCGAGAGATCGACCCTGATCCCCTGCCCCGCGCCGTCGTTCAGGTTCGATCCGTCGTCTATCCAGCATAACCGCTCGCCGGGCCCGCCGCCGGAGGTCAGCCTGCCCCACACCGTCACCAGCGAGCCGATGCCGTTCAGGTTGCTCGACATCACGGGCGGGACAGCCGAGACGTTGTCGGCGACTCCCGACTGGCGGCCCAGCGGTCCTCCGCCGGATGCACGGTTGTTCATCGCTACGGGACTTGCATCGCCCGTGCCGCCGAGGGGCATATACCCGGTCGGCACGACGATGACCTCCTTCGAGTACGGAGCGCCCGCGTAGGCGGTGCGGCCGAGTATCACCACCCTGCTGCCGACCGAGGGCATCGATGATACCACTGAGTTCTTCTGCACGCCGATCCCCATAGCGCCGTCCCTGACGTAGAACATCCCGGCGGCGGGAAAGGCGGCCGTCACCACAACATCGTTCAGATAGACCTCCGTGCCGATCGGGCTCTGCTTGGTCTGAGAGATCGAGGGAACCGACGGCAGCGCGGTGACACGGAAATTGTCCGCGCGGGTGCCGAGCATGTTCGAGTTGGTGCTAAAGAACTCGTGGAACCCGATGCCCGCGTATCCTCTCGCGAACGTCGAATCGACGACGTGAGCGATCGGGGCGCCGTCGAGGTAGTACCGTATGCTCGATCCGACGCACTCGATCCTCATCTTGCGCCAGGCGGAGGTCGTGTAGTAGAGCGGGGCGCTTGCCAGGAAGTCGGTGAACGCGCCGTTGACAACCTTGCCGACGCGGATCCGCCCGTTGTTCGTGTCGTAGGTCATCAGATAGCAGTTCCCGCCGCCGAACGAGGTCAGAGTGAACGCGAAGTTGCCGTTGTCGCGCGCGAATATGCCGTATCGCTCGTAGCCGTTCGACGATACCTCGGGCCGATACTGGCAGTAGATGTCCGCCTCGACCGCGTAGTCCGTGTCGGCAAGATCGCCGACGTGTATAGTCTCGCCGCCGCCGGCCGGGTCCTTGACGGTGGTCACGTAGCCGTCGCCTCCGGGAGAGGTCGGGGAGAAGGCGGAGACGCCGTTGTAGCGGAACTTGTCCTCCCAGGGCAGGCTGCGTCCGGTCGACGGGAAGCTATCCTGCATCGGGAACGTCGAAGCGGTGTCCTGTTTCACGAGCAGGACCGCGTTCCCGACCGCCCGCTGGGAGCCGTCGGAGGGCGAGTTCCTGACCGTGCCGTTCACCACCATCGTCGTCGAGCCGCCGCCATCGAGGTTGATCGCGTCAGTCGCCCCGATGCTCAGCATGAAGTCCGCCATCTCCTGGAAGGTCATGCCGACGCTGAACGACTGCCGTCCGTCGACCGCCACCAGGAAGAGGTGCGTCGCATTCCAGCCGATGAGAGTGCGGGGATGGCGTCCCTTGAACGAGTCGGAGAAGTTGCTCCACTGGGCGGTGTTCGCCGCGCCGTTTGCGAGTATCCATCCGGCGCCGGTGATGCCGAACCGGGCGTTGTTGTAGATGATGTAGTTGGTGTCGAGGTAGATGCGCAGTTGGTCACCGACCGCCACGTTCGCAGCGAGGGTCGACGCCTTTGCTCCGTGCGCCGAGAGCACGAGTCCACCGGCAGGGATGACGTTGTTGAGCGACTGAGCGCCGGTGCGGACGGAGGTCACCGTGCCCATAACCTCCTTGTCCGGCCGCATCGGATAGGAGACGTTCGAGAGGATCACCTCGGCGCCTTCGGTGGTGGTCCGGGTGGAGGTATCCCAGTCCATCGTGTAGCAGACGAGCTGCCCGTCGGCGCGGGCGAGATCGACCTGATCGATCGCCAGTGAAGCGCCGTTGGCGAAGGTCACTTTGTTTCCGCTGCTGCTCACGTTCCGCTCGATGCGCGACGTGCGGGCGTCGGTGAATATGTAGGTCTCCCATGAGCTGTTCGGAAGCTGGATGAAACCGTTGGAGTTGATCAGCGTGCCGGTGATGCCGATGCCGGTGGAGAAGAAGCTCCCGTTCACCGCGGCGAGGACATCGTGCGACGGAGGCGCGTCGTATCGGTTGGCGATCGTGGAGGTGGTCTCCCGCGCCGTGTAGTTGCGCTTCTTCTGCGGGAAGCCGAGCTTCAACTTGTATTCCGGGCGCGAGAGGTCTATCTTGACGACATGGGCCACGTTGGGATGCGGCAGGTTGTATACGGTGTACTCCACACCCGGCGCGATCTCGGCCGCCCACGCGGTCGTCGAGATCAGCACGGCGGCAAACGCCAGCAGGATACGTCGCGGGTTGCTCATCGGATACCTCCACCATCAATGGCTGTCATACTCTATCATCGGCAGGTTAGGACGTCAACTGGTAGAAATGCCGGGGCTCTCCCTTGACTTTAGCGGGCGGACACGGCATCATTGTAGCCAGCACAGATGCACAGGAGGCGTACTATGCCCGAACCGTTGATCGGCGAGTTGAGATCGAGTCCGGTGATGACGAGGTACCCGGGGAACCCGGTGCTCTCGAAGAAGGACGTGCCGTACAAGGCCACCCTCATCTTCAACGCGGGGGTGACCAAGTACGAGGGCAAGTACGTGATGGTCTTCCGCAACGACTACGGCGATTTCGGAGAGCACAGGTTCGAGGGGACGAACCTCGGCCTCGCGTTCAGCGATGACGGCATCGAGTGGGAGGTCGCTCCCAAGCCGTGCTGGGAACTCAAGAATGAGGAGATCAGCCGGGCATACGACCCGCGCCTCATGGTGATCGACGGCCAGGTCTACATGTGTTTCGCGGTCGACACGCGGCACGGTGTCCGGGGCGGGATCGCCGTTACCGACGACTTCGACAAGTTCGAGATCATCTCGATGTCCGTTCCCGACAACCGCAACATGGTGCTCTTCCCCGAGAAGATCGGCGGGATGTACGTCCGTCTGGAACGGCCGTTCCCGGTCTACAGCCGGGGCGGAGAGCGCTTCGATACGTGGATCTCCGATTCGCCCGACCTGAAGTACTGGGGCAACTCGAACCTGCTGCTCGCGGTCGAGGACGTGCCGTTCGCCAACACGAAGACCGGGCCTGCCGCGCCGCCGGTCAAGACGCCGAAGGGATGGCTGACGACGTTCCACGCGGTGGACACCGACCCGTCGCGCGGCAAGAACGGCTGGGAGCCGGTGTGGAGAAAGCGCTACACCGCGGGGATCATGCTGCTCGACCTCGACGACCCCTCGAAGGTCATCGGCCTCTACAAGGAGCCGCTCCTCGCGCCGGAAGCGCCCTACGAGGTCGATGAGGGCTTCCGCACGAACGTGATCTTCCCCGGCGGGATGGTGCTCGAGGACTCGGGCGAGGTGAAGCTCTACTACGGAGCGGCGGACACCGTCGAGTGCCTCGCCACCGCCGACGTCGCCGATCTGCTCGCCCTCTGCGGGGTGTAGGGGACTGGAGTGATGGAGTGGTGGAGTGATGGAGTAGTGGAGTATTGGTTCTTCCCATCACTCCATCACTCCAGTCCCCTACTCCACTACTCCATTATCTCAGCACCATCTCCGCCATCGGCGTGATGGTGACCGGGCCGAGCAGGCCGCTGGGGAGCTTCTCCGGCGTGAAGCGGTTGGCGAGCGTGTTGGTGACGACGACCTCCAGGCGGTTCGCGCCCTCCCTGACCGCCGATCGGATGTCCGCCGTGTACGGACGCCAGGTCCGAACCGCGACCTGCGAGCCGTTGACCCATATCTCCGCCGTCTCGCGCACGTCGCCGAGATCGAGTATCAGCGGCCGGTCGAGGTAGTCGGCGTCGAGATCGAACTCGATCGCGTAGACCGCCGAGCCGGAGTAGTCCTCCAACCCTTGCTCGGTCCAGCTCCCGAGATCCGTCTTCCCCCACGCCGTCTCGCGCTCGAGGCGGAACGACCAACCGTCGGTCAGTTCGATGCCGGCCGGGATGTCGAGCGCGTCGCCCGTTCTGCGGCGGACATCGCCCCAGATATCGACGTCGGCGTAGAAGGTCCCGGTGTAGGGCGTCAGTCCGGTGACCGAGTCGACGGTGACCTCCGTGATCCCCGGGAGGTCCGTCCTGACCACGTGCGGGCGGTCCGAGCCCGGCGAGAAGACGACGTAAGCCGATCCGAAGCCCTCGATCTTCATCGGGATGCGCGTGCGGCCGTCCGACTGCGCGTACACCAGGACGTTGGCCGACGTGCCGTCCTCCGCGTTCCAGAACACCGGGACGCCCGTCGCGCGGAAGACGCCGGTGAACGTGTGGCTCTCGGGCGAGCGGTTCGCCAGGAAGTAGATGTCGGTATCCCCCACCCTCCTGTGGAGGTAGTTGATCGTCTCCACGGACGGATCGAGGACCAGGTCCGGCTCGTGGAACGAGTTGACCGCCTGCACGACACCATCGGTGGACGGCAGCACGATGAGCCGCCCCTTGCCCGAATCATCTCGGAGCGAGGCCAGGATCCCCGCAAGCTCCTCGTCCGTGCCGCTCAGGACCGCCTGCTTCGGCAAGTCCCCGCAGATGATGAGCGCGCCTCCACCGCGGACGAACTCCGCGAGCTTGTTCATCGTATCCACCGACATGACCATCGCCGCAGGGATGATGAAGATGCCGTACTCCTCATCCTGGATGAGCAGCCTGCCGTCCTGCACCATCGCGGCGCAGATCGAGTCGTCGTGGAGGTAGTCGAAGTCGAGCTGATTGGCGAGCAGGAGCGTGGATACTTCCTTGAAGCGCGCATCGATCTCGTCGGGCCGGGAGGCGTCGGTCGGCGTGATCTCGGCCCAGACGCTGGAGAGCGGGTAGTAGACCGCGATGTCGGCGACGTGCCGCCCGCGCGTGTTCATGTAGCTCATCCGCCCGACGTAGTCTGCGTAGCGCTTGAAGTACCGCCACCACGTGTTCTGCCAGAACTCCGACGGCGGGCACTCCTCCTTGCGGTCGCCCTCGATCGAGTAGTAGAAGGCGTGCGGGACGAAGAAGTTGATCCCCCGCGCGTACTGGAGGTCGGTGATCTTCTTCATCTCCTCCAGGGTAAGCTTCCACCCGTAGACGCCGAACGTCTCGCTCATGCACCGCTCGCGGCCGAAGACGTGCGCCGCCGAACTGCCGAGCTTCGGCGTGTACTCGTTCGGGTCCTTGCGCAGTTGACCGATCTCGTCAACGCCGGGAACGTGCTCGTACTCGCCGGCCCGGAAGAAGTCGCCGAACATGCGGGCGTTGAGCTTCAACTCCTCCTCGACGGTCACGTGGCCGATCGACACGACGCCGTGCTCCTCGCACCAGTCGTAGAGCGCCCTGAAGTAGACGTCGCGGAAGAGCGCCGAGTAGACGTCGTAGTAGTCCGCGCGCACCCGTCGGTAGTCGCCGACGTCGTCCCAGAGCGAGAGGAGGTTCGGCCGGAGGTCGTAACCCTTCTGCCGCTCGAACTCCTCCAGGAAGTCCGGCGTCCAGGTGTTCGTCCCCGGGTCGCGGTCCCAGAAGTTGTTGTAGAACCCCGGCTCGTCGGTGAAGATGCCGGCGATCGCCCCGCCGAAGTCGTCCTTGAAGCGACGCCAGTACACCTCGTGGGTGGAGCGGATGAACTGCCGGACGCACTTCGGATCGAGCAGATCGACGTACCAGTCGTCGGTATACGCCGGCTGCCAGTGGCCGGGCCGCTCCATGAAGAAGCTGATCTCCCAGTGCTTGTGCTGAGCGACCCACTCGAAGCTCCCGTCACGAACGCCGTCGGTGATGTCGGCAACCTGATCGCCGAGCCGAGCGATGACGGCGACGAGCTTGCCCTGGGGGATCTCGTGCGCCTCGGACGCGGGAACGGTGATCTTCGCCAGGTTCTTCGCACGGCATTCCGGGCGCGCCTTGAGCACGCGGCCGCCCGCGTATCCACTCGGCCAGTTGTCCTCGTCGTAGAGCCACATCCGCATGCCGTACTCGCGGGCCTTGCGGATGGTGAATCCGACGCGGTCGAACCACGTCTCGGATAGATACGGCACCTCGAGGCCCCGGCGGGCGTGGATGAACGCCTCGAGGACGCCCTTGTCGCGCATCTCGCGGAGTTGGCGGTCGAGCTCATCCTCGTCGAGGTCGCCGTTCCAGAACCAGAACGGGATCGGCCGGTACGTGCCCGGCGGATCGAGGAACATCTGCGGGTCGAGTCTGTCGGTCATGTGTATCTCCAGATATCTCCCGTTGTAGGAGCGGCTTCCCAGCCGCGATGAACCGGCGCATCGTAGGAGCGGCTTCCCAGCCGCGATGGATGGACGTTGTAGGAGCGGCTTCCAGCCGCGATCGCAGCTAGAAGCTGCTCCTACAGAGACGTCATCCTTCGCGGATCGGAATCCGCTCCTACGGCGTGGTTGCGGGGGTGTCACCGCCGCTTCGAGTAGATCTCCCGGACGGTCGTCTCCGCCTCGGTGATCCAGCCGCGGATCGTCGCCTCGGGGACGCTCCACCGCTCCGACGTCGCGGGGACGTCGATATGCTCGTAGCCGTCCTCGGGAGCGCTTCGCGGGCTGTCGATCCACCCGTTGTTCTCCGCATCGAACCGGTAGAGGTTCGTGTAATACTCGCTGTCCTTGTACCCGATGATCATGATGCCGAAGTGGCGGCCGTCGTACTCGTGGAGCTTCTCGAAGTCGATGGTGCAGCCTTCCTCGGGCTTGCACCTCGTCCGCGCGTCGTCCAGGAAGGCGTTCCAGCTCTCCTCGGCGCTGATCGTCGGCGCGGGAGACGCGGGCGGAGGAGTCGGGCGCGGCGCGGGACTCGGCGTCGGCCTGCATCCCGAGAGGATGACGAGCGCGAGCAGGCAGATGATCGCACAGAGCTACGGACGCTGATGTGAGAACATTCGAGCCACCTCCTGAGATGCCGACCGGCGATTCATCGTCCAGTCATTGTACCACACAGGCGGCGGGGATAACCGGCATCGAATGGGGTGATCGAGGACCTATGTCACTGCTGGCGGCTATGCATGAAGTTGTCTGCCTCGGCACACCAGTGTTCGATGACCGCCTCAGGTACATTCCATTGAGTTGATGTTGCTGAGGCATCAACGTCATCCCACATGCCATCCGGCGCATCAGGGGGTGTAGCGCGGGGGCTGTCGATCCATGTGTTGCTGGCGGCATCCAACCGATAGAGATGGATCCAGTACTCACCGCCCGTGTAACCTAGCACTAATACCCCGAATGACTGATCTCCATAGTTGTGCAGCGCCTCGTAGAACTGCTCGGGTATGCCTTCGAATCCCTCCACGCCTTCGTCACGGCATCGAGCAAGGTACTGCTGCCAACTATGCTCTGGTGAGCAAACACCGGGATTCGATGGTTCGAGATACCCGGACAGCACAAACAATCCATACAGAACAGCTACCGCGACCACACAGAGCACAGCCGCTGCGACGACACCAGCAAGGATAAAGCCGATCCCCATCTTGAAGCCTTTGGCAACATCGTTCGTCCGACCTGTCTCCATACTTGCCCCCTGTGCTTCACACACCTGCTATCGCAGGGCCGAAAGTGCATTGACCTACTACGAGATCAGATGAGCGATCTGGGATGAAACCGTTGGCACTACCTGTCGGAATCCTGATCAGCTAGTCATCCGTACCTCATTATAGCATATGAGCGATGTATCCTGAACAAACGGTTGTCGCGACGATCTGATCACAGCGAATACTGTGATGTTGCACTCTGCTGCTCCAGCTGCTGCTGTTACGCAAAGCGATTGCCGTATTGCCCCAGGCAGTCGAAAGACAGAGATCATATCCGACTACGGTGCGTCGAAACGTGCAGTGAGGCTACCCAGCCCCCGATCTGCGCTTCTCGGCTAGGCAGAAACCAAGGTTGCTTGCGAGATTCCAGATGGCCGCTGCAATCTCTATGGCCTTTCCCTCCGCCATCTGCGAGAGCGTCTCATCGAGACTTCCGTCCCTATGAAGCTCTGTCATGATCCATTCATAGTCTTCTTTGAGCGTGGCAGGAATCTCTTCAGCGTTGATTGGCATGAACTCGCGATATGCATACGACAACCGTGTCGTCAATTCCTCGAAGCGGGTTGCGAGCACGTAGGTAGCATGGTGCAACTTCTCATGCGCGTAGTCCAATACATGATCCTCCCTAGTGTGAGATCAGGGCTAGCGCCACGTCTTCGCCAAATACGACACCTACCATGAGAGATGGGATGCGTATATGAAGCGGATGATAGCCCTCTCTGCTACCATTATACACTAGTGGGACCCGGAATTCATGCATGGTCCCCTTCTCCCAGTAACACTGCTGGAGACTGCAGCGACCTGACCGACGGTTATCTGATCTCCAGCGTGTAGCTCCCTGCGGGAACGTGTGCGTTCACGTCGCCGGCCGAGTCGGCGCGGACCGGCGTGCCGTCAGTGGAGCCGGTCTCGCGGAGGACGAGTGACGCGCCGGGCGGTAGGCCCTTGGCGGTGAGGGTGAACGCCTCGGCAGACTGGATGTCTACGGCGAAGTCCTTCCCCACCCCGCGGACGGTGACCTCGACCGACGAGCCGCTGATCGAGATGTCGTGGGGCCAGAGCGCGCCGGTGCCTTTGACGCGGT
>Ga0208826_1000865_pt1 | contig 28683 bp, 14 predicted proteins | sample AD_UKC115_MetaG_FD_184451 | JGI IMG/M metagenome (GOLD analysis project Ga0208826, IMG submission 184451) | Active sludge microbial communities of municipal wastewater-treating anaerobic digesters from Hong Kong - AD_UKC115_MetaG (SPAdes)... | ecosystem: Engineered > Bioreactor > Anaerobic >...
ATTAGGGCGCGCCCCGCAGGCTGCTACTAACGTTTCAAGATCCAGCTCTGCAAAGAATGACCTTGGCGGAATTCTAAGCACAACTCCTGCTTTTGCTATGGATGTTTACCCGGGCGAAAATCTGGTTTACATTCCCGACACGACAGTTCCGGGCACTTGGGAAGTTGTTGGTTCAATCACGGGCATGTCTTTCTTTGCTGGCGACTTTGTTGGCGGAGATTTTGACACAATGTACGTTGTCAATTATGACAACAATGGGCTATATGCGGTAGATACTGCCACTGGTGCTTACACCCAGATTGGCACGACCACTCCGCCGCTTGGCACAATTAGCGGGCTAAGTGGAACGCCAGACGGCATCATGTACGGCATCGCGGGTGACTGCGCAACGAGCTATCTGATCACGGTTGATATAACTTCTGGGGCGACGACCAATATCGGAGCAATCTCTGGCGTTGGCTGCGGTATTGACCTGGCATATAACACGAACGATGACATGATTTACGTGGTAGATTTACTAACTTCAAGCTTATTCCGCGTAGATCCTGTCACCGCAGTGGCTACTTTAGTAGGTTCCTTAGGGGTAAACCCGAACTATGCTCAAGGTATGGACTTTGAAGAAGAGAGCGGTGTGCTCTACTGGGCGGCTTATACAACCCAAGGCGAGCTGCGTGTGATCGATACTACTACGGGCGCTAGCACGTTAATTGGTGCTTTCCCTGGCGGCGCGGAAGTAGACTGCTTGGCCTTTCCGACCGGCGGTTCTGCGGATGTGCCCTGGCTCTCGGAAGATCCTGTTTCTGGCACCGTGCCTGCGGATGATACCGTAGATGTTACGATTACGGTGGATCCCGCTGATTTGGGCCAACCCGGTGATTATGCGGCGGCTTTGAAGGTGAAACACAACACGCCCTATACTTACCCCAACATCCCTGTAATCCTGCATCTGGTTGCGCCAGAAGATTTTGGAACAATCAATGGCACGGTAAATGGCTTAGAAGCCTGTGATGTTAACCCTGCTCCCATTGAAGGCGCGACGGTTAACTTCAAGCAAGATGACATTATTATTTACACGACGACCACCTTGGCGAATGGCTACTATAGCTACTCCATGCCAGCGGGTGAGTATGACATTGAAGTCATCGCTGAAGGCTTTGTCAGCCAGACGGTAACTGGCGTTGATGTGGTGGGTGGGTCAACGGTAACACAAGACTTTGAATTGCGATTACTGGCGCCCTGCCTGAGTGCTGTGCCTTCAGAGCTCGAAAAGACCTTGATTGTTGATCAAATTGGTACAGAGACGCTGACCATCATCAATACTGGTACGGTTGCTGCAGATATTGAGCTCTTCGAAGTTGGGGCTGGGATTACTTCAACCTTGTTAAGTGAAGGGTTTGAAGAAGGCATCATGCCTCCCTCCGGCGGATGGGAGACCATACATCTTGGGGATACAACGCGCGAATGGACCATTGTTGATGCTGTGACCTATCCAGATTTTGTTTATGAAGGTGACTATTCAGCATGGATTAACTATGACTCCTCTTATGATTCAGACGAATGGTTGCTCACTCCAGTCATTGACAGCAGTATAGTCACGGATCTTACACTGACATTCTATGCCGAATCCGATACTGAATATCCGACAGCGACGATGAAAGTATGGGTTACTGATGAGGAAGGTGATCCATTAACTGATGAGCCTATATGGGATATGGTTCGTGATGAAACCTGGTCTGACTTTGAGTATCGGCTAATAACCGTCGACCTGAGTGACTTTGACGAGTACGGAGCAATTCGGGTTGCCTGGCAATATGTAGGTTTAGATGGTGAAAGCTTTGGTCTAGATAACATTGAAGTAAGCGGTGAATTGGATGTGCCCTGGCTTTCGGAAGATCCTATGGCGGGTACAGTGCCAGCTGGCGGGTCCCTCCCGATTACCGTGACCTTCGATGCGACTGGGCTTGATGCAGGCGACTATCTAGCTGCGCTGCGCGTTCATCTTGTTGGTGCACCCAATTTAGACGTCCCTGTGACGCTGCACGTTGTTGAGCTTTGGAAGCTTTACTTGCCGCTTATTGCGAAGTAGAAGGCAGAAAGCCTCCATTAACTTAATTAGTTATATGCTTCCGGCGGAGAAATCTGCCGGAAGCAACTTTTAAAGTACTTAATGGTAGAATGGCGGGAAATATTTTATTGCGCAATTCAATGAAAAGAGATCAAATACAATTCCTTTCCGTTGTTTTCCTGCTGATGGTATGCGCGTGTTCGGTTACCGTAGGCGGTATGGGTGATCAAGCGCAAACTCCACCTGTGACCACACCTACCTTAGAGCTACAGCTTCCGTTGAAAGTTTGGATTTTCCCGGAGGTGCCCGCTCCATTACAAAAACGTTTTGTCCTACCTGAAAATATGGCTTGGGCAGAAAACCCAGCAGTCGCGTCGATCTTTTATGGCTTAGCACAAAATGTACCAGTAGGGCAAGCAGTGATTGCGCAGGCAGAGTGGAATTACGTTTTGGTCGCACCAAGATGGTCCGCACGGGAAGGTGTCTTTGCTGAAGATTTAAGCGCTCTGTGGCAAGGGAAGCCGCGCGGGAGCTTACGTCAAATTGAAAAGTTATTAATTTACGCTGAGGACTACAACAGCTTGTCTGCCTTATTGGGCGAAGAAGGGGATGAAGGGGCATTGGGTGAGATTGTCCATCTTATTCCAAATTCCCAAGAAAGCCTCGCAGAAGAGCTAGGGGCTTCTGTTTGGGCAATCGTGCCACTCAGCAGGGTTAATGAGGATTATAAAGTTCTGAGGATTAACGAAGTTTCGCCCTTGGATGCAGACTTTGCTGAAAAATCCTATATACTGCAAGGCATTTATGCACTCTACATGGATCCGGCTGTCTTGGCTTGGATGGGAGAACAAAGCGTAAATGTTCTCTTAGATGCTTTTGTAGGAAAAGCTCCAGAAAATTTGCCAGAAGCACCGCTCGAGGTCACATCGCCGACCCCAAGCGAGACTATGGAGCCTTCAGAAGGATTGCAAATTGAAGAAAACGAACGCCTCCGTGAAGTTGATGGGGCTGTTGAGGTTCTTATACCTGCTGGGGAATTTTTCTTTGGCTGTGATCCCCAACATAACGGTGGTTTTGAATGCCTACCAGACGAATTACCGCTCCAGAGGCTGTACTTGGAAATGTTTGCAATTGATAAATTTGAGGTAACCAACGTGCAATATGCGCGTTGTGTGGCAGATGGAGCCTGTGAAGAGCCTGTTTACACTTATTCTGCTACGCGTGAGTCTTATTATGACAATCCGGCTTATGCCAACTACCCTGTCTCGGGGATATCATGGAATGAGGCTTATGCATACTGCACTTGGGTGGGGGGCAGGCTGCCTACTGAGGCTGAATGGGAAAAAGCTGCCCGTGGAGAGACGATGCGAGCTTATCCTTGGGGCGATGAAGAACCTAATTGTAATTTGGCAAATTCAAGGGACGATCGCATGGGCGCTTGTGTTGGCGATACTGCGCCAGTAGGGTCTTACCCTTTGGGGGCTTCACCTTATGGCGTGATGGATATGGCGGGCAACGTGTGGGAATGGATGATGGATTATTATGCCGTGGGATTAGATGGCACACGCGAAAATATCGACCCAACGACGGTCTCCTTAGATTATCCCCGCACTGTCAAAGGTGGCGCATGGGATTACAGCTGGAGCTGGATGCGGATTGCTTATAATAGCGACCATGGCCCTGATGAGCACAAGATTAGCTTCGGTTTTCGTTGCATGCGGCCTATGGATTGAACTTAACCGCCATTTGAGCATCCAGAATGATAGCCATAAAAAACCAGCCCCCGATGAAGAGGGCTGGTTTGGATATTCTTACGGGCTTACTTTTTGCGCGAGAAGGTAATTTCTTGCCCGTTGTAGTCGATCAAAATTGTGTCACCTTCGGCAAAGGCACCTGCAAGGATCTGCTTAGCCAGCGGATCCTGAATCTCCCGCTGGATGGCGCGCTTGAGCGGTCGAGCCCCAAACTCAGGGTCATAGCCAACCTCAGCTAAGTGCCTGCGGGCAGCCTCAGTAACCTCAAGCTTAAACCCGCGATCCTTGAGCAGGTCAGCCAAGTGTTCGAGTTGAATGCCCACAATCTGTGCCAAGTCCTCCTTGGTGAGTGGTTTGAAAATCACAATCTCGTCCACCCGGTTCAGGAACTCAGGTCGGAAGAATTTCTTTAATATTTCTGTAATTTGTTCCCGAGTGACCTCTTTGGGCAAACCAGTGCCATTGGCATTCATCCATAGTTCGCTGCCTAAGTTGCTGGTCATGATTACAATGGTGTTGCGGAAGTCCACTGTACGGCCTTGCCCATCGGTCATGCGGCCGTCATCTAACACCTGCAGCAAGGCATTGAAGATTTCCGGATGCGCCTTTTCAATTTCATCGAACAAGACCACGCTATACGGTCGTCTGCGGACAGCTTCGGTGAGTTGACCGCCTTCCTCATAGCCAACATAGCCCGGCGGAGCGCCAAACAGCCGGCTGATTGTATGCCGTTCTTGATATTCGCTCATGTCAATGCGTATCATCGCGTTCTCATCGTCAAAGAGGAACTCCGCTAAGGCGCGTGCGAGTTCCGTCTTGCCCACGCCGGTTGGACCCAGGAAGATGAATGAGCCAATTGGGCGGTTCGGATCTTGTAAGCCGCTGCGCGAGCGGCGTACAGCGTTCGAAACAGCCTGAATAGCTTCATCCTGTCCAACCACTCGCTGATGCAGGCGCTCTTCCATATGCAGTAGCTTCTCCATCTCGCCTTCCAACAGCCGATTTACCGGAATACCTGTCCATTTGGCGACGACTTCGGCGATTTCCTCTGCATCCACTTCTTCTTTCAATAGAGCCCCTTCTTTTTGCAGCGCTTTTAGCTTCTCTTCTGCGGCTTTGATCTTTTCTTCAATCTCATGTAAGGTACCGTAGCGTAGACGGGCAGCTTTTTCGAGATCAGCATCGCGTTCAGCTTGTTCAATCTCATGCTCAATTTGTTCACGCTGCTCTTTGAGCGCACGCAAATCAGCGATGGCTTGTTTTTCGGTCTGCCAGCGAGCCGTCAGAGCTTGAGATTTCTCGCGCAGGTCAGCCAGCTCTTTTTCCAGCTTTTGCAAGCGCTCGAGCGAGGCTTGATCTTTTTCTTTTTGTAGAGCCTGGCGCTCGATTTCTAACTGCATAATCTGCCGATCGATCTCGTCTAGCGCTTGTGGCTTGGAGTCAATCTCAGTGCGCAAATGCGCTGCAGCCTCGTCGATCAGATCAATGGCTTTATCCGGCAGTTTGCGGTCCGTGATGTAACGGTGCGAGAGTGTGGCAGCGGCAATTACGGCTGCGTCGGTAATGCGGACGCCATGATGCACTTCGTATTTGGGCTTCAGCCCACGCAAAATGCTGATGGTGTCCTCCACTGAGGGCTCGTCTATGTAAACCGGTTGGAAGCGCCGCTCTAAGGCTGCGTCTTTCTCTACGTATTTACGATACTCCTCGAGCGTGGTCGCGCCGATCATGTGCAACTCACCGCGCGCCAGCATTGGCTTGAGTATATTGCCAGCGTCCATGGCGCCCTCAGCAGCGCCGGCACCAATGACGGTGTGCATTTCATCCACAAAGAGGATGATATCGCCTTGCGCATCGGTCACTTCCTTGAGGGCTGCTTTGAGGCGTTCTTCGAACTCCCCACGGTATTTTGCGCCGGCGACCATGGCAGCCATGTCCAGCTGAACGATGCGCTTATTTTTGAGTCCCTCTGGCACATCTTTATTGACGATACGTTGCGCTAAGCCTTCCACGATGGCAGTTTTACCCACACCAGGATCACCAATTAGAGCAGGGTTGTTCTTTGTGCGGCGAGAAAGTATTTCGATGGTACGGCGGATTTCCTCATCGCGTCCGATAACCGGATCCAGCTTTCCTTGGCGCGCAAGGGCGGTCAGGTCGCGGCCATATTTTTCCAAAGCCTGATAAGTAGACTCTGGGGTTTGGGTGGTAATGGATTGCGTCCCGCGAATAGAACGCAAAGCTTTCAGGATGGCGTCTTTCGTAACGCCATAACCCGCTAAGCGTTTTCCCTCGGGGCCGTCGGTCAGGCCAAGCAGGATGTGCTCGGTTGAGGTATATTCATCCCCCATGCCTTTGGCATAACGTTCAGCAGCGTCTAGGGCATCCGCAGCCGGGCGTGAAAGTCCGGGTTCGCTGGTGCCAGCGCCATAAACTTTGGGTCGTCCAGCTAAATCTTCTTGGACCTCCTGACGCAGGACTTCTGTGCTGCCAGCGATCTGGCTGATTACCGCTGGGACTGTGCTCTCGGTTTGATTGAGTAATGCCAACAAAAGATGGGCTGGCTCAATGGTTTGATGTCCGTAATCACGAGCTAAGCCCTGTGCGTTCACCACGGCTTGCTGTGCTTTTTGTGTAAATTTATTCAAATCCATAATTCCTCCTTATTCAAAGCATAAGCTTCAGGGTATTCTTACCCAAGTACTTGTATTGTAGAAACTCAATGTAAGCAAATAATAATAAGTTTGTTAGAATCGTAAATACGAGAGTAAAGATGAATTATCGTTACGAGTAAGAAATCCAATTTGCAAATTGATTGGAATTGGATGGATTTTGCCCTTGACATAATTGAGCAGGCGGCTATAATTGCGGTTTGTTCGTGAAGCACGGCACCTTGAAAATGAGAATCTCGGAAAATTGTTAGAAAACACACTTTTCCCTTGACAATCGACATAAATTCGATTATAAATAAAGTCCCAAGGGAGATAGTTTGATATTGCCAACTTGGGAGCCGATCTTTGAAAAAAGAACAAGGGATGAGAGACAAACCCAGGAAAGCAGTGCCCGTAGCCGGCGAGCAAGTTGAGAGCCGGCGATTTCGTCTATAAAAACGGAAGCGAGCATTGACAGGATTGGAGAGATTCAGTAGAATCCTGCTCTCATGAAGTCAGAACCTTAACAACTGAAAAGTGATAGGAAATAAGCAACAAAAATATAGGTAAGAACAAGCCTCGTTAATTGTTTTCCGTAAAAACAAAACACCGAAAGGTGATAAATTTTTAGCGGAGAGTTTGATCCTGGCTCAGGATGAACGTTGGCGGCGTGCCTAATACATGCAAGTCGAACGAAGACTGTAGTAATACTGTCTTAGTGGCGAACGGGTGAGTAACGCGTGGGTGACCTGCCCCGAAGTGTGGGATAACAGTCCGAAAGGATTGCTAATACTGCATAATATCCAAGAGATTAGACGCTTTTGGATTAAAGGAGTAATTCGCTTCGGGAGGGGCCCGCGTCCCATCAGCTAGTTGGTAAGGTAATGGCTTACCAAGGCGATGACGGGTAGGGGACCTGAGAGGGTGGCCCCCCACAATGGAACTGAAACACGGTCCATACACCTACGGGTGGCAGCAGTAGGGAATATTAGTAATGGGCGAAAGCCTGAACTAGCAACGCCGCGTGTGCGAAGAAGGCCTTCGGGTCGTAAAGCACTTTTTGAGAGGATGAGGAAGGACGGTACTCTCAGAATAAGTCTCGGCTAACTACGTGCCAGCAGCCGCGGTAACACGTAGGAGGCAAACGTTATCCGGATTTACTGGGCGTAAAGCGCGTGTAGGTGGTTTGGTAAGTAGGGCGTGAAAGCTCCTGGCTCAACTGGGAGAGGACGTTCTAAACTGCCAAGCTTGAGGATGGTAGAGGGAGGTGGAATTCCGGGTGTAGCGGTGGAATGCGCAGATATCCGGAGGAACACCAGTGGCGAAGGCGGCCTCCTGGACCACTCCTGACACTCAGACGCGAAAGCTAGGGTAGCAAACGGGATTAGAGACCCCGGTAGTCCTAGCCCTAAACGATGTAGACTTGGCGTCGGTGGTTTAATCGCCATCGGTGTCGTAGCTAACGCGATAAGTCTACCGCCTGGGGACTACGGCCGCAAGGTTAAAACTCAAAGGAATTGACGGGTCCCCGCACAAGCAGCGGAGCGTGTGGTTTAATTCGATGCTACACGAAGAACCTTACCTGGGTTTGACATAGAGGTAGTAGGGAAGCGAAAGCGGACCGACCCTTCGGGGAGCCTCTACAGGTGTTGCATGGCTGTCGTCAGCTCGTGTCGTGAGATGTTCGGTTAAGTCCGCTAACGAGCGCAACCCTCGCTGTGTGTTACAAGTGTCACACGGTACTGCCGATATTAAGTCGGAGGAAGGTGGGGATGACGTCAAGTCAGCATGACCTTTATATCCAGGGCTACACACACGCTACAATGGCCAGTACAATGGGTTGCCAAGCCGCGAGGCGGAGCCAATCCTAAAAAGCTGGCCTCAGTTCAGATTGCAGTCTGCAACTCGACTGCATGAAGTTGGAGTTGCTAGTAACCGCAGGTCAGCAATACTGCGGTGAATACGTTCCCGGGGATTGTACACACCGCCCGTCAAGTCATGGAAGCTGGCAACACCTGAAGCCGGTATCCTAACCCGAAAGGGAGGGAGCTGTCGAAGGTGGGGTCGGTGACTGGGACTAAGTCGTAACAAGGTAGGTGTACCGGAAGGTGCGCCTGGATCACCTCCTTTCTATGGAGATCCAAGCGGATGCTTGAGGGCAAACGCTTTACTCTGTACAAAAATAATACCTATGATTAGGGAATCGCTCTGACACGGTGAGACACAGAGCGTCAATAACGAAGATCGAAACCTATATTTGAAGCAAGTTTCCTGTCACTTTTGAGTTGTCAAGGCTGACTCATGGGCCTTTAGCTCAGTTGGTTAGAGCGTGCCTCTGATAAGGGCAAGGTCTCAGGTTCGAGCCCTGAAAGGCCCACTCTAACTTATGGAGTGCCTGGGGATGTAGCTTAGTCGGGAGAGCGCCTCCTTTGCAAGGAGGAGGTCAGGGGTTCGAGTCCCCTCATCTCCACTGTAAGCTCTGGGAGATTTGTCTGGGGATGGGCGGATCTAAAGCGATTTAGATTTGGCCATCGCTGGATAAAAGCGAGAAAGACTGCACTTTAAAAACTGAATAACATTTGTAGGCCGTATCGACATGTGTTGCGATGATACATGTCATACGAAAATTAGTAAATAATTAATAAATATTGAATGCTGTAAAAAGCATCGATTTCTCCGCATCACGTGGAGAAGCTACTAAGAGCTTACGGTGAATGCCTTGGCGTCAAGTGCCGATGAAGGACGTGGGACACTGCGATAAGCCTCGGGAAGCTGTGAACAAGCGATATATCCGGGGATCTCCGAATTGGGAAACCAGCTGATGCGAACCATCAGCATCGTGTGATGAATACATAGTCACATGAAGGGAACCTAGGGAACTGAAACATCTAAGTACCTAGAGGAAAAGAGACCATTCCCCAAGTAGTGGCGAGCGAACGGGGAACAGCCCAAACCGAACCAGCATGCTGGTTCGGGGTTGTAGGGTCCAGCATATGAGAGTTACAAAGTGAGACGTTAGCAGAATTGGTGTGGAAAAGCCAACCACAGAAGGTGACAGTCCTGTACGCGAAAACGTCGAACCTCTCGCTGGATACCTGAGTACTACCGGGCACGCTAATCCGGTAGGAATCTGGGGAGTCCACTCTCCAAGGCTAAATACGCTTGACGACCGATAGTGAACAAGTACCGTGAGGGAAAGGTGAAAAGTACCCCTGTTAGGGGAGTGAAAAGAACCTGAAACCGTAAGCTTACAAGCAGTCGAAGGGCTAATGGCGGGTTGGTGCTATAGCGAAAGCTTGTGCGCACCGCTATGCCTGACGGCGTGCCTCTTGGAGAATGAGTCTGCGAGTTAATCTTTGTGGCAAGGTTAAGGGAGTGACACCCGAAGCCGCAGCGAAAGCGAGTCTGAATAGGGCGTGCAGTCGCAAGGATTAGACACGAAACCAGGTGAGCTAACCATGGCCAGGTTGAAGCGAGTTTAACCACTCGTGGAGGACCGAACCTACTAATATTGCAAAATTAGGGGATGAGCTGTGGTTAGGGGTGATATGCCAAACGAACTTGGAGATAGCTTGTTCTCCCCGAAATAGCTTTAGGGCTAGCGTTATGCGTTTAGTAACGGAGGTAGAGCACTGAATGGGCTAGGGGGCTTATTGCTTACCGAACCTAATCAAACTCCGAATGCCGTTACTCCAAGCATAGCAGTCGGACTCCGGGAGATGAGTTTCGGGGTCGAAAGGGAAACAGCCCAGACCATCGGCTAAGGTCCCCAAATTTAAGCTAAGTGGGAAACGAGGTGAGGTTACTGAAACAACCAGGAGGTTGGCTTAGAAGCAGCCATCCTTTAAAAAGTGCGTAACAGCTTACTGGTCGAGTGATCTTGCGCGGAAAATTTAACGGGGCTAAGCTTAATACCGAAGCCATGGAAACGTGCGGAAGCACGTTTGGTAGGGGAGCGTTCTGTCAGCTGGGAAGGTCAACCGTAAGGATGGCTGGAGCGGACAGAAGTGAGAATGCAGACATGAGTAGCGTAAAACACGTGAGAACCGTGTTCGCCGTATATCTAAGGTTTCCGACGCCAGGTCAATCCGCGTCGGGTTAGTCAGGGCCTTAGCTGAGGCCGAAAGGCGTAAGCGATGGATATCCGGTCAACATTCCGGAACCACTTAAGATGAGTGATGGAGGGACGCAACGAGGTAGGCCAGCCTGTGATTGGTTGAACAGGTGTGCCTTATGTCAGCCGTTGAGGTTTGTAGGCAAATCCGCAAACCGAGGTGAGATAAGGCAGCGAGCCCCTGAGGCGTAAGTGAGTTGAGCCTTGTTGCCAAGAAAAGCTTCTAAACGTTGATTCTTAAGTGCCTGTACCGCAATCCGACACAGGTAGATGGGTAGAATATACCAAGGCGAACGGGAGAACCTTCGTTAAGGAACTAGGCAATTTAGCCTCGTAACTTCGGGATAAGAGGTGTCTTCTGGCGTAAGTGAATAATGAGCGCTGGAAGATCGCAGTGAAATGGTTCTAGGGACTGGTTAACAAAACCACAGGTCTCTGCAAAGCCGTAAGGCGATGTATAGGGGCTGACACCTGCCCAGTGCCGGAAGGTTAAAGGGAGAGGTTAGTTCCCCTTCGGGGGAACGAAGCTTTGAACTGAAGCCCCGGTGAACGGCGGCCGTAACTATAACGGTCCTAAGGTAGCGAAATTCCTTGTCGGGTAAGTTCCGACCCGCACGAAAGGTGTAACAACTAGAACAGTGTCTCGACGAAGGACCCGGCGAAATTGAAATGGCTGTGAAGATGCGGCCTACCCGCAGTAGGACAAAAAGACCCCGTGGAGCTTTACTGCAACTTGGCATTGAGTTTGGATTTCATTTGTGTAGGATAGGTGGGAGGCTATGAAACTAGGGCGCCAGCCTTGGTGGAGCCGCCGGTGAAATACCACCCTGATGAACTCTAGACCCTAACCTTTATCCGTAATCCGGATAAGGGACCGTGCCAGGTGGGCAGTTTGACTGGGGCGGTCGCCTCCTAAAGAGTAACGGAGGCGCCCAAAGGTTCCCTCAGGCTGAATGGAAACCAGCCAGAGAGTGTAAAGGCATAAGGGAGCTTAACTGCAAGGCCAACGCGCCGAGCAGAGACGAAAGTCGGGCTTAGTGATCCCACGGTTCCGTGTGGAAGGGCCGTGGCTCATCGGATAAAAGCTACCCCGGGGATAACAGGCTAGTCAGGTCCAAGAGTCCATATCGACGACCTGGCTCGGCACCTCGATGTCGGCTCATCGCATCCTGGGGCTGGATAAGGTCCCAAGGGTCGGGCTGTTCGCCCGTTAAAGCGGTACGCGAGCTGGGTTCAGACCGTCGTGAGACAGGTCGGTCTCTATCCACTGTGGGCGTAAGAGATTTGAGAGGAGCTGCTCCTAGTACGAGAGGACCGGAGTGGACAGACCTCTGGTGTGCCAGCTGTCGTGCCAACGGCATTGCTGGGTAGCTACGTCTGGCAGAGATAACCGCTGAAAGCATCTAAGCGGGAAACTTGCCTCAAGATTAGATCTCTATAATCCCGTAAAGGGAGTAAGATCGCAGGTAGACTACCTGCTTGATAGGCAGTATGTGTAAGCGCAGTAATGCGTTGAGCTAAACTGTACTAATGATCGAGAGCTTCCAACGTGATGTGGAGAACTCGATGCTTTTTTAAGGCTTTGCTTACAAATGTTATTCAACTTCTTTTAGAAAATCGTCTCTTGGTGATTGGAGCGGCGAAGGTACACCCGGTAACATCCCGAACCCGGAAGTTAAGGTCGCCAGCGCTGATGGTACTTGGGGGGCAGCCCCCTGGGAGAGTAGGTCATTGCCAAGAGACTTTTCATTTAATCATAAAACCGCTGAATTTTCAGCGGTTTTTTTTACGCCTTTAGGCAGTCGAGAACGCAGAGCGTTCGAGACAAAAAACCACCCGCTATGCGGGTGGGGACAAAGGGTTATACCCGAACCAATTCACCTTTCCGGATAGAATGTGATTGTTCAAGCCACAAACTAAAAAGGAAAGGTGAATTGTATGGCAAACAAAAGCGATAGTCTGGCACACACAAAGTGGATGTGCAAATATCACATAGTGTTCTCTCCGAAGTATAGGCGAAAAGTAATCTACAATCAAATCAGGACAGACATAGGAGAGATACTACGGACACTATGTCAATACAAAGGCATAGAGATACACGAAGGGCACCTGATGCCAGATCATGTGCATCTACTGATGAGCATACCGCCGAAATACAGTGTATCGAGTGTAATGGGGTACTTGAAAGGGAAGAGTGCGCTAATGATTTTTGAGCGGCATGCGAATCTGAAGTACAAATATGGGAATCGGCACTTCTGGTGTGAAGGATACTATGTAAGTACAGTGGGGCTGAACGAAGAGACGATTCGAAAGTACATAGCCGAGCAAGAACAGAGGGATCAGGCAATGGATCGATTGAGCGTGAAGGAGTACAAAGACCCATTCAGCTAAATGGGAAAAAGTGTGCCCCTTTAGGGGCAGCGAGAGAAACGAACGCAAAGAGGCTTGAACGAAGAGAAAGCCAGCGCCTTGAGGCGTTGGCTGGAGACCTGGGCTTTCAGCCCTTGAGCAAACCACCCGCTATGCGGGTGGTTCTGATTTAATGTGCGCACTCAGCAATCTGTGCTTAGTCCGCTTTCTTGCTGTTACTCGAAAGATGGCAAGTATCATTGAGGCTGAGCAACGAGTAGCGCCCATTAATCTCAGCGCGGATTAGGTTGAGTGCACAGGTATCTTGCCCAATATACCAGAAATAGTCATCGGGGATGTCTACGGTTTCCATGATGAGAACGCGGTTTATGACAGTATGCCCAACCAGGATAACCGTTTGTCCGGAATGACGAACCGAGAGCTCCCGCAAAGCCTGCCGGGCGCGGAGATGCATCTCTGCCAAGCTTTCTCCGCCTGGTATGTGCGTCTCGCCTGGGTGGGCGATCCAGTTATCTAATTCCTCAGGCCAGCGCTGCTTTACCTCATCGAATGAGAGCCCAGTCCACTGCCCGAAGTCGATATCGATAATGGCTTGGTAAGGGATGGGAGTAAGCTGGCAGCGCTCGCCGATGATCTGCGCAGTCTGCATAGCGCGTTTAATTGGACTGGCATACACTGCAGCTGGATGCCAGCCTTGGGTTATGCGCGCTGCAACAGCTTGGGCTTGCGCCAAACCAGTTTCATTAAGCGGCACATCCGTACGTCCGCGAAAAGTGTTACGCACATTCGAAGCTGTTTCCCCGTGGCGAACCAGGATAAAAGTGCAGGGGGCTTGTAAAGAAGATGTTTGTTCAGTTTCAGACATATATTTTCTCCCTATTTCTAAAACATTTCGGATAATCTTACCACAGCAGCGGATCTGTCAAAATTCGTTCTGGTAAAATTAACCAAAAGGGGAACAAAATTGAGCAAGCGGTTCATTATTTCTTTTGCTCAGTAAACGAATTGCAGGTAAAGACGAGGAGGTTGTGATGTACATGGTCATGTTTGTTTTAGATGATCCGGAAAAATTGGTTGAGGTGCTCAATGCATGGGAAAAAGCTGGAATCACCGGTGTAACTATCATAGAGAGCACCGGGATGCACCGCGTGCGGCGGCGCTTCCTGCCCATGCGTTATACTACCGCAATTTTCAATCAGGAGGAGAACCACCTCACCTTATTTGCTCTCGTAGCGAAAAAAGAGCTGGTGGATGCCAGCCTACAAGCAGCGGAAAGTGTAGTAGGGAGCCTGGAGGACGGCAATACCGGTATTTTTACAGCCTGGCCTGTAGAGATGGTCAAAGGGCTGGAGAAACGAGCTAACTGAGATGGTGTGGATCGAGTTTATCCTCAGCGCAGCGGTTATCACATTTGCGGCGATGCAGCTGGCAAAATATGGAGATGTGATTGGGCTGCGAACTGGATTAGGTGGCATGTTTGTCGGCACATTATTGCTCGCAGCAGCAACTTCATTACCTGAATTGATTACGACAATAAGTGCAATTCAAAGTGGTGTGCCGAACCTGGCAGCCGGAAATTTGTTTGGCAGCAATATGTTTAACATGTTTCTCATTGCAGTATTAGATATGGTCCATACCAGCCGGCGTATGAGCAGCAAAGAGGCATATAAGCACGCACTTACTGGCAGCTTAGCCGTATTAATGAGCGTGTTGGCGGTGTTTTTTATTGTGGCAGAACTGCCCCTGCATATAAATGTCGGAAATTTCGAGGTTGGTTTCGATGGCTTGACCATGATCATTGCTTATTTCTTTGCCATTGCGCTGCTGCGCCGCCAAAGCCGTATGCAAAGTTTGGGGCATGTGGATACGGTGATTCCCGAGGGTTTACCATCGCTCACGACCGCCATCCTATGGTTTGCTGGTGCTGCAGGGGTTTTGATTTTCGCTACCCCCTGGATGGTGAATGTAAGCACGCGCATTGCAGACATCACGGGGTTAGGCACGACTTTTATTGGGTCCACACTCGTAGCAGTTGTAACCTCATTGCCGGAAACTGTAGCGACGATTGAGGCGGGGCGCATTGGCGCTGATGATATGGCGATTAGTAATTTGTATGGCAGCAATATGTTCAACATGTTTGCAATTGGCATCGCGGATTTCTTTTATATCCAGGGACGATTTTTTAGTGTCATCGATCGTTCATTTCTATTAATTGGCATGTTAGGTTTACTGATGACAGTCGTCGCACTGATCAGTGATTTGGCTCGGCTGGAGCGCAAGATACTCTTCCTGGAAATCGATTCAGCCTTGCTGATCCTGCTTTATTTTGGCGGGCTGGCACTGCTCTACACACGCGGGATTGCCCCCTGAGTGTGTGTTTCTATGGATGCAGAATTGGAGAGTAACCCACGCTTTAGCTTCAGACCGGTTGGCTGATAATTGCCTCAATGACCCGGTCCTGCTCTTCATCGGTGAGGTTATAGAAGAATGGCAGGCGCACCAGTTGATCGCTGATGCGCTCAGTTACCGGGCAATCACCCAGCTTTCCGCCAAAGCGCATGCCCATATCCGAAAGGTGCAGGGGCAGGTAATGGAACACGGATAAGATCTCCTGGTATTTCAGGCGGGCGATGAACACCTGACGCTCGGCAAGCCCAGGGAGGAGCAGGTAGTACATGTGATAGCTTTGGGTGCGGTCCGCGGGAATGAACGGCTGCCGAACGCCATTGCGAATAGCCCAATCTCGCAGAGCTGCGTCGTACTTTTCCCAGATATGCCGGCGGCGCGCCTGAATTGTCTGCCACTGCTCCAGCTGGGCACAAAGGTAAGCCGCAAGCATATCCGAAGGTAGGTAACTGGAGCCAATATCCACCCAGGTATATTTATCCACCATCCCGCGGAAAAAGCGGCTGCGGTTGGTGCCTTTCTCACGGATGATTTCCGCACGTTCAATGTATGGCGGGTCGTTGATGACCAGTGCACCGCCTTCCCCGCAGGAAAAATTCTTGGTCTCATGAAAGCTCTGGGTAGCTAAGCAGCCAAAGCTGCCCAAGGGTTTGCCTTTGTAGGTTCCGGTTAGGCCGTGCGCGTTATCTTCCACCACCGCTACGTTGTGTTTTTCTGCAAGAGCCAGGATGACGTCCATCTCACAGCCCACGCCGGCATAGTGCACAGGCACCACGGCACGGGTCTTTGCCGTGACCAGGCGCTCCAGTTGGGTTTCATCCATGTTGAGCGTATCCGGGTGGATATCGGCAAAAACCGGTCTTGCACCGCGCAGCACAAAGGCATTCACGGTGGAAACAAAGGTAAAGGATGGAAATATGACCTCGTCGCCGGGTTTTAAATCCAATAGGAGAGCAGCCATTTCCAGTGCATGCGTGCATGAAGTGGTCAGCAGCACTTTAGGGGCGCCAATAAGCTGTTCCAAGATCGTGTTGCAGCGCTTAGTGAAGCCGCCATCGCCGGAGATATGCCCACTGGCAATGGCTTCGCGCATGTAATCAAATTCATTTCCAAGAAATGGGGGTTTGTTGAAGGGGATTTTGCTCATGGCTCGCTCTGATAAAAAATTGGTTTTGTGGCTGATGTACCGTGTAAATTTTGCCATAAGGGGCTTAGGGAAACCACTTGTGGAAAGTGTACCAGGAATAGGCTGGCTCGAAGCCTGCACGCAGGCACGCCCGTTGAACTGCCACGTTTGCCACATGCGTGGAGTTGAGCACCTCTTCCAAGCCCTGCTCGCGGCACCACTTTAAACCTTCCACGATAAAGGCGTGGTAAATGCCCCGCCGGCGGAACTCAGGGTTCACCCCTGCTAAGATGAACTCCCCTTGAATGGGCGAATTGACACGCAGCGCGCGAAAGCCCACCAGCTCGCCTTCTGCCTCTGCCACTAAGACCAGGTTAGCAGCAGTTGGATTAGCGCAACAGCGCTCAGCCCAGTCAACGTACACCTCCGTGCTTTTCTGGAGGTCCAATTTCGGGTCGGCATGGTAATGACCATAGTAGTTTGTGAAAGCTGTATGGGCAAGCGCGCCGACCTGGCTTACCTCGCTGGGCTGCACCGGGCGAATGAGCACATCACTTTCGTTTGTTGGGATTGCGTTAGTTTTCAGATCGAAGCGCAGGTAGAGCAAAGTTTCCATTAAGCGGAAGCCGGTTGCTTCCATGGCATGGGCAGCGGCAATATCGGTGGTGGGGCAGCGGGCAACTAGGAATTCCACTTGATTGGCGGCGCAAAACGCTAAAACCTCGGGTAGATTTTTGGTGGTTACCAAGCGAGCGCGTGCGGACCTGACCCCAAAGCGGGTTTCATCTAGCGGAGAAAGTTCCGTTGCTTGGTCAGGTGCTGTTTCAGCGCTCACCGCTGGGGTTCTCCTGGTTCTCAGGAAGAGGTTCGCTCCTGAGTACTTCGCGGATGGTATAAACAGGTTTATTGAGTGTACGGCTGAACATCCTGCCTAGGTATTCGCCAAAAATACCCAGGGCAAAAAGCTGCACACCTGAAAAAATGGAAATGATAGAAGCTAGAAAAGGAAATCCGGGTAAGCTGCCACCACGCACAAAGTAGCTGATGAGCACATAGAGCAAGACGCCAAACCCAAAGGCGGTGAAGAAGAAACCAGTAATGCTGGCAATCCGCAGCGGTGCGTTGCTGAAACCGGTCACGAGTGTCAGGGCGTGGTTCATCAGCTTCGGGAAGCTGTAATTGGATGTTCCGTATTCCCGCTCCTGATGGTTCACAGTTACGGAAGCAAAACGCGTTGTCCCCCAGCTGAGCAATACGTCGATGGAAACAAAAGAGCCTTGATAATCGGAAAATGCCTCTGCCAGCTCGGCGCGAAAAAGCCGGAAGGCAGATACCGTCGCGGCACTGTTGATGCCCATGAGCTTGTGCAGCACCTGCTTGATCAGACGGGAAGATAAATCCCGCCAAAAGCCATGTTTTTCGGCAGCGGGAGCGCCGTAAACAACGTCATACCCTTCTGCGAGTTTTGCAAAGAGCTTAGGCGCTTCCTCCGGTGGATGCTGCAGATCGTCATCCATGGTGAGGATCAGTTCGTAGTGCGCTTGACGGATGCCGCACAGAAGGGCGTTGTGCTGCCCAAAGTTACGCATCAGGTTGATGCCGATGACGCGCGGGCTGGCGGCACACAGCTCTGTAATCACGCGCCAGCTTTCATCTCGGCTGTCATCGTTGACGAGCAAGATTTCATAATCGGAGCATAAGGCGGGCAAAATGGCATGAAGTCTTTGGACCAACGGTGTCAGGCTCTGCTGGCTGTTGTAAACCGGGATTACTACGGAACAAGTTGGTTTGGCGTCGTTGTTTTCCATTACCCAAGACCTTGTTGATTTATCTTAATGGTTACTCGTCTAGGCGGTCCAATTTCCAAAACATAATAGCACCAATGATTCTGAATTTCAAGGCTAGTAAATTTTTCGGCAAAGCAGAAGGCTGATCGGGCTTCGTAATATTGGATAGGGGGATAAAAATCAAGGCGGCTCTTGGGCCGCCTTGATGGTTGTATTTTTTTGTTTCTAGCGGGATATGACCGGTAGATAGAGAGAGTAGGCTTGCGTGGTGAATGACCATACCAGCGGAACTTGCTGCACGTCGCCGCCAACGTCTACCTTGCCGCTGACGGTGGCTGTGTAGGACTGCAGCCCGGCCAGCGGGATCGTAGGCGTGAAGGTGTGGCTGAAGGTTGCCGGGTCATATTGGCATGTGCCTGGGATAGTGGCACCGCTCTCAGCTTGCAGTAGCGGGCAGGCATCCGCACGCATAGCTTGGCTCCAAGTGATGACGAGCTCAGCGCTGGCCGGCGCAATGAGCGCGCCATCTGCCGGTTGGAAAGCCGTAACAATGGGATCGCGCCAGTTGAGTACGGTGTACGTGAAGAGCTGAGTGCCATCCTCGCCGTAATCCACGAGCAGCGAAAGGTTATTCAGCTCTTCGTTTCCATCGATGCCTTTCATTACCGTATCCCAGCTACCGCGGGCAAACTTGAATTCGAAGAGTGTGCCATCCAGAATATCGAATTTTCCGCTCCAACTGGTATCGCTCACTTTGGTAAGTGCTGTACCTGCTGGATTCCAATCGCCGATGCTGCCATCGGCATTCAGCACCCTGGTCAGGAAGACGGTGCCAGGCGTAAAGCTGGGAACCGTCACATCGAAAGTGACAGCAACCATTTTAGGCTCAGCCACATGACTGACTGTGTTGGAGGGCTGGCTGCGATTGAAACTAGTATCGATGGCAACCACGTAATAATAGTAGAGCAACCCGCGTTCTACGGCTTCGTCGCGATAAGAAAGACCAGGTGTCAGTTCGCGGTGAATCTTGGTGAAGGTCAATCCATCGGTTGAGCGATAAAGGTCATAGGCATAGATGGCTACGTCATCTGTTGCCTCGGTCCACGCCAGGTCGATAGACGAAGCACTCCAGTTCGTTAGGCTGAGGTTGGGAGCAGAAGGTGCGGTCAGGTCGTCAGAGGGATTAACTATCAGATTTCCGGCTTGATCAGGTGAGTAGCCATTACCTGTGCCATCCAGGTCTGCGTAGGTCCAGCTTTCGCCGGCTGTGGTGGTGTAACGATAAGCATAATCGTAAACGCCGACCGCTTCGGGCAGCAGGGTACCCCTGAATTCATCGTTTTCACCGACGTCGACATTATAGACTGCGTCTGACCAGATCCAGGCTGGGTTTTCCATTGGCAGGCTGCCATCGGGGCCAAAGCCCACTTGGGCGCTCAGCGTTGGTGTCTGCCCAGGGCGTGAAGTGACCCCATCGATCCACACCTGGCCGTAGATATTTTCGGTCGGCGTGATACCGATGGTATGGGTTATTGTAGATGGCCACTGTAAGTTAGCCCATTGGATTGCATAAGCTGGCCGCGCGTTGACCTCATTCGAAGGTCCCGAAGCCAGCCCGTTGGTCGTGTTGCGAGCAATAACGATGTAATAGTAGCGGGTGCCAACGGTGAGATCCGTATCAATGTAATCGGAGGTGGCGCTGGTGCCAATGAGCTCATAGCCGCCACCGGAAAGGCAGCTGCGATAGACGATATATTCGTCTGCACCGGTCGTGTCGGACCAATCGAGGTAAACGGTGCCTGGATTGACACCCGTCACAGCCAGGTCCGTTACAGCTTCAGGTGGCGCGGCAAGAGTGGCGTCATTTAAGACCAGCACGGTCACGCCATTGGCAGGCACAGCCACCCATTCCAATGCGCGGTGCACAGGTGGAATAGTGTAAACCGTTCCAGTGAAAATATCCCGGAAATTAGCGCCGCTGGGCAGTAGCCCTTCCACTTCGAGCGTGACTAATTTAGAGGTCTCATTACGATTGACCAGGACTACCGCAGCATCTTCTCCGGGCAGAAGCCGCATGTAGGTATAGTAGCCGAATTCATCAGAAATCAGCAGCGTGTGATACTCGCCGGTCCGAAGGGCTGGGTGTTCATTGCGCGCGGTCGCCAAGGTGGTGTAGTAATCCCGCAGCACGGCCTGCCCATCATCTGTTTGGAGATGCGTGTAGTAAGGTGTGCCACTTTCATCCAGCCAAGGATAAGGCTGACGGTTGTAGGGGTCATCCTCCCATTTGCCATTAGCATAAGCCACCGGACCTACCAAGCCAACTTCATCGCCATAGTAGATGGTGGGCGCGCCAGGCATCGTCATTTGCACTGCCACAGCACCCTTGAGCCGCTCGATGGCGAAGGTCCAATCGTATTCGGGGTCCTGATAGAGTGCGGGATCATTTTGATAAGTATTGGGATCGAGCATGAAGAGAGCGCGGTTTGTATCGTGGCTGTCGAACAAGTTCAGCATGGCTTGCAGGCTCTCGGGGTTATAGCGTTCCATCAGGTTCTGGATGCGCTCGTCGAACTGCATTGGGGTGAGAGGCGTGAGCTCGCCAGCCGACGTGCCAGGCGCATGGTCGTTATCCGTGAAGGGTGTATCGCGCCAGAGGGAAAGCACAGCGGTGCTAAACTGATAATTCATCACGGCGTCCCACTCGCCTCCCAGCAGCCAGGAGCTGGCGTTGCCCCACTCCTCGCCGGCAATGTAGCCCTCGGGATTGACAGTCTTGACTGTTTCGCGGAAGCCTTCCCAATAGTCATTGTTGGGATCATTGATGGTGCCAGGGTCAATATCTCCGCCAACATCCAAGCGCCAGCCATCCGCGGTGAGCATGTAATGACCTGCCACGGTATCTTGAGGTGCAGAGTCATTATCCCAGATGAAAGCGCGCACTTCAGGGTTAGCAGAGTTGAGCACAGGCAGAGTATCGTAGCCCCACCAAGATTGATAGGTGGCGCTATTGGGTGTGCCGTCACTGCCTACGCAAGGTCCGCTGCCAGCGGGTACATCGGTGAAGAAATACCAGTCACGATATGGGGATTCCACGCTCTCGCATGCACCAAGGTTTTCATAGCGGCTGTAGCGGTCAAAGTAAATGCTATCGGATGAGGTGTGGTTAAAAACGCCATCCAAAATCAGGTGCATATCGCGAGCATTGAGCTCTGTTACTAAATCCTGAAATTCTTCCTCGGTGCCAAACATGGGGTTTATGGTGATGTAATTGGTGGTATCGTAACCGTGGTTAGAGGGCGATTCGAAAATCGGGTTGAGGTAGATGGTGTTGACGCCCAGGTCTTGCAAGTAGTCTAATTTATCGATCAAGCCGGCGAGGTCACCACCATAGAAGTTTTTACTATACGTACCGGCGCAGGGACCTTCCTCCCGTGGGTCACAGATCGGTTCGTTCCAGTTTTCCTGCAAGGAACGGTAAATGGTGCCGCCTTCTTCGCCATAGAAGAAAGTGCCGGCGGGTTTGTCGTTAGTGGTGTCCCCATCGCGGAAACGATCTGGGAAGACTTGATAGACGACCGCGTTTTTGATCCAATCTGGCGTTTGGAAAGAAGGATCATAGATGGTGAGTTGATAAGAGTAATCGTTTGTTTCGTCAAACGGCTGCCCCCAACCGCCGGTGCGGGCAGCGTCATCTTCGTAGTAATCGGTATCCGTGCCGTCGATAGCTAGGAAGCGGTACCAGTAAACGGTGGGGTCAGCGCTAACGGGTAGGGTAACTTGCCACCACTCGTAGATGCCATCATCATAAGCGATGCTCATCGGCAGCAGGGTTTGCGTGTTCGTGCGGTCATTCCACAGGCGCACCTTTGCAGCAGTGAGATCACCACTGGCTGCACGCAAGCGCAGCGTGACGGCTGTGCCGGTCGTGACCGGGCCGCCAGGCGTGCGGTAGAGCGTATCGCGGCTGTTGTGGCCCAGCTCATCCCACCACACGTCATTGTCATGCGAGGCGTGCGGCGGTTCCGTGGGCTGCGGGAATTGGGTCGAAACTTTTAGGATCGCTGTAGTCTGCCAGTCATTGGCATTCCAATCGTCGGCGGGATCGTTAATTGTATCCTGGGCGTTATCTCCGCCGCCTCCGCCGGTATCCCAAACCTCCAGCCAGAGTGTTTGTGGATTATCCAGGCGGTTCTTTTCTACCGCCCATTCAATAAACGAAGAGGCTCCTGCCGTTAAAGCTGCCTCATTTACGCCTCCCGATTGAGACCAGGCAGAACCATCCCAAGCCCAAAATTGCGTGTCTTCCGGCCCATAAGGGGCTGCATCCAGGTATGTGTAAAAGGCAAACTCGGGTTTGTGGGGATCGCTCACAATCACATTTCGCCCCCAAGCATCCGTCGGGGCGCCATTCGCATTATTGGTGGTATCCACGTAAATAGCGTATTTGCCCCAGTTGATGTCATTAATATCTGCATTGATGCTGTAGATAAAGTAATATTGGCTTGCATCTTCAGTCACCCAGAGGTTTAGCAGGTCCATATTGGCATTGCCATTGCCATCGCCAGATGGATCCGTGGCTATCGGATAACCATAAGCTGGATCAAGGTTACCATCGACCGAGATGAAGGGCGTTGAAACGGCTAAGGTTGCCAGGCTGCCCCAATCCGAGGCTTGCCAGTCGTTGGAAGGGAAGTTGATGGTATCCTGGGCATTATCACCTCCGCCGCCACCAGTGCTCCAGACCTCGACCCACAGCTGGCTGGGGTTGCCCAAGCTATCCTTGGGGATGGACCACTCCACAATCGAGGTTGTGCCAGCGCCAATGGCAGCCTGACCTACAGTGCCGATGTTGCTCCAGCTGGAACCATCCCAGGCATAAAGCTGGGTGTGGTCGGTGCCATAAGGTGGGTTATCCACCCAAGTGTAGGCCGCAAACTCGGGTTTATGTGGATCGTCGACGACCACGCTGCGTCCCCAGGCGTCGCTAGTGGCGCCGTTGGAGTCGTTGGTAGTGTCGATATAAAGCGCATATTTGCCCCAATTATTGGCAGTGAAGTCGGTGTTGACTTCATAAGCAAAGTAGTAGTTTTCCGTGTCCTGCGTCATCCAGAGGTTGACCAGGTCTACGGGGTTTCCACCCTGAGAGTCTCCAGCGGGGTCAGTCGCGATCACAGGGCCGTAAGATTCATCCACCACACCGTCAACTATCGGGGGAAAGGTGTTGATTGATTGAGCTTGTGATTGCGTTGGGGTGCTCCCCAGGGAGAGCAATAAGGTGAGACAAAGAAAGACAAGGGAAATAGATTTTAAAGTTTTCATAGGCTCCTTTCTACTTAATTGACGAATCAATTATATTATGTATTGGGTAATAAAAACGAGGAACTGTGGCAACCAACAGTTGGCTGTTAGGGGATATTGTATCGTTGACGGTAATTCTGTCGATGAAGATTTCGATTGGTGAGTTCGTTTATAATTTTCTTTTACAAATGAAAGGAATGTCTGTTGCGGTGGTAAAATAAAGAATAACAAGCATATTGGGGAGCCTGTGTGCCAGGCTGAGAGGGAAGCGGTGAGCTTCCGACCCACATTACCTGATCCGGATAATGCCGGCGGAGGGAGAAATCAACACACTTCACACCCTCCCAAGGCAGGAGGGTGTTTTTTATGAGCAAAACTGAGCGCGCAGTGCTTTTCGCCAATGGCGAAGCACCTAACCCTACAGCCATCGCATTGCGCGGGGATGATTTCCTCGTGGCGGTGGATGGCGGCTTGCATCACATTCGGGCTCTGAGGCTTAGCCCGAAGCTGCTCATCGGGGATATGGATTCGCTTTCTGCGCAGGAAGTGGAAGCCTGCCATCAAGCTGGCATTGAAATTCTGCGCTTCCCGCCAGCTAAAAACAAAACTGATTTGGAATTGGCTTTGGATGAGGTGTTGCAGCGCGGTTATCGGAACATTCTGATTGCTTTTGCGCTGGGCGGCCGGCTGGATCAAACCTTGGGCAATCTGGCGCTGCTTACTAGACCGGACCTAGACAAATGCAGGGTGTGCATCGATGACGGGTTGACAGAAGTTTATCAGCTGCATGATACGATTGCGCTTGCTTGCCAGCCAGGGGATACGGTTTCCCTTCTACCTTGGGGAGAGTCAGCTCAAGGGGTTGAGACCAATGGGTTGGAATTCCCGCTCAAGAGCGAGACTTTGTGGCCTTGGCAGACGCGCGGAATTAGCAATCGTTGCAATAGCGAGCGCTTCAGCGTGAGCCTGGAAAAAGGCACACTCCTGCTCATCCACATCCGCCAAAATCAAGACAATGGAGGTACAGCATGATTAAAAGAAGCCTCATTTTTGGTGCTCTTGTGGCATTATTGCTTGGCGGCTGTGTAGGTCAAACGCCGGCAGCCTCTCCTCCGGCTGCGCAAGAGCTGCAGGTGCTGACGGTGATGACGCACGATTCGTTTGCAGTCAGTGCTGAGCTTGTGCAGCAATTTGAAGCCGAGAATAGTGTAAAAGTCAATTTCATTAAAGGCGGTGATGCCGGCACCACACTCAACCGGCTGATCCTGACAAGCTTAAGCGGCACGCCCGAAGCGGATGTCTTTTATGGGCTGGATAACACCTTTCTCTCCCGAGCGCTCGAACAAGATTTGCTCGAAGCATATGATGCCCCCGCCCTGGCGCAGATCCCGGCTGAGTTCCAGTTGGACCCGAGTCATCGGGCGCTGCCTGTGGATTATGGTGATGTGTGCATCAATTATGACAAAGCTTGGTTCCAGGAGCACCAGCTACCCGTGCCGCAATCGCTGGAAGACCTGACCAAGCCGGAATATGCCGGCTTGCTGGTTGTTGAAAACCCCGCCACATCTTCGCCGGGGCTCTCATTTCTGCTCGCAACCATTGCCACCTTTGGTGAAGAGGGCTGGCAGAGCTACTGGCAGGCGCTCAAAGCTAACGGTGTGGTGGTCGTTTCCGATTGGGAGACGGCTTACTACACCAACTTTTCCGGCTCATCCGGGCGTGGTGCCCAACCGATGGTGGTCTCGTATGCAACTAGCCCAGCTGCTGAGCTGATTTACGCCGAAACGCCGCTCACGGAAGCGCCCACTGCCAGTATCGTTGCCGATGGTGCCTGCTGGCGCCAGGTGGAGTTTGCTGGCATCCTCAAAGGCACGCAAAAGCGCGCCTTAGCCGAAAAGTTCATCGACTTTATGCTCAGCCAGCCTTTCCAGGAGGATGTGCCCCTGCAAATGTTCGTCTACCCGGTGCTGCCGGCGGCTAAGCTGCCTGAAGCCTTCGTCCAAGCCAGCCAGGTGCCACAAAAACCGGCTACTCTAGACCCAGAACTTATCGCCCAGAAGCGTGAAGCTTGGGTGCAAGCTTGGAATGAGCTGATGCTGAAGTAAAGGAAAGAATGAAGCGCTCCGAGAACAAACGCGTGTTACGGGCAGCACTGCTGTGGCTGCTGCCGGCGGCTTTCCTGCTGGTTTTCTTCTACCAGCCGCTTTTTGCCATCCTACGCTTAGCGTTTTCGCCGGCGTTTGATGGGGGCTGGCAAGGTGCAAGCGCGGCTCAGGTGCTTAAGCCGCTAGGTTTTACCCTCTGGCAGGCTGCGCTTTCCACATTTTTGACGCTTTTGGTGGGATTGCCAGCTGCCTACCTTTTTTCGCATTTTGACTTTAAGTGGCGCGAGGCGCTGCGCTTGCTCAGCCTGCTGCCGTTCATTCTGCCGACGGTGGTGGTGGCAGCCTGCTTCAACACGCTGCTGGGCCCGCGCGGCTGGCTAAACTTAGGGCTGATGGCAATTTTGAACCTTTCCGAGCCGCCAATCCGCATGCTGCAGAGTTTGCCAGCTATCTTGCTGGCGCATGTGTTTTACAATACCGCGATCATCATCCGGCTGGTCGGTTCGGCCTGGAGCCGAATAGACCAAAAGTTAGTGCACGCTGCGCAGATGCTGGGCGCTAGCCCCTGGCAAGCTTTCCGTGAGGTCACCCTGCCGCTGCTCTTGCCAGCCATTACTGGAGCCAGTTTGTTGGTGTTTCTGTTCGATTTCACGAGTTTTGGTGTGGTACTCATGCTGGGCGGGCCGCAATTTGCAACACTCGAAGTGGAAATCTACACCCAGGCATTATATATGCTCAACCTGAGGCTCGCAGCAGTGCTTTCGCTCGTGCAATTAGCTTGCACTTTACTCGTAGCTTGGCTGCAGAGCCGTGCGAGCCAGCCGCGCTACGGTAAAGCCGCCGTGAGCGCTGAGCGCGCCAACCTGCGCCCTGCACGAAGTGCGGGGGAAAAAGCTTTCATAGCGGTGATGGTAATTCTCTTGGTGATGCTCATCCTCACGCCGCTGCTCAGCCTCATCACGCGCAGCTTTGTGACCCTGGAGGCAGCCCGAGGCGAGCGCGGGCAGATCCAAACTGGCTTCACCTTGCGCTATTACCAGGAGCTTTTTCAAAACCGCACCGGATCGCTTTTTTATGTGCCGCCCATCATAGCAGTACGCAACTCGCTGGTCTATGCACTGCTCACGGTCGTGATCGCCACAATCTTGGGGCTGCTCGGCGCGTATGCGCTCAACCAGCCCTGGAAAGCTAACCGGATTCTCGAACCCTTCTTTATGCTGCCTTTGGGCGCCAGCGCAGTGACCTTAGGTTTAGGCTTTTTGGTCGCTTTCCGGCAGACAGCTTGGAGCAGCATGCCCTTCCCGCTGCTCATCCCGATTGCGCATGCGCTAGTGGCGCTGCCCATGGTGGTGCGCACGCTATTGCCGGCATTGCGCGGCATTCCCAGCTCTTTGCGCCAGGTGGCTGGCACCCTCGGGGCAGATGAGCCGCGCGTATTCCGCGAAGTGGATCTGCCCCTACTCCTTCGGCCGCTGCTGGTGAGCATGGTCTTCGCCTTCACCATCTCGCTAGGTGAATTTGGCGCATCTAGCTTTTTGAGCAGCGCGCAAACACCCACCATCCCAGTGGCAATTTACCGATACATTTCGCAGCCCGGCGCGCTCAACTACGGGCAAGCACTGGCGATGTCTACCTTGTTACTCGTGGTGTGCGGCATGGGCATCTTTTTGATTGAAAAAATCCGCTTGCCTGGAGAGGAACTTTTCTAATGCTGGAAGTGCGCGAAATCCATAAAACTTATGAAGGGCAGCCGCTCTTGGCTGGTGTTTCTTTTGAGGTGCGCAGCGGAGAAATCGTCTGTCTGCTGGGCGAATCAGGCAGCGGCAAGAGCACCCTGCTGCGCATCATCGCTGGCTTGGAGCCGAGTGATTCCGGTCAGGTTAACTGGGATGGAGCGGACATGAGCATGATCCCCCCACATAAGCGTGGTTTTGGGCTGATGTTCCAGGATTATGCGCTATTCCCACATCGCACGGTGGCGGAAAACGTCGCTTTTGGGCTGCGTATGCAGCAGCTACCCAAGCCAGTTTTTCAGGCTAAGACACTCGAAGCCCTGCGCGCCATCCGTATGGAAACCTTTGCTGACCGCTCGGTCACGGAGCTCTCGGGCGGGGAGCAGCAACGTGTGGCGCTGGCACGGGCGCTGGCGCCGGGCCCGCGCCTGCTGATGTTAGATGAACCTTTGGGGGCGCTGGATCACAGCCTGCGCTTACAGCTGATGGATGAGCTGCGGGAGGTGCTGCACGAGAGCCGCAAGCCAGCCATCTACGTGACGCACGACCGTGAGGAGGCTTTTACCGTTGCAGACCGTCTGCTGATCTTGCATCAAGGGATTATTGCACAGGAAGGCACGGCAAAGGAACTTTACGAACAACCAGCTAACGCTTGGATTGCCGGCTTTTTAGGGCTGGGCAACCTGGTGCCTGGGGTGGTGAGCGGGCTTGAACCGCTCACAGTACAGACCTCTTTGGGGAACTTGCAGGCAACCCCTGGTAATCTGTCCTTTGCGTTAGGTGAGCAATGCAGCGTGTTGCTGCGCCCAAAGGATGCCAAGATTAGTACCGAGCAAGGCAGCCGGAATACTTTCGCGGGCAATGTACGGGATTGCGTATTTATGGGAGAGTATTACCAGCTAGAAGTTGACGCCTGGGGGCAGAAGTTGAAGCTGCATTCTTCAAATAAGATTCCTTGTGGGAATAAAGTAAATTTTAGCTTCTCCACAGAGCAAGTATTATGCTTGAAGGTTTAGAAGAAAATTAATTGCTGCACCTAAATAAATAAAAACGCAACTTGATCAGTTTCAAGTTGCTTTTAAGTTAGCTTGTGGGAACTTCTAATGTAACATCCAGAAGGGCATCCCGCCACGAAATCCGCTCCAAGTTCCAAGGGCAGGGATAATTCCGATAATGAGGATGACTATGAGGGCAATTGCTATCAAAATCAAGGCAATATTGATCCAACCGAGGACAATGCCGGCGGTAGCCATGCCTTCGCCGCCGATAGT
>Ga0208826_1000866_pt1 | contig 28659 bp, 28 predicted proteins | sample AD_UKC115_MetaG_FD_184451 | JGI IMG/M metagenome (GOLD analysis project Ga0208826, IMG submission 184451) | Active sludge microbial communities of municipal wastewater-treating anaerobic digesters from Hong Kong - AD_UKC115_MetaG (SPAdes)... | ecosystem: Engineered > Bioreactor > Anaerobic >...
GTTTTATTTATTATAAAAGGAATATAAAAACCATCATTCTCTCTTTTCCAATTATTTTCAATACTTATTTGAAAACTCCATCCTGCACTATCTCCTATGCACTTAGTTGGAGCGGTGATATAATAGTTTTCAGAACCTGATTTTTCACCAGAATAATCAAACTCAACATTGTAATCAAAATGTAAACTTATTCCTTTAACAATCTTATTAAGTACAAACTGTCCTCCTTCGCTATCCCATATTTTTATTGTAGAATCTATACAAATGAAGTTCTGATTTTTCCAGATTTTAGCTGGTTTCCCATTACGATATAAATACTTACATTCTCCGTCTTGTTTTATATCACTTTGAATTCCTCCTTCTCCCTCTTGATAATAAGAGATTGTTCTTATTTCTTTATCCATTTCGTAATAATGTTCAGCAATAAGTTTGTGTAATCCTTTGCGATTACTCCACACTTTTGATAATCCATTACGTTTATCATCTTTATAATTATCTTCCCCCAGTAATTTCCCGTTATCGTCAAACGTTTTCCAAAGACCGTATTTTAAATCTTTTTTTAATTGTCCTATCTCATACTGCATACCATTGTAATGAAAAGATTTGTAATATCCATTTTTAAACCCATTATTATCAATTTGAAACTCTTCTTTTAATCTTCTCGGTATTGAGTAGTTATCATAATATACTTTCATTATTTTCTGTGAACTAACTTTAGAATTGTTTATAACAAGAATTAAAACAATTATTAGAGCTTTAAGAATTGATTTCATTTATTAATTTATTTATTGAATTTTAAAAACAGTTTTTAATTAAGTTATCCAGTTCTTTATATGCATCAATAGCAACCATTGAAGGCACTTGGGTAATAAGATTTTTTTCGCCTATCTTCTCTGCTAAATATTTTTCTGCAAAAGCATTATCATCTGTTTCGTGATAAATAAACCTGAAATTTTCTAAAATATATTCAACTGTTTGCTTTGCAGAACTTGAAGGGTTGTTATTGAAATCATATACCTCTTTAAAACTACTAGGTACATAATTAGAAGCTGGTGTGAAACCACAATTTTTTTGTAACCATTGGGGAATTTGATATTCACCACGTCCAAACCTTACATAATGTTGCAAGATTCGTTCAAAAATATTTCGGCTTTTACCAACATAGATAGGAATAAATTTATTTATATTGTCTGCATAACCCCAAATATATACACCCTTAATTATCGTTTTTTTGCTGAAACTTATATCTATTAAAGGAGGACTATTTAAACAAAGTGATGCAACATTATTTGTGGTCATATTCTGCATTTAAAAATGCAAACCTAAAAACATCTTATTTTTAAAACTAGTTCAAATAGGTTCAAATAGTAAGTTCAGCTTTTATTGTGTTGTAATCGTTCATCATACAATTGTAAATGAAGGGGTCGAATAATTGTATATTAATTTGATTAAATGCTTCTTGTGCTTTAATATTTTGGTTTTGTAAATGATATACGAATGCTTGATATAGCAATAATCCATTTTGGTTTTTTATAGTCCAGTGTTCACTAACTGCAACTGGGTGATTATCGAATAAGTTTACAATATTGCAAAGCCATTCGTGTTTTTTTGCCATAAATAAATAACGAAGTAAATAAAATTGAAAATCTATATAATCTGCCGAGGCTTTTTTTGCTGTTTTAATAATTCGGTTATAAATATGACTTGTTTTAATATTTGGCAGATGCTGTTCTTGAATTAACATTATTGCACAATAACGTGCTTCAACTATTTTAAAAATTGGTTTATTAATAGGTATCGTTTTTAGCTTCTTATAATAAAAGTCGACTTGCTTTTTATTATTGTTTTGGTAGGCACGTTTGTATAGAAGTGTATTATAGAATATTAAAGATTCTGTTGTTTTTTTATGTTTAATATATTCTTGCAGCCAATAACCATAGTAACCATTTAAATAGTCTTCATCAACAAAATATTCTATACAGTATTTTATTGCTTTTGGGTTTTGGCAATATACTTTAGCCACAGATTTAGCTATTTGAGGGTTGCTTCGCATTGTTAAAGCAATGACTTGTCCCAAATAATACAAATCATATTCATTGTGATATTTTTTATTGAAGATGTTAGGCAATGTAAAAACAATTTCAAAAAATTCTATATTGTTTTGTTCAGCAGCTAAACGAGTAATTGTAAAGAGAAAGTTCTGAATGTCTTTTAAATGCCCATAGTTGCTACAAATACTTTGTATATTTTTAATGTTTATTTTTTGATTAATAATCACTGATGAAACTTCGTGATGTAGTAAATATTTATCAAACTGTCGAGCGTCTGTTAAGTAATGCTGCCAGGATGAAAAGCCAGTAAACTTTGCACAAATATCTAAAACAACTTGTGTTGGTTTTGTAGAACTGCTTCCAAATAAGCGTTTAAGTGTGCTAATGCTTAATATTTCGTTGGTAGCATGTTGTATTTGTTTTTGCAGTTGATGATAGCCAGTAGTTGATGATAATTGAATGCCAGAATGTTTAATAACTTTTGTTAAAAGTTCTTTTAAATATATCCTGTCTGTATCTGTAATTGGCTTGGGCATAAACTTATTTGACTATTATCAAAAGTATGATAGAAGCAAGAATAAGTGTAATGCCTATCCACTCTTTTATTGTTGGATTTTCTTTATTAAATAAATATGCTGCAAACATTGAAACTGGAAAGGTAAATAACCCCAAAATATTTACAGTTGCCATTGAGAGTTTTGACAATGCAATATTGATAAATACTGAACCTCCAACCAACAACAAACCTGATATATAAAAGTGTTGTGTTGCAAATGCTTTTCTAAAATTTATTTGAGTATTAGTGTTTGTTTTAAGAATTATAAAAGCTACTATTAATACAGTTGCTTCTATAAATAAACTTAATGTTAATGCCCCCATCCATTGTAAAGGAACTTTAAATAGTGTATAACCAACGCCCCAAAACATTGCTGCCAATAATGGCAATGCAATTGAACGAATGTTGAGTAGTTTGCTTTGTTTTGAGTTTGATTTTATTGAAATAAACAATATGCCAATAATGGCTATAATGAAACTATGAAAATGATTTTTGGTAAAGGCTTCATTAAAAAATAAAGTTGCAGTGAGTATGCCAAAAACATTAACAGAAGATAATGAAACTACTACACCAACTGCTTTATACTTGAGTGATGGAACATAGCAAACTAAACCAAGACTACATAAAAAACAAATTAGAAAGCTGTATAATAAATGATTGTTATGATAAAATGTTGCATTGATATAATTAAAGTTTTGAAGTAAACTAAAATAGCTTGACCCAATAAATAATATTGAAAGCATTGCAACACCAATAAATGCCCTGTAGAAAATTGCTTCTTCAAAACTAAACCCTGCTTTCTCAATTTTTTTCCAATAAGCATTGCTTAGTCCAAAACAAGTAGCACTGATGAGTTGATAAATAAATGATGGCATTGGGTGGTTGGGTGGGCTTGGCTGTTGATGTGAGTTTGTTTGCTGAATTTTTGTAGTAAAGATAAATTGAAATACAACTGCTGGCAATTATTATTTCACCTATTATAATGATTTTGATTATGGCTCTAAAGATAGAATTGACTTTGATCATAGAAAAAAATCGCAGATAAAACAAAGTGCCTTACTTAAGAGGGGGGTTAACCAAACCAATGAGATTACAATGGAAATAGAATTTCCCAAAGTGCGTTTTTATTTCAACCAGACCCCTTGCCGACTCTGTTAGTATTGAAGGTTTAAATAATGACAATGACTATAGACAATTAACAAATCTGAATTTTTTCAATATTTTAGAGAGCAAAATGTATATAGACGATGTTAGTGTTTCTTGTTATCAATACAAGCCACACACAGCAAAAGGCACTTTAGCTGATTTATTTCCGACTATAATGAATGCCAGAGGACAGGATATTAGCTTTACACCACTTATTGGAAAATTAGATTCAACCTGTCATAAAAATTGCAATAGAGATTACTACTTACCTACGTCATTGCAATTATCTTATCCCAAATCTTTTGGCTTGGTTTCTCCCAGAGGACTCAATTTTACAATCCCTATGGCAAATTCTACAAAAGCTGATTATGATAAAATGGAAAATACGGTAAAAACATTATATAATAGCATATTGCCACAAAGTGCAAAGTATAATTTGGTTGGGAAAATTGAAAAAGTACAAATGGAGCAAGATGGTGATAAGGTTTTGGCGGGCTTTTTTAGCCCTAAAACGAATTTAAATTTTAACCAAATAGAAATATATTATGACTATCGTGGTGTTCACATTGATTTTAGATGATGCTTTTGACCTTGCTTACAACATTCACAGCAGCCAAACACGGTTTTGCGTAATGACGGGTGACGGATTTCTATTGAACATTTGTGTCTCATCCTAAAATTGATTAACAATTTTCGTTACTTAAATTTGGGCAAACTGTAAACAAAATTCAGAACGAGGTACAACAGCATTTTACGACAAACGGTCTATCATATCTCAAACAATGGCTAATTGCCTAATATTTCTCTATAAAGCGGTACATATTTTTTTCATTTTGCTTTTCTATTTCTTCTTTTAGTTTTTTCTTATCAATATTTTTCATTCTTTTTTGCTGAATTAAATGATAGGCTTTTTCTGCAAGCAACCAAAAATGTTTTTCGTTTTTTATTGATTGAAGATGGGTTTGAATTTTTGTAAAAAGTTCATCAATACCTTTTCGTTGTAAGGCAATAGTTTTTACAACAGCTATATTGTTTTGTTTTTTTATGAAGGCTGGGGCTAACATTTGCTTTAAATTTTTTACAAAAGCATCTGCATCTGGTCTATCAGATTTGTTCACAACAAAAATATCTGCAATTTCCATTAAGCCTGCTTTCATAGTTTGAATTTCATCGCCTGCTTCTGGTACAACTACAACTATTGTTGTATCTGCCAATCCTGCAATTTCAATTTCACTTTGCCCTACACCTACTGTTTCAACAATTACATAATCGAAAGGAGCAATTTTTAAAACATCTGTTATTTCAATAATTTTAGGATGCAATCCACCTAAACTTCCTCTGGTAGCTAAGGAACGGATATATACATTTTCGTTGTTATACCATTCACTCATTCTAATTCTGTCTCCTAACAACGCTCCTAAATTAAATGGCGATGAAGGATCTACACAAACAACTGCAACCTTTTTTTTCTGAGCAATTATTTCTTGTATTAGTGCATCTGTTAATGTGCTTTTTCCTGCACCTGGTGGTCCTGTAATGCCAATAATTTTTGTTGTAGATTCTGGTAATTGCTGTAAAAAAATTTCGTAGCCTTCGTGTTCATTTTCTATTAAAGAAATACAACGAGCCAACGACTTTATATCGCCTTTTTGTATTTGCTGTAATAGTTGTTGAAACATAATTGAAAGAGATATTTTGAAAACACGAATTTAGCTTTATTGAAATTAATAGCAGGAACGAATTGAAATATTTTTGTTGTTGTTCTATATAAAACATCAAGCATTAATATCTTTATAAATCTATAACAGCGAAATTTGTATAATGAAAATATTTTTAGCACAACAAAATTATCATATTGGCAATTTTGAATTAAACACCCAAAAAATAATTGAAGCTATTAAAGCTGCTAAAGCACAACAAGGCGATTTAATTGTTTTTAGTGAAATGTGTGTATGTGGTTATCCTGCAAGAGATTTTGTAGAGTTTGATGATTTTATTCAAAAATGTTATACCGCTATTGATGCTATAAAGCAACATGCAGATACAATAGGTGTTTTAATTGGTTCGCCATCTAAAAATAAAATAAAAGAAGGAAAAGATTTATTCAATGCTGCATTCTTTTTGTATGAAAAAGAAATAAAAGCAGAAGTGCATAAAACCTTATTGCCAACGTATGATGTATTTGATGAGTACAGATATTTTGAACCTGCTTATGATTGGAACATCATCAACTTTAAAAACAAAAAATTAGCTGTTACCATTTGTGAAGATATTTGGAATTTGGGCGATAATCCTTTGTATAGAATTTGCCCAATGGATGAATTAATGAAACAAGAGCCAGATGTAATGATTAATTTGAGTGCAAGCCCTTTTGATTACACTCATATTGAAGATAGAAAAGCTATTATTAAAGCCAATGTTTTGAAATACAAACTGCCTTTGATTTATTGCAATACAATAGGCAGTCAAACAGAAATTGTTTTTGATGGTGCAAGTCTTGTGTTTGATAAAAATGCAAATCTTATTAAAGCATTACCTGTTTTTAAAGAAGCAATAGATTGCGTAGAACTCAATAATGATGGCACTTTTGAGGCAACAATTATTGAATCTGCAAACAAAATATCTAATACAGAATTAAACCCTTCTTCCTTAAACGAACAATTAAATATTGCTCAAATACACGATGCTTTGGTATTGGGCATTAAGGATTATTTTTCTAAAATGAATTTTACAAAAGCCATTATAGGAAGTAGTGGAGGTATTGATAGTGCAGTTGCTTTAGCTCTTGCTTGCAAGGCTCTTGGTGCAGCAAATGTAAAAGCCGTTTTAATGCCTTCTTTATACAGCTCTGAACATAGTGTAAATGATGCTGTGCAGTTGAGCAAAAACTTAAACAACCCTTACGATATTTTAAACATCAACAACATTTATGAAAGTTTTTTACAAACCCTGCAACCTCTATTTAAAGATTTACCTTTTAGTGTAGCAGAAGAAAATATTCAAAGTCGTAGTAGGGGAAATTTATTAATGGCAATAGCAAATAAATTGGGTTATGTATTATTAAACACAAGCAATAAAAGCGAACTTGCTGTGGGTTATGGAACTTTGTATGGTGATATGGCTGGTGGTTTAAGTATTTTGGGCGATTGCTATAAATTGCAAGTGTATGCTTTGGCAAATTATATAAATAGAGATAAAGAAATTATTCCTGAAAATATTATTTCAAAAGCACCAAGTGCAGAGCTAAGACCTGAACAAAAAGATAGCGACAGTTTGCCTGATTACAATATTTTAGACAAAATATTATACTTGTATATTGAAGAAAGATTAGGACCCAATGAAATAAAAGCAACAGGATTTGATGCACCTCTTGTTGATAGAGTTTTGAAAATGGTAAACAATAATGAATACAAACGAAACCAATTTTGCCCTATTATTAGAATAAGCTCTAAGGCTTTTGGTTCAGGAAGAAGAATGCCTATTGTAGGCAAATATTTAAGTTGATATTTTTAAAAATATTTTTATATGCGTTTATTTGTTTTTACTTTTTTATCTGTTTTAATTTTAAGCAATATAGCTTTTACACAGCCTAATAAGCAAGATGATGATTTGTTTGCTGCCATAAAAGAAAAAGATGTAAAGAAGTTTAATAAAGCCATAAAAAAGGGTGCCAATATAAATGCACGAAACAGTCAAAACTATACACCCTTGCATGCCATTTTTGAATATAGTAATTATGGGTTAGGAAGTACAGAAAACGAAATGTTTGAAACACTTATACAATTAGGGGCTGATGTAAATGCAGAAATTAATAGCAAATACCATAATACGCCTTTAGTATCTGCAATTCGTGTAAATGCGTGTAAATACATAGAGCCTTTAATAAAAGCTGGTGCTAATTTAAAAATTGGTCGTTTATTGCACTTAGCGTGTTTTAAAACATCTTATGATTGTGTAGAAATTTTGGTAAAAAATGGACTTAATGTAAATGCTGTAGATGACTTAAATGAAACTCCTTTAATTGCATTGCTTAGTTACAACGACCCCTATAAAAAAACCAAAAAAATTTTAGAATATTTACACCAAAAAGGAGCAGATATTTTTATAATAAACAAAGAAGGAAAAAGTTTAGTTGATTTGTGTAACAGTTGGAACAATACAGAATGTGCAAATTATTTAATGAAAAATGGAGTAGTGGCTCGGATAAAACCATCCTCTTCGAGTGAAAATAATGGAGATAAAAAAGTAAGAACTTCTTTTAGTAGAAGTTATTATGGGAAACCCTATATTAATGGTGAAACAAAAAACCTGTTTTTAAATGTTTCTGTTAATCCCAATAAAATAAAAATATATGATGAAGGAGGTGATGAGGATGAAGGGAGTACTTTAATTCTTAGTTGTACTGTAATAAAAAGCAAGTACATAAAAGAAAATGGTATTGATGGAATTGAATATTATACAAAAAATCAATTTGGAGAAGATATGTACATCTATTTTTATGAAATGCCCAATTTTACTTATTATAGCAATGGTGTAAAAACAAGTATTACAGGCTGGAACCGTTGTGTATTAAAGATTCCAGATGGTTCTTATATTTTAGATGCTCAATGGTAATAATAAACAACTACTTTACAGTATTCCAAACTGCCTGATTTATTACAACAGGATATTTCTTTTTTAATGCTGCCAACCATTTTTGTTCTAATACTTGTTGGTAATCGTTAGTAACAAAGCCTCTTGCATCATCAAAGCTTCTTGTTTCAGGAGTATTGTGTAATGCAGTTATATAAACAAATGTGTAGGATTCGTCATTAATACTTTTTTCTGGTTTACTCATAAAGCCAACCTTTTTTTCAATGGTTGAAACAGGTAATTGATTGTTTTCAAATCTGCTACTATCTGCAAGAACTTTGTTATCAAAATGACTTAATAAAGTTCTCCAATTTTTAATACCCGATGTTTTAAAACTATCTATTACAGCCAAAGCAATATTTTGGTTATTTGCTGTTATAACAATAGCAGAAACACCAGGTTGCCAAATGTATTTTGCTTTATTTTGATTGTAATATTTTCTTAGTCCTGCAGTATCTTCATTGGCTTTATTCCAAACATATTTATCCATAGCAGCAAATAATAAATTGGCTTCATCAAACTCTTGACTTTGATCTTTTAAAGCAGGTACATAGTCTTCTAAATAATCATGATAATATTCGCCACACATTATTTCCTGATATTCTTTTAGTAAAATAAGGGGGTGTAAATTTGATAATTGATTTTTACTTTGCTTGGTAGCTCTTGCAAATTTCGCCCATTCGCCTGCAGTAATTTTTTGTTTTTCAAAAGAAAATAAAACGGTTGTTGGTGTTACTTTTTTAAACTCTTTTAATGAGCCATCTTTAACAGCACTATCAGTAAATGCTAAAAATTCTTTTTCATCAAAAGGCTCTGCTTTGAATTTACAAATGGTCATCCAATTTTTGGTCAATGCTTTTTTAGCTCTTGCAAGTCTGTTGGTTCTTTCTACTTGTTGTTTTAAAGATGATAGTGCTACAGGGTCTTTACTATCTGTGCTTACTGGTAAAATGTCTAACAGTTTTACAATGTGCCAACCAAATTCTGTTAAAAAAGGTTTACTAATATCGCCTTTATTTTTTAATGCAAAAAGCTGTGCTTCAAAATCAGGAGCATATTCGCCAATACCAATTTCAGGCATAACACCTGCATTGCTTACAGTTGCTCTATCATTACTAAAATCACTTACCAAATCTTCAAAATCCTCTCCTTTAATTGCTAAGTGATAAACACTATCAGCCAATTTTGCATAATACTCTTTAATGTTAGGAGTAGCTCCTGTAGGAATGGCAATTAAAATTTGTGCTGCTCTTCTTTTACCAACCGCTTTTCTTTCTTCTATGTTTTTAAAAATATGCCAGCCTAATGCACTTTTATAAGGAGCCGAAAATTCTCCTTGCTTTAAATTATAAATCTCATTTTCATATTCGTAAGGCAATGTAAATGCAGTAATAAATCCTAAATCGCCTTTTGCTTGAATAGTGCTTTCATCGTTGGAATAAGTTTTTACAGCCTCTTCAAAATTTTTACCTTGTTTTAAATCGTTGTATGCTTTAAAAATTTGTTTTTGTGCATACATATTATCAACATCTGGCTTTAGCTCAATAAATATCTGTGCTACATGAATATCTTTTTGGCTTCTATCAAAAGCTTGTTGAATTAGGAAATCAATATTGGCTTCGTTGTTAATGTAATTATCTGCTAACTGATTTTTAAAGGTGCTGCTTTCATTTTTAAAAATGGGTTGCTCATTTAGTTTATCATCGTAAGCAGATTGTACTTTTAATTTATAGTTAATGAATAAATCCAAATATTCTTTCAAAGCTTTTTTTCTATCAACAGTATCTGGCGAAGGATTTTTATCAAATGCTTTTAAAAACTCTTTTTTATTTATAGATTTCTTTCCATAAGTAAATAATGTTTGAGCATTTACAACATGTAAAAAGGCTACTGCTGCTGCTACAAAAAATAATTTCTTTTTCATAATCTATGCTTAACTATTTTTTAGTTTGTTTTGTTTTTGCTGTAATAATTTCATCAAACTGTTCCATAGCTAATTGTTTTGCAATAATACGTTTTTTATCGTCTAACAAATAAATAGTAGGCGTAACTCTTGCATCATACAACTGCCTGAAACCTGCAATATTATTTTTGGCTTCGTACTCTTTTACTTCTTCTGTTTGATAAACATGAATCCAATCAAATAATTTTTTTTCGTTGATAAATTTTTTCCAATCTGGTATGTTATCGTTATAAATATATACTGAAAAAACTTTCATGCCCAATGCCTTCCATTTGGCTTCGTACATACTATCTATACGAGGAATTTGCTCTTTACAATGACCACAATGAGGATCCCAAAAAATTACTAACGTATAATTTGCATTTACATCGTACAAGGATTTTGATTTGCCCAACGTATCTGTTAAAACCAATGGTGGTGCAGGTTCGCCAATTTGATTTGCCATTAAACTATATGCTCTTTCAAAAATCATTTTTCTTGAGGCAGCATCTAAATAGGTTGTATCGCCTTTTGAATAAAAATCGTTAAACAAGTATAAAAAAACTTTGTCCTGCCCCATGTATTCTGGCTTAACATACTTGTTAGTAAATTTTATAAGCAAGTATGGAAACATTTCTTTTCCTGTTCTTGCAGAAAGCAACATAATCTTTATTTCAGGAATTATAGAATCTGCTTCAGGGCTTATGTAATATTTAAAATAATCTTCCAGCTTAGGATCAAAAAATGGCGTTCTTAAAATTCTATCATCAAAAAAATCTACACCATCCCAATAATGCTCTTTCATGTAACGATAAGGATACAAAGAATCTGGTTTGCCATCAACAATAGGAATCTCAGGCGTTTCAGGTCTTTTCATTACATGAAATAAAGTGGTAAGTAAAGAGTTGGGGTTGTCTTTAATAATTTTTTCTCTGTAGGCTTGTAATTCTTTTTCTGTTTTAATAGCTTCCTCTCTTATAGTAGTTGAATCTTTTGTTGATTTTGCTGTTGCCAAGCTTGCTTTTAAATGTTGAATTTTTTGCCCTTTTTCTAAACTTACTTTTGAGTAAGTCATAAATAAATCATTATCTGCACTGCCTTTTATTTGTGGATTAACTCTTTTTGAAGTATCTGCAACAATGCTGAAATGCTGTTTATCATCCATTAATAATTCAAACTCAATTAATGTTTTTGATGGCGAAACAATAAAATAAATGCCGCCTGTAAGTTTTTCATTTCCTTTAAAAATACCTTCGCTTTTATCATTTAACCAAGCACTATCCGATAAGGTTTTTCCTTTGCCATAATAGCTTCCTAAATAAATATAACAGTTTTTATAAGGCGTAAGCGTAATAGGAATATTGTACCCTTTATTTACAGCTTCTTTTGCTGCGTTTGGTTTTGACGAACCTGTATTTTTTTGAGCGGTTGCTGCTATGCAGAAAAAAATACTTGTAACTAATAATAATTGCTTCATTGTTATAAATAACGCATTAATTAAGGGAGTAAATTTAGGAAAATCAACTATTAAAGAAGGTTAAAAATTAAACAATAGAAAAAAACGCCTTTTTTATTTTTTATTATGATACAATTTTAGTTTGTCGTTGATGTAATATTTCATGTCTTCTTCTGTTGTGTGGGCTCTTAACCATTCGTAAGAGGGGCAATATTCATTAATAAAATTGTACAAACTTTCTCCTCTTAGTGTGCTATACTTCATAACTAAATTGGGCGAAAATCTGTAATTAATGTATTGATTTTTTTCAAGCATTTCAAATAATTCATACGCCTTTCTTTTATTTTTTTCTTTCTTACCAAACCTATCAAGATTAATACCTACACCAGCACCACTATTAGCATTTGAAATAGTTTTTCTTCTCACACCTACATCTTTTAAAAATACTTTTCTTCTTTGTGTACTATCGTACTGATAACGATTAATAGTTGCTACAACCGTTACTTCATCTAATGCTTTGGTAATGGGTTTTAAAACAATAATAATTGTATCATTCAACATTTTGCTTTTAATAACTAGCGTATCATGATAATGATTCACCGAAGCAAAAGAAAGCATATCGCCTACAGAAACATCTATATAAAAATATCCTTTGCTTGTAGCTATTTTTGTGTTTTTTTTATCAAGGTTAGTAACACTTGCAAAACCAACAGGCTCACCACTTATGCTATCAATAATAACGCCTGTAACTCTTGCATTTTGTGCATTTGAAGTAAAAGAAAATGCAATGAAAAAAACAACGCTAAGTAAATATTTCATGTTGTAAAAATATTAAATGTTGTATAGGATTAATGATATTTTTCGACCCTTATACCTGCACTGAGAATATGAGGCAAGGGATCTTCTCTCATAATTTGATGAATAGTAAATTTATACAAACCCTTTTGCAATTTTGCAGGTGTATTATTAAAGGAAATTCTGTGTTCAATAATATCGCTCATAGCAGCTCCTCCCCATTTTTCATTATCTCCTAATGTAAAATTTCTTTTTACAGAAATGGTTGTATCTGGCGATTGCATGGTAATATTTACCCAAATATTTCTATAGCTATAAGCATCTTCATGTCTTAATACAAAGTATAAATTGTACAAAGTATTGGTGTCTTTTATTTCAAATGTTGCAGTTACAGAGTCTTTATTACCCCAAGTGTGATTGCTAAATGTTTTTGACTTTTCAAATACATCTAATGTGGTACAAGAAGTAAATATGGCTATAATGATAAGTATGTATGTAAGTTGTTTCACAAATTTAAAAGTTTAAAAAGTTGAAGGTGTTAATTACAAAACGTTTAAAATTTGTTCTTTCATTTTTTCTAATTCGTCTTTCATTAATACCACTTTTTTTTGAATTTCTGCATTGTTGGCTTTACTGCCAGTTGTATTAATTTCTCTACCAAACTCTTGCAAAATAAAAGACAATTTTTTGCCTTTGCTTTTTTCTTTTTCGTTTAAAATACTTCTAAAATAATTGCAATGGTTTTTCAACCTTACTTGTTCTTCGCTGATGTCTATTTTTTCAATGTAGTAAATTAATTCTTGCTCTAATCTATTGGTATCGTAATTATTCGCTCCAACATTTTCGGTTAATATTTTTACTAAACCTTCTTTAATTTTTTCTCTTCTTAATGGTTCTATTTTTTTAATTTCTTCTTGTAAATGTTCAATGTTTTCAAGCCTTTGCAGCAAATCTGTTTCGCTACTTTTCCCTTCATCTATTCTATGTTTATTTAATTCTGCAATAACATTATTTAATAAACCAGAAAATTCTTTCCATTCGTTCTCATCAATTATTTCAGTTGTATTGGTAACCACTTCAGGCAATCTTAAAATGGCTGCCATTAATTGATTGGTATCTGCATTTAATTCTTTAGAAACCTCTACAACGCTGTTGTAATAAGCCTTTAAAAGATCTGTATTTATGTTTACAGGTTTACTTGAGCCATTTTGTTTTAAAGTAATAGCACAATCTACACTTCCCCTTTCCAATCCTTCGTTTAATTGATTTCTTATTTCAAATTCATAAGGTTTTAAAATAGAAGGCAAGAATAATTTAAGGTCAAATTGTTTTCCATTTAACGATCTTAATTCTATCAAAAATGTTTTGTTGCCAATAGTTTGCTCTGCCCTTCCATAACCTGTCATTGAATAAAGCATAAATAATTGTTTTTCTTTTAAGCTAAAAATTAAAAGTGCTATTTTGAAATAATTTTTAGAGGGAGTAAAAGTAAACGAAAAAAATAATAAGCCAGCAAAATGCCTACTAATTAAAGCATTGGACAAATAAAAAAACTTAATTTTAGCACTTCGCAAATGTTAATTATGTACAATAGCAAAGACACCATAGAGTTAATACAACAATCCAAAACATTTTTGTTGAACAGTAATGACAATAATTATGTGCAAACCAATATTGAATTATTGCGAAAAATATTACAATTTCATGAGTACAAATATTACATAGAAAACAATGCAATAATTAATGACAATGAGTATGATTTTTTATATACACTTTTAGAAAAAACAGAAAAACAATTTCCAGAATTAATAACAAAAGATTCTCCAACGCAAAGAGTAGGCAACAGTTTAAACGAAAGTTTTTCTACCGTGCAACATCTTGTGCCAATGTTAAGTTTAGAAAATAGTTATAATGCAGAAGATTTAGCTGATTTTGACAGAAAAGCAAGAGAGGCAAGTGGTTTAAACGAAATTGAATATTGTGTTGAGCCAAAATTTGATGGTGCAAGTATTAGTTTAATTTATGAAAACGACTATTTAGTAAGGGCTACAACAAGAGGTAATGGTGTTGAGGGAGATGATATTACAAACAACATTAAACAAATTCGCTCTATTCCATTATCTGCACCATTTAGTCAATATGGAATTACCCAAATTGAAATTCGTGGCGAAGTAATTATGACAAAAGAAGCCTTTGTTAAATACAACGAAAGGCTTGTACAGCAAGGCTTAACAACAGTTGCAAATCCAAGAAATACGGCAGCAGGAAGTTTAAGAATTAAAAACCCTAAAGAAGTTGCTGAAAGAAATTTAGATGCTTTTTTATATCATGTAAGTTATTGTTTGGCAAACCAAACTTTTCTTTCTAATTATAACACACACGATGCACAATTAAAGCTTTTGTGGGATTGTGGTTTTCGCTCTACAGAAAAAATAAAATATGTTGCAAAAAATATTAATGAAGTAATAGAATATGTAAAAAAATTTGAACAAAAAAGAGATGATTTGCCTTATGAAATTGATGGCATGGTTATAAAAGTAAATAACCTTGCATTGCAAGAAAAATTAGGTATGACAAGCCATCACCCTCGTTGGGCTATTGCCTATAAATTTAAAGCAAGACAAGCAACCACTATTTTAAAATCCATAGAATTTCAAGTAGGAAGAACAGGAGCTGTAACGCCAGTGGCTAAATTAGAGCCTGTATTTATTGGTGGCGTTACGGTATCGAGCATTTCTGTTCACAACGAAGATTATATTAAAGAAAAAGGTTTAAAAATTGGCGATACTGTTTTAATAGAACGTGCAGGCGATGTAATACCACAAATTGTACAAAGTATTGTAGAACAAAGAAAGGGAACAGAACAAGAAATTATTTTTCCAAAATATTGCCCTGTATGTAATAATGAATTATTCAAAGAAGAAGGAGAAGCTGTTTGGCGTTGTGTAAACATTGAATGTGAAGCACAGGTGGTAGAAAAAATTATTCATTTTGTGAGCAAAGATGCTATGGATATTAAAAGCTTTGGCGAAGCCAATGTGCGTAAATTTTATGAGTTGAAATTGCTGAAAGATATTCCAGAAATTTATAAGTTAAATTTTTCTGTAATTAGCACTATTGAAGGCTTTGGGAAGAAATCAATAGACAATTTACAAGCTGCTATTGAAGCAAGTAAGCAACAACCTTTGTATCGTTTAATTTATGGTTTAGGTATAAGGTTTGTGGGCGAAACAACAGCAAAAACTTTAGCCAACAGTGTAGAGCATTTATTAGAATTTAAAAATAAAACCGAAGAAGATTTACAACAATTAGAAGATGTAGGAACAAAAATTGCTACCAGTATTCGTCATTTTTTTAGTACAGAATCTAATATAAAAATGTTGGAAGAATTAGAGCTGTTGGGCGTTCAATTAAAAAATACTAAAAAAGAAATAGTAAGTTCAGGAGAATTGTTTGGGCAAACATTTCTTTTCACAGGTACTTTATCCAAGCTAAAACGCAGCGAAGCAGAAGCGTTGGCAGAAGAACATGGAGGTATTATTGTAAGTGGTGTAAGTGCAAAATTAAATTATCTTGTTGTAGGCGAAGATGCAGGTAGCAAATTAGAAAAAGCAAAAAAAATAAATACCATAAAAATTATTAGTGAAGAAGAATTTTTGGAGTTGGTAGGGTGAAGAATGATTGATTAGGAAACAAAATATTCTTTAAATGAAGTTTCAAACTCATCAAGTGTCAGCACATTTACTTTAGGGAAATCTATTGTTTTTAATATTTTGAAATCAGTATCATTGCTTATTATATAATCTGCATTTCCTGCTATTGCACAATCTACAAATTTGTTATCATCCAAATCAGGATATATTGTTTGCCAACGAAAAGATGGAAAAATTAACAGCACATTTTTATTTAATAAAAACTCTGCAAACTTGTTGCTTGAATATTTTACTCCATATTTAATTTGAAAAAGTTCTTCGTATTCGAGTAAAATTTCTGTACTGATAAGTAAATTAAATTTTCCATTCAGCAAAGCATCATATATCCACCTGTAACGAAAGTTTTTTGCAATGGAAACAAGAAAAATATTTGTATCAATTACTAAATTAAGATTTTTAATTCAGCCATTTTTCTAAATCATTATTGGTAATGTTTTTTTCTTCTATGGCTTTATTTACATCATTTGAAAGTTTACTCAAAAAACGTTTACCCAAAACATCTTTTAATTCAATTAGTTCTTCATCGCTTACATTATGAGCAAAAAGGTTTAGCAATTCCAACTGCACATTGCTGAATTTTGTTGATGGCGGTATTTGAACATTAGGAGTATTCATTGTAGTAATGTTTGGTATAAAGGTACAGATTTTATTTTTTCCCTTACGCAAACAATAATTGCCTTTGGCAATTTTTAAAGAGCTACGAAAAGCAATAATAATTTTTTTCTATAAATTTGGAATATGGAAAGGAAAATAAAAATATTTAAAACGTTTGAAGAGCAGGAGGCATATACTTTGCAACAACAAAGTAAAACCACGCCTTTGGAACGATTTAGAAATCTTTTTTATATGCAACAACTTTCTAAGAAATTTCATTCCGTAAAAAATTCAACAAGAAAAATTACAGTACATCATGGATATTTTACATCCTGAATTTCTTTTGTTTCTTTCCTGTGCTGCAAAAAATAATTTGCGTTATTTACTAATTGGTGGCTATGCTGTAAACTATTATGGATATAACAGAAACACCCACGATTTAGATGTTTGGCTTGCTCCTACCAATGAAAATAAACTTGCATTTATACAAACCTTACTTTGTATGCAATATTCAGAAAAAGAAATTGAACCTTTATATGAAGAAGATTTTACCCAACCATTTAAAGCAGATATAGGTTTACCAACGGCAGATATTGACGTTCTTACTTTTGTTCATTCAAAAATTTCTTTTGATGAAGCCGAAAAAAGCAAAGTGGTCTTTGCTATTGAAAATAATGTAACAATGAACATTGTTCCTTATGACTTTTTAAGAGACATGAAATTATTTGCAGCAAGGAATAAAGACTTGTTGGATATTTCAGAACTTGAAAAATTGAGAAAAAAATAATGATAAAGAATCAATAACTATCGTACTTTGTTTCTTATGTAAAAATTGCCAAATGCAATAGAATAATACAGACGAAACTTATAATTTCGCAGAGCAAGATTCTTTTAAAACAGAATATAATGCCCACTCATTTATCATCTCAATTTTTATTAAATCCCAATATTACTTTTCTAAATTTTGGTTCGTTTGGTGCAGCAGTAAAACCTGTGTTTGAAAAGTATCAACAATATCAATTAGAATTAGAACAAGAACCCATACAATTTTTAACAGTAAAGGGTTTGCAATATTTACAACAATCACGCAAGGCATTGAGTGAATATATTCATTGCCATGAAGATGATTTGGTGTATGTAACCAATCCATCTTATGCGGTAAACATTATTGCCAAAAGTTTTCCTTTAAAAGCAGGAGATGAAATTCTTGCTACTGATATAGAATATGGTGCTTGCGATAAAACATGGAATTTTTATTGTGAAAAAGCAGGAGCAAAATATGTTCGGCAAAAAATTAATTTTCCGCTTACGACCAAAGAAGAATTTGTAGAACAATTTTTTAAAGGACTTACCGCTAAAACAAAAATGGTTTTCATTAGTCATATTACCAGCACCACAGCATTGCGTTTGCCTGTTGAAGAAATTTGTGCTAAAGCAAAAGAATATGGCTTATTCACTTTTGTTGATGGTGCTCATGCTCCTGGACAAATACCTTTGAACCTCCAAACATTACAGGCAGATTTTTATACAGGTGCTTGCCACAAGTGGATGATGACTGCAAAAGGAAGTTCTTTTTTGTATGTAAAAAAAGAAGTGCAACATTTGATAGAACCTTTAGTGGTAAGTTGGGGTTATAAAGCATTGTTTCCATCACACTCACAATTTTTAGATTATCATCAAATGCAGGGCACAAGAGATATTTCAGCATTTTTAACTGTGCCAACTGCCCTACAATTTATGCAAGAAAATAAATGGGAAAATGTTGCTGCAACGTGCAGAGAATTAGTAAAGAAAAATGCCCCTCTTATTTTAAATGTTTTACAGGCAAACCCTCTTTGTGATATTGATGATGATTTTTTGGTACAGATGTACAGTACATTAATTAAAACCAAAGAGCCAGAAAAACTAAAATCATTATTGTACGAAAAATATAAAATAGAAATTCCTGTAATGCGGCAAGATGATAAAGTATTTTTGCGTTATTCCGTTCAGGTGTTTAATACACAAAAAGATATAGATGTTTTAGCAAATGCTTTGAGAGATATTATTGCAACTACTAATTTAATTGAACTATAAATTCATTGTTTATGCTACAATCATCTACCATACAGTTTTTACAAAAGCTCAAAAAAAATAACAACAAAGAATGGTTTGAAAAAAATAGAAGTGCTTACGAATTAGCAAAAAAAGATTTTACTTTTTTTATAGAAAATGTTATCAACGAACTCAAGAAAAAAGATACTACACTTCAACATCTTGAAGCTAAAAGTTGTATTTTTAGAATCAACAGAGATGTTCGTTTTAGTAAAAATAAAACGCCTTATAAAACGAACTTTGGTGCAAGTATAAGTAAAGGAGGAAAAAAGGTTTCAGAGGCAGGATATTATTTGCATATTGAACCAGGGCAAAGCTTTATAGGTGGGGGATTTTGGATGCCTATGAGTGAAGAATTAAAAAAAATTCGTCAGGAAATTGATTATAATTTAGATGAGTTTCAAAAAATTATTTCTTCAAAAAAATTTGTGCAAGAATTTGGGAGCTTAGAAAAATCTAAAGAATATTTGTTGAGTCGTCCACCAAAAGGTTATGATATAGACAATCCTGCTATTGAATATTTAAAATTCAAAAGCTTTATTGTTTCAGCAAAAATTGAAGATGCAGGTTTAACAAATAAATCATTTCTGAAAAAAGTAGTGAGCAGTTTTGAAACCATGATTCCTTTTATTTATTTTTTGAACAGAGCCATAGAAAACTAAATCAATAAAATTATGTTTATAGATATTCCAACACTTACATTACCTCAACGTACAGCATGGCTACAACACGCTATAGCTCCACGTCCTATTTGTTTTGTAAGCACAATAGACAAAGAAGGAAATGTAAACCTTAGTCCTTTTTCCTTTTTCAATTTATTTTCAAATAATCCACCTGTTGTAATTTTTTCTCCTGCACGAAGTGGAAGGGATAATCATTTAAAAGATACTTTATTAAATGTAAAAGAAGTGCCAGAAATTGTTATAAATATTTGTGATATTGATATGGTGCAACAAGTAAGTCTTAGCAGTTGCGAATATCCAAAAGGTGTTGATGAATTTATGAAAGCTGGTTTTACAAAAACAAAAGCAAGCATGGTGCAACCACCTATGGTAAAAGAGTCTAAAGTGAATTTGGAATGTAAGGTTTTTGATATAAAAAGTTTAGGAGAAATGGGCGGTGCAGGACAATTAATTTTTGCAGAAGTTTTATGTATGCATGTAAATGAAAGTATTTTGAATGAAGAAAAAACAATGATTGATCAAAAAAAACTGCATCATATAGCAAGGCTTGGAGGAGATTATTATGCAAGCATTACACCAGAAAATTTATTTACTGTTCCAAAACCAATTAGAGAGTTGGGCATTGGCGTAGATGCTTTGCCTGCAAGCATTAGAAATAGTACAATTCTTTCTGGAAATAATTTAGGCATGTTGGCTAATGTGCAAATCTTACCTTTAGTTGATGCTTCTTTTGAAGATGAAAAATTAAAAAACATTGTGCAATATTTTTCTTCTAACCCTGTAGAAATGGAAAAAGAATTGCATAAATATGCCCAAGAATTATTGAGCAATAAAAAAGTAAACGAAGCCTGGCAGGTTTTATTAACTGGAGAAAATACTTAACTGTTTTTTTTTACTTTCCTGCAATATATTTTTTTATGGTTGAGTGATTTACCCACCATAAAACAATTAAAACTACAATGCTTATTAATAAGGTATAGAGTGAAATAAAAGGGCTTAAAAAAATATTTTGTTGTTGTAATACTTTAAACATTAAAAATTGTAAAACAGAAACCAGTATTAATGCAATTACAGTTATAACAATATTAGAAGGGAAAAACTGCTTCATTAAATAAGACTTCAGTTGTTGTGGCGATGCACCAAGTGTTATTAATAATTGTATTTCATCTTTACAAGAAGCTACTGTAAGTTGAATAAATAATGTAAAAATAAGTAAGGCAAAAAGCAGCATTACAACACCTGTAATCCAACTAATATTTACAACAACATTTACAATTTGTCTGTATTTACTAAATCGTGTTTTATCGGCATCTGTTGTTAATCCTTTTTCTTTTAAAAATTTTACTAATGCAGGGTTGCCTGGGTCTTTAGTTTTAATTACAACTCTGCCAGGGTTGGTAGTTGTAGCATTGCCAAAGTTTTTGTTTGCCCAGTCCATAAAATTTTGTGGCACCAATACGCTTGATATTCTATCGCTGAAACCTACAATTCTTCCAATATAACTTTTTACATTTCCATTTACATCGTAAAGATTTACTTTAAAATTCATCATCTTCAAAGATTCTGGAGTTATTTGAGGATAACCTTGCGACATAGAAAATTGAAAATTATAAATATCCAAAAACATATTTGGAATAATCATAGGAATAAAACTGGCTTCTTCATTCCACTTCCAATCTTTGCTACTAACATCTATAAAATCATCTTGCACACTTTCAAAAGCTATATCAGTATAAAAAGGAAAAGATTTTATTAAACTTTCTATAGAGGCTTTAAACCTTCCAGCACTAATAATTCCTACTGCTTCTACATAAGGTTGTTGTTTTATTTCTTGTAAAGTTTCGTTACTTAAAACAGTAGCATTTACAGTGTTGTTATTTACCTCTTTATTAATTACTAAAAAATTGGCAGTGCTGTCAGAATTATTTTTTCCATACAACAACTGGTTAAAGTTTGCATGAATTTGAATAGCAGATAAAATAAGCAACAACGCAACAGACAAACCCACAAAAGCTAAAACAAACTTTGTTCTACCAGCAGATGTTTTTATTATTTTTTTAAAGAGTGTAAACAGCATGAGTTTGTTTTTACAAGCTTATTTTTTTGGTATAATTAAAATGAGTATCCTCGTCTAAATCTGTTAATACAAAACCGGCATTTCGTTTTTTACATTCTTCTGCAATTAGGTTTGCTGCAATAGAAATATTGTTATTATCTAAATGACTAAAGGGTTCGTCCATCAACAATATTTCAAAAGGTTGTACAAGTGCACGAATAATGCAAATACGTTGTTGTTCGCCATAGCTACAAAGCCCTGCACGTTGTTGTAATACATGTGCAACACCTAATTGTTCTGCCATTGATTGTATTACAGAAGATTCGTAATAAGGCTTTTGCAACACTCTATTCAATTCAATATTTTCTTGAGCAGTAAGGTTGTGAAATAATCTTAAATCCTGAAAAACCACACTCATTTTTTGCTGACGATATTGTGCTAATTTATTTTCAGTAATATTTATGCAGTTTTCGTTATCCCAAAAAATTGTTCCCGAAAAATCGAAACGAAGTTTGTATAAAATATGAATAAGTGTTGTTTTTCCTGTGCCACTGGGAGCTTTTATTTTAACCCAATCGTTGCTTGAAAATGTTTGCTCTACATTCCAAACATCAGAGTTTCTCAGTTCTATTTTATCTTTTAATGGAATAGGAACAACCTTTTGAAGCTTTATTTGCATAACAAAAATTATGGTAGCCGAAAGTAATGAATAAAGTATAATTGAAAAAATAGGAGTTCACTTATTCATCTTCATCTTCCATCAATTTTAAAATTCTTATTCCTCTTTTTAAAGTATTAATAGTAGCTTTATGTTTCTTTAACAAAACCTTTTGATTAAGTGGTATGATTTTTACATTTCATTTATATCTTTAATGCAAATCATTAACAATTATGGAAGAAAGAAAATACAGAATTTTACTTTGTGAAGATGATACAAATCTTGGCATGGTACTAAAAAATTATTTAGAACTTAACGATTATGAAGTAGTTCTTGAAAGAGATGGAAGGCTTGGATTAGCTGCATTTCAGCGTGAAAAATTTGACATTTGTTTGTTAGATGTAATGATGCCCAACATGGATGGATTTACAGCTGCTGAAGAAATTAGAGATATTGACCCCGATGTTCCTTTATTCTTTTTAAGTGCAAAAACAATGAAGGAAGACATCATTCAAGGATATAAATTAGGTGCAGATGATTATATAACAAAACCTTTTGACAGTGAAGTTTTGTTGTTAAAAATTAAAGCCATTTTAAAACGCAATGAAGAAGAAACTAAAGTAAGCGAAAATATTGAATTTGATTTAGGCTCTTATCATTTTAATCCTAAATTAAGAGAATTAATGCGTGAAGGAAAAACCCAAACATTATCTCCCAAAGAAAATGATTTATTAAAAATGCTTGCCGAACATAAAAACGATTTGCTACCACGTGAACGTGCATTGAAGAAAATTTGGGGTAGCGATACTTACTTTAATGGAAGAAGTATGGATGTGTATATTGCTAAGTTGCGTAAGTATTTAAAAGAAGATGAGCAAATAGAAATAGTAAATATTCATGGCAATGGATTTAGATTAGTAGCTCCATAATAAATTAAATCGTTTTGAGTGTAAAGGCTTGTTGATGCAAATTCAATAAGCCTTTTTTATTGAGTTTAAGAAAATAAAACTTACAACAAACAGCATTTAACATTACTTCTTTTTACGAAAGTTTTACATTTGCATATTGCATTCTAAAATAAAAACAGTAAAGAAAAATTAACGTGATTAAAAAGTTAGACAAATTAATTTTACGCTCTTTTGTTGCACCTTTTTTTGCCACGTTTTTTATATCGTTGTTTGTTTTGGTTATGCAGTTTTTTTGGCTGTATATTGATGATTTGGTGGGCAAAGGAATAGATTTGTTTACCATTTTAAAATTAATTACCTACGTTTCTGCAACACTAATTCCTTTGGCATTGCCTTTAGCCATGTTGTTATCTTCTATCATGACTTTTGGAAATTTGGGCGAAACTTTTGAACTCGTTGCTATAAAATCTTCTGGTATTTCTTTATCAAGATTTATGCGACCATTATTGATTGTAGCCTTTGCTATAGCAGGTGTTGCATTTGTTTTTTCAAATAATATTATTCCTGTAGCACAATTAAAATTAGCTGCATTAAAATACGATATAATTATTGCCAAACCTGCATTTGATATTAAAGAAGGCGTTTTTTACAATCAAATAAAAGGCTTTAATATTAAAATTGGTAAAAAAGAAAAAGACGATAGCACCATAAGAAACATTGTAATTTTTGAAAGAAAATATGGCACTCAAGATAATATTATAGCTGCAGATAGTGGCATAATGAAAGTAACAGCAGACAAAAAGTTTTTAGAATTTATTTTAAAAGATGGTTGGCGTTATGAAGAAAAAGGGCAGGGTTATGATGGCTTGCGTTCAGATTATGTAAGACTTGGATTTAAAGAATACAAAAAGATTTTTGATTTAAGTGCTTTACAAATGAGCGAAACAGCAGATTCAAGTTTTAGATACGACCCTAAAATGCTAACCATTCAACAACTTAATTATGCAATAGATTCTTTTAAAACAGGTAATAAAAAATTATTGGCAAGAGATAATGAAGAAATTGCAACCTCTCTTCCTTTTACAAAATATGCAAAAGCTACTGTAGCACAACCACCAAAAACGGTAACAAAAATTAATTCCTTTAATCAACTTATTCCAGATAGTATAAAAAGTATTGTTTACGATAATGCAAATAGCCAACTCAACATTGTAAACAATTTAGCAGCAATAGAAACAAATGATTACACTTTTAAAGACAAATCAATTCGTTTTCATGAAATAGAATGGCATAGAAAATTTACACTAAGTGCTGCTTGTATTGTTTTGTTTTTAATTGGTGCTCCTTTGGGTTCAATTATTAGAAAAGGAGGCTTAGGCTTACCGCTTGTTTTTTCTATTATCTTCTTTATCATTTTTCACTTGTTTAATACGTTTGGAGAAAAATTTGTAAAGGAGTCTGTAACTTCATCTTTTACAGGAATGTGGTTAAGCACTATGATTTTAATTCCTATAGGTTTTTTTCTTACTTACAAAGCCATGAGAGACTCACAATTATTTAATAAAGAATTTTATTACAGAACATTTAAAGGATTTAGAAATTTGATACATAATTTTCGTAAACAAAAAAATAATACTGTATGAATAACAAAATAAATCGCAGAAAATTTATTGCAAATTCTGCAAAAGCTGGTGTTGCATTAACATTAATTCCATCTTTTTTACAGGCAAATGATTCAACCTATGAAATGAGTTTTTCGCAACAACCATTGCCTTATCATTACAATGCTTTAGAGCCTTATATTGATGCAGCAACAATGGAAATTCATTATACCAAACATGCAGCAGCTTATACAAAAAATTTGAATGAAGCTGTGGCTGCAGAAGTAAAATCTGCTTTAAGTTTAGAAGATATTTTAAGTAAAGTTTCTGCTTTTTCAGCAAAGATGAGAAACAATGCAGGCGGACATTACAATCATGAATTATTTTGGCAAACCCTTACACCATCAGCCTCTTTAAAACCTTCTGGTAAATTAGCTGATGCCTTAAATAATACTTTTGGTTCTTTCGAAAATTTTCAAACTGCATTATCACAAGCAGCATTAACTCGTTTTGGTAGTGGTTGGGCTTGGTTAATTGAAAGCAATGGAGTTTTGAAAATAACTTCTACACCCAATCAAGACAATCCTTTGATGGATGTAGCAGAAACAAAGGGTTTTCCTCTTTTAGGTATTGATGTTTGGGAGCATGCTTATTATTTAAAATATCAAAACAAAAGAGCAGAATACATTAAAAACTGGTGGAATATTATTAACTGGAATGTTGTAGAAAAAAGGTTTAATAAAAAATAAAAACCTGCGTTTTCGTTTTACAATTTATTCAAGTACTTCTTACTTCTTTTGAAGTAATTGTTACTATTTTTTTTGCTTTAGTTGTTTATAAATTTTATATTTTTTTATGGAAGAATTACATCAAATAGAAGAGTTTAAAACTTCACCAGCATTGGTTGAAAAGCTTTATTTACATAGCATTCAAAAAAATTATAAAGAAGGCGATATTATCTTAAACGAAAATGCACACATACGCTCTATACCTATTGTTACCAATGGAATAATAAAAGTTATTCGTACTGATGATGATGAAAAAGAAATATTGTTGTATTACATTAAAGCAGGTGAAAGTTGTATTATGTCTTTCTTAGGAGGCTTGCACAATGAAACAAGTAAAGTAAGAGCAGAGGTTGAAGAAGATGCTGAAATACTTTTTTTACCAATGGACAAGGTTTCATTATTTATCAAAGAATATCCTCAGTGGTTAGATTATATTTTTCGTTTGTACCACAAGCGTTTTGAAGAATTGTTAGAAGTAATTAATGCTATTGCATTTAAAAAAGTTGATGAAAGATTATTAGACTTGCTTAACAAAATTGCAGCACTAACCAATTCTTCAACTATTTCAATAACACACGAACAATTAGCCAATAAATTAGGAACTGCTCGTGTAGTTGTATCAAGGCTTTTAAAGCAATTAGAAGAAAACGGAACCGTGCAGTTAGGAAGAAATAAAATTACCTTGTTGTAATAATTAATAATAGAAAGTAAGTTGAACTCAGGGTGTTGGCAATCAATTTTCTTTCAAAACATCAACCAATACTTGTGCATTGTTGTACGCTGTTTCTTTTGCTGCAAACAATAAGGTTATGGTTTTGTTTTCTTTTTCTAAGGCTTTTATTTGATGAACTAATTCAAGATTATTTTTTAATTCCTTTTTATATTTTTCCTTAAACTCTTTCCATTTAGCAGCATCATGGTTAAACCATTTTCTTAATTCTGTAGAAGGTGCAATTTCTTTTAACCAAACATCTATCTTGGCTTCTTGTTTTGCAATTCCTCTGGGCCAAAGCCTATCTATTAAAATTCTGTAACCATCTTTTTTTTCGGGTGGTTCATAAATTCTTTTTATGTGTATCATACCCTTTGTTTATCCCTTTTTTATGGTTTATAAATTTCATGAGATGCTATTGCCATTCTGTTCCAAGAATTAATGGTTATGATAAGCATAATAATTTGTGCTGTCATTTTTTCGCCAAATAATTCTACTACTTTATTATACGTTGCATCGGTAATGCCTTTCTCAGAAATTTTTGTTACCTCTTCTGTTATTTGCAATAAGGCTCTTTCTTCTTCATTAAATAAATGAGATTCTTGCCATACACCCATTGCAAAAATTCTTCTTGGTAATTCGCCCATTTTTACTGCATCTTCTGTGTGCATATCTAAACAATAAGCACAACCATTAATTTGCGATGCTCTTATTTTTATTAGTTCTTTATATAAAGGTTGTAAGGGGCAAGTTTTTCCATAAGCTTCTAAAACTAACATTGCTTGTAATGAAGCAGGGTCAACGGTTTTAATTGATTTTCTGTTGTGTTGCATAATGTATATTTTTTAAAAAATGAATCTTATGTATTTAATTTTTCTTTAAATAATCTCTTAACACATACTGTAATATTCCTTGATTTTTATAGTATTCTATTTCTATTGCAGAATCTAATCTTGCTTCTGCTTTAAAATTAATTTCTTTACCCGAAGAGTGTATTGCTTTTACATCTAACATTTTATGAGGTGTTAAATTATCTGCCAAACCATAAATGGTAAAGGTTTCAGATCCATCTAAACCAAGCGATTGTGCATTTTCTCCATTGGTAAAAACCAAAGGTGCAACACCCATACCTACTAAATTACTTCTGTGTATGCGTTCAAAACTTTCTGCAATAACCGCTTTAATGCCTAATAAAAAAGTGCCTTTTGCTGCCCAATCTCTTGATGAACCTGAACCATATTCTTTTCCTGCTAAAACAATTAATGATGTATTATCTTTTTGATACTGCATGGCTGTATCGTACACAGTTTTTATTTCATTGGTTGGAAAATATCGGCTATAACCTCCTTCTTTATCTGCAATTTTATTTTTGATACGAACATTTGCAAAAGTGCCTCTCATCATTACTTCATGATTACCTCTACGAGAGCCATAAGAGTTAAAATCTTTTTTCTCAATTCCATTTTGTTTTAAATAAATACCTGCAGCAGAATCTTCTTTAAAAGAACCAGCTGGAGAAATATGATCTGTTGTTACAGAGTCGCCTAAATACAATAACACTCTTGCATTTTCAATATCTGTTACAGGATCTGGAGTTGGTTGTAAATTTTCAAAAAATGGTGCTTCTTTTATGTAAGTAGAGTTTTTATTCCACTCAAAATTTTGGTCTAAGTTTACTACTAAATTTTGCCAGTCTGTACTGCCATCAAAAATTACATCATACACTTCTTTAAAATCATCTTGCTTCATACACTCATTAATGGTGTTTTGAATTTCATCTCTTGAGGGCCAAATATCTTTTAAATAAACAGGCTGACCGTTAGGGTCAAAATCAATGGGGTCGTGTATTAAATCAATATCAACTCTTCCAACAAGTGCATAAGCAACCACCAACATAGGCGACATTAAGAAATTCATTTTTACCTGTGGGTGTACTCTTGCTTCAAAATTTCTATTGCCAGAAAGAACAGAAGCAACCACTAATTCTCCTTTATCAACAGCAGTTGCAATAGCTGGCGGTAAGGGTCCTGAATTTCCTATACAAGACGTACAACCATAACCCACTGTATGAAAACGCAATGCTTCTAAATCAGTAGATAAACCTGAACGTTCTAAATATTTTGTAACCACTTTGGATCCTGGTGCTAAAGAAGTTTTTACCCATGATTTTGTACGCAAACCTTTTTCTACTGCATTTCTTGCTAATAAGCCTGCACCAACCATTACAGCAGGGTTTGAAGTATTGGTACAACTTGTAATAGCTGCTATAACAAT
>Ga0208826_1000868_pt1 | contig 28635 bp, 24 predicted proteins | sample AD_UKC115_MetaG_FD_184451 | JGI IMG/M metagenome (GOLD analysis project Ga0208826, IMG submission 184451) | Active sludge microbial communities of municipal wastewater-treating anaerobic digesters from Hong Kong - AD_UKC115_MetaG (SPAdes)... | ecosystem: Engineered > Bioreactor > Anaerobic >...
GGCAATCCTCTTTAGCTTCGCCGTAACTACGGATGTGAAGAATATCTTCGTGCTTATCGTCGACTTGGTACGGAACGAAACCTCCCAAAAGATCGTCGCCCGTGTCGCATCCAACCCTCTCTTCCGCCTCAAGGGTGTGCACTCCACTTCCGTCGACACCTTAGGACTTCTTCGCCCTTTCAAAGGCCTTGGCAACGCCTCTTGAAAATTTTCGGCCTTCCTGGGGACACTCCATTCTTTGTTCGCGGTTTTCGCGCATTTCGCGGTTAGACTTACAACGGACACTCCCTTTTTTGTTCGCGATTTTCGCGTGTTTCGCGGTTAGATTTATTGCGGACACTCCCTTTGAATTCTATGAACCGCGAACAACGCGAACAGTACGAACAAGGGCCTCTTCTTCCTTCACGGCTCTCGGTTCCCTCTCTTGAGGGAGGGTAAACCTCTTCTTGGACTCTACTTTTAACCGCTTTAAATCTACAGGGGACACTCCCTTTTTTGTTCGCGATTTTCGCGTGTTTCGCGGTGAAAATTCCAGCGGACACTCCGGTTTAGAAACTTGAACCGCGAACAACGCGAACGACGCGAACAAGGAGAAGCAGATCAGAAGAACTTTCGCGGTTAGATTTATAGCGGACTCTCCGTTTTTCTTAACCGAAAGAGAACTTGGAGATTCCCGTCTCAGATCCAAGAGACTCTCCGTTGAGGGGCGAAAAAATTCCAGCGGACATTCCCTTTTTTTGTTCGCGATTTTCGCGCATTTCGCGGTTATTTTCCCGTCTGAAATACAGCAGACACTCCGTTTAAATTCCATGAACCGCGAACAACGCGAACGGCACGAACAAGGAGAAACAGACCATACAAACTTTCGTGCATTGCGCGGTGAAAATTACAACGGACACGCCGTTTTACTTAAGAGTCTCTCCCTGAAGAGGAGGAAGCCCCGCAAAAGGGATGGACGTCCCCGTCTCAGAACTCCCGGGAGTCTCCCTCCGCCAGGAGCGCCACCTGCGTGGACGATCCGCTCTCCCCGAGGAGCCTGGCGAAGCCCTCCGGAGTTTGGCCGTTCCGCATGAGCGGAGAGCGGGGCCGGATCCCCAGGTGAATCGGGACAACCACCCGGGGCTTGAGCAGGGAGACGGCCTTCACCGCCTGCCTCTCCCCCATGGTCATGGGAACGGAGTAGGTTGTCACCGGGAGCAAGGCCAACTCGGGATGAAACCGCTGGGCGATCTCCCCCATGAAGGGGCGGCAGAAGGTGTCTCCCGCGAAGTAGACCGCTCTCCCCTCGCCCTCCAGGACAAAGCCCGCCGCCACCGCCAGATGGAGCGCCGGGACCGCGGTGATACGAAGGCCACCGATTTCCAGGCTCTCCCACCTCTTGAGGCCCAGGACGTTCCGCCCTCCTAGGAGCTTCAGCAGGCCACGGTTCCACTGGGGGGTGACCACCGGCGTTGCACCAAGGGAGCGCAAGTAAGGACCGTCCACATGGTCCCAGTGGCTGTGGGAGACCAACACCCCCTCCACATCCCTCGACTCCTCCCGGGACTTGGCGGGGGGAGCGACCCTGGCGAAGACTGGGTTCCCCCGGAGGCTGAAGTAGGGATCGGTAAGGATTCTCGTCCCCCCCATCTCGATCAGAACCGTACTGTGCCCTATCATAGTGATTTTCAACTCTCTCCTCCCGTAGCGCCTGTTGCGCCAAGAAGAAGTGTACAGGAAAACTCCGAAGAAGGGGCGCCTTTCCCTATGATTCCCTCGCAAGGCCACGCCCCCTTTCTAACCCTAGAGCCACCTGAATTACTAGGGACACTCCGTTTTAGAAACATGAACCGCGAACAACGCGAACGACGCGAACGGTACGAACAGAGGTTACAGCGGACACTCCTTTTTAATCCCCCCGTTGAGATCCAAACCCTAACCCTTGAAGGCTCTCCCGTTTTCTTCTCCCAAGGGCTAAACACTCCGTTTTTCAGCTCTCAGGAACTACTGGGGACACTCCCATTTTTGTTCGCGGTTTTCGCGCCTTTCGCGGTGAAAATTCCAGCGGACACTCCCTTTGAATTCCATGAACCGCAAACAACGCGACCGGTACGAACGAGGGCCTCTTCTTCCTTCACGGCTCTCGGTTCCCACCCTGGAGGGGAGGGGAACCCTTCTCCTTGTACTCTCCCTTGAACCGCTTCGGGGCTACAAGGGCCACTCCCTTTTTTGTTCGCGGTTTTCGCGCCTTTCGCGGTGAAAACTACAGCGGACACGCCGGTTGAAAATCATGAACCGCGAACAACGCGAACGACGCGAACACAGAAATAAATCATAAAAACTTTTCGCGTGTTTCGCGGTTAAAATTATAACGGACACTCCGTTTTAGAAACATAACCCGCGAACAACACGAAGGGTACGAACGACAACAGGTCTGCTGAAGAGACTCACTTCTTTCTCGCTTTTGTCTCTCCGGAGAACGTTTTTTGAGGAAAACGCCTCGGGTCGAAAGGCACCGAAACGTAAGAGAGGAGACTTATATCCGCGAAAGTGCGGTAAATTTCTGAACAGGGAGGGGAAAGGGCGTCCTTGGGGGCTTTACCTACCGGTAAGACCCGAGTTTCGGGATTCCCGGAAGGTCTCCACCGCGGCCAAGAGCTCAGAGAAGTAGTCCGGAAGTTCTGAGCCCTCCGGAGGAAAGGACTTGAACCGTTCTCCGTCCAGGGCGAAGCCTTTGAGGGTGTACTCCTGGAGGCGTTGGGAGGCCCAGGAGCGGAAGAGGTTCGCCACACTGCCCCTCAGACGGAAACCCAAGGCGAAGAGAACGGCGAGGTTGTAGAAGGCGATGGGGTGCTTTGCTTCCAGGAGGCCCTCCCGACGAAGGAGAGAAAACTCCTGACTCGTCTCCTCCGGGTTCAGTTCCCCCTCGTCGTAGATCCTCTTCAGGTTCTGGGAGACCGTGTCGGTGGAGCACTGGAAGAGCTGGGCCATGTCGGACTGGGTCATCCACACCGTTTCCCTCTCCAGACGAGGGTTCAACTCGATCTTCCCGTCTCCGGACCGGAAAACCAGGAACTCTCCGGGAGCGGGCTCCATCTCGTGAATCACGTGGGGGTCGCGGTTCGGCATCACCTCCTCCCTGCCACGAGGAGGGAAGAGCCCCCCAGGGCCCTCGTCTCTCTCCGTCTCACTCTCATCCCTTAGCCTACACCACCCCGGCCGAGAACGGAAGAGTCCTTCCAGGGGAAGAGGACTGGAGGGTCCTGAATCAGCTGTTCCTGTACCTCTCCAGGACCTCCTCGATACTCCCCCGGCTCTCGGGGGGGACCGGGAGGGAGAGAATCTCGTCGCAGAGCTCCTCCCGCCTCTTCGACTCCTCCACCCGGATCTCCTTCTCCCGGTAGAGGGATTCGAGCCTCTCCTTTTCGCTCCCCCGTACCAGAACCACCAGTGTCTCCGCCAGCCGCCGCAGGACCCGGTCCACCGCCTCCGCGGAGTAGCCTCCCAAGAGGGCGGCCGCCAGAGGGCCGATTCCCTGAAGAAGCGCGGAGTCCTGCCCCGCCGCCGCCCCTCCCTTGACGAAGAGGGCCAGGAGGGTCCCGGCCACCACTCCCAACCAGAGTCGGCTCCAGTAGGTGGTCTCGTATCGGGGGTCGAAGGTTCGGGCCACAACGTACCTGTTGGCCGTGAAGAGAGCGGAGAAGGAGGAGCCTAGGAGAGAGGCCAGAAAGACCGGCACCACCTCCTTGACCCCACGACACCATTCGGGAAGGGGGAGAGAGGTGAGAAGGAGACAGAGCAGGAAGAGGCCCAGGGAGACGAGGCAAATCGCGGAGAGCCTCTTGAGAATGGCCACCTCCCGAATCCGCCCGGTCAGAGAGCCTCCCCTGGTCGCCTCCAAGGTCAAGGGAGTGGCCGGAGCGACCCTTTGGGCGAGGATTCTGTGCAGTTTCGTCAGCTCCTCCAGGGAGATCTCCCCCTCCATCTTTCCCCAGAGCCTCTCCCCCTCGCCGGGGAACTCCAGCCCTGTCTCCAGGGCGTAACGCCCCATCACCTCTGTCTGCCTGCGCACCTCTTCCAGCAGGGACGGAGCCCCTGCGCTCTTCACGGTCATCTCTCCTCCTTGAGGAAGGCCTCGGAGATTCTCCTCCTCTCTTCGAGGAAGGCCTTCATCTCTTCGTTCCCCTCGGTCCTGGAGAAGATGAGCGCCAGGAGGGAGTCTCTCTCCTGACGCCACCACTCGGCGAAGGAGGGGTGCCGGTACTCCATCTCCTCCCAGAGGGTCAAGGCCTCCAGGGGCCTCTCTTCGGCCAGGGAGAAGATCCGGGCCATCCTGACGTAAGGGTTACGGGGCCAACGTTTCTCCAGAAGGCCCAGGGTCTTGTTAAACCCCTTCTCTAGGCTCTCTCTGTACCTTGGGGGGTAGTTCAACCCCAGTGTCGCCTTCATGGCCCCGTACCAGAAGGGGATCACCCTTTCCAGGGCGCCCTCCTCTCCCTCTGCCGGGGACTCGCTCAGAACCTGGTTGTAGACCTCCCACCCCGCCGCGGGATCCGCCGAGAGGGCCAGCATGTCCGCCCTTCCCAGACGGATCTCCCTCTCCATCCAAGGGGGAGCGCCGGCGAGGTCTCCCACCAACGAGAGGGAGACGAGGGCCTTGCGGACCTCTTCGTTCCCCTCGGAGGAGCCCCAGAGCCCCCTCTCCCTGGCCAGATGGATCCGGGCCCGGGCGCCGATGATCCGGGCCTGGTCGGCCACCAGAGGCTCGCCCCCCGCCCTGGCGGCCACCTCGTCGGCGCAGTAGGTCCTGGAAGGCAACCGACAGAGAACCTCCTCCCAACGTCCCCGGTCGTACCTCTCCTTGAGGCCTTGCAGACGTGAGGAGAGGGAGAGGCACCCGCTCAAACCGAGCAGGAGGAGAAGGGGAAGAACCCGTAACGGTCTCATGGTTTCTCCCTGTAGGGGGCGGAGACCTCCTTCCAAAGCCTCCTCCAATCCGCCTTCCCCATCTTGACCCACTCCCGGAGGTTCTCTTTCAGAGTCCCGAGAAACGCCTTGTAGACCGCGCTCTCCTTAACCAGGGTCACCCCCTCCTGAAGAGTCTCCTTCCAGACCTCTTCGCAGAGGCTCTCGGTCTCGTCCACCGGAAGGACCTCGTCCAGCCTCTGACGGAAGAGGCGGTACTCACCGTAGAGGGATCGGATCTCCCCGTACTCCCCCCTCTCCCGGAAATCTTTGAAAAAGAGGGAGGCTACAGGATCGTCGGAGAGGGCCGTAGCCAACGCTCCGGCCGTCTCGGCGGCCTCCCGCCGAGCCCGGTTGGCCCTGATCGGGTCGGAAACGGCGGCCTCTCGTAGGAGAGCGTCGAAGTGCCCCCTCCCCGGCCCCCTTTGGAGAAAGAGTTTCGCCTCAGGCCAGCTGGGAAGGATGTCGGGGAGCGGCGCCATGAGAGGCCGCCTCCTCACCGCCTCCTGGGCTTGGTCGAAGTTTTTGACCGCGTTGGCCACGAGGGAACCGGCCAGGGCGATCAAAGGCGCCGGTCCCGGGAAGAAGAGCCCCGCCACTTCGGCGAGGGAACCGATCCGAGAGGGGGAGAACGTCTTCTCCAGAGCCTCCTGCCATCCCATCGCTCCTCCTCAGAGGAAGGCCTCTGTGTCGAGCCACTCGCTCTTGACGACGCTCCACCAATCCCCGGTCAGCCCCCGCAGGAGGTAGTCGTAAGGAAGCCACCCGAAGCCCGCCTCGCCCCACTCCTGCCCCCAGGAGTTCTGGAAGAGGAAGGCTCCCTGGCTCTTCCCCCCCTCTTCCTTGGGAATGGCCATCTTGTCGTCGTATCCGGCGGCCATCACCGCGTGCCCCCCTTCGAGACGGTCCTGGGAAGAGGGAAAGGGAACGCGCCCGCTCTTTTCGGCCTTCGTGAAAGAGCTGTAGACGGAGAAGCCAAAGACCAGAGGCAAGCCGGAGGTAAGGTGTTTCTTGATCTGCAGGAGTACGGCGTCGGGGTTCTCCTCCCGATCCACCCGGTAGTAGACGAGGCTCTGGAAGCTCTGCCCCAGGGCATAGAGAAAGGCCGGGGGCTCCACGTCAAAGGTTCCGGTTTCGTAGGGCCAATACTCTTCCGGGGGAAGGCCGAAGAGGGAGAGAGCCCCCACGGTGGTTCGCATGTAGCCGCCGGAATCCCCCTCCCAGTGGAGGAGCTTGCGGGTGTTCTTGTAGAGGAAGAGCCTGGATCCGGGAAGGCTCTTGCCGAAGGCCCTCTTCGTGGAGCACTCCACCAGCGCCGAAGCGGCGTTGGCGGTGCAGGAGCCCAGCTCTCCCTGATCCTTGACGGGTGAGCAGAACTCACGAAGGTCACTCTTAAGCGGGGGTTTCTCGTTCTTTCCCAGAGAGGTTTTCAGAAGGAGCCGGGAGACGATCTCCCGGGAGGGGGTGTAGTCCCTCAGGTCAGGATGTTCCCTCAACCAGCCGAAGCGGCGTTTGCCCATGGTCCCTCCTCGATCGGCAAAGTTTTTCTCCGATCTTCAGATTCCCTTACGCATAAGTATAGAATCTGTCGACAGAAGAGGCAAGAATTATTTGAAATTCTCTCTCTTCCAAAAGGTTTCTCTCCCTTTCAATCCGAAGCCTCTTGTTTCCAAGGCTTTAAACAAGAGCTCCGGTTCAGCAGCCTTCTCCTCTCTACCCAAGAGATCCCAGAGGGTTCGTCCCCGATCACCCTCTAAGAAAAAAGGGGTCCGGTACGACACAAGGGGAGAAACTCGATTTCCCTCCAACCTTGCCCTTCCCGTGGTTTTGGAGAAGAATAGGGGTACCCCAAGTGGAGGGAGGAGAGAATGAGGAGAGCGTTCATGATCGTCTTGGCGTTGATGGTGTCCGCGTCTTTTGGTGCGGTCGGCTGTCTCTTGGAGGCCGGGAGTCTATCGGGCTCAGGGGGTGTCGGGCAGGAACAAAAGCCCCCGGTTCCCTCCAAGAGGGTTCTGATCGTCTACTTTTCCCACTCCGGAAACACCCGGGAGATGGCCAACCAGATTCACGGAATCGTCGGAGGCGACCTCTTCGAGATCGTCACCGTCCAGCCCTACCCCCAAGAGTACAAGGCGGTGATCGCCGTCGCCAAGAGGGAGCGGGATTCCCAATTCCGGCCCAAGCTGACAAAGAGGGTGGAGAGCCTGGACTCCTACGACCTGATCTTCCTCGGCTACCCCAACTGGTACGGGACTCTTCCGATGGCCCTCATGACCTTTCTGGAGGAGAACGACCTTTCAGGAAAGACCATCGTCCCCTTCTGCACCCATGGAGGAGGCGGCCTGGGAAAAGGTGTCGAGGACATTCAGAGGCTCGCTCCCCGCGCGACGCTCCTGGAGGGTCTGGCCGTCAAAGGAGCCCTCGTGAAGACAGCCAAGGGGGATGTGGAAAATTGGCTGCGTAAGCTCGGAATGGTCCGACCATAGCGGCCCAAGGGGCTCCCTTCGTGGTAGAATAGGCCTTGGAGGAGTGCCCCATGTGGATCAAAGACCTACAGGATTGCCCGGTGTTTCGTGCCGGGGACAACACGATTCTTCGCGAACTCGTTCAGCCCCATAAGGTTCCCCTGGAACTGCGCTACAGCCTCGCCCACGCCATCCTCGAACCGGGAAAGACCTCCCTGGCCCACCGTCTCCGGACCTCGGAGGTTTATTACATCCTTCAGGGGGAGGGTGAGATGAGCATCAACGGAGAGACCTCCCTGGTTCGACCGGGTCAGGCGGTTTACATCCCCCCCCACTCCACCCAGTTCATCCGCAACACCGGCACGGTGGACCTGGTCTTTCTCTGCATCGTCGATCCGGCCTGGAGGGTCGAAGACGAGGAGGTTCTCCCCCCGTCGGAACCGCTGTAATCCCTCCCGGCAAGGAGAGGCGCGAGCCCCGGCAGGAGCCTTCTGCCTGAAGCGGCTTTGGGAAAAAACCCTCTTGGTGTATCATCAGAGATCGGCAGAGCACTGCCTGAAAACGGCTGAAAAGGGGCCGGGCAGAGTTCGGCCGCTCTTATCAAAAACCCCAAGCGACACTAAGGAGCGATCCATGAACGACGATCTCATCAAGCAACTTCAACAGCAGAACCGTCTGCTCAAGAGGGCTCTGGCCCTCGGCTCTCTGGCGGTGGTGGCTCTCTTTCTCACAGCCGCCATGGAGAAGGAGGGGCGGGCGCGGTTCACCGAAATCGACGTCGAGCGTATCAACGTCGTCGAAGCCAACGGGAAACCCGCGGTGGTGATCGCCAACAGCAAAAGGCTTCCCGACCCCGTGGTCAACGGAAAAACCATCAAGAGCGATCGGGGGGAGATGCCCGGCCTCATCTTCTTCAACACTGTCGGCGACGAGTGCGGCGGCCTGATCTTCAAGGGAAAGCCCGACCAGCAGGGGAAGGCGGACGCGGGAATGCACTTCTCCATGGACCGTTTCGGCGGAGACCAGCAGCTGGCCATCGGCCACTACGAGGCCGAGGGGTTCATGCAGACCGGGCTCCGGATCTTTGACCGGGGGTTGGCCAAGGATTACGAGCCCCTCTACGAAGCCTACAAGAGCGCCCCGGAAGGCCCTGAAAAAACGGCCCTTCGGGAGAAGTGGAAAGAGGCGGGGGGAAGACAGATCCAGCGTCTCTTCGTAGGGCGGACCGGAGGGAGCGATTCCGCGGTGATTCTCGCCGACAAGGAGGGGCGCCCGAGGATCATGATCACCGTCACCCCGGCGGGGGAGCCCAAGCTGGACTTCCTGGACGAGAAGGGCCAGGTCATCCAGAGCCTTCCCAACCTCCCGAAGAAGAAGCCATAACGGAAGTGCACGTATTGACAAAACCAGCAAGACTTTATTTTGTCAATACCACTTTCGGGACCTACTGATATCCTTTTAGTGAATAAATAACGCTATTGTTTTTGTCAAAAAGAGGGGAACTTCCCGATCCGGGAAGTTCCCCTCCCCCTTCGTGAAACCCTCTAGGCGTTGTACTCCTTACGGGAGAAGAGAAAGGCCCCCAGGAGAAGGCAGAGGAGGGAGAGGCCCAGGAGAACCGTGAGGGACCAGAGCTTCGAACTCGGCTCCAACTGGACCAAGAGGAAGCTGTTTGCCATGGGCGCCGGGGGGAGAAGAGACTTGACGTAGTGGGCCACCGTCAGCTTCTGGGTCGATCCGGGGAAGTACTGCACCACCGACTCCCACCCGAAGATGAAGAAGATCCCCAGAATCACCGTCTTGGGAACGAAGGTGCTCAGGAAGGAGAAGAGGGAGGAGTAGGCAAGGTAGGCCAGAAGGGCCGCCGCCAGAGCGGGAAGGAACCTTTTGGTCACCACGAAGAGGGAGTAGTCGCCGAAGTAGGCGATCAGGAAGGAGACCGTCACGGCCGTCAGCAGGACCGCCCACCAGAAGAGCGCCGACGAGAGAAACTTGGCCAGGAAGAGGTTCCCTTTGGAGACGGGTCTGCAGGTTAGCGAAGAGAGGGTCTTCTCCTCCACTTCGTCCCTGATCAGGGAAGATCCCGCCAAGACCGCCAGCAGGGGGATGAAAAACTGCACGAAGAAGGTCATGACGAACTCCGAGAAGAGGGGGGCCGCCGTCAAGGAGAGCGAAGGGCTCAGCCCGCCGACGATCTTGACGATGGAGACGACCACCCAGGGGAGCAGGGCCAGAGCCACGAGAATCCTTGTCCTCTTCTTCCGGAAGAGAATCGTTGTAAAGCCGGGAACGGCGGTTTTCAAAAAGGCCATCATCGTTTTCTCTCCACAAGATAGTCAAAGACCGATTGGAGGTTGTCGTCGGTGGAGACCATCTCCTCAACGTTGAAACCGTGCCGGACGACCACCTCCAGGAGGAAGGCGTAGAACTTCTCCCTGTTGGTCACGGTCAGGTTGAGAAGCTCCTCCTGTTGGGGTTGGAACTGAAGCCCCTCCAGAGAGGAGCTCTCCAGGAGCAGCTTGGCCATCTCCCGGGGCCGATCCACCCTGAGGGAGACCCTGTGGGGATGGGTGTCGATGAGCTCCCTGATGGCGGGGATCTCCCCCTGGGCGAAGACCTTCCCCTGGTGGATCAGGAGAATCTGCCTGGTCATGGCCTCCACCTCCGGAAGGATGTGGGAGGAGACCAGGAGGGTCTTACCCCGGGAGGCAAGGCTCTCGAAGAGGGCGGTGAGGCGGATGCGCCAGAGGGGATCGACGCCGTTGAGGGGTTCGTCGAAGAGGAGCAGGTCCGGATCGTGGGCCAAGGCCAGGGCGATCTTCAGCCTCTGCTTCATCCCGAAGCTGTAGGTCTCCACGCGCCGGTCCGCCCGATCGACCAGCCCCACGGCTTCCAGGGCCTGCAGGGTTCTGCTCTCCACCTCGGCCTCCCGGTAACCGTGGAGGCGGAGGAGGAAGAGGAGGCTCTCCCGGGCGGTCAGGTCGGTGTAGAGCCCCTGGGCCTCTGGGCAGTATCCGATCTTGCGGAAGAGCTCCGGTGTCGTCCAGGGGTTCTCCCCGAAGACCGAGACTCTCCCGGCGCTCGGCTTGAGCTGTCCCGCCACGAGTTTGAGAAAGGTGCTCTTTCCGGCCCCGTTGGGCCCCAAGAGCCCCGTGATTCCAGGTTCTACAAGGATTTTCAGATCCGTTACGCCCAGAACAGGGCCGTACCACTTCGAGAGGCCTTCGGTCTCTATGATTGTCGTCATCTCATCCCTCCTTCCCGATTCGGCGGTAGGCGATCCAGAGGGCGAGTCCGCTCCAGAAGAAGATGATCAAGATCGCGAGGAGCCCCTTCCACGCTGGTTCCCCCCCGAAGCCGAAGAGGAGGTTGCCGAACCTCTTGAGGTTCTGCTGAAGGGAGAGGAAGCCCAGGTTGGAACGGGTGAAGAGCCGTCCGGGCAGGACGATGTTGGAGAGGATGTTCGAGGCGACGTAGAAGCCGAAGATCGAAACCTTGGCCACGTGTTCGTTTTTTGTGACCGACGAGAAGCCCAGGGTCAAGGAACCGAAGAGGAGTGCCGGGGCCAGGGGGTAGACCAAGGCCGCGAAGACGAGCCTGAGGGAGAGGCTCAAGGAGCCGCTGAAGACCACCTTGATCGTCAGGAGAAGAAGCCCCGGGACGAGGCTGAAGAGGAGGATGTAGAAGAGGATGTAGGAGAACTTCCCGGTCAGGTAGTCGAACCGGCTCAAGGGCCTGGCGAAGAGGAGGGGGAAGGCGTTGTGCTTCCTGTCCAGGGCGACCGCGTCCCCCCCGGAGAAGAGGGCGAGGATGGCCAAGGTGAAGAGGAGGAAGTTGTTGGTGTAGAAGGTATGGAATATGGAGAGATCGCTGCTCAACTCCTTGACCATGTGGGTCATCATCCGCAACTCCGGCCTAAGGGAGGCGTAGACGGCCACGGCGAAGATCAGGAAGGGAAGGGCGGCGAAGGCGAAGAGGAGCTTGGCCTTCTTTCTCTGGAAGACCGTTATCACGCCGTGTTTGAAGATGGGCCAGCCCCGCCAGCCCGACTCCTGCAGAGTTCCCTGCCAAGGGATGTATCCGGTCTCTCTAATTTCCATCGCTTTTCTCCAGAAGTTCCAGGAAGAGCTCTTCCAAGGTGCTCTTGACGGGTTGGAAGCGGCGCAGTGGTGTATCGGCCTCCCCCGCCAGGGTCCAGATGCGGGAGGGTGGGAGCCCCTTGGGGAGGACAACCCTGACCCTCTCCCCCTCCATGGCCGCCGAACGGCACCCCTCCCGGGCAAGCCTCTCCAGGAGCTGCTCCTTAGGACCCACCGTCTCGATCTCTACGGCGTCTCCGTTCCTCTCCCTCAAGACCGAGAGCTCCTCGGTGGCCAGAATCCGCCCCCGGTGCAGGACAATGACCCGGTCGCAGGTCTCCTCCACATCCGGAAGCAGGTGCGTGGAGAAGAGGATACTCATCCGTTTCAGCGCGGCCATCTCGCGGACGAGCTCCAAAAGTTCCTTGCGGCCCTGGGGGTCCATCCCGGAGGTCGGTTCGTCGAGGAAGAGGAGCGGGGGATCGTGGACGATGGCCTGGGCAAGCTTCAGCTTCTGCTTCATCCCGGTCGAGTAGGTCGACGCCTTCCGGTACCTCTCTTCTCCGAAGCCGACGTAGTAGAGGACCTCGTGGGCCCGCTTCATCGCCTCCGTCCCCTCCATGCCGCTGAGCTCCCCGAGGTAGGCGGTCACCTCGACCCCGCTCATCTCCGGCACCAGGCACTCCCCCTCCGGCATATAGCCGACTCTGCGCCGCAGGAGGGCCTTCTCCCTGCGCACGTCGCACCCCAGGAGGCTTCCCTCTCCGGCTTGAAAGGGGAGAAAACCCAGGAGAAGTTTCATGAGAGTGCTCTTGCCGGCTCCGTTGGGACCCAGGAGCCCGTAGACCCCGGGGTTCAGGAGAAGGTTGACCCCATCCAGAGCCTTCACTTTCCCATAGCTGTAAGAGATGTCTTTGAGAAGCAAGAGAGAATCGTTCATAGTTCTCCAAACGAAAAGGGAAGAAATTTGTTCCATCCTACCACTCTCTCCCCCTTTTTGATAGAGTAGAGGGGTAAGGGTGAACTTTTTTCACGTTTCTCCGTTCTTAAGAGAGTAATGATTCCGGAGGTGAACCGATGAAACAGAAGACTCTTCTTGCCCTCTTCCTTCCTCTCCTCTTTATCGCCCTCATCGCCTGTTCCGGCGCCGTCAAAGGCAAGGCGGGGATGGGCTCCATGGCCCTTCTCAAGGCGATGCCCGGCGACCTTCCCATGATCTTCTGGGCAGACACGGCCAAAGCCTTCACCATGGAGATGTTCAACAAGAATCTTTCTCAAAAAACCGAAAACAAGCCTTCCACGGACAAGTTCGAGGCCCTCATGGCGAAGGCCGGAATCGATCCGAAGAAGGACCTTTACGGCGTTCTCGCCGGAGCCTCGGGGGCCCCTGACGACAAGAACGTGCAGGCGCTCGTCCTGGTGAACCTTAAATACGACTCGGAGAGACTCAAGAAGGCCATCCGGGAGGAGAGCACCGAAAAGCCTCAAGAGATCTCCTACAACGGGAAGACTCTCTTCCTGATCAAAGACACCTCACCGAGTGAGAACAAAGGGGAGAAACCTCTCATAGCCCTCGCCCTCATGGACCCCTGGATTCTGGCCGTCGGCAGTGAGAACCGGGTGAAACAGGCCATCGACCTCTCCAAGGGGAAGGGGGCGAGCGCGGCGAAGGAGGCCCGCTTCAAGCCCTACCTGGCCAAGATCAACCCCAAATCGGTCTTCTGGGGAGTGGCGCTCTGGGAGAAGATTCCCCTCCCGAAAGAGCTCTCCGCAGCCAAGGCCCCTCAGGATTTCAACCTCTCATCCCTGAAGGGAGTCTACGGGTTTGTGGACCATGAGAATGCCACGCTGAAGGGGGAGATCACGCTCATCTCCTCCGACGAGGGATGGAACAAGAAGGTCTCCGAGCTTTTGACCGCCGGCAAGGCCCTCCTCTCCATGGGGGGGAACAAGGATACCTCCTCTCTGCTGGACTCTCTGACTATCGTGAAGGAGAAGGACGGCACCAAGCTCCTCTTCGCCATTCCCGAAGAGGCCCTCAAGAACATGAAGAACTTCCAGCCCCCCCAGGGCATCCCGGGGATGTTCCAAGAGAAACCCGACTCCGTGCCACCGCCTCCTCCCCTACCCGAGAAGGGCGTCCAGAGAGGAGAACTCTAAGGGAAGTTTAGAAAGGCGGAACCAGGCTGAACGCCTGGTTCCGCCTCCTCTTCACCCCAGGTGCTTCACGACGAGCTTCTCCAGCGCCTTGGGGTTGGGAAGCCCGATGTTGCGGTCCAGCTCTTTCCCGTCTCGGAAGAGAATCAGAGTGGGAACTGAGAGGACCCCTTGCTCCATGGCCAGATCGCTCTCCTCGGTGATGTCCACCTCGACGATCCGGAACTTTCCCTCGTAACGTCCCTCAAGTTCCTCCAGAAGGGGGTGAACCTTCTTGCAGGGACCGCAGAAGGGGCTCAAGAAATCGGCCACCACCAGCGTAGAGCCCTGAACCGCCTCCTGAAACCCGGCTTTATCGACCTTGTACTCTTTCATTCTCTCAACCTCCACACTCGTTCTCGCCTTTGGCGAAAGAGTCGGCAAGCGCTTTTTCCAGTTCCTTCTTCCCGGGGAAGCCGAAGAAGGTCTGGATGTGCTTCCCCTGCGGGCACTGGATGACGACGCCGGGAAGCCCGATGATGTTGTACTTCTTGGCCATGGTGTCCTGAACCTCTCCGGACTTGGTCATGTCCACCTTCACGAAGACCAGCTTCTCCTTGAGGTTGGGGTAGAGAACCTCCAACTCCTTCTCCAGCTTCTTGCAGTTGTCGCACCAATCCGCGGAGAAATCGATGAAGAGGAGACGGCCGTCCCCTTTGGCAACGCTCTGGGCCTGGGTCAGATCCCTCTCCCAGGCGATGTCGCTCCTCTTATGGCCGTATTCCCGGGCCGTTGTGTAGACCTTCTGAAAGGGAACGACCCAAGAGGCCAAGGCAAGGATGACGAAGCCCACCCGGACCAGAGGCTTACACGACCAGGCCTGTTTGACCAGCCAACCGCCCAAGAAGAGGAGGAAGAGGGGAACCAGCCATCCGGTCTGCAGTCCCTTGTCGATGAAGTAGCAACCGCCGCCGATGATCAGGTAGGAGAAGAGGGTCTTGACGAAACCCATCCACTCGCCCTGGGGGAAGCGCTTCCCCAAGGAGAGGGAGAGGATGCCGGCCCCGGTGAAGACCGTCCCTATCCCCATGGCGTACGTAAAGAGCATCACCCCTCCGGCCACGCCGTTCTGGGTGCTGGAGACATAGGTCAGGACGGAGATCAGAACCGGAGCGATGCAGGGAGCGCCCAGGGCTCCGAGGAAGAGCCCCATCATCATCGCCGAGAGGTACCCCTTTCCCTTGTACCCCGTCAGGGCCTTGGAGACCGAGGCGGGAGTCTTGAAGGGAAGAAGCCCGGACATGGAGATCCCCATGAGGGCCATCAGGAGCCCGGCTCCAACGAAGAACCAGGGACTGCTCATGGCGGTTCCGAAGACCTTCCCGGAGAGGGCGGCGGCGACACCGAGGAGGGCGTAAACGAGGCTCATGGTGAGGGCCATCACGACGGAGAGGGAGAGGGCTTTCTTGACGCTCTTTCCGGACGCGCCGATGAAGCCGAAGATCAGGGGGATCAGGGGGAAGACGCAGGGGGTGAAGGAGGTCGCCACACCCGAGAGGAAGAGGAAGGCCAGTGTCCAGGGGGAGAAGGAGAAGGCGCCTCCCTTGAGCTTGCTCCCGTCCAGAGGCATCGTCTCCTCGATGGTCTTCGCCATGAGACAGAGGTTGGAATCTTCGCCGCAGAGTTCGTAGCTGATCTTCAGGGTCAGGTTGTCCAGTTCGTAGGCGCCCTTCCCCGCAGGAACCAACCGACCGCTCATGGCGATGTACTTCCCTTCAGGTTTGTCCAGCTTCTTGATGGAGAGCTCTTCGAGCTTCAGATCCGGGGAGCCGGAGACCAACTTCACGCTCTCGGCCACGTTCTTTATATCGTAGCCCATGTCGATGGCGTAGAGGAGCGAGAAATCGACGGCCCCTTTCCCATAGGTGAGGCCTTTCTTTTCCAGCTGAATCCCCTCGCAGAAGAGGGGAAAAGCCATAAGAAGAATCCCAACCAAGAGTATCCCTTTCTTCATCACTTTTCTCTCCACTGTTCTGTTGATCAAGAAATTATACCGCCAAACCGCTTCCAGAGGAAGGGGGCTGATCAGGAAGGGCGCCCCGCCTTGCTTTCCTTGCTCCCCTATCTTATACTCAGGGAGTAGTCCAGAGGAGGAGAGCATGGTCGATCTACGGATAGGTTTAGGGTATGACATCCACCGTCTCGAAGAGCCCGGGGAGAAGTTTGTCTTAGGAGGGGTGGAGATCCCCTACCACAAACACTGGGTGGCCCACTCGGACGGGGATATCCTCATCCACGCGGTGATCGACGCCCTCTTCGGCGCCCTGGGGGAGAAGGACATCGGATCCCACTTCCCCGACAAGGACCCCCGCTACAAGGGAGCAGACTCCCGTCGTCTCCTGGAGGAGACCATGGAATGCGTTGCGCGGAAAGGGTTCGAGGTTGTCAACATCGATACCACCATCATCATGGAGGAGCCGAAGATCGCCCCCTACATCGATGAAATCAAGGCTTCCCTCTCCCCACTCTTGGCAATTCCCCAAGAGCGTGTCTCCGTGAAGGCCAAAACCAACGAAAAAATCGGGGAAGTCGGCGAGAACAGGGCCTCCCAAGCCTACGCCGTCGTTCTCCTGAGGAGCAAACTTTGAAGAGACTCTTCCTTCTCTTTCTTCTGGTGCTACCCCTCTCCCTCCCCGCTCAAGAAGCCCCTTCCCGTGACAAGGAGGAGATCAACAAGACCCTCTTCTCCGCTTTCCTACGTAACGGTCTTCCAGGCGGCCTCTTCTACCAGGCTTTTCTGGAAAACTACGCCCCCGGCGCGACCTTCCTGATCGAAGAGAGCGGAGGCTTCTCCCTCACCGACGACCCACGGCTCCTCTTGGAGGGAGAACCGGAGGACCACGTCGGCTGGAACCTCGACGGCCTCTCCATCGCCTCTTCCCTCCGCGCGGGCCCCGCCTTCTCCCTCCCCTCGCCCGCCGTGGAAGCCCTTTCCCTCCAGGGTTTTTCCCCCCTGGCCTCCGATTTCGGCGTCGGCTTCTTGACCCCCCGCAAGGGTCTCCCCACGACCCTACGGATCTCGGGAGTCTTCTCGCGTATGGGGGGCTTCATCGGCTCCGCCCCCTCCCTCCTCTCCCCCCACCCCACGGAACGGGGGGGGAACCTCTCCACCCAGAGACGGCGACTCCGCTCCCAGACTCTCCTGGAGGCTGGAGGAGAGACCGCCCTCCAGGGAGGCACCCTTCTTTACGCGCTCCAAGGCCTCCTCTCCCCGAGGGAGTTCAACGACCTCGCCCACCGCTCCAGCCTCTACAGAGAGGACGCCCAAGAGGCCAGCGCCTTGGCCAAGTGGAACAAGGGGGAGTGGAACCTCTACGGGGCCTTCTCCTGGAAGGGAAGAGACCGGATGGGAGCCGAGTTGGGCCTGCTCCCCGAACAAACCACCGAAAGCGACAGGCTGAGCCTCTGGACGGCGGTCAAGAGGGAGGGCCCGAAGAGCTCCTCCGCCCTCTCCCTCCTATGGGAGGGAGAAGAGGAGAAGTCCTCCTTCCCCGGATCTTCCTGGGAGCTCATGGACAACGACGGGGCTGAGATCTTTCCGACCCTTCCCCAGGGGAAGAGACGTTCCTTGACCCTCCGGGGAGAAGACCAGAGGGAGTTGGCCCTCCTTCCCGGCGGAGCCTTCACCCTGCGCACCGAGGCGGAGGCCCTCTGGGTCCACGGCGATCCCCTGGCGGCGACGACCACCCCCCTTCTCTTCGACGGCTCCCCCCTGGGGGTACTTCTCTGGAAGGGGAGCCCCGGATACACCCAGAGCCGTCAGAAGATCAGAACGACACTCTCCCTGAACCGCCCTCTGACCTCCTGGATCGACCTTCTCGCTTCGGGGGAGGTTCTCTTCCAGAACCTCCACTTCTCACGGGCCGAGAACCGGTGGAACCGCCTCAGGGCCGGCGCCTCTCTGGGACTCCTCTTCCACCTCTCCTCCCGGTGGAGTTTCCTGGCCGCGGCGCAAGACGCCCCCTACGAGCTCGGCTACCAGGAGGCCGGCTTCCTGGAGAGCGGAAGCGGATCGGGTGAGCAGTGGAGCTGGAACGACGGCAACAAAGATGGGCTCTTCCAGAGCGGTGAAGAGGGAACCCTCCAGGGGTACCGAGGGGGGGCGACCCACTCTCTGGACCCCGATTTTCTCCCCCCCCGTCGCACCCAGGCCCTCCTCTCCCTGAAGGGCCGCCTCTCCCGGGTCTGGGAGTTGGAGGTCCAAGGGCTGACCAAGCGGGTCTCTTCCCTCCCCTGGGTCCGTTATGCCCAGGAGTACGGCCACAACGAAGCCAGAAACGGCCGGGAGCTCTACTTCCTCGATAACCCCTTCACCGGTTTTCTCCTCTCCAACTCCCCCTTCTCGGACAAACCCTTCACCTCCCAGCTCCTTTTCCGGATCCGTGGCGAGAAGGCCGACAAATGGGTCTTTCAGTTCAGTTTCATGGCCCATCTGGCCATGGGGCAGACCGCCTTCGGCAACGGCGCCCAGGCCAACCGTCTCTTCGGTGTGGACGAGAGCCAGGCGGACCCCAACAGCTGGATCAACGCCTTTGGGCGACTGGACGGCGACAGGGCCTTCGTAGGCAAAATCTACGGGGCCTTCTCCCCCTTCCCGGGTTTCACGCTGGGGATGAACATCAAGTACCGTGACGGAGACCCCTTCGCCTTCCTGGAGTACCTCAAGGAAGAGGACCGGTTGATCCTCTGGTACCAGACGATCAAGGCCGAAGACAAACACGGCGTCAAGGGCGGCCCCCGGGAGGATTGTCTCTGGGACATCAGCCTGAGAGGCGGCTACGCCTTCCGCCTGGGCGGGGGAGAGCTGGAGCTGGCCCTCACCCTCTTCAACGCCGCCGACTTGGGGAGCGAACTCTCGGAGGATGTCTTCTCCGGTGGGCTCCGCCACGCCGCGGAGCTTCAGGTTCCCCGTTCCCTGAGGTGGGAGGCGGTCTACCGCTTCTGACCCTCTCCCCTCTAGGCCTTCAGAAGGAAGGAGTAGGAGGGGGCGATGTACTCAAGGATCTTCTCGGCGATGACCTTGTGCCCCCTCTCGTTGGGGTGGATCCCGTCGACACAGATCATGTTGAGGAAGTCCGGATGCTCCAGGAAGGCCCCCCGCACATCGATCCATCTGGTGCCGGTTTCCTCGGCGACCTTGAGTATGGCGGCGTTGTAACGCTCCTGCCACCAGTAGATCTTCGTCACGCTGCCAAGCCACTGGAGGATGTTCTTCCGGGCCTCTCCGTCTCCATGACTGATCCAGTTCAGGTACTTCTCCGCGTCCAGAGGGGGCAGGGTGAGGAGAACCGGGACAACCCCCTTGGCGTTCAAGTCTCCGATGGTCTCGGTCAAGAGTTTTTGGAAGAGGGCGTAATCGGTCTGGGGTGGGTGGTCGAACCTGGGGTTCTGCGCCACCTCCGGCCAGTTGAAGTCGCAGTCGTTCCCGCCGAACTCGATCACCACGATGTCGGGGTTCCTGCTCTCAACCTCTCGGGGCAATCTTCCCAAGCCCTTGACGATGGTGCTCCCAAACTTTGAGACGTTGTAGATGATCCCCTTGAGTGCCCTCTGAAGAAGCGTCACGTAGTTGTTCTCGGTGACCGCGTACCGCTCCCGGGCCTCGTCGTAAACGACCCCCTTGGAGATGGAGTCCCCTGAAACGATAAAGGTGTACTCACTCTTGAAGGCGTCGATCATCATCGGCTTCTCCTTTTCTCACTTCCTCTAAGGTATACTACACCATAGTCGAGGAGAGGGGAAGGGCGGTTTCTTTTTCCATAACTTCCAAACCCTCTCCGACAAGGCTTTTCAACGTTGTTTTTTCTTTTTTCCCGAACCCCGGTAAACCCATCAGGGCCACTCTCTTCGCCTCCGGTCCACCCTTGACCGGAAACGACAGACCCGTACAATAAAGAATGACGACGCCGGATTTGATCCAGACTCTTCGTGATGAGTTGAGGGAGAAGGGGAGCGAGGCGGTCCGAATCTCGACCCGACGCTTCTTCAAAGAGGAGATTCAGTGCTACGGCCTCCAGAGCTCGGAGGTCCAGAGGATCATCGCCCGCTCCTTCCGGGATGTCAAAGCGCTGGGGAAGGAGAGGGTCTTCGCCCTCTGCGAGGAGCTTCTCCTCTCCGACTACAGCGAGGAAGCCTCCATCGCCTTCGAGTGGTCCTATCGCTTCAGGGGGGAGTACCTGCCCGAAGACATGAAGACCTTCGAAAAGTGGCTCTCCCTCTACGTCAACAACTGGGCCAAGTGTGACATCCTTTGCAACCACACCATCGGTTCCTTCGTCGAACTCTACCCCTCCTTCCTCGGAAAACTCTCACAGTGGACGGAATCCCCCAACCGCTGGCTCCGTCGCGGCGCCGCGGTCACCCTTATCCTTCCCGCACGGAGGGGACTCTTCCTGAAGGAGGTCTTCGCCATCGCCGACGCTCTCCTGACCGACGGAGACGACCTTGTCCAGAAGGGGTACGGGTGGATGCTCAAAGAGGCCTCCCGAACCCACGGGGAAGAGGTCTTCCACTACGTCCTGGAGCACCGCGGGGAGATGCCGCGGACGGCTCTCCGTTACGCCATCGAGAAGATGCCCCTAGCGATGCGCAAGGAGGCCATGAAGAGATAGGCGCCACCCTCCCTTAGGGGGAGACCCTCTCGCCCTCCTCCTGACCCTGGAGCTCTTCGAAGAGGTTGAGCCACCCGTTGACGGCGGCTTGCATGGTGTAACGGCTCTCGAAACGGCGACGGTTGAAAGAGCCCATGGCCTCCCTCAGGGAAGGGTCCAGGAGAAGGCGTTCGATCTCCCCCTCCAACCCCTCGACACTGTCGGGAGGCACCAGGAATCCCCCCTCCCCTTCGGAGAGGATCTCGGGAATCCCGGAGTACCGTGAGGCGACCAGGGGAAGCCCGGCCCTCATGGCCTCGACGAGGACGATGCCGAAGGTCTCGTAGGGATAGTAGGTGGGGAAGCAGAAGATGTCCGCCTGGGCGAAGGCGCTCTCCTTGGTCTCCCCGAAGGCGGGACCGCGGTAGCGGATCCGCCCGGGGCAGGGACCCTGGGCGAAGAACCTCTCCAACTCCTCCGAGGAGATCTCCGCCGTCTCCTGCCCATAGAAGTCGAAGCTCAATCCGTCATGGCGCGGACAGAGGTTGCAGGCGGCTTTCCAGAGAGTCATCCACCCTTTGGCCTGCAACATGTTGGAGAGGAAGAGAACCTTCACCCCCTCCCCCTTCTGGGGAGGGCAAAGGCGGGGAAGGTCGGGAATCCCGTAAGGGATCGTCCTCCAACGGTTCTGAAACTCGCTTTGGAAGGCGTTGTCCAGCCCCGCCTGGCGGGAAGGGGTCACCACCGCGGAGGGAACGGCCATGACTGCGCGGCGTAAGAGCCTCATCAAGGCTCCCCCTCCGCTCCTGAGGGGTTTGTACCCCTGCCCATGGCACCAGAGGACCACACGCCGACGGAGAGCCCCCATCAACAAGACCGCCATGCCGTCTTTCAGGAAGGATCCCCGGTTGAAGGCGACGGGAACAACGACCCAATCCGGAGAGAAGGTGAGGGAGTCCCAGAGGAGCCTCCCCATCCCCCTGAGGAAGCGGAAGAGTTTCAGGGGGGAGAAGCGGTTCATCTCCTCCAGGGAGCGGCTCAGATAACAGTTGACGTGCCGGATCTCCACGTCCTCAGGCCAGGGGGCGGAGACGAAGAGGGAGTTGGCGTAGGAGGCTCCGTGAAGGGGGGGGGGGACAGAGCCGTAAAAAAGGATCCTCATCCTTCTATTATAGCCTCTTTTCCCCGAAACCTTCCCTGGAATCCACGTTTTTCCCCGAAAGGAGGTTGATCCTCACTCCCCGCCCCATCCCAACTCCCTGATGACGGTCCAAACCTTGGCGAGGTCCTTATGGGACGCCTTGTACCGCTCCGCCTGGGAGCCGCTCACCAGAAGCCTCCGGAGCGACGGAAGGTCGTCGAGAGGATCGACCGATTCCAAGGCGTAGCACTCCTCGATGTTCACCTCCTGGAGGGCCTTGAGGTTCTGAAGCCCTTCCAGACTCTTCAGATTCTTGCACCCCCACAGGTTGATCGATTCCAGGCCGACGAGGTTCTCCAGGCTCTTGAGGGAGGTGATGGAGGTGCATCCGACAAGGCTGAGCCTTCGCAGGGAGGTCAGGCCTCGAAGGCACTCCAGGCCCCCGATACCCTCACAATCGTTGATGTCGAGATCGACCAGACTCTTAGCCGCCTCGAGACCCGACAAGGAGCGTAGCCTCTTGCTGCTCCCCAGGTCGAGAGTTTTCAAGCTCTTCAGGGCCCCAGCCCCCTTGAGGCTCCGAAGGGAGGTTCCGTGCAGGTGGAGAGTCTCCAGCCCCTCCAGAGCCTTGAAGACCGAGAAATCCTGGAGGAACCGGTTGTAGGAGAGATCCAGGTAGCGAAGGGTGGGGAGAGTCGACAGAAAGCTCAGATCCTCCAGGTTGTGGGCACCCACAAGGATCAGCTTTGTCAAGGGAGGGTTCTCCCCCTTCTCCCACCGGGCCATCTTGCCGCAGTAACAGAGGTTCAGGACCCTCAGAGAGGAGAGTCTGGAGAGCCCTTTCTGGGAAGCGATCTGGAAGCACTCCTCCAGTGTCAGACTCCGGAGGCTGGTCAACTCTTGGAGGGGCTCCAGGCTTGTCAGGGAGGGGTGCTCGTTGAGAACGAGCTCTTGGAGGTTGGGAAAGACCGACAGGCGTTGGGGGTCGATAAAGAGGGAACAGCGGCTCCCTCTGAGCCTACGCAGGGAGGGAAGGGGAACCGGGGGACCCATCAGGGCGGTGCAATCCGTGACGTCTAGAGAGAGGAGTTTGCTGTTCCTCTTCAGAGGGGCCAGTTCCGTCAGGGCCCCGCAACCGCCGATATTCAGTTCCTCCAGCTCCGGGCATCCCTCCAACCCTTCGAGGGAGTCGAGCTTTCCGTCACCGGCAAGGCTGAGCCGCTTCAGCTGAGGGGCGGGGTAGAGCCCCCGAACCGTTGTCAGCCGGGAGCAGTTGGTCAATTCGAGGATCTCCAAGGCGGGGAACCCCCTCGGGTTCTCCGGTGAAGTCAAGGGGAGAGAGTCGAGCCTCAGCTCCCTAAGGTTCTCCCGTCCTCCCAAGTGCGAGAGGTCCCTGAGCCTGCCTAGATGCCTTCCGGCAAGGGATTCCACGGTTTTGGGGAGTCCCTCGAAAGAGGTGAGTGAGGAGTTGCCGCTCAGAAGAACCTCCCGAACCGGTGGGAGGGGGGAGAGATCCTTCAGCCCCGACCAGGAACGGAGCTCGACGCGCCGAATCTCCCTTCGGTAGGAGAGAAAGGAGGAATCCCACCCGTTCCCGCCGAAGAGAAGGAGAAGGTTGCGGACACTTCCCCCCTCGGGAATCTCCTCCGGAAGGGGGCCTCTTCTCAGGAAAACGGCCCAGGGAGAGTCGACGGCGGCAGCTCCCCCACTCTGAGGAGTCTTATCCCCGCGTAGCTCCAGGAACGGGACTCCGTCCACACGGAAGACCACCCCCACCCCGCTGTAATCCATCCTCAGGGTATGAGTGCCCTCCTGTGTAAACTCCGCGGCCGGAACGGTGAAGTACCCATCCGGTTCGTACTCATCGGAAAACTCGATCTCCGCCGTCGCCGGAAGCGGCACTTCGATCACCCTCCCCTTACAGGGGGGGTAGCGTTGATCCCCGTGGTACAGACAGATTTTTCCGACGCTCCCCAGCCCCCGAGGCGCCCCTTCGAAGCTTCCACGCTCGTAGAGGATCTTCACTCCCACGTTTATTCCCCCTATTTTACGGATTCTTCTCTCTCTAAATAAACAACAAAGGGGAGCGGGTTGTCAACAAAATCGACAAAACTTCGGCATCCTTCAAGAATGCGGCTTATCGCCTTTTCCAGGCGATTCCCTTTCTGATGTCAACGGTTCTTGCCTATTTCATAAAGCTCAGAAGCCCGTGTTCACCGGGATTCTTCGTTCTTTTTCGACTCCGTCTCAAATAAACGACGGATTTGAAAGCGGGAAACTTGAGGTTTCAAATCGTCTCATCCGTTGATTTTCATTGAAAGGGCGTGTACTATTCGGTTAAGCGTACACATCAGGAGGGTTCCATGAACTTTGTAGCTACCTACAGAAACCTGTCTCTCTCGAAGAAGATGATGGTGGTTCTCCTTCCCCTGGTCTTCATTGTCCTGGTCGTCTTGATCGCTCTTTTCTACACCGGTGCCGTCAAGGCCTTGGAAGACACAGCCGTAGGGTCCTTGACCACCATGACGGCAGACTTCCATAAGAAGGCTGAATCGTTCATCTTCCGTACCCAGGACATCATGAAGACTCTCAAATCCCAAAACGCCACCGCCGAGGCCCTCCAACAGGGGAAACCGGAGAACGCCCAGAGGCGCGTGGAGGCCTACAAGCAGGAGGCCGACTTCCTCGACAGCATCGGGATGGTGGACGCCCAAGGAACCATCGTCGCCGACGCCAACAAGAGTTCCGTCGGCAAGAGCGTCGGGGGGAGAGACTTCTTCCAGGCCGTCTCGGGAGGGCAGGAGTTTTTCTTCACCAAACCCCAGAAGAGCTCGATCACCGGGAAGACCTCAATGATCTTCGCCCTGCCGATCAAGAGAGAGGGAATCTTCATCGGCGCCATCGTCGCAAGGGCCTCTTGGGACTGGTTCGTCGAAGAGTTCATCGCCTCCGAGAAGGTGGGGAAGAACGGCTACGGGTATATCCTCGATGAAAACGGCATCGTCCTCGCCCACCCCCAGAAGGACCTGATCCAGAAGGAGGATATCAACAAGTACGATTGGGGCAAGAAGTTGCTGGGGATCCAAGAGAACAGCTGGTTCAAATACTCCTACGAGGGCACTTCTAAATACGCCTTCTTCTTCATCGACCCAGCCAAGAAGTGGCGCTTCGTCATCAACATGCCCGAAGAGGATCTCCTCTCCCAGGCCAACGCCCTCCGGAACCGCGGTGTCCTCCTCCTGGTCATCGCCTTGGTCCTCTTCGTTTCGGTCATCGTCTGGTTTTCCAAACAGATCGCCGGCAGTGTCACAATGATTCAGGATAGGGTCGTCCTCGCCGAGAAAGGCGACCTAACCCAGAAGGTGGATATGGACGCCAAAGACGAGCTGGGAACCATCGCCCGGCACTGGAACCTCTTCCTCGACGCCTTAGGCGGCATCATGAAGAACCTGCAGGGCCTCTCGGACACACTCTCCTCGGCCTCCACCGAGATGTCCTCCACCTCGGAACAGATGGCCTCCACCACCGAGGAGCAGAGTTCCCAAATCTCCACAGTCGCCGCGGCCATTGAAGAGATGACCGCCACCCTCTCCGATGTGGCCAAGAACGCCGAAGGGGAGAAGGAGTACCTCCAAGAGGCGGAGAAACTCACCGCCAAGGGGACTCACCAGATCGGAGAGATGGACAAGGCCATGGAACGGATCCTCGAGAAGATCGTCAAACTCTCGGAGGTTCTCAAGGGCCTGGATGACCAGAGCCGAACCATCGGGGAGATGGCCACCATCATCGGGGAGATCACCGACCAGACCAACCTGCTGGCCCTCAATGCCGCCATCGAGGCCGCCAGGGCCGGGGAACACGGCAGAGGCTTCGCGGTGGTCGCCGACGAGGTCAGGAAGCTGGCCGAGAAGACCGCCCAGGCCACCAAGGAGATCGGTTCCATCATCCGGGGAATCCAGAAGGAGACCCAGGGCGCCGTGGCCGCCATGGACGAGACCCGCAAAGAGGTCAGCGTAGGCAAGGAGATCTCCCAAGACTCCACCAAGGTGCTCGTGGAGATCCGGGAAGGGGCCATGAAGTCCGTGGAGCTGGGAGAGCAGGTGGCCTCATCGGTCACCGAGTTGACCTCCACAGCCGAAGACATCACGCGAAACATCCACGCCTTCTCCCAGGCCATCGAGCAGAACGCCTCGGGGGTCGCCCAGCTCGCCCAGACCGCCAAGAACCTCCAGGAGCAGGCGGAGGAGATTCAGAACACCGTCGGCCACTTCAAGCTCTAAGTTCAGAGGTCTCTCCTCTCCGGGGGAGGGCGGACCGGAAGGCCCGTCCTCCCCCTTTTTTTGTCCTCTCCCACACACTTTTACCGCGGGGGCACACTTCCAGGGAGAGTCTCCCGAGAAATCAAAGGGGGCGTTGTCGCTCTGAAGGCGTGAGGAGAAGAGAGTCTTTCGCCGTCAGGAAGAACTTTCCATCCGAAGAGGTGAATAAGAAAAGGGGGAGAAAAAAAAGCGCTTCCGGCGCCCTGTAAGGGGTGCCGGAAGCGCTGAGATCCTTCAGAAAAGGACTTCCGCCTTAGTTGCCGGCGACGGCCGGGCTGGAGGCGTTGCCTTGGGCGCTCAGGGCCACAAGCTTGTAGGTGAAGAGGTCGCTCTTTCCCAGGTTCCGATCCCCGTACTCCTTCACCGTGGAGGACAGCTCCGCGATCTGGAGGTAAGCGGAGTCGGCGGCTCCCTTCGCCTTGCGGTAGAGCCTGTACCGGACGGCGGGAACGACACCCTTGGGGTTCTCCTTCCAGGTCAGCCGGTTAAGGTTCTCCTTGAAAAAGAGCATGTCGTTCTCGACCCGTTCCACCAGGAAGCTCACCGGCGCGGCGGGGACGTCCTCCCTGACCACCAGGGAGACCAACCCACCGTTGTTCTCCTCCTCGGGGTCGAAGCCGGTCAGGGAGAGAACCGAGGCGCCAACGGAGTAGTTCCCCCTCTTGGCCGCCCTGCACCTCACCGTCAGGGTCGTCTCGTCCTCGATCCCCAGGTGGACGATGTACCAACTGCCGGAAGAGGAGTCGAAGGCCCCGCTCTCGGCGGAGGCCCCCTCGAAGGTCAGCCCCTCGGGGAGCGCCAACTTCAGGTTGATCCCATAGGCGTGGCCGCAGCCCCTGTTCTTCACCTTCACGGTGAAAGAGGCGGCGTCTCCCACGGAGAGCTCCGGCTGATCCGCCGCCGAGGTCACGGCAAGGTCGCTGACCGTGTCGGGGAAGGCGATTCCCGTGGGGAAGTGTGTATCCGTCGGCGCCGTGTCCTGCTTGACGATCCCCTCAGGGGGGGGGATCACGTCTCCGGGCTCCACCGTGGAGAGCTCCACCTCCTTGAGGGTCCGCAAGTCGACGGCGGAGACCACTCGAGCGCCCCCGGAGACTGTCGGGTTGGAGACGAAGAGGTAGCGGTTCTCCGGATCGATGGCCATGGTGTCCACGCCGAAGAGCTGGGAGGTCCCCCTGGGTGTAGCCAACTGGACCCGGGCGCCGGTGTCGACCAGGTCGCCCTCGGGGGTGACCCGAAAGACGTAGATCACATAGTTAGGGGGATTGTAGATAGGTTCCCCCGGCGGCGTCGGTATGGTTTCCCTGTACTCGGTAACCCCCATGTAGAACTTGGAACCGTCCCGGGAGAAGACCCCGGTCTGGGCCCCTCGGGCCACTTTAGGGAGCGCCACGTACCCTTTGGAGACAACCCTCCCGGGGGCGTTGACCCGGAAGACCCAGGGGGCGCAGGAGAAGGTGTAGGTTTCCGGGTCGCTACCTTCGTCCTGAACGGGGCCTAGGGCGACGACGGTCTTCCCGTCGGGGGAGAGGGCGATGTTGAGGACTCTTGTGCCGACCATCGTCGCCGACGTCCCCTGCTCTTTTACGGCTCCCTTGACAGGAGCGACCGTCGGCCCTGCCAGGGGAAACAAAGTGTCAAAGCTCTGGCGGAACTCAAGGGTCCCCGCGTCGGGGTCCATGAGGAAGACATGGACCTGGGCATTAAAGTAATCCGAGAGTAAAACAGTCCGCCCGTCCCCGGCCACGGAGCACGAATTGACATACTTTGATATGATCGTAGGCTCTCCGGTCGTCTCGTCCACACCGGGTGCTTCGAGCTTCCAGATGGTCTTGAGCGTCCGGGTCCGGACGTTGATCAGCGCCAAATAGGGGCTAAAGCCGCCGTCGGTGACGAGGAGGTACCGCCCGTCCGGGGTCAAGGCCATGTCCTCGGCGAAGAAGCCGTAAACGATGGGGTGCCCCTCTTCGTCCACCGTCCCGGTGTCGTACTTGATGGGGACGTTCCCGAGAACCGTAGGGGAGGCCGGATTGGAGAGGTCGAGGAAGTAGACGAGACTCTCACCGAAGTTGGAGACAACGGCGGTCTTCCCGTCCGGTGTAACTATAGCGTCGAAGAGCCCCCCGCTGTTCGGATTGGGATGAAGCTCCGTGGGGATCCCCTCCATCTGCCCGTCCAGGAGCCTCTGCGAAAGGGCGAGGGCCCTGGGGTTCACCGTCTTGATCGAACTGTAAACGCTGTTGATGGCGACCAGCCCGCCCACCCCCGCCGGAGCGGTCTCCCCCTCCACGGTTCTCTGGGAACGGACCGGGGGAAGAGTCTCTCTCTGAGAGGCCTTGGGAAAATCGTTCTGATAAGAGCCCTCCCTGCGGAGGTTCCTCTCCTCATCCTTGGCGAAGACTCCCGCCGGAAGGATAAGGCTCAACAAAAGAATCCACGCCACGAAACAACAACCTTTGACCACTCGCTTCTCTCTCATTCTCCACTCCATAAAGCCGTAAAGAAAAATTTATTCCCCTGATTCTCTCCAAAAAAACCTTTTTCGTCAAGGAATTTTATCTTAAATGATAAATTATTTTCAGGGAAAGAAGAGCCAATACCAAGCGCAATCCCCTATACCTTCGCGCCCCATCTTTCGGTTCACCGACAAAAGCGCGGATTCTTTTCCAGGGTTCTCACCGAAAGCCGTTCTTCGGCTCGGACCGTTCAAAGGAAACAACTTCCGGCGCCCCCCTCTCCTGGAGCCTTTCGTGAAGGGTCCAGGAGAGAGTTTTGGCCTTTCCCTCCCTTGGGGTATAATAGGGCTTCCAATTCCCCATACGAGGTGACCATGATCACTCCCCACGGCGGTCGTCTGATCGACCGCTCTGTTTCTGAAGACCAAAAGGCCCGACTCCTGGC